>Ga0070741_10006115_pt1 | contig 26114 bp, 27 predicted proteins | sample Coa_R1_4_FD_66440 | JGI IMG/M metagenome (GOLD analysis project Ga0070741, IMG submission 66440) | Surface soil microbial communities from Centralia Pennsylvania, which are recovering from an underground coalmine fire - Coalmine... | ecosystem: Environmental > Terrestrial > Soil > Unclassified ... | reverse complement strand
ATGGTGTTGTCGAGCTGCGTCCAGCCGAGCCCCTTGAGATGGACGGTGAACGGCTGTCCCTCCTTCAGCACGAACGACGAGACGCCGTTACCGAAGATGCTGCGCTTCACGTAGTACGGAACCTGCGTGACGATCTTCCCGCCCTGCAGGAGCTGCACGACGTGCCATCCTCCGAGTCCGTCCGGAACGCGGATCGGCGTCGAGAGCGATCCGTCGGCCTTCGCGGTCACGTTGCCGAGCGGAACGGTGATGAAGCTCCAGCACGTGCCCGTGCAGTTGACGCGGTTGCCGACGACGGTGGCCCACTCGAGGTCCACCGGTGCGTTCGGCGTGAGCCCGCCGGCGGTGAGAGTCGTCTTCGAGTCGACGATGCCCGTGGAGGACGAGAGGCTCGAGCTCGCCGAGCCGCTCGCGTCCGCTGAGGCGAGCTGGAGCGTCGTCTTCGCGTCGAGGGTCGGGGCGACGGTCTCGGGCCAGTCGATCCGAGCCTTCGGCCTGCCGTTGTCCGCGGTGACCGTGAACGGGAACGACTTGCCCGTTCCCCACGGAATGGGCGACTGCTGGATGTTGAGGTACTTGAAGCTGATCGCGTCGGCGACCTCGACCGTGTGCCTTCCGACGGGGCCGGCGGCGCGGATGTGTGCGACCGCGGTGCCCCGCGTCCAGTTGGCCATCATCGCCCCGGCGTAGTGGTTGTCGTAGAGCAGTGACGCGCCGCCCTCGTACAGCGACGAGCCGAGGCCGTTGTACGTGACCGTGATCATGGTGCCGATCGGCCCCTGCTTGGGGCTGATCGTGGCCGTGCGGGCGACGAGGAAGCCGCCCTTGGCAACCTGCACGCCGTCCACCACGGCGTAGATGTCGTGGATGCCGCCGAAGTCGCGCGGCGCGGTCAGCTTGACGGCGAGCTTGCCCTGGGCGTCGGTCTGCGCCTGGCCGAGCACGACGTTGACCTTCGTCGCGGAGCGGCCGAGGTAGTCGACGCTGTCGGGCCGCGCGTCGACCATCCAGGTGACGTTCGCGGTCCCCCAGACGATCGAGACGTCCTTGTTCGCGGGGAGGCCGCTGCCGGTGATCGTGAACCTCGTTCCGGCGGGCGCCGTGTCGGGCTTGGTGGTGAGCGTGGACATCGCCGCCGCCGCTGTTGCGGGCGACGCGATCGGCCCGGGCAACGCGGCGACCCCGGACAACGCCGGGATCACGAGCGGCACCGGTGCGGCGGTTGCGAACGCCGGCACGAGCAGGGCTCCCGCCAGCGCCGCAACTGCCGCGGTGAGCTTCGTGGACGTCTTCATGGTCTGCGACTCCTTCACGTTCTCTAGGACGTAGGGACGACGTTGATGGCGTAGTCGTACGACGCCGTCTTGCCGCTCTCGAGGTTGAAGACGACGTGGATCGTGGTCGCCCCGAGCGGATAGCTCGCCGGGATGACCCACGCGTTCGCCCAGAAGTAGATGGCGCCGTGGGCGCCGTAGTTGAGCGTCACGTCCGGCTGGCCCGCGATCGAGAAGTGGGCGTTCGTGACGTTGTTGTTGGAGAGGACGTCGGTGGTGAGGAGATCACTCCCCCACACACGCAGGACGACCTGCTCGCCGCGCTTGTAGACGTTCGTCAGGGAACAGCCGACGGGACGCTTGGCGATCCCCACCGGACCGGAGCCGTTGACGGTGTCGACGTAGAGCGACGCGTTCAGCACGCCCGTCCCCGCACCGGCATCTCCCGGCGAGGCCGGAGGCGTGTACGTGGCGGGCGGAGTCGCCGAGACGGTCAGCGCGGCCGTCGCGGACGGCATCTGCACGAACTGGCCCTTGTACACCTTGCCGGCCGAGTCCTGGACCTTGATGAGGATCTTGAACGGGACGCCGCCCGCCGCGTAGCCCGACGGGACGTTCCACACGCCCGTCCAGGGAAGTCCGGTCGATGCTCCCGGGGCCGTCGCGCCGTACTTGAGCTTGACGTTCGGCTCGTTCGGGATGGTGACGTAGAAGTACTTCACCAGCTTCGGGTCGACGACCTTGTGCGACTTCGGGTCGACGGCGTACGCGCGGAACACGACCGACGAGCCGGGCGCGAACCAGCTCGACAGCGATCCGTCCGACGTCACCGTCTGCGCAGCGACGAAGACCTGCTGCACCTTGTCCGACGGGAACGGGACGGGGGTTGCGGCGGTCGCCGAGGTCGTCAGCACCGAGCCGATGACCACGAGCGCGCCGAGAACGAGGATTCGCTTCATGGTTCCTCCGTTACTTCGTGAGAGTGCCGGTGACCTTGGCGGTGAACGAGCCGTCGTCCCGGCTGTAGGTGCCGATGGCCTTGAGCGTTCCCTTGGCCTTGGCGAGCTTCCCGGTCGCCTTCGTCACCGCGAAGTACGCCTTGACGGTGAAGTTGTGACCGCCCTCGTCGCCGCAGCCGCTGGCGCCGGCGTTGGTCTTGAAGAAGATCGTCCCGGACGCGCCGGTGAGCGTGCCCGTGCCGCCGAACGGCACGCACGGCTGCTGGCTCGAGTCGCCGGTGCCCTGCGCGTTGAGCGCGCCGGCGCCGATCATCGTGCCCTTGCCTGCGCCCTTGGCGGTGATGGTGACGGTGTTGCCGTCGACGAGCGTCGAGGCCTGCCCCGAGTAATTGCCGACGAAGGCGATCTTGATGGGCTTCGTCGCCGACGATGCGGACGTGGCGAGCAGCGCCGCGACGAGAATCGGGATGAGGTATGTGAGCTTGCGCACGAGCGGTTCCTTTCGGTTCACGACTCCGGTCGACTCCGATGTATGAGGCCCATGCTCGGACAGGCCGAGCCCGCCTCCATCCGGGCGCCCGCGGCACCGTCCTGCGGCCAACTACGAAGGTGGCTTGCGGGATCTAGAGCTTTTCGAGCGGGGCGTAGTCGAGCATCAGGCGCCGCTCGGAGCCGTCCGCCGCGAAGCGGACGACGGCGACGCCGCCCGCCTCGAGGCGCAGGACGACGCCCTCGCCGAGCGTGCCGTGGCGCACGGAGTCGCCGGCGGACAGCGCAGGCACGTCGGGCCTGGGCGCGACCGACTGCCGCGGGGCGCCGTAGCCGGACCATGAGGCCGGCTGCAGCCGCTCGCGCTCCACCCACTGTTCCGGAAGCTCGTCGAGGAAGCGCGACGCGAGGTTGTACGACCGGCCTCCGTAGAGCATCCGCGAGGAGGCGTGGAGCAGCGTCAACCGCTCCATCGCCCGCGTCATGCCGACGTAGCAGAGGCGTCGCTCCTCCTCAACCCCGTGTTCCTCGATCGACCGCGAATGCGGGAAGATCCCCTCCTCGAGCCCGATGAGGTAGACGGCCCGGAACTCGAGGCCCTTTGCGTTGTGCAGGGTCATCAGCGTCACGAGCGAGCCCTCGCCGCGGATCGCGTCCTGGTCAGAGTAGAGCGAGACCTCCTGCAGGAAGGAGGACAGGCTCGGCTCGGGCGTCTGCTCCTGCCACTCGCGCGCGAGCGCGACGAGTTCCTGCAGGTTCTCGATCCTCCCCTGCGCCTCGATCGTCCGCTCCGCCTCGAGCGCCTCGATGTACCCCGAGCGCTCGAGCACTCGCTCGATCAGCTCCGGCACCTCGAGCTCGAGCGCGCCCGACATGCACGACTCGACGATCGTCCGGAACGCGCGCACTGCCCTGAGCGGCGCGGCGCCAACGCCCGCGTCCTCGGCGTATGCGGTCGCCTCCCAGAGCGAGATCCCCTGCGCGTCGGCGTACGCCTGCAACCGCGCGAGCGACGAGTCCCCGATCCCGCGGCGCGGCCGGTTCGCGATCCGGACGAGTGAGACCGCGTCGTACGGATTGTCGATCACCTGCAGGTACGCGATCAGGTCCTTCACCTCGGCGCGCTCGTAGAAGCGCGGGCCGCCGATCACCTGGTACGCGACTCCCTGGCGGACGAGCACGTCCTCGAGCACACGGCTCTGCGCGTTGGTGCGGTAGAAGACCGCGATCTCCTTGCCGGAGTAGCCCTGCTCAACGAGCATCGCGATCTCGGCGGCGACGAAGCGCGCCTCGGCGTGCTCGTCCTCGACCTCGATGACGCGTACGGGCTCTCCGTCGCCGAGATCGGACCACAGGTTCTTCTCCTTGCGCTCGCGGTTGTGCCGGATGACGGCGTTCGCCGCCTCGAGGATCGCGTTCGTCGAGCGGTAGTTCTGCTCGAGCGCGATCGTCCGAGCGCCGGGAAAGTCGCGCTCGAACTCGAGCACGTTCCGGATGTCCGCGCCCCGGAACGCGTAGATGGACTGGTCGGGATCGCCGACCGCGAAGACGTTCATGTGCTTCGACGCCAGGAGCTGGAGCAGCCGGTACTGCGCATGGTTGGTGTCCTGGTACTCGTCGACGAGGACGTAGCGGAACGCCTTCTGCCACCGCTCCGCCGCCTCGGGAAAGCGCTCGAGCACGTCGACGGTGAGATAGAGCATGTCGTCGAAGTCGACCGCGTTCGACGAGAAAAGCCGCTGCTGGTACAGCTCGTACACGTCGGCGACGGTCTGGTCGTAGAAGCTCGAGACGCGGCTCGCGTACTCGGCGGGTCCGACGAGCTGGTTCTTCGCGTTCGAGATCTGCGCGTGGATGCCGCGCGGCGTGAACCGCTTCGGGTCACGGTCGAGCTCCTCGAGGGAGCGCTTCACGAGGCGGAGCTGGTCGGCGGAGTCGTAGATGGTGAAGTTCGTCCGGTAGCCGAGACGAGGCGCTTCGCGCCGGAGGATGCGGCCGCAGGCGGCGTGGAAGGTCATCACCCAGGCCGCGCGCGCCGGCGGGCCGACGAGGTCCTCGAGGCGCTCGCGCATCTCCGCCGCCGCCTTGTTCGTGAAGGTGATCGCGAGGATCTCGGGCGGCTTCGCGCCGACCGCGGCGAGCAGGTGCGCGATGCGCCGCGTGAGGACGCGCGTCTTCCCCGACCCTGCGCCCGCGATCACGAGCACGGGCCCCTCGGTGAGGAGCACTGCCTCTCGCTGAGCCGGATTCAGGTCCTCGAGGTACGTCTCCGGCTGGGTTGCCGCCACCGGCCGAGGATAGCCGCGGGCGCTAGTCGTCCTTTGCGGCTCTGATCTCCACCCTGCCGGCGCGGATCCGCGTCTCGTAGCGCGGCTGCGGGAACACCGCGGGACCACCCTGGACGGCGCCCGTGCGCAGGTCGAAGCGCGAGCCGTGCCACGGGCAGGTGACCGAATCGCCGTCGCGCTCGCCCTCGTCGAGGGGGCCGCCCATGTGCGAGCACACGCTCGAGATCGCGCACACGTCCCCGTCGGCGCAGCGGGCGACGACGACGGCCTCGCCCTCGAGCTCGACGCGGTGCAGGCCGCCGTCGTCGAGCTCGCCGGCGTCGATCACCGGCGCGAAGCGGTCGCGTGGATGCTCGAACGCGGTGTGGTTGACGCGGACGCCGAGGCCGAACGAGAGACGGCCGCCGAGATGCGCGGCGTACGCGCTGCCGAGGAAGCCGGCGCCCGAGAGGACGCGGGCCAGGCCTCGGTGGCCGCTTCGGCGCAGCGCGAGCGACGCGACGTTCAACACGAGCCCGGCCGTGTTCGCGAGCGCGTGGACGACGCCGAGTCGCCGCGGTTCGCCCTTCAGGTGGCTCCAGTCGTTCAGGCCGGTGAGCGCCGCCGGTATCGCACCGAGCACGCCGACGGCGAGAGCGGCGTCCGCGGCCTCGGAGCCGATGGCGTCGAGGGCGACCGCCGCGCTCCACGCACCGAGTGGGACGTCCGTCAGGGCCGGGTGGAGCGGATTCCCGAGCCAGACGCCGTCGAGGACGTTCCGCACCGGCTGTGGGACGGCCTTGACCGCGTCCTGTACCGCCTCCGCCGCCGGATCGAGCGGCTCGACCAGCTCTTCGACTTTCACCACCTGCTCGTTGCCGCGGCTGCGAACCGGCAAACTCCAGCCGTGCGCGTCGCGCTGATGATCGAGGGGCAGGAGGGCGTGACGTGGGAGCATTGGTGCGCGCTCGCGGATGCGTGCGAGGAGCACGGCGTGGAGACGCTGTTCCGCTCCGACCACTACATCTCGCAGGACGACGAGGACGGGAAGGTCGCCCACGACGCGTGGACGACGATCGCCGCGCTCGCGGCGCGCACGAGCACGCTCCGCTTCGGCACGCTCGTCTCGCCGGTGACCTTTCGCGCGCCCGCGCTCCTCGCGAACGCCGCTGCAACGGCGGACCACGTGTCCGGCGGGAGGATCGAGCTCGGCATCGGCGCCGGCTGGATGGAGCGCGAGCACCGCGCGTTCGGGTTCCCCTTCCCGGAGACGCCGGTCCGCGTGGAGATGTTCGCCGAGCAGCTCGAGATCGTGCACCGCCTCTGGACCGAGGAACACGTCGACTTCCACGGGCGCCACTACACGCTCGACCACGCGCCCGGGCTGCCGAAGCCGGTGCAGAAGCCCCGACCGCCGATCATCGTGGGCGGAAGCGGCGGACGCGGGACGGTCGAGCCGGCGCTGCGCTTCGCGGACGAGTACAACACGCCGTTCGTCTCACCCGAGGAAGCGGCACGCATCCGCGCGAAGGTACCGTCGCTGCGCTTCAGCGTCATGACGGGCTGCGTCATCGGCGAGACGCATGCCGACGCGGTCGAGCGGGCGAAGGAGCTCTTCGGCCGAAGTGAGCGCGAGACGAGCTTCGACGACTGGCTCGCCGGATTCCGGGAACGTGCGCTCTTCGGCTCGGTCGACGAGGTCGCCGAGCGTTTGCGCGAGTACGAGCGCGCCGGGTGCCACCGGGCGATGCTGCAGCACCTCCTCCACACCGACCTCGAGCCGGTGCGGCTGATCGGCGGCGCGCTCGCAGACGCTGTCTCCTAGTGCTTCCCCTCGATTTTCGTCAGCGTGCTCGTGCCGGAGACGAGCGCGCACTCGATGTGGACCTGGTCTCCGACGTGGAACGTGGCGACCTTGGTCGCCAGGCTTCCCGTCGGCACCGCGCACGTCAGGCCCGCGACGGTGATCGACGTGCCGGGGAGCGCCGTGATCGTCCCCTCGGCGTGGCTGTTCTCGTGCACCGGCTTCGCCGGCGCGCAATGCGCCGGGCCGAGCTCGACCGCCGAGCCTCCCGAGGTGCCGCCGATCTTGCCGCCGCTGAACCCGCCCGTGGTTGAGAAGAGCGACGACAGGTTGGCGTAGATCTGCACGCCGTGGGTCGCGGAGTGCCCTGTCGCGAGCCCGCTGAGGGTGCCTCCGTCGTACACGCCGGTGAAGTGCAGATCGGTCTTGCCGCCGCCGGCCGGGCTGATGGTCAGATGCCCGTCGACCTCGCCGACGTTGTCGGTCGTGTTGATCATGCTGTTCGCGTCGATCCTCACCGCACCGATGAGGTCGGCCGGGCCCGTCGTTGCCGTGCCGGTCCAGGTCGAACGCGTCGTCGACAGCGACTTGCCGTCGGCGGTCGTACAGGTCTTCGTGTCGGTCTTCCCGGAGGCCGTCGTCGCATTGAACGACGTCGCCACCTTCGTGACCGTCTGGTTGTCGTTGCCGTGGGCGACGGCGATCCCCGCTGCGACGAGCGCTGCGCCGACCGCTCCCACGAGTGCCAGCCTTTTCATGTTGCCCCCCGAGTGGACGATACGCATGAGGTTCCTCAGCGCATTGTCCGTCGGGCTGTGTAAAGCCGTCGTAAAGCCGGGCTACGCAGGCACCGGAGCCGCGACCACCACCTCTTCCCCGCCCTGGTCGAGGCGGAACGGCGGGTACTCGGGCGTGAGGAACGCCGCGTACGCGCACACGCGGAATGACCAGCGGTTGAGCCCCATGATCAGGTCGAACATCCCGCGCGGGTAGTCCTTCTTGAACAGCAACAGGAGCCCGACGACGATGACGAGCACGCCGACGACGCCGGGGAAGTGCTCGCCCCAGCCCGAGCCGAATGCCGTCGCACCGCCGAACGCCCCGGCGATCGCGTACTGCGGGATGCCGAGAAGCCACCAGCCGATCAGCGGCAGGCCGCGGCGGTGGTGCTCGGGATACTCGATGTCGAGCCGCGCCGGGTAGTCCGGCTCGTCCTTGAGCGAGAACGGCGGGTAGCGGTCGGTCGCGATCGCGTCGGTCGCGTAGAAGGTGACGCGCCACGTCCAGCGCATGACGCCGAGGTTGAAGTCGAAGATTCCGCGCGGGTACCTGCCGGTGAAGAGCAGCGCGAAGAATGCGATCACGGTGAGGACGATGAACGCGATCCACAGAAAGATGAGCACGATCCAGTGTGGGATCGCGAGGAACCATTTCACGAGCCATTTCCACCGGCTGAGCGGCAGGTCGAGCCGTCCTTCGACGTGAACCGGGTACATGGTCAATGCTCCTCTCGTTTGGACCAGCGCACCTCGACGACGTCGTCGAGTCCGGGAACACCCCATTGCTCGACGCGCGTCCACTTCCCGCGCGTCATGCGGCGGGGCAGGAAGGCGGCTGCGAGCGCGTTCTTGACGATGCCCGCGGCGACGATGGCCACGATCGCGGACGCCCACTCGATCAGCCCGAGCTCGATGAAGAGGACGGCGAGCCCCGTCGCAGCCGCAGGCCAGAGTGCCTCGTAGACGGCGTCGACGAAGCGGCCCCTGAGCAGCCGGCGCAGCGCGCGGCCGGCTCCGGAGGCGACGAGGAACGCGAGCAGGCCGACGAAGAACGAGCCGCTGCGCTCGCCCGCGAGGACCGCCGCGGCGACGGCGACGCCGAAGAGCACCGGCCGGAGCAGGGTGCCGAGGAGCCACGGCCGGAAGGCGAGGGCGCGCTCGTTCACGCCTTCAATCCTGCCTGAATGCCACGATTCCGCAATGGGCACCTCCCGGCTCGAGGCATTCAGCGACGGTATCTTCGCCATCGCGGCGACACTGCTCGTCCTCGAGTTCTCCGTCAGCCACGGATCGGACCTCGGCCACCAGCTGCTGCACCTTTGGCCGTCTTACCTGTCGTACGTGACGAGCTTCGTCACCATCGGGATCATCTGGATGAACCACCACCACACGGTGTCCCTCATCGGCCGGGCCGACCGGACGATGCTCTTCCTCAACAACCTCCTGCTGATGACGGTCGCGTTCCTGCCGTTCCCGACGAAGCTCGTCGGCGACTTCTTGCATCACGAGGGCGAGAAGGCCGCGGTGCTCGCATATGCGGGCACGCTCGTGATCATGGCCGTGCTCCACCAGGTGTGGTGGCAATATGCGCGGCGCAACCGGCGGCTGATCGACGACGGCGTCCCCGACTCAGCGCTCAGCGCCGTCGACCGCGCCTACGCGCCGGGAGTCCCGCTGTACGGAAGCGTGTTCGCGCTCGCGTTCGCGAGCCCGCTCGCCGCCGTGGCCCTCACGTTCGCCATCGCCGCGTTCTATCTACCTTCCGCCGCGCTCTTCGATCGCTGACGCGAGCCACGCCGATGCTGCCTCGAGCGCGAGGGAGTCGCTCGACTTCACCACCACCTCGACGCGAGGCCCCTCGTCCGTGAACGTCGGATAGGAGCCGACGAGCACGCCGGGCCAGCGGTCGCCGGCCTCGACGAGGAGCGCGGCGATCTCGCTCTCGCGCGTGTGGTAGGTCCTCCGCCACGATGCGATCGGATCGCCGCGACGGAACTCCTCGGCGACGGCGTCGAACATCGCCTCCATCTCAGCCGGCAGGCCGGGCATGACGTAGACGTTCTCGAGCGCGAATCCGGGGGCGCCGCCGAGCGGATTCCGAAGCGGGCGGCTGCCGGCGGGAAGCCGCGCCCATGCGGCCGCGTAGTCGGGATTATGCGTGAAGCGTGAGCGGAGATCGGCGGCGAGCTCCGGCACCTCCTCCTGCTCGAGCTCGAAGGCGTGCGCGATCGCCTCGCGCGTCAGGTCGTCGGGCGTCCCGCCGAGCCCGCCGGTGACGATGAGGAAGTCGACGCGTGGTGCTTCGATGCGCACGAAGTCCGCGACGGCATCGATCTCATCGGGCACCGCCGCGATGAGGCGCACAGCCACTCCCAGCGGCGCAAGCCGCCGGGCGAGCCAGGCGCCGTTCGTGTTCGGGATGTCGCCCGAGACGAGCTCGTTGCCGATGGTGAGGACGGTCGCGGTGGCCATCAGCCGTTCACCATACGGACGATGGGGCTCCCGCAGATGCGCTCGGCGATCGTGATGCCTCCGTAGCGGACGTCGATGTTGAAGATCGCATGGTCGGGGATGGCGAGCCATTCGGAGAGAGCGGCGCGGATGACACCGCCGTGCGTGACGACGACGGCGGAGCCGCCTGTGTCCCAGATCCGCGTGAGGCTCGCCAGCGCTCGAGCCTTGAGGTCGCCGTAGCTCTCCCCGCCGGGGAAGCGGACGCGTGTCGGTTTCTCCATCCAAGCACGGTAGAGGTCCGGCTCGCTCGACGCGATCTCGTCGAACGTTCGGCCCTCGAGGTCGCCGAAGTCGAGCTCACGCAGGTCGTCGTCGACGCGCGGAGACGGGGAGAGCTGCGCGGCCGTCTGGCGTGCACGCAGCCGCGGGCTCGTCCATACCCGGTCGAAGTCCGGGAGGCGTTCGATCAGGGCGCTCGCGTGCTTCCGTCCGGCCTCGGACAGGCCGACGTCGAGGCTGCCGTAGCACCGGCCCCGCGCCTCTTCTTCGGGCTCACAGTGCCGGACGAGGACGAGACGGCTCACAGCAGTGCGACGGCGGCGACGAGCGCACCGGTCTCGGCGAGCTCGGACGCCGCTCCGAGCACGTCGCCGGTGACGCCGCCGAGCCACCTGCGCGCCGCGAGCCCCGAGACGAGGCCGACGCCGGCGACGACGGCGAGGAGAAGCGCCGCGTGGAGCAGCAGGCACAGGCCGACGGCGGTTGCGACGGCGACTCCGGCGCGGGACCATCCCGTTCCTCCGAGCACGCGCCCGAGGCCGGCGGCCGGGCGTGCGTACGGGAGCGCCACGGACAGGACGACGGGAACGGCGCGTGCGGCGGCTGCCGCGCACACGGCAGCCCTCAGGGCATCGTGATGGGAGACGAGCGCAGAGAGAGCCGCCGCCTTCGCCGCCAGGTCGAGCACGAGCGCCGTCGCGCCGTAGGAGCCGACCGCGTGGTCGCGCATGATCTCGAGCGCGCGCTCACGTGTCGGAGCGGTCAGCGCGTCGGCGGTGTCGGCGAGCGCATCGAGATGGAGCACTCCTGTGAGCGCCGTTCCGGCGGCGATGCCGAGCACCGCCGCGACCGGCGCCGTGAGGGACGAGCCGGCCGACTGCGCGATGCCGCCCACGAGCGTGCCGATGCCCGCGCCGACGACCGGGAAGAGCGCGCCGCCCCGCGCGACGTCGGCGGCATCGAGGTCGAGCCACCGGCCGACGGGAACGCGCGTGAGGAACGAGACTGCCGCGGCGAGGCCGCGCAACTCACCGCCCGGCATCGGTGACGCCCGCGTCGTCGAAGGTCGCCATCTCGGCAAGGATCGCGATCGACGCGTCGAGGAGCGGCAAAGCCAGCGCTGCGCCGCTTCCCTCTCCCAGTCGCAGCCCGAGATCGAGGAGGGGGTCGAGGCCGAGCGCGTCGAGCACGAGCGTATGGCCGGGCTCCGGCGAGCGGTGCGACGCGATCAGGACGCCGTCTACGCCGGACGCGAGCGCCGCGGCACCGGTGATGAAGCCGTCGAGAAGCACGACGATCTGCCTGCGCGCGCATGAGCGCACGACGCCGGCGAGGAACGCGATCTCGTAGCCGCCGTATGCGGCGAGCGGCTCCTCACCGGCGTTGACCTCGAGCGCACGCCGCACGACGTCGACCTTGTGCGCGACACCCGCGTCGTCGAGGCCCGTGCCCCGGCCGCAGACGAGCGCCGGATCGACGCCGAGAAGCGCAGCGGTGAGCGCGCTCGCCGACGTCGTGTTGGCGATGCCCATCTCCCCCAGGCCGATCACGTCGACGTCGAGCCTGGCGACGAGCTCGTCGGCGGCGGCAAGCTCGCGTTCCACTTCCTCGGCGGTCATCGCCGGGCCTTTCGTCATGTTGTTCGTCGGCGATCCGACCCCGCGGTCGAGAACGTGCAGCGCGGCGCCGGCGCGGCGCGCGAGCACGTTGATCGCGGCCCCGCCGGCCCCGAAGTTGGCGAGCATCTGCGCGGTGACCTCCTGCGGATAGGCGGACACGCCTTCCTCGGCGACACCGTGGTCGCCTGCGGCGACGACGATCGCCTTCTCGAGTGCGTCCGGGACGAATCCCCTGATCGCGGCGATCCGGCAGCCGAGATCCTCGAGCCGGCCGAGGCTGCCCCGCGGCTTCGTCTTCGAGTCGTACGCCCTCCTCGCGTCGTCGGCTGCGCTCACGCGAGCCTCAGCGTCTTCCCGGCGACGACGAAGTACGCCTCGTCGGACGCCTCCACCCACGCCGCGTTCACGCGGCCGAGGTCGTCGCGATACGTCCGCGCGAGCGCGTTGTCGGGGACGATGCCGAGGCCGACCTCGTTCGTGACCGCGACGGTCAAGCCGGGTCGCGGCGCGAGGACGGTGCCGTCGCCGCCGTTCGCGACCCACAGCGACAGGCAGTCGACGATCACCGTGTCGCCCGGCGGCACCGACGCGGCTGCGCCGTGCACGTCGAGCGGCTCCTCCACCGTTGTCCACGCAGCCGGACGCTCTCGGCGATGCCGCTCGATCCGCTCGGCCATCTCCTCGTCACCGGCCTCGCCCGTCGCGATGAACGTGACCGGCCGGCCCTCCGCGTCCGCGCGCTCCACGGCGAGCGTCGACTTGCCGCTGCGCGCGCCGCCGACGAAGACGACGAGCGTCATCGCCGCATCGGCAGCACGAACGTTCCGTCGTCGTCGTTGACGACACGCACGTTCGCGCCGTAGTACGCGGCGAGGTGCGCGGGCGAGAGCACGTCCTCGGGCTCGCCCTCGGCGACGACGGAGCCCCGGTCGAGCAGGACGAGGCGATCGGCGTACTGCCCGGCGAGCGTCAGGTCGTGCATGGTCGAGACCACCGTGAGCCCGTCCCCGCGCAGCGAGTCGACGAGCTCGAGCACCTGCTGCTGCCGGCCGAGGTCGAGCGACGTCGTCGGCTCGTCGAGCAGGAGCACGGGAGCCTCTTGCGCGAGCGCCCGTGCGAGGACGGCTCGCTGGAGCTCGCCGCCCGAGAGCGAGCCCAGACCGCGCTCGGCGAACGGCAGCAGGTCGAGTCGCTCCAGGGCCCGCGCCGCCGCCGCATGGTCGGCGCGTCCTTCCACAGCGAGGTACCCGAGGTGCGGGGTCCGGCCGAGGAGGGCGTACTCGGCCACGGTCAGCTCGGGAGGCGTCACCGGGTCCTGCGGGACGAGGGCGATCAGCCGTGCGAGCTCTCGGCGTCCGAGCTCGCGCACGTCGCGGCCGGCGAGCAATGCGCCGCCGGTGAACGGCAGCAGCCCGCAGAGCGCGCGCAGGACGCTCGTCTTGCCGGCGCCGTTCGGGCCGATGAGCATCACCCACTCGTCGGCGGCGACCTCCAGCGAGACGTCGCGAACGGCTTCGGTGCCGTCGAAACGGATCGAGAGGCTCCGGAGCTCGATCACCGCATCGACCTCGACGTGCGCAGGACGACGGCGAAGAACGGCGCGCCGAAGAACGCGGTGACCACGCCGATCGGCAGCTCGGCCGGCGACACGACCGTCCGGGCCAGGACGTCCGCGAGTACGAGGAACCCGGCCCCGACGACGAGCGACAGCGGCACGACGGCCCGGTAGCTCGTCGACACGAGCAGCCGAATCGTGTGCGGGACGATGATCCCCACGAATGCGATCAGGCCGCTGACGGCGACCGCGGCCGCCGTGCCGGCTGTGGCCGCGATCACGATCAGAAGCCGGAGCCTCGGCACGTTGACCCCGAGGCTCGCGGCCTCCTCGTCGCCCACGCTGAGGACGTCCAGCACGCGGCGGTGGAGGACGATGGCAAGCGAGCTTACGGCGACGTAGGGCGCCGCGACCGCGACCTGGCTCCACGTCGCCGTCGAGAAGCCGCCGAGGAGCCACGAGTACACGTCGCGCAGCGTGTTGGTGTGCTGCTGCTGGACGAACGTCTGCACCGCGGTGAAGAACAGCGTCACCGTGAGCCCGGCCAGCACCAGCGCGCCCGCGGTTCGCGCCGCACCGGCCGAGCGACCCAGCGCGTAGGCGGCGGCGACGGCCGTGAGCCCGCCGACGAACGAGGCGAGCGGCAGCAGCTGGCCGGACGTGCCCACGTGCCCGTACGCGATCGCGAGTGTCGCGCCGAGACCCGATCCGGCGGCGACGCCGAGGAGGTACGGGTCAGCGAGCGGGTTGTGGAAGACGCCCTGGTACGCGGAGCCGGCGATCGCGAGCATCCCGCCGACGATCGCGGCGAGGACGACACGGGGCGCACGGATCTGCCACAGGACCGCCTCCTCGAGGCTGCTCAGCGGCGTGTGCACGTGCAGGAACGGCACGTGCGACAGCGCGGACTCGACGATGCCCGTCACGCCGATCCCGACCGGGCCGACGCCGAGACCGACCAGCAGCGCACCCGCGAGGAAGGCGCCCGCAATCAACCGCCACGGGCGCGGGACTCCCCGCGCCCGGACGGCTGCCTCGGCACTGACGACGGCCACTACTTCTTCCTCGCCACCGTCGCGATCGCGCGCGCGAAGTCGACGATCCGCGGGCCCCACCTCGACGCGACGCTGTCGTTCACGGCGATCACGCGGTGGTGCTTCACGGCGGCGATTCCGCTCCAGCCGGGCCGAGCGGCCACCGTCGCAGGCGTCTGTCCACAGCACACCGAGTCGGCCAGCACGACGATGTCGGGATTCGCCGTGACGATGTACTCCGCCGAGAGCTGCGGGTAGCCCGTGTGCGTCGCGTCGGCGGCGTCGGCGATGTCCCTGAACCCGAAGAGCTTGTAGATCCGGCCGATGAACGTCGACGAGGTCGCCGAGTAGTACGTCGGGTCGAGCTCGTGGTAGACGGTCTGGTGCCGCTGCGCCTTGGGCACGCTGCGGAGGAGCGCCGTCAGCGTTTGTTCCATCCCGCCCACGACCTTCGCCGCCTGGGGCGCATGCCCGGTCGCGCTTCCAAGCTGGCGAATCTCGTCGTAGGCCTGGGCGACGTTGTCGGCGGCGGGCTCGAGCAGGACGGTGATGCCGAGCTTCTGCAGCGCCGCGACGAGGCCGCCGATGTCGTTGGAGAGAACGACCAGGTCCGGCTTGTATCCGGCGATCGCCTCGACGTTCGGCGTGAAGCCCGAGAGCGACGTGCGCGGCGCGCTCTTCGGGTAGTCGGAGTCGTTGTCGACGGCGACGACCTGTGACCCGGCGCCGACGGCGAACAGGTCCTCCGTGCCGCTCGGCGAGAGCGAGATGATGCGCGACGGCCGCGACGTGATGACGACGTCGCCGTTGGCGGCGTGGATCGTCACCGGATAGGCGGTGCGAGTCGCCGAGCCGCCGGAGACGGCGACGAGCACGGCCGAAAGGGCCGCGAGGAGTACGAGTGAACGGCGAAGCACGAATCCTCCCTTCCGCGAGGGGATCGGTTTGCGCGGCGGGCGGCAGGTCTTCTGACTCGGGGCTCCCTCCCCCACCGCCTTCCCAGGCCCGCAGGCCCAGTGGCGTCGTGGCGGGGAAGCGTCTCCCCTTACAGCGGCGGGACCGTCCCGGTGTTGCACCGGAGTTCCCTCACCGCTCGCCGGTTTGGAGCGCGACTCTAGCATGGTGCGGTGAACGCAGTTGCGCTCGATCTGGACGCCGTGCTCGCGGACACGCGGCCGCTGTGGCGCGACTGGCTCGACGACGCCTCACGGCGTGCGCGCGTCGAGCTCGACGTGCCCGACGACCGCGCGGCGGCCGCCGACGTGCTCGATCAGAGCCTCGGCGAATGGAGGCCGCTGCTCGAGCGCTTCGCCGCCGACCGCGGCCCTCTGCACTTCCGCCCGCGCGCCGAGACGAGCGCGTCGCTGCGGCGGCTGGAAGGCGCCGGCGTGCGGATCGGCGTCTTCACCGACGCCCCGCGCGAGCTCGCCGAGATCGCGCTCGCCCACGTCGGCGCGTCGCGGCGCGTGACGGTCGTCGGCACCCTCGACCAGGTCCTCCGCGAGCTCGGCCCGGGCGCCGTCGTCGTGCACTCGCGCGCCGAGCTGTCCGACCTACAATGACGAAGGTGGAAGGCGATCTCTCCGACCGGCAGTTCGAGGTGCTGCTCGAGCGGCTCGACCGCATCGGCGACGAGGTCGCCAAGGTGGGCAAGCGGCTCGACAACGACGAGCACTTCCTGCGCCTGACGCGCGAGCTGGCGACGCTGAACGAGTCGCTGCAGGCGCTGGCGTATGCGGCTCTCGGGCAGCAGGCTCCCCAGGTCAGACGGCGCCGCGCCGGTTGAAGCGCGAGACGGGCTGAGACATCTTGGCCGGAACGAACGCGAAGCGTTCGGGCCGGCCGGACTCGCGCGCGGGGATGGCGCAGCCACCACCGCGCGCGCAGAACGGCCCTCCACCAAGAACCCGTTAGAGCTCGCCGGCTTCGCCGGCGAGCGCTCCGCGAAGCGGAACCCTCAACAGGTGAAAGTGCGCAGCACTTTCACCTGACGGACCAGATGTCCAGCACGCCGGAGGTGGCGTGGTCGTTCGCGTTCCCCTCCGGAAGCGCGACGCGGCCGTCGACGACGATGGGGCTGTTCCAGTGGCCGCTCCCGCACCGGAGCGTCGCAACGAGCCGGCCGCTCGCGGGTGCATACACGTTCAGCCCCCCGACCGGGCTGTAGACCCAGAGGAGGCCGCCGGCGACGACGGGGCTCGTCCCGCCCGTGCGGTGGCGCCAGACCCGGGTCAGATGCCCGCCGGAGTACCGCCACGCGGCGGTCGCGCCGTTGTCGCCGGCGAACAGATAGGTCGCCGAGCCGGTGCGCCACACGGCGGGCGCGGTGAAGAGGTCGGCGCCCGACGGCGTCGCCACGACGTCGAGCTCACCGCCCTTGTGGGGCGAGACCCCGGCCATCGCGGTCACCGAGAGCACGCGGATCTGCCCGTCCTTGCCGCCCTGGGCGATGTGCCCCGCGTCGAGCACGACCGGCGAGGTCGAGCCGAGGTCCTGATCGGAGGCGTTCAGCTGGTCGGTGTTCGTCGGCGTGTAGTTGCCGAGCAGGCGCGTGGCGTCCCCCGACAGGCGCAGCACCGCGTCGCCCCAGTTCGTGCTCCCGTTCCACGGCGCATTGCCCGTGGCGACGAGCAGGTCGCCGGTCGAGGGATCGACCACCGCGCCCGACCGGCCCCAGATGGCTGAGTCGCTCGCGTCGCAGGAGCCGGGATCGAGCAAACCCGGACGATCCGAGCAGAGCGAGTTCCAGACGTGCAGGAGATTGCCGCTCTTCGCGTCGATGATCGCCACGTGCCCCTGGTACGGCGGCGCGTCGCCGACGTAACCGCCCGTGGTCGCGATCACGTGTCCGCCGGCGAAGTTGAGCGCCGACGCGATCTTCTCCCGCGATGGAAGCCTGGTGATCGAGACGCTCCATGCAACGTGACCGGTCGCGGCGGAGAGCTTGTAGATGCGTCCGCCGGGGGATGCGGCGTAGATCCACTTCCGGGTCGGGTCGGCGACCGGCGTCGCGGTCGTGATCTGGGGGCTTCCCGCCCACGAGGAGTAGCCCGACGGCGTGAACCGCCACGTCACTGCGCCGGTCGCAGGGTCGATCGCCTCCGTGCGCCCGTACGTCGTCGTGACGACGAACCGGCCGTTCACGTAGATCGGCGAGGAGTCGACCGTGCCGTCGAGCGTGACCTTGCGCAGCGTCAGCGACTTCACGTTCGCGGCGGTGATGCCGGTGGCATCGGGATAGACGCCCGTCCGGGACGGCGTGAAGTCGAACATCGGCCAATCGCGTGCAGCCGCCGTTCGAGCTGTCCCCCCGATCGAGAACGATGCGAGGAGTGCAGCTACCGCCGCAAGAGCACGCGTCGGAGCTCGTCCTCCTTGCCCGGCTCGAGGATGGCCAGCACCTGGTCACCCGCCTCGAGTTGCGTGGCTCCGACGGCGATCTCGGCACGGCCGCTGCGCATGACGGAGATGAGGCGCGCGCCGTCGGGCAGCTCCAGCGACTCGACGCGCTTGCCTGCCGACGGCGAGTCGCGGTCGATCTGCACTTCGACGATCTCCAGGTTCTCCTGGCGCAGCTCGAGCAGGTGGATGATCTCGTGCTCCGGGACCTCGTGCTCGACGAGCGCCATGATGCTCGACGTCGCGCACACCGTCGGCGAGATGCCGAGCAGGTCGAAGTGCGCCTGGTTGCGTGGATCGTTCACGCGCGCGATCACTTTCGCGACCCCGTACTTCTCCTTCGCGAGCTGGGCGATGACGAGGTTGTCCTCGTCGTCCCCGGTGAGAGCGAGGACGATGTCCGGCGGACGCGCGATGCCGGCCCGCTCGAGGACGTGCAGCTCCGTGGCGTCGCCGCGCTGCACCTGGTGCTCGAACTCGTCCTCGAGCCGCTCGAAACGGTCACGGCGCTGTTCGATCAGCGTCACTTCGTTTCCCAGCCGCAGGAGCGACCGCGCGACGTTCGCGCCGACCTTGCCCCCGCCTGCGACGACGACGTACATCAGCTCGCGACCTTGGCGGGCGGAGCGATGCCGCAGCTCCGCACAGCCTCCATGAGGGTGTCGATCGCCGTCTTGGTCGGGCAAACCGTTCGCAGGCCGCGCGCGTTGTAGAAATCGGCGCGCGCCGGGTCGAGGACGCGCACGACGACGCACCCGATGTCGAACCGCTTCTGCGCCACCTGGCCGATGACGATGTTCGTGTTGTCGCCGTCGGTGGCGGCGACGACCGCGTCGGCATCCTCGATGCCCGCCTCGCGGAGCAGGTCGACGTCGATGCCCTGGCCGACCAGGAAGGCACCCGGCCAATGCTCGCCCAGCCGCGCGAGCGCATCCTCGTTCTCGTCCACCACGGTGACGTCCCACCCCTCGCGCTGCAGCTGCAGGGCGATGGACGACCCGACTCGGCCGCAGCCGATGATCAATGCGTTCATCCGGGTTGCAGCGTAGCGCCGGCCGGCTCCTCGAGGGCTCCCTGCGGGAAGGCGACGATGAGAACCTCGACCGGGGACTTGCGCAGGACGTAGTCGACCGTCGGAGAGAAGAACCGCGACTGGCGCCGCCAGCGCGGCGACGAGCCGAGGACGATGAGATCCACGCCGCCTTCCGCGGCGGCCTCGACGATCGCCTCGCCGATGGACCTCGCCCTCACGGCCTTCCCGATCACCCGGACGCCGTGGTCGGCACCGAGCGCCGCCGCCTCGGCGAGGGAGGCGGCCGCCCGTTCCTCGGCGTCGAACATGGGGGCGTCCAGCGGCTCGTCGAGCGGCACCTGGATGACATAGAGCGCCTCCACCGCAGCGCCTCGCTCCTGTGCAAGCTTGACCGCCGTCGCGACCATCTCCTCGCCGATCTCTCCCAGCTTCATCGGCACGAGGATCCTGGAGAACTCCGCCTGAGGGAGCGGCTGCTCGTCGCTCGCCGCGATGTGCTCGAGCAGGCCCGCGCCACGGCTCCGCCGGACGAGGAAGTAGACGACGACGCCGCCGGCAAGCCACGCGGAGCCTCCGATGCGAGCGCCGACATGGGTGACCATGGCCGCGACGAACACGGCGGCGGTGGCGAAGGCGCCGACGACCGAGGGCACCGGCACCGCCGCACCTCGGACGCGCACGGAGAGCGGCACGCGAAACGGTCGGCGGAGATCCGGCCTCGAGAACCGGAGCTTGATCACCGCCAGCTGCGCCGCTGTGAACGCAAGCAGGACGCCGAAGCTGAAGAGGCCGGCGAGGAACGTGACCTCGTGCTTCAGGAACGAGGTCCCGACGAGCAGGCCGATCGCGATCAGCGTCGCGGCGACGACGGACGCCGGCGACACGAGGGTGCGGCGGTGCAGCCGTCCGAACACCGGCGGCAGCTGCCCGTGCTCGCCGAGCGAGTACGCGAGGCGGCCGAAGCCGGACACCGACGTGGTCGCCGCCGCGAAGAGCACGAGCGCGCCGGTGAGCCCGACGTACACGCGCAGCACCTGGCCGAACCAGTGCGCGACGTGCTGCTGCAGCGCCGAGACGACGCCCATGATCGGGGCGCGCAACCAGTCGGTGCCGAGAGCGGTGGTGCCGTTGGCCGCCGGGTACGCCGAGAGCGCCACGAGCGCGATCAGCACGTACAGGACGACGACGACGCCGATGGCGCTGAAGAAACTGCGCGGCAGGTCGCGACCGGGCCGGCGCGCCTCTTCCGCGTAGTTCGCGACGGTCTCGAGGCCCGTGTAGGCGAGCATCGCGAGCGGGAGCGCGAACGCGATCTCGTGCCACGAGGGCGAGGTTCCGAGCGACGTCCCCCGGGTGAGCGCGCTGCCCGAGAAGAGGACCGCGAAGCCGAGCACGATCAGGAGCACCTGCGTGACGAGGTCGAGCAGCGGCACGACGATCCCGAAGGTGTAGAGCTTCCGCCGGCGGACGAGCCGCGCGAGCCCGATCACGCCCACGAGCACGCAGCCTGTTATGACGTCCCCGGGATGACGCGCGATCGTGTCGATCCCGAGAGCAAGCCCGAGATAGTGCGGGAAGAAGAGCGCCGAGATCGCGATGACGATGAGGTAGTCGAGGAACAGGACCCATCCGGTCAGGAAGCCGGCGAAGTCGTTGAAGGCGACCCGCACGAATGTCGCGGCGCCGCCGGTCTCGCGAATCGCCGCCGTCCCCTCCGCGTACGACAGCGCGACGACGATGAACAGCAGGCCGACGACGCCGAGCACGGCCGGCGTCAGCCCGAGCGCATGCAGCGCGATGACGCCGAGCGCGAAGTAGATCGAGGAGGCGATCTCCCCGTAGGCCACGGACGCGAGCGCCGGGGCGTCGAGCGCCCGTTGCATGCGGGGAAGCTTGCGGGCCATGCCCGCGGGAGGTTATCGCCGGAGCAGGAGGTATATGCGACCGACGCCGACCGCGACGAAGAGCACGCCGATCAGGGCGCCGACGAGGTTCGCGGTTCGCACGACGATGGCGACGCCGAGCGCGATCGCCACGAGCCCGAAGACGAGGATACCCCTCCGGTAGACGCGCATCATGCTGCGGCCCTTCCGGCTGCGACCATCACCCGGCACGGCGCGTGCTTGAGGACGAAGTCGACGGTGTCCCCGAAGATCCGTTTGCGGCCCGACGCGAGACGCACCCGGCGGGGCCCGCCCATGACGATGATCTCCGAGTCGCGGCGCAGGGCCTCGTCGACGATCGCCCGGCCGGAATGCCTTGCGCGCACCAGCCGCGGTGTCACGCGCACGCCGTAGGACTCGCCGATCGCCCGGGCCTCGTCGAGCTGGCGGTTCGCCTCCGCGACCTGCTCGGGAAGGTCTGCGTCGAGGGGAAGCTCGAGCGGCACCTCGATGACGGTCAACGCCACGATCGTCGCGCGCCGCTCGGTTGCCAGCCTGCAGGCGACGTCCATCGCCTCGTCGGAGGGGTAGCCGGGCGCCACGGGCACGAGGATGGAGCGATACTCGAGAGCCGCGGCCGGGCCGATCACGACCGGCGCGCGCACCGTCTCCGTCACGGGGATTCCGAGCCGGCGGCGATAGAGGACGTACCCGGCGAACCCGAGCACGAGCCAGCCGAGGCCGGCGTAGCGCGTGCTCGGGTACTGGACGACGACGTCGAGCCAGGAGAGCGCCGTCCCCGTCCCACCTACGAGCGCGAAGACCGGCCAGTCGACGCCGCGCCAGTTGATGTTCGGTCGCGCGCGAAAGGCGAGCTCCTCCCCGGGCCGCTTCCGCCGCAGCCGGATGATGGCGGCGTGCGCGACGGTGAACGAGAGCATCGCCCCGAACGAGTACATCGTGCTGAGGAAGTTGGTCTTGCCGGGCAGCAGCACCAGGATCGACACGAGTCCTGCGAACACGACGAGCGACAGCCACGGCGTCTTGAACTTCGGATGCAGGCGGCGAAACGCGCTGGGGAGCTGCCGGTAGCCGGCCATCGCGTAGGTGATCCTGGACGCTCCGATGACGCCTGCGTTCGTCGCGATGAACAGGATCGTCGCGGCGAGCAGGCCGACGTAGACCTTCAGCACGGAGAGCAGCGTCCCGCTGATCCCCAGGTGCTCGACGAGCCCGAGAACCGGGTCGTTCGCAAACCCGCCCTTCTCGGGGCCGAGACCCAGAACGGTCTGGTAGTGCCCCTGCACGAGGTGCACGGGCATCGCCGAGAGGGCGATCAACGGGAGCGTGAAGTAGATCGCGAAGACCGCGACTGCGACCATCGAGATCGAGCGCGGGATGCTCCGCACGGGGTCACGCGCCTCCTCGGAGAGATTCGAGACGGTCTCGATCCCCGTGTAGGCGATCATCCCCACCGGGATGGCGAGCAGGAAGTTCGACCACGTCGGCGCGACGCCGAAGTGGACGTTGGCGGCGATCCGGTGCGGGCTGATGACGAGGACGAAGCCGAGCAGGACGAGCAGCAGCTGCGTCGCGAAGTCGATCGCGGCGAGGACGACGTTGATGCGCGCCGACTCCTGAATGCCCATCACGTTCAGCCCGACGAGCAGGGCGATCACGATCGCGCCGACGACGATGTCCCACGGGTTCTGCTTCAGCGGCGCCCAGAAGATCGAGAGGTAGTGAGGGACGAAGAACGCCGAGATGGCGATCGTGATGACGTAGTTGAGCATCTGGGCCCACGCTGCTCCGAACGACGCGAGCTCGTTGAAGGCGTGCCGTGCGAAGCTCGAGGACCCTCCCGCCTCCGGATAGCGAACGGTGCCCTCGGCGTATGTGGCTGCCGTCGCCGCGAAGAAGATCCCGGCGATGACGAAGACGAGCGGCGTCAGCCCGAGGGCGAAGAATGCGGTGACGCCGAGGGCGTAGTAGATCGAGGAGCCGACGTTGCCGTACGCGGTCGCGAAGAGCGCATTTGCACCGAGGACGCGCTCGAGGTCCTGCTGCTGGCGCCGCCGTCTGGCCACCCGTTGACTGTAATCCGTCTTCCGGCGAACGGACCGGTCGCGATCATCACCCGGCAGGGCGCGTCGCGGAGGATGGAGAGCACGTCCAGGGGAAACGCGCGGCGGAAGCCGAGGCGCGACTCCACGGGCGCGCCGACGACGATGAGCTCCGCGCGGTGGTCCTCGGCCACCTCGGCGAGCTCGCTGCCGAGGGCGCGGTCACGCGTTCTCACGATCCGCCGGCGCACGCCCACGCCGTAGGAGTCCGCAATCGCCGCCGCCCGGTCGAGGGCGGCCTGCAGGTCGCCGATCTCGCGCGCGAAATGCGCATCGAGGGGCAGCTCCTGCGGAACGACGAGCGGCGCGACGAGCACGACGTGCGCTCCGCGGTCCGCAGCGAGGCGGCAGGCGAGATCGAGGGCGTGCTCGGTCTCGGCGCGGCCGAGAAGCGGAACGACGATGCTGTGGTATCCGATCGACGCCGTGCGCCGGGCGAAACGGCGGGCGCGCCGGTGAGCCGCGCGCAGATTCGGAAGCCGGATCACAGCGCCTGGTAGGGGACGCTTGCGAGGATGACGCCCGGCTCGACGAGGAGCAGGCGCTTGATGTAGAGAGCCCGCTGGTTGTGCAGCAGCCGCCGCCAGCCGCGCGTGACGAACTCGGGCATGACGACGAGCACCGCGGTGGCCTCGTCTGCCGTCACGTCTCGGATGTAGCCGAGCAGGGGCAGGCCGATGTCGCGATACGGCGCTTCGCTCACCTCGAGCGGAAGCGCCGGCCCGTTGGCGGCCCACGCGCGCCGGATGTCGGACGCGTCCTCCGAGGCGAACGCGAAGTGGATGGCCCGGGTGTCGTCGATGCCGAGAGCGCGCGCATAGTTGATCGCGCGCATCGAGGCGGCGTTCACCTCGGCCACGATCACCCGCACGACGAGCCGCGTCGGCAGCATCCTCGGTGCGCCCGGCATCACCGGGACGTCGGCCACGACGACCCCGGGCTCGGCGAGCAGGCGGAACTTGAGGGACAGCTCGAGCGGCCGCCGCAGCTGATCGAGGATCGAGCGCGTGCGGAAGAGCTCGGGGATGACGACGGTGACGAAGTCGGACTCCCCGCGCGGGAGACGCCAGACCTGCTCGAGCACGGCGTCGGCCGCTCCGTCTCTCGGATCGAGGACCTCGAGCTGCGGAAGGTCGTCGTCGAAGCGGAACCAGCGCGGCCGGATCCCGGGATCGCTCGAGCGGGTGGGCACGTGGAGGGCGCGGAAGTCGTCGGCCGCGATCGCGCGCGTGAACCAGAGCGCCTCGCGCGCTGCCGCATTGAGATCCTCGACGAGGAGCAGCGTCGTGTTGCTCACGGCGGGTGCGGCGGCGACCGCGGCCGTGCCCGCCGTCAGCCTCCGCCCGAAGTGGTCGTAGTGGCGACGGACGCCGAGCATTCCGATCACGAGCACCGGAATGGCAACCGTCACGATCCATGCGCCCTCGGTGAACTTCGTGTAGATCACGATGGCGGTGACGAGGCCGGTCGCCGTCGCGCCGACGGCGTTGACGGCAGCGCGGAGCTTCCACCCCCGGCTGTGCGTGCGCAGCCAGTAGCGCACCATGCCGGCCTGCGACAGCGTGAACGCCGTGAACACGCCGATCACGTACAGGTGGATGAGGCTGTTGGTGTTCGCCTTGTAGGCCCAGAGCAGAAGCCCGGCAACGGTGGCGAGGACGATCATTCCGTTCGAGAAGACGAGCCGGTCGCCGAGGTTCGTGAACTGGCGCGGCGCGAAACGGTCGCGTGCAAGCAGGGCCGACAGACGCGGGAAGCCCTGGAACGACGTGTTCGCCGCGAGAATGAGGACGATCAACGTCAGCCCCTGCACGGCGTAGTACATGAAGGAGCCCGTGGACCCCGCCGGGAAGACGGCGCGCGCGAGCTGCGACACGACGGAGTCGGTTGAGCTCGGCAGCGCGTGCACGTGCACGGCGAGATAGGAGACGCCGAGGAAGAGCGTGATCGCGATGACGCCGAGAACGGCGAGCGTCTGCGCTGCGTTCTTCCCGTGCGGCTTCCGGAATGCGTTGACGCCGTTCGCGATCGCCTCGACGCCCGTCAGCGCCGTCGAGCCCGACGAGAACGCGCGGAGAAGCACGAAGAGCGTGATCGTCCCTGCTCCGGCCGGAAGCGGATTCGGAGTGACCGCATGGTGCGCCGTTCCGGCTGCCAGCTCGACGAGGCCCGCCACGACGAGGGTCCCGATCGCCGTGACGAAGAGATAGGTGGGCAGTGCGAACAGCAGCCCCGACTCGCGGACGCCGCGAAGGTTCACGAGCACGATCAGGACGAGGGCGGCGATCGAGAGCGCGACCCGGTGCGATCCGAGCGACGTGGCGAAGGAGGTGATGGCGAAGACCCCGGCCGAGATCGAGACCGCCACGGTCAGCACGTAGTCGGTGAGGAGCGCAGCCGCTCCGACGAGGCTCGGCAGCCTGCCGAGGTTCTCGCGGGCGACGATGTACGCCCCGCCGCTCGTCTCGTAGACACGCACGGTCTGCATGTACGAGATGACGACGATCGCCAGGAGGATCGAGATCGCGATCGAGATCGGGAACACGAGATGGGCCGACGCGGCGCTGACGCCGACGAGCACGACGAGAGCGGACTCCGTCGCGTATGCGACCGACGAGAGCGGGTCGGACGCGAAGATCGGCAATGCAAGCCACTTGGGCAGGAGGGTCTCCTCCATCTGCCCGGTGCGCATCGGCCGGCCGACGACGAGCCGACGAGCGCGGCGCGGAGCCTCGACGGTCACGGCTCGAGCGCTCCGAGCACGCGCGTGATCGCCCGCGGCAAGAGCATGTCGTGCTCGCCGTACAGAGGACTGTCGCCGTCGCGCAGCAGCTGGTCGAGGAAGAGGATCCCGGCGGCGGTCACCGGCCGCTCGTCGGCGAGCCGGTCGGCAAGCGCGTCGAGAAGGGCGGCATTCCGGCGGACGGCCGCCCGATTGAGCGGCGAGGCGGACGGAAGCCGGTCGGCCGAGGCGGCGCGCACGACGCCTCGGACCTCACGCTCCCTCGCGGCGCGTGCCCGGCGTGAGGTCAACTCCTCCTCGCGCCAGACCGGCACGCCGCGGCCGCGCAGGATCCGGTCGTCGGCGATGCGGCGTGCTCCGCGACGGCCGGCCGCGACCTGTGCGCGTCGAACGACGGCCGCGGCGGCGAAGAAGCCTGCT
>Ga0070741_10006114_pt1 | contig 26120 bp, 19 predicted proteins | sample Coa_R1_4_FD_66440 | JGI IMG/M metagenome (GOLD analysis project Ga0070741, IMG submission 66440) | Surface soil microbial communities from Centralia Pennsylvania, which are recovering from an underground coalmine fire - Coalmine... | ecosystem: Environmental > Terrestrial > Soil > Unclassified ... | reverse complement strand
GCCATCCGTAGAACGCCGCGCCGAGCGCCGTACCCGAGTTGCCCGCGGCTGGCTGCGCATAGACGCGCTGGTAGCAGCCGGAATTTTCGCAGGCGGCCACCAGCAGGCTGTTCAGCGCCAGGCCGCCCGCCAGGCACAGATTTTCTCCTGCGCCGGCCAGTTCCATCACCACCGATTCGACCGCCCGCTGCACGCTCGCCGCCAGATCGAGCCGCATTTCCGGCGTGATCCCCTCCGGCCCTTCCACCCCCAGGTGGGCAAAAAATTTTTCGCTGAATCCGCCGTGCGTCGGATGGTCCGTATCGAAATAGCTGCGGTCGAAGCTCGGCCAGCCATGGGAGTCGGCGCCCATTACCAGCCGGAAAAAGCCGGCATATTTCGGCTCGCCCGCGGCCGAGAGCCACTGCACCTTGTGCTCTTCCGAGCGCGGCCGGAACCCGAGCAGCGCCGTGATGCGCCCGTAAAAATCCGCCGGCGAATCCGGAGCGTATAGCTCCTCTTCGAGCCGCAGCGTATTGCCTTCCGCCCTCCACAACGCGCCGCACCGCATGTCGCCGGTCCGGTCCAGCGTGAGCACCGTCGCTCGCTCGAAGGGCGACATGTAAAAGGCGCTGGCCGCGTGGGCCATGTGGTGATCCACCACCCGGATGCGCCCGTTCGGGAACAAGGATTTCAACTGGGTGTGGAGATGAGCGGATGCGCCCTCGCCGAGAGGGCCGGCGAGAATCACCCAATCCACCTCCTCGGGTTTTGCGTCCGCCAGCCGCAGGCACGTGCGGATGGCTTCCAGAGGCAGGCTTCCCGGCTGCCGCGCCCAGAGCGAGCCGCGCAGCTTGTCTTCTTCAATCGCAGCAACCAGTGTGCCGTCCCGCAGCACGGCGGCGGCGGCGTCCCGGGTCAGACCCCCGATGCCGACGATCAGCATACGCCATTCCTCAGCCGTTTGATCGCCCGCTCGCGTCCGACTGCCGTGAAGACCGAAAATGCGCTCGGCCCGACGCTCTGCCCGCTCAGCGCCGCCCGCGCCGCGTTGATGATCACGCCGGCCTTCACCCCGCGCTCCGCCGCCAAGGCTCGCAGTTCCCGCTCGATATTTTCCTCGGTGAAGTCGGGGATTTTTTCGAGCCGGTCGCCTAACTCCCGCAGCAGCTCGCGCGCCCCGGGCGCTTGCAGCTTCTCCTGCGCTCCGGGCTCGATGGCGAACTGGTCGCCGAAATACGCCGCCCCGCGCCGGCTGAAATCGCGCAGGGTCGTGTAGCGCGCCCGCAGCAGATCCACAGTTTTGGCAAACCACTCCCGCTGCCCGCCCGCATAACTTTCCTGCCAGAGCCCGGCGCGCCGCAGCTCGCTTTCCACATAGGGTAGCAGCTCCTCAATCGGCATCGACCGCAGATGCTGCGCGTTGAGCCAGAGCGCTTTTGGATCGGGCCAGTTTTCCGGATCGTTCTCCTGATAGCTGACGACCGCATTGTTGCGATTGATTCCTTCCAGCGAAAACAGCTCGATCAGCTCCCGGCGGCTGAGCACTTCACGGTTGTCTTTTGGAGACCATCCCAGCAGGCTGAGGAAATTTACGAAAGCGTGCGGCAAAAACCCGGCATCGCGATAGGCTGTCACGCTCACCACTTGGCCGTGGCGGCGCTTGGAAAGCTTCGACCCATCGGGAGCAAGCAGCAGCGGCAGGTGCGCCAGCTCGGGACGCTCGGCTCCCAGCCCTTCGAAAATCAAGACATGCTTGAAGGTGTTGGCCAGATGATCCTGTCCGCGAATGATGTGGCTGATCCGCAGATCCGCGTCGTCCGCGCAGGACGCCAGATAATAAGTCGGCGTGCCGTCGCTGCGGGCCAGCGCGAAATCCTCGATGTCGCCCGTCGAGCGCGCCTGCGGCCCGTAGACGGCGTCGTCAAACCGGATCTCGCTGACCCGCTCGCGCGGCACCCGATAGCGCAGCACGAACCGCTCGCCGGCTGCCGCCCGCCGGTCGCTCTCCTCGCGGCTGATCTCCCGCTGCCCCGGGTTGAACAGCCAGGGCGCGCCGCTGCGGTCCTTGCCGGCTTCGGCGGCCTCGGCCGCCGGAGTGAAGTCCCGGTACGCGAAACCCTTATCGAGCAGCGCCTGCGCCGCCTGCCGGTGCAGGGCCGCCCGCGCGGATTGGGCGTACTCTTCATCCCAGTCAAGGCCCAGCCATCGCAAGCCCTCAAAGATGGATTGCCGCGATGCTTCGGTGTTGCGCTCGAGATCGGTGTCGTCGATGCGCAACACCATCGCGCCGCCCTTCTGCCGGGCGAAAAGCCAGTTGAAAATGTAGGTGCGCGCACCGCCAATGTGCAGGAAGCCGGTGGGGGATGGCGCAAAGCGAACCCGTACCATAGGGAGAACTTCAGTATATCAAGGGGTCGCCGGCAAGCCGTTCGGGAACTGGCTCGCGTGCGATTCGAGCCGCGCCGCTGCCGCCGGCTGCCTGCCGGGCCGGCCGCATTTCTCCATCCAACCGGCGTCTCCTGCCGCGGCAGCGCCCGCCCAAGAGATCCAGCCACACGCTGCGGCCGGACTGCACGTACCGCCTTTTGAACGCCCGGCCTAGCCGCCCGCGATAGCGCCTATGATCAGGAAGGGCTCCGCTCCCGAGGCGACCTCGTCGGGCAATGGCGCATCCGGCGATTCGTGCGAAAGGTCCTCGGCGCAGGCGAAGAATCGCAGAAACGGCCGGCGCTGCCGGGTGGCGTGATCGCGGATCGTGCCGCTCAGCATCGGATAGCTCGCCTCCAGCGCATCCAGAATGGCGCGCTGCGTCACCTGGCCGACCACGTCGAGCTGCACTTCGTCCTCCACCTCCGCCAGAGTTCGCAGATGCGGCGGGAGTATTACTCGTATCATGGCAACGTCTGAACCTCGACAGAAAGCACCGCCGGCAGATCCCGGACAATCGGAGCCCAGGTGTCTCCGGCGTCAGCCGACGCGTAGACCTGGCCCCCGGTGGTGCCGAAATATAGGCCGCAGGACTCCAGCGAGTCAACCGCCATCGCGTCGCGCAGCACGTTCACGTAGCAGTCCTTCTGCGGCAGGCCTTTGGTTAGCGCCTCCCATTCGTTTCCACCCGTCCGGCTGCGGAAGACGCGCAGCTTCCCCTCGGGCGGGAAATGCTCTGAGTCGCTCTTGATCGGAACGACGTATATGGTCTCCGGCTCGTGCGCATGGACATCGATTACGAATCCGAAATCGGTCGGCAGGTTGCCGCTCACCTCCCGCCACGATTCGCCGGCATCGTCGCTGCGCAGCACGTCCCAGTGCTTCTGCATGAACAACACCCGCGGGCGCGAAGGGTGCATCGCAATACGGTGGACGCAGTGGCCGACTTCGGCGTTCGGATCCGGTATGTATTGCGAGCGTAAGCCGCGGTTGATCGGCCGCCACGTTTGGCCGCCGTCGTCGGTTCGGAAAGCGCCCGCGGCCGAGATGGCGATGAAAATCCGCCCGGGGTCGCGCGGATCGAGAAGGATCGTGTGCAGGCACATGCCGCCGGCGCCCGGCTGCCAGCGCGGGCCCGAGCCGTGGCCCCGCAAGCCCGGGATCTCCTGCCAGGTCTGCCCGCCGTCGGCTGAGCGGAACAAGGCGGCATCCTCCACGCCAGCGTAGACCGAGTCCGGATCGCTCAGCGAGGGCTCGAGATGCCAGACGCGCTTGAACTCCCACGGATGCGGTGTGCCGTCGTACCACTGGTGCGTTCCGGGAACGCCGTCGTACACGAACTTGTTGCCCACCGGCTCCCACGTCGCACCGCCGTCATTGGAACGTTGGATCACCTGCCCGAACCACCCGCTGGTCTGCGACGCATACAGCCGGTTCGGGTCGGCCGGCGACCCCTTGATGTGATAAATCTCCCACCCCCCAAAATGAGGGCCGCTGATGTCCCACCGCTCGCGCTTGCCGTCCGACGTGAGGATGAACGCGCCCTTGCGCGTGCCTACCAGTACACGTACCTTGCTCATGCCTCGCTCCTTTTCCAGAATTCACTCCACTCCTTCCGGCGTCGCCCTCGCGTGCCGCGCCGGTTGCCGGGCGCCTGCGCCGCTTTTGGCCCGCGAGTGTTGCGCGCCCGCGTTGCCGAATCGCGGCAGCAGAGGAGTTGCATCCCCTTCCTCCCAGCGCCGCCGTACTTCGGCCAGGAACTTCTCCCGGTCTTTCTCCACCCTCTCGATGAAGGCGCAGGTCGCCGCCGTTCGTTCGTGACGCGCGCCCCAAATCAGCAGTTCCAGGAGCACGGGCGCCAGATCAATCCCTTTCTCGGTCAGCAGGTAGCTGATCCTTCGTGCGTCGGATTCCCGCCGCGCCTGGATAATTCCCGCCGCTTCCAGCCTCCGCAGACGGTCTGCCAGAATGTTGGTGGCGATCCCTTCGCCCGATTGCTGGAACTCCTTGAACGTCCGGAAGCCGCGAACCATCAGGTCCCGAATGATCAGCAGCGACCAGCGGTCCCCGAAAATCTCCAGTGACACGCTCACCGGACAGCCGGACCGGCGTCTTGACTTCGCCTTATCAGGCACGTTGGATCGTATCAGAATCACTTGCAGAATGCAAGTAAACTTTCAGGGTCTGAGAGGTCCTCTTCGTAACCAGATTCGAAGCGGGGGGCGAAACGGATTGCCGGCTTGGAAGGGCCGTCGGCGCCGAAACGAGTCAATCGTCGCTTCCCGAAAGAGGTTCCGCCGCACAGTCCTCAGCGCCGGCGCCGAGACGGGAAACGGCGTTTATCGATTGCCGCTTGCTGTGGCGACTTGGTTTTACTGCCGTAACGCAAAACTGAACAGCGCGTTCCCGGCCGCCACGGCCACGTATTGCCTGCCGCCGGCCAGGTACGTCATGGGGCCGGAAGCGACTGCGCCGCCCAGGTTCGCTTTCCACAGCACTGCGCCGGTCCGGGCGTCCAGCGCGTAGAAATAACCCTCGCGGCCGCCGCTGAAAAGCAGATCGGAAGCGGTCGTGAGAATGCCGGCATCGGTCACGTCAGTCATTTTGAATTCCCACTTCCGTTCCCCGGTTCTCGGGTCAATGGCCCGCACCGCCCCGTAGCCTTCGTCCTCTTTCCGGAAATTCTGCGTGGTGCGGCCGAAAGGAATCGGCGATTTCGGAAATCCGCCGCCGTATCTCTGCCCCTCCTTAAATTCCTCGGGCGCCTTTATGTAAATCGAGGAGTAATTGGCCCAGGTAGGGATATAAAACAGCCCGGTGCGCGGGCTGTAGGACGGGTTGTACCAGTTCGTGCCACCCTGGTTGCCGGGATAAATGAGGGTGCCTTCGGTGGTTGGAACTTTCCCGGCGATGCGAATCGGCTTCCCCTTCGAATCGAAGCCGTCCATCCAGTTCACCGTGACGAAGGGCTTTCCCATCAGGAATTCCCCCGTCGCTCGGTCCAGAGCGTAGAAAATGCCATTGCGGTTGGCAAAGAACATCAGCTTGCGCGGCGTTCGGCGGCCGTCTTTGCCCTGCCATTCCATATCCGCCAGCACAGGCACTTGCACGGAATCGTAGTCAAACTCGTCGTGCGGTGAGAATTGATAATACCATTTCAGCTTGCCCGTGTCCGCGTCCAGCGCAACGACGGAATCGGTATAGAGGTTGTCGCCCGGGCGCGGGTCGCCGTTCCAATCCGGCCCGGGATTGCCGACGCCCCAATACGTGAGGTTCAGCTCCGGATCGTAGGATCCGGTCACCCATATGGAACCGCCCCCATGTTGCCAGGAATCCCCTCCCCAGGTCTCGTGACCGGGCTCGCCCGGTCCGGGAATGGTGTAGAAGCGCCAAACTTCTTTGCCGGTGCGAGCGTTGTAGGCGGCGATGAAGCCCCGAATGCCGTACTCGCCGCCGGCGGTGCCTACGATCACCTTGTCTTTCACCACCAGGGGCGCGTGCGCCAGAGCATAGCCCGACTCGGCTCTGGCCACCGTCGTATCCCACAGCGGCTGGCCGTTTTTGGCGTCGATGGCGACCAGATGGGCATCAATAGTACCCATAAACAACGTGTCCCCCAGGATCGCCAGCCCCCGATTGATGCGGCCGCAGCAGGGGCGGGCTTGCGGCGAGGGCGTATACGAATAGGTCCAGAAGATTCTGCCCGTCGCGGCGTCCAGGGCGATTACGTCATTCGGCGCCTGGACGGTGTACATCACGCCATCCACCACCAGGGCCGTGGCCTCGAATTTCTCCAGCGAGCGGGCCTGGTAGATCCATTGCAGTTCGAGGTTCTTCACATTTTCCGGCGTGATCTGGGTGAGCAGGCTGTGGCGCTCTCCCCGTACGCTTCCGGAATAGGTTAGCCAGTTCTGCGGCTCCCGGTCCGCATGCAGGATGCGGTCGAAGGAGACCTGCGCCCAAAGAGAACCCGCGATGGCGGCCAGCAAAAACACGCGTCTGGTCATGGCTTCTCGATTCCTTTCAGAGACACAAGGTAACTGACAAGGTCTTCCATCTCTTGCGCGCTGAGTTTGTCTTTATAGGAAGGCATGGGAGATTTATCGAGAAAAGCGAACTCTCGCAGGCCGGCTTTCGGGAAAGAGAGCAGCCGCTCCTGGGGATCGAAAAGCTGCACGGTGAAAGCGTCCTGATTTAGGAGGCGGCCGGTGATCGCCGAGCCGTCCGCAGTGACCAGCCGCACAAAGCGGTTCTGCGGCAGAATTTCCGAGTCCGGATCGGCCATCGAGCGTTCGAGCTCGGCAATCCGGCGCCGCGCCCCGATGTCGGAAAGGTCTGGACCCAGGCGCGAGCCTTCCCCCTTCACGCGGTGGCAGCTCAGGCAAGCGCCCTTGCCCCGGAAAACGGCCTCACCCCGGATGGGATTCCCCCGGCTGGAAGCCGCATCCGAGGCGGCGTCGGCCAGGAAGCGCAAATAGCCGACGATGCTTCCCGCCTGGAACTCCGAGAGGCTGTGGGGCGGCATTGCCGTACCCGGAATGCCGTTCCGTATGATCTGGATGAGGTCGCTGTCCGTGTTTCCCCGTCGGAATTTGCCGTGGCCGATATCCGTGCCCGGAACCGAAGCCCCCTCGGGGCCGTGACAAACCGCACAATTGGCCAGAAAGAGCCTTCGGCCTTCGTCCACCTCGCCGGGACTGTAGCCGTGTTGGGCGAGCAAAACCCTCACCCCGAAAAGAAGGGCGAATACCGTTACCGCCCGCATATCCCTGCCTTTCTACAGGCGTCTTCGCCTGCGCCTCGTTGCGGATGCGGCCGGGCTGCCGCGGGGGCGGAGGCCGGTAAAGGCGGCGGCGACGCCAATCCGACGCAATCTTTCCCCCGCACCTTGAGAAACGCGGCAGCCTGCCAGTGAACGGCCGGCCCGCTACACCTCATAAGGCGGCGGGGTGAGGCCCTTTACGCGCAGGTACACGTCCGCATAGCCCCGGGTGTGCGCCGTGTGGATGAAGCCGTTGATGACCAGGTCCCGGCCGGTCAACGCCGCCTGCTTGCCCTGGCCGGGGTACGATTTGTCGAGATCGGCCTCGCTCATGCCTCCCAGCACCCCTGCGCACCAATCGAAAGAGTCGGCGAGGAACTTCTTGACTCCCTCTTTGTCCTTCTCCGGGTCCGCCGGCGGTTTCAGAGGCGCCGCCTCGCCTTTGATCCGGCGGAAATAATTGAGATTGGCGCTGGCCAGGTGCACCATCAACGGACCCCAGGCCCGCACGGCCGGGGTCGCCTTGAAGTCGTAGGCGTCGGCGGGCATCGCCTCGGCGATCGCGAGCGCGAATGTTTTCGCCCGGTTCCATCGCCGCACGTATGTATCCACCTCCGGCGTTGCCGCGCGGGCTGGACGCGCCACAACCACCGCCGCGGCGGCCGCCATTGTCTGCACTGCTCTGCGTCGGTTCATGTCCTCCCCCCTGTACTTGGAAGTGAAAGCTTCCACATTTTACCTCCGGGGACCCCGGCGTTTTCGCCCCTGCTTACGTTTTTTCGAAAGCCCAGGTGCGGGCTGCCCGGCCCCCACCCGCCCTCCGGCAGTCCTCCGCCTCCGGTGCCGTTCCGCCGCGGCGCCGCTCCACCACGGTCACGAGCTTCCTGGAACCAGATTGTGGAACACCGATTCCCGCGCCGGAGACACGATGGTCAGGCGAAATTCGGCCGCGACATGGCCGTCCACAATCGCCTGCAAAACCGTATCCCCCGTCCGGGAGCTTGGGGCCCCTGCTTCGATCGTCGTCTCCGCCGTCCCTCTGGGCGGAAGCTCGAAGCGCCATTCGGCCAGATGGATCGTCACTGTGGGTCCGGCCTCAACGCGCAGCTCGACCTCGGCCGCGGCCGGGCCAGTATTGGTGATGCTTACTGGAGCCGGAAAGCGTTTTCCACCCACAGACGCGAACAGCCGGTCGCTGCCGGAAGCGCTTCCATTTACCTTGAGGACAATCGCCATGGCGCCATTATGGCATCCGCCGCGCGATCGCCGGGACCTGCGTCGCCGCCCTCGGCATGCGCCCCTGGGTGGGCCTGACTCCGGCGATTGCCTCCAATTTCCCGTGCTATTTTAGAAAGTTGACATCCGCGGACCCGCATTGCGGAGAAACTCGTAATAAACGGTGACCTTTGCCTGAATATACGGCCGAGCATGCGAGGGCCGGGCTCGACGCCCGTCTTCCCGTTATTGAAACCTGGCTCAATCAGTTTCGGGGATATCAAATCAAGATCGTTATTCCGGAGTTCACCTCCGTGTGCCCGAAAACCGGGCTCCCCGATTTCGGCGTTCTGACTCTTGAGTATGAGCCCGACAAGTTGTGCCTGGAACTGAAGTCGTTCAAGCATTACATCCTGGCCTACCGCAATCTCGGCATCTTTTACGAAAACGTGGTGAACCGGGTGCTGCGCGACGTGGTCCGGGCGGTGCGCCCCGTTTCCGCGACGCTGGTCGGAGAATTTACGCCGCGCGGAGGTCTGCGTTCGACGGTCACCGCCTCATACCGTAGAGGGCGGAAAGCGGGCCGGTGAAGCGCGCCTTGCCCGGGGGTTGAATTTGTGGCATAAAGTGCTTTATGATATGGCGAGTCCCGGTCTGCGCGCAGCCGCCGGGCCGGACGGGCGCCGATGGCGCGATCACATGGAAAAATTTCTCAATGCCGTAAAGCCGGGCAGCCGGGAGGCGAAGCTCGCCGCTGCAATCGATCCCCGCCGGCTGCCCCGCCACATTGCCATTATCATGGATGGAAACGGGCGCTGGGCCCGGCGCCGCGGCCTGCCGCGGGTGGCCGGCCACCGGGCGGGAGTGCGCCCGGTGCGCGAAACCATCGAAAGCTGCGCCCAGCTAGGAATCGGCTGGCTCACGCTCTACGCCTTTTCCACCGAGAACTGGAAACGGCCCAGGGCGGAAGTCGATACCCTGTGGCATTTGCTGCGCCACTCGTTGAGAAAGGAGCTGCCCGAGCTCAAAAGCAACGGCGTCCGGCTTCAGATCATCGGCCGCATCGACTGCCTGCCGGAACCTGTGCAGCGCGACCTGGATGCGGCGATCGTCGAGACGGCGGCCAACAACGGCCTCCGGCTTACCATCGCCTTGAATTACAGCGGGCGCTCCGAGATCGTGGACGCCTTAAACGCGATTCTCGACCGGTGCCGGCGGCACGGGGTCTTTCCCGCCCGGCTCACCGAAGAAAGCATTGAAGCCAATCTGTACACCGCAGGCATGCCCGATCCCGATTTGCTGATCCGCACTTCCGGAGAAATGCGCATCAGCAATTTTTTGCTTTGGCAGGTCGCGTACTCGGAGATCTGGGTCACCGAACGGCTCTGGCCCGATTTCCGGCGGTTGGACCTTCTGCACGCGATCATCGATTATCAGAAACGGGAGCGGCGCTATGGCGGGCTAAGCCAGGCCGAGCCGGTTTCCGAAGAACTGATTTCCGTCAGTGCGGGCGCCCATCCCGGTCCGCCGCCGAGTCCGTGAGACGCGTTCTGACCGCCGCGGTCCTCATCCCCCTTGTGATAGGGCTGATCTTTTGGGGATCCAACCGCAGCGTCCGGCTGGCCTTCGCCTTCCTCGCGTTGCTTTGCCTCAGCGAGTTCTTAAGGCTTGCCTCGCGCTACGGCGCGCAGCCCATGCGGCTGGCCGCTTATTTGAGCGGCGCCTGGGTCGTCGCCGCCGAACCCATCGTTTCGATCGCCGGAGCGTACGGGCCGCTGCCTGCCTTGCTGCTCGATCCGGGCCCGGCGTTTTTTCTGTTCTTGGCGTTATTGCTGCTAGTCTTGGCCATGCTCGGCGGCCGTGAGCTTTCCGCTTCGCTTCCCGGCGCCGCCGCCACGCTCCTAGGCGTTATCTACACTTCAATTCCCTTCCGCATGGCCGCCGATCTGCACGCGCTGAGCCCCCGCTGGCTTTTTTATGTATTAATAATAAACTGGATCGGCGACGCCGCCGCCTATTACGCCGGGCGCGCCGTCGGGCGCCGCAGGCTCGCGCCCCGCGTCAGTCCCGGCAAGACCTGGGAAGGCGCCGCGGCGTCGCTGCTCACGGCCGCGCCTCTGGGAACACTGTATCTGCGGCGGTTCCTGCCTGCCGGCCCCGGGTTGTTGCCGGCGCTGCTCCTGTCGATCGTCGTCAACGCGGCTGCCCAGGTGGGCGACCTCGCTGAGTCTGCGCTCAAGCGCGGCGCCAATGTTAAAGACAGCGGCAGCCTGTTGCCCGGCCATGGCGGCGTCCTCGACCGCTTGGACGGCCTGCTGTTTTCCGTGCCGGTGGTGTGGCTGGCTGCCGGCAGATGAGCCCGCATCCCAGGGCGCTGTTTCCCCAGGCCGCTCTACAATCGGCTGCGCGGCCGCCGGCGCAAACGAGGCGCCGGCTGCTTCATCGGGGCGCCCGGCCGCCGCTGCTCTGCCTTCCTCGCTGACAACTGCGTGCGGAGCAGGGAACGTGCCCTCTGCAAGGCGCCGCTCGCAACGCGGACTTGTTTTCCCGGATCTCCGCTTGTCTGCCGTCCGCCGCGGGCGGCTCCCAACCGTGTTATCCTGAGTGATCGCCGCAGACTTGTCTATGCCGGCCCGGGAGAGTGAAGCGCTCGTTTTGCGCACTTATCCGTTCCGGGAAGCGGACCTGATTGTTAGTTTCATCGCGCGCGATCAGGGAAAGCTGCGGGGCGTGGCGCGCAGCGCGCGGCGGCTCAAGAACCGCTTCGGCGCCGGGCTGGAGCGGCTTGCGCACGTCCGGATGTTTTATTTCCAGCGCGAAAACCGCGACCTTGTCAACCTGGATAGTTGCGAACTCATTGAGTCCCAGTTCGGCGTCGCGGCTGACTATGCGCTGGGCGTGGCGCTGGATTTTCTGGCGGAAGTTTCCGAGCAGTTGCTGCCGGAGCACGAGCCAAACGACCGCTATTTCCGGCTTCTGCTGCTTGTCCTCGATCATATCAGGACCTGCGGCCAGAGCGGCATGTGGGCGGCGCTCACCTACTTCAGCCTGTGGGCGGTGAAGCTCGGCGGCTGGCTGCCGGATCTGTCGGCGTGTGTTCTGTGCGGGACAGAAACGCCGCCCGCCGCGCCCGCATTTTTTGCGCGCAGCGTGCCGGGCCTCACGTGCGAGTCTTGCCGGCCGCCGAACGCCTGGGCTTTGCGCGCAGAGTCGCGCGCGGCCGCTGCTGATATGTTGCGCGTTTCCTTGCGCAAGCTCAGCTACAGCGCCGGCCGCTCCACCTGGGCGGACTTGCGGCAATTTCTGCTCCAGCGGCTGGAAGAACAGTTGGAAAGGAAACTGGTTACCGCGCCGTTGCTGGCCGGGCTGTGAGAAGCGCTTTGCGCCGCCCGCCCACGGGGCTGGAACCTTTGCATGCGAACCTTTCAGGATATTGTTTTTGATCTGAAGCGGTACTGGGCCCGCCAGGGGTGCCTCATCCAGGAGCCCTATGACGTGGAAGTAGGCGCCGGCACCATGTCCCCGGAAACTTTCCTGCGCGTGCTCGGTCCCGCTCCTTACAGCGTCGCCTACGTCCAGCCCAGCCGCCGGCCCGCCGACGGCCGCTACGGCGAGAATCCCAACCGCCTCTACAAGCACATGCAGCTTCAGGTGATTCTGAAGCCCGCGCCGGCGGACGTGATCGAGCTCTACATGAAAAGCCTCGAGGCGATCGGCATCGACCTGCGCCGCCACGACTTCAAGCTGGAGGAAGACAACTGGGAAGCGCCCACGCTCGGCGCCTGGGGCATCGGCTGGCAAGTCATGCTCGATGGGCTCGAAATTACCCAGTTTACGTACTTTCAGCAGTGCGGCGGCATCGACCTGGACGTGATCCCAGTCGAGCTGACCTATGGCCTCGAGCGCCTGGCCGCCTTCATCCAGGACGCGGACAGCGTCTATGACATTCGCTGGAACGAGCGCTGGACCTATCGGGACGTGCGCTTCCAGGAAGAGCTGCAATTCTCCGTCTACAATTTCGAGAAAGCCGATGTCGGCTCGCTCTGGAAGGCCTTTGATCTGTACGAGGCCGAATCCAAACGTCTTGTCGATGAGTATCGGCAGTTGCGCGGCTGCGATTCGGAAGAGGCCGCCCGCCGCTTCCCGCTCCTGGCGGCCTATGACGGCGTTCTGAAATGTTCCCACCTGTTTAACCTGCTGGACGCCCGCGGGGCGATCAGCGTCACCGAGCGCGTCGCGGTCATCGGCCGCGTCCGCGCCCTGGCCGTGGGAGTCGCCCAGGCCTGGGTGCGCCAGCACGAGCGCGCCCGGCAGCCGGCCAGCCAGGAGGCCGCCCTGCCATGAGGGCCCAGGATTTCCTGCTGGAAATCGGGGTCGAGGAAATTCCCGATTGGATGATCGCCGGCGCGCTGGCGGACCTCCGGCGTCTCTTCCTCGGCGTGCTCGAGAAATCCCAGCTTCACCAGGGGGTGGAAATCAGCACCCACGCTACGCCCCGCCGGCTGGTGCTGTTCGCAAAACAGGTGCCGGAGAAGCAGCCGGACAGCAAAGAGATCGTGACCGGGCCCCCCGCCTCCGCTCCGGAGCAGGCGGTCGCCGGCTTCGCCCGGAAAATGGGAGCGGAAATCGGGCAATTGAAAAAAATCTCTACCGGCAAAGGGGAGTATTACAGCTACACACGCCGGCTCAAAGGCCGCCGCGCCGTGGACCTCCTCGGCGAAGCGCTGCCCGCGGTGATTCTCGGTATTTCCTGGCCCAAGAGCATGACTTGGACCGGCAAGTCCGGCCCGCGCTTCATCCGGCCCATCCGCTGGCTTCTCGCCCTCTACGGCGGCCGGGTCGTTCCCTTCGAACTGGGCGGCGTGCGGTCCGATCGCTATACCTATGGGCACCGGCGGCTGGCGGTGGAGCGGCGCATCCGGGCCGCGGATTTCGGCAGCTTTCGCGAAGGCTTGCGGAAAAATTACGTGCTGCTCGATGCCGCCGAGCGGCGGCAAAGCATCCAACAGGGAGTCCGCCGGCTTCTGGGCGGAGAACAGAATGGCCTCCGCCTGCGCCCGAATGAAAAGCTGCTGGAGACGCTCGTCAACCTGACCGAGTGGCCGGCGCCCATTCTGGGCGGCTTCGACCCCGAGTTTCTCTCCCTTCCCGAGGAGGTGCTCGTCACCGTGATGCAGCACCACCAGAAATACTTTTCTGTCGAAGACTCCCAGCGCAGGCTGGCTCCGCACTTCATCGCGGTGATGAACCTCGACGCCGACCCGCAAGGCTTCATCCGGCACGGCCATGAGCGGGTCCTGCGCGCCCGCTTTAACGACGCGCGCTTTTTCTGGGAGACCGACCAGAAAAAGCCGCTCCGCGACCGCCTGGAAGATCTCAAGCACGTCACGTTCTATAAGGACTGGACCTACTGGGATAAAACGGAGCGTAACCGCAATCTGCTCGTGAATGTCTTCGGCGGCGGCGAACTCGCGCTGCGGGCGAATCAACTGGCGAAATGCGATCTCACCACCGAGCTGGTCAAGGAGTTCACCGAACTGCAAGGAATCGTCGGCGGTCTTTACGCCCGCGCGCAGGGCGAGCCGGAGGAGGTGGCGCTGGCCATTTACGATCATTATCAGCCTGTCCCGCGCACCGAAACGGGTCGCGTCGTGGCGCTCGCGGACCGCGTCGAGACTTTGCAGAGTTTCTTCGGCATCGGCTTGATGCCGACGGGATCGAAAGACCCTTTCGCGCTGCGCCGGACGGCTCTGAGCGTGGTCCGCATTTTAGTCGAGGGCCGGCGCCAGGACAGGTTAAGCAGGCTGTTCGAACCCCCCGAGTGGCGCGAGTTTATCCTGGACCGCGCGCGCTACTATTTCCGCGAAATGCGCGGTTATCGCTATGACGAAGTCAACGCGGTGCTTGCCGCGGGCAGCGAAAACCTCGCCGACGCAGCCGGCCGCCTGGAAGCCCTGCATCAGGTTCGTCCCACGGAAAACTTCGAGCCGCTTGCGACCAGCTTCAAGCGCATCAAGAATATTTTGATCCAGGCCGGCGGCATGGAGTGCTTTGGCTCCTCTTTCGACCCTGCTTCGCTCGAGCCCGGCCCCGAACAGGAGCTCTACGCCGGCTTTCAGCGCGTCGCGCCCGAAGTCAGAGGCCTGAAGAACGAACGCCGCTACCTGGAAGCGCTCATCGCGATCGCTTCGCTTCGGCCCAAAGTGGATCTGTTCTTCGACAAGGTCCTTGTTAACGCTCCGGACGAGAGAATCCGGGCCAACCGTCTCAATTTCCTGGCGCAGTTGTTGCGCGAGTTTTCTACTATCGCCGATTTTTCGGAAATCGTAATCTCAGGAGAACAACATTCATGACCAAACATGTTTATTCTTTCGGCGGCGGCTCCGCCGATGGCGACGGGAAGATGAAAGATGTGCTCGGCGGCAAGGGCGCCGGCCTCGCTGAGATGAGCCGGGCCAACCTGCCCGTGCCCCCGGGATTCACCATCTCCACGGATGTTTGCAACCTCTACTTCGCCAGCGGGAACCGCGTTCCCGAGGAAATCGAGCGCGAAATGAGCCAGGCGCTCGAAAAGCTGGAACAGCAAATGGGGCAGCGGCTCGGCGACCCTGAAAATCCCTTGCTCGTGAGCGTCCGCTCCGGCGCGAAGTTCTCCATGCCCGGCATGATGGACACGATCCTGAATCTGGGGCTCAATGACCAGACCGTCGAAAGCCTCGCCCGAAAAAGCGGCAACCCTCGGTTCGCCTACGACTGCTACCGCCGCTTTATCCAGATGTTCGGCAACGTGGTTCTCGAAATTGGCAAGGACGAGTTCGAGCACATCTTCGAAGGCCGTAAGAAGAAGGTCAAGGCCAGGTACGATACCGACCTTACCGCCGAGGATTTGAAGGCCGTGATCGCCGATTACAAGAAGCTGGTGCTGAAGAAGACCGGCAAGCCGTTTCCCCAGGATGCGCGCCAGCAGCTCGCCATGGCGCGCGACGCCGTTTTCCGGTCGTGGAATAATCCCCGCGCTATTCACTATCGCAAGATGAACAACATTCCCGACGACCTGGGCACTGCGGTCAATGTGCAGGCCATGGTCTTCGGAAACCTCGGAGATACTTCGGCCACCGGCGTCGGTTTCACGCGCAATCCGGCCACGGGGGCCAAGGAATTCTACGGCGAGTTTCTGATTAATGCCCAAGGCGAAGACGTGGTGGCCGGCATCCGGACTCCGAAGCCGATCTCGGAATTGCAGCAAATCATGCCGGAGGTCTACGAGCAGTTGCGTACGATTACTTCCAACCTGGAACAGCATTACCGGGACGTGCAGGACTTCGAGTTCACGATCCAGGATAAGAAGCTCTACATGCTGCAAACCCGCAACGGCAAGCGCACCGGGCCCGCCGCCGTGCGCATCGCGGTCGATATGGTTGAAGAGGGCCTGATCGATAAGCGCGAGGCCGTGCTGCGCGTCGATCCCATGCAGTTGGATCAACTGCTGCATCCCGTGCTCGAGGAGAAATCGCGCAAATCCCTCCAACTGCTTGCCAAAGGCTTGAACGCCTCCCCGGGCGCTGCCGTCGGGACCATCGTCTTCACGGCAGACGAGGCGGTGGAAAAGGCGAAAAAAGGGCCCGTGGTGCTGGTGCGCGCCGAGACCGTGCCCGATGACATTCACGGCATGGAAGTGGCCAAAGGCATCCTCACCTCGCGTGGCGGCATGACCAGCCACGCCGCGGTGGTCGCCCGGGGAATGGGCGCGCCCTGCGTCGCCGGCGCGGGCGCGATCGAGGTGGATGAGGCCAGGAAGCAGATGCGCGTGAACGTGAACGGCAAGGTTGTCACGCTCCGGGAAGGCGACTGGATCTCCCTCGACGGCTCTACCGGAGAAGTCTACGCCGGGCAGGCCAAAACGCAGGACCCTGACTTGACCAGCGGGCATCTGGCAAAGTTCATGTCCTGGGTGGATGAATTCCGCAAGGCCGGCGTCCGCGCCAACGCCGATATTCCCCGTGACGCCAAAGTGGCCCGCCAGTTCGGCGCCGAAGGCATCGGCCTTTGCCGCACCGAGCACATGTTCTTTGCGGAAGACCGTATTCCTCATATGCAGGCCATGATTCTGGCCCGCACCGAGAAGGACCGCCGCAAGGCCCTGGCCAGGCTGCTTCCCATGCAGCGCAAGGATTTCGCCGGCCTGTTCGAGGCCATGGACGGGTTTCCCGTCGTTATTCGCACCCTCGACCCGCCCCTGCATGAGTTTCTCCCCAAGCGCGAGCAGCTTATGGTGGATATCGCTGTGCTCCCCAAGGCCGATGCCAAAACCAGGAAAGAAATCGCCTCCCGTTATGCGCGTTTCGGCGCGGCGGCGGGCAACTTGAAAAAAGTCCTTCCTGAGCTGCTCCAGCGCGTAGAAGAGCTGCACGAGTTCAACCCCATGCTGGGGCATCGCGGCTGCCGCCTCGGCATCTCCTATCCGGAAATAACGGAAATGCAGGCGCGGGCGATTTTTGAAGCGGCCGTGCAGGTGGCTAAGAAGGGCGTGAAGGTGATTCCCGAGGTGATGATTCCGCTGGTCGGCAACGTGAAGGAGCTCGAGAATCAGAAGCAGATCGTGGTTCAGGTGGCCAACGAGGTGTTCGAAAAGGCCGGCCAGAGCGTTCCTTACATGGTCGGCACTATGATTGAAGTGCCCCGCGCCGCCATTACGGCGGACAAAATCGCCAAAGAAGCCGAATTCTTCAGCTTCGGCACCAACGACCTCACCCAGACTACATTCGGCTTCTCCCGCGACGATTCGGGTAAGTTCCTCAAGGTCTACCAGGACAAGAAAATTTTTAAGGACGATCCTTTCGCCGTGCTCGATCAGGAGGGCGTCGGCGCCTTGATCCATTCGGCCGTGGAACTGGGCCGCAAGACGCGGCCCAACCTCGAAGTCGGCATTTGCGGCGAGCATGGCGGGGAGCCCAGTTCGGTCGCCTTCTGCGTGCGGATCGGCATGGATTACGTGAGCTGCTCGCCGTACCGGGTCCCCATCGCGCGCCTCGCGGCGGCCCAGGCGGCCCTCTCCACCACGAAAGAAGAAGCGATGCGGACGGCCTGACCACGGCCTCGCCCTCCGCGGGGAGCGCCCATCGTCTCGCGGCGCTCCCATGAGTTGCGGGCGGTGATGCGTGCCCGGCAAGAACGCCCGCGGGATCAGGCGTATTCGCGGCCCCACTGTCTTTCCGTGCGTTCGGGATAGCCGGCGTCTAGGTTTACCTCGAGCGCCGGCGAGGGATCCGCGCTTTTGGGGAGAGCCTCCAACCGGAAGCAGGAAAATAGAAGGGTGGATACGGGCTCCACTCTCCAGGCCCATAGCTAGTTGTGATCCGCTGCGCCGCCTTACCCCGGAGCCTTTCCCTGCGCCATCCCCTTGCCCTCGACTACGGTGACGGTTTGATTCGCGGCTGCGCGGAAACGATCGACCACGCCGCTGGGCCACCGCACCTCAATTTCCGCGGCGGCCGCCTTGCCGAGTCCGAAATGAACGCGGAAATCGCTTTGAGAAATGTAGCTGCCGCCGCTGCGGACCTCGTCCATCTGGCGGTGGCCATCCGGGGTCGTGCAGTAAATCCGCGCTCCGATGCCGGAACGATTCGATTTCACGCCGGCCGCCTTCACCTTAAGCCAGTTGTTCTTTGTGCCCTGATCGCACCGCAGCAGTTGCGGGAGGTCGTTAATGCAATTCACTAATACGTCGATGTCGCCGTCGTTGTCGAAGTCGCCGAAGGCGCAGCCGCGCCCCGGCGCCTGCTCCAGAATTCCAGGCCCGCCCTCGGCAGACACATCGGCGAACTTGCCGTTGCCCAGATTCCGGTAGAGGATCTTGCGCTCCCGGTATCCGGATTCGCTGTCCGTCTCGCCGACCTCGGGATAGACATGGCCGTTGCAGATAAAAATGTCGGGCCACCCGTCGTTGTCGAAATCCACGAAGCCCACGCCCCAGCCCAGAAAGCGCGTGTTCTTGCCGAGGCCCGCCTGGAACGTCTCATCCTCAAAGACCATTTTCCCCGAGTTTCGATAGAGGCTTGAAGTGTCGCCCGCAAAATTTGTCTTCACAATGTCAAGATTGCCGTCGCAATCGTAATCGATCGCGGAAACGCCCATGCCCGCCTGCGGCTTGCCGTCAGGGCTGTAGGCCACGCCGGCCTCGATGGCGATATCGGTGAACGTGCCGTCGTGGTTGTTCTTGTAGAGCGCTGCGGAGGTGGAGTCGTTGGCGACGTAGATGTCGGGCCAGCCGTCATTGTCGAAATCGGCTGCCAGCACGCCGAGGCCGTAAGTCCCCGGCGTTTTCAGAATGCCGGCCTTCTCGGAAACATCACGGAACACGCCGGCGCCGTTGTTGTGGTAGAGGATGTTCTTGCCGCCGGCCAGGCCGGGCGGCCCGCAAGCCACCACGAGGCCTTTGTAAAGGCAGGGGACCGACTCCGGCAGCGGCGCGGTCTTCACATCGAAGTCTATGTAATTGGCCACGAACAGGTCAAGGTAGCCGTCTTTGTCGTAATCCAGGAATGCGCAGCCGGTGTTCCAGCGGCGTTTTCCGTTGCCTGGGTTGGTGGTCACGCCCGCCTTCGGCGCCATGTCGGTAAATGTGCCGTCGCCGTTGTTATGCCAAAGGGCGCAATCACCCCAATAGGTGACGAACAGGTCGTCCCAGCCATCATTGTCGTAGTCGCCCGCGCAGACGCCCTGGCCCCAGCCTGAGCGTGCGACACCCGCTGTAAGAGTCACGTCGGTGAACGTCCCGTCGCGGTTGTTCTTGTAAAGACGGCTCACCGGCGCCTGGCCCGGCGGCCATTTCGCCTCGAAGCGCGTGCCATTCACCAGGAAAATGTCCAGCCAGCCGTCGTTATCGTAATCGAAAAACGCACAGCCGCAGCCGGTCGTCTCCAGTAGATATTTGTTTTTGTGCTCGCTGCCGAAAATCGTTTTCGCGCGCAAACCCGCCTCGCGCGCTACGTTGACGAACTGGACGCCGAGCGGAAGACCGGCGGTCAACTGGTCGAAGGAGAAAACAGGAACTGCGGCGCACAACGAGCGGATGAAGCTGCGGCGGGAGATCGATTGCCGGCCCAAAGACGTGCGACGCATGAGGTTGCGGCTACTGCTTCTTCTGAAGCATTTTACCCAGTTCCGCTTCCTTCTTCTCCTTGGCGCGAGCGCCCTGCGCGAAGGCCTGCCGGCTTCCTTCCACGTCGCCCTTCTGCCGCAACACCTGCGCGAGCGTGTTATACGGGCCGGGATTAGAGGGGTCGAGGCGGATCGCTGTCCGCAGCGCCGACTCCGCGCCTTCAATCTCGCCCTTCTGTTTCAGCGCCGTGCCCAGCATGAAATACGCTTCCGCGTAATCCGGGCGGATCGCGATCGCGGCCTGCATCTCTCTGGCCGCTTCACTGAAATCTCCGCTTTGCCAGTGGATAATGCCGAGCGTGTAGTGCGCCTCCGGCAGGCTTGGGTCGAGCGCGAGCGTGCGCGCCAGCTCGGCTTTGGCTCCGTCGAGGTCATCCTTTTGTTTCAGCGCCACCGCGAGATCGTAGTGCGCGATCGCCAGGTTCGGCTCGCGCCGGATGACCTCGCGGAATTCCGCTTCGGCCAGGTTCAGCTCGGCCTTCTGCAAATGGGCAAATCCGATATTGATGCGTGCCATGTTATTGGAGGGATCGGCCTTTAGAATCTTCTGAAACTCCGCGACGCCCTGCTCGGCGTGGCCGCTATTAACCAGCATGACCCCCAGATTATTGCGTGCATCCAGATTGGCTGGATCCAGGGTGGCGGCGCGCTTGTACGCTTCGATCGCCCCGGACGCGTCGCCGGTATTCTGCCGCGCCAGCCCAAGCTGATTCCAGGCTTCCGCATTCCCGGCATTGATCTCCGTCGCCGCCTGCAATTGCCGCAGCGCCTCCGCAAACTGCGAGGTTTCATTGAGAGCGTGGCCGAGATGAAATCGGTAATCAAAATTGCGCGGTTCCAAGGCCACCGCGGTTTGCAGATGCGGGATGCTGCGTTCGGCCTCCTGCCGGAGCCAGTAGGCGACGCCGAGATGGTAGTGGGCCGCCGCCAGCCGGGGATCGAGCTCGACGGCCCGCTCAAACCGCTCGATGGCCTCCTCGGGCCGATGGAGCACTTCGAGAAGGAAGCCAATTTCATCCTGAATGCGGGCGGATTGGGGAGCGAGAGCGGCCGCTTTTTCCCACGCCTCCAGCGCTCCGGCCGCATCGCCGCGCGACTTCAGCTCGAGGGCGCGCGCCTCCAGTTGCTTCAGGGTTCCCTGCCCGCAGACCGGCGGCGCGAAACTGGCGACCAAAAGCCACCACCGCACAAAGCGAAGTCTGCTGGAACAGCCCATAACCGGGTTGCTCATAGTGTTGCATTTTTTTCGGGCGGCTTCCGGGTTGCGGCCGCGCTCCAGGCCGGCGCGGCTCGCGTTTTTAGGCCTTCTGTTGGCGCGCCTGGTTAGAAATTTACACGCAACCCGAATTGCCACTTGCGCATCTGGGAGAGCGTCGCGATCGAAAAAATCTGTCCCGCGGTCGGAGAATCCACTGTGGCTGTAGGCTGCCCCAGATTCACGTGATTAAATGCATTGAACAATTCGGCGCGGAACTGGGCGTTTACCCTCTCCGTGATGGGCAAAACCTTCGTGAGACTGGCATCGGCGTTGAAGAGACGCGGCCCAAAAAACGAATTCCGCGCCACGTTGCCGAACGTTCCCGGCTGCGGACGGCTCCAGGGCCCGCGCGTGCAGCCGTTGGCGTTCAGTTCGGGCGTCGCCGTCGCCGTCGCCAGGCACCCTCCGCCGCCCGTTCCCGGCGTCGCCGTGGCGAACCAGCCACTCGCACTGGGGCTCGGTACGCTGGCGCTGCCCACTAGGTTCGGGCGGCAGGGACCGGTATCCTCATCCTTCCCGCAGTCCGCATAGGATGGCGTGAAAGGCGCGCCTGACTCCCATAGCCAGATCCCCGACAGTTGCCAGCCGGCGGCCAGGTAATTCAGGCCCCGCGAACTCTTGTTCAAGAACTTCTTATCTTTGCCGAAGGGCAGCTCGTAGACATGGTGCAGGTTGAACACGAATCGGCGGACTTGGTCCTCTCGGCCGTAATCGATGTTGTGGCTCCAGAAAAAGTAATCGTTCGCAAAATCGAACGCGCTCGCCCAAGTAAAATTCCCCTGAAACATCAGGCCGTTCGAGAACCGTTTTTCGCCGCGAACCTGGAGTGAATTGAACTTCACGCTCGCATCGTCGGCGAAGTACTTGATCGATTGCGTCCAGCCGAACTTCTGGAAAAATAACCGGCGCTGGTTCGTGGTCAGCGCCCCGAAGCCGGCGATAGTCGGCTGGTTGATGTTGTAATTGGTGCCGCCGGCAGTCACATGATAGCCGTGGTTGCCGACGTAGCCGGCCGACAGCACGATCGTGGGCGTGATCTGGCGCTCCACGGTGAAGTTCCAGGCGTCCACCACTGGCAGGCGCATCGTGTTGCTGCTGGTGAGAGGCAGAACATTCGGGTTGATCCCATTCGGCAGCAGCGGGTTTCCCGTCTTGCCTTTCGGCTGCGAGGCCAGAATCGTGTTGGGATCGAGTGCCGGCGGGCCTTGCGAAAGCGTGAATACGGGAAGCCACGGATTGGAAGGATTCAGCGACTGGTTCGCCAGCACCGGCACGTTTTGGGTCACATTGTGGCCGAAGGATACGCCAAACACGCCCACGTCGTACGACCGCCCATACCCGGTCCGGATCACGGTCTTGGGGCCCGCCTGATAGGCGATGCCTAACCTTGGCGCAAAGTGGGTGAGCGCAGTATTCACGTTCCCGTTCAGGCCGATGCCGTTCTCGCCGGTGATCAGAACCTCTCCCGTGGCCAGGTTCTGAAAGCCGCCCTTGTCCTTGCCGTTCACATACTGCGGGAAGTAAATCTCCCACCGCAGGCCGTAGTTGATCGTCAGCTTCCGGGTGACGCGCCAGGTGTCCTGGACATAGGAAAACAGACGGTGCTGCCGCTCGGCCGCGTCCGTCGAATTGCTCACATAGCGGGTGAAGGACTGCACATCCCCGAGCAGGAACGAAGCAAGCGAAAGGCCGCCTCCGTTCGGCCCTTCGGTCGTGGTTGGGTCAAATGTCAGTTCGCCGGCCCGGTGCGAGTCGCTCGGCACGCGCAGGTTCTGCTGAAAACGCAAGTCGAGGCCGAACTTCAGAGCATGGTTCCCGAAGTTGTGCGTCATGTTGCCCACCCACTGAAACTCGTTTTCCTGCTCGTTCAGCGGGCAGTTGCACGAGTTAACGCCGAGCGCGTATCCGAATTGAAAGCCGCCCGTGCCGTTCAGATTGAAACGAGGCATGCCCGAGGTGTAGTAGTTGTCCAGGTTCAAACCCGGAATCCCGGCGTCTTTGGCCGGAGACGTGCCTAGCCCGTTGGGGTTTACGAAAACGCGATAGCGGAAGAAACCGAAACGGAAGTCCGCCAGCCAGTCCGGGCGGATGATGTAATCAGCGCCATAAGACAGGCTTTGGTCGCGGAGCGAGGCCGCGCCGGCGAACGCTGTGGTGCTGAAGTTCGGCCCGCCGGCCTCGAATCCGAATGCCCCGGGTACTGTCTGGTTGACTTCCAGGAAGCTGTAGCGGCCGAACATATGCAGCTTCTCGGTCTGATAGCGGTCTAGCCGGACGTCAAAGCCATCCCAATTGACAATGCCGCTTCCCGAGGCGGCATAGTTGGGGGCCGCCCCGGTGGCGCCCGAGACGTTCGGCAGCGGGATGAACTTGAGCAGGGCTTGGGATTGTGGGGAGAGCAGGTTGGACGGGATCACGGCCCCGGGGAATTGCTGCCGCTGCGCGGGGACGACATTGCAATCCGAGCCGTTGCAGGGATTCCAGATGGGTACCCCAAGATCGCTTAAGTCTCCAGCCCGTTCCGCAGCCGTGGGCACCCGCGTCAGCAGCGAGCCGCCGTTCTTCTGGCGCGTTCCCTGATAATCACCGAAGAAGAAAGTCTTGTCTTTCTGAATCGGCCCCCCCAGCGAGCCCCCAAACTGGTTCCACAGGCTTGGAGGGATGAACTGGCTGTTCGTGCCGGGAATGGGCCGGGCCTGCGCGAACGGATCGCGCGCCGCGCCATGCTGATCGCGCCGGTATTCGAAGGCGCTGCCGTGAAAATCGTTGCTCCCCGACTTCGTCTGGGCGGAGATCACCGCTTGACTTGCTTGCCCGAATTCTGCGTCGTAAGCGGTGGTGGTTATCTTCAGCTCCGAGACCGAATCCAAATTCGGAGTGATGACCGGCTCGCCCAAAACGGACTCCCGGTTGTCCGTGCCGTCCAGCAGGAAGGCGATGCCGCCCCAGTACTGCCCGCCGATTCTGGGCCGGTAGATGTCTTGCGGCTGCTCGCTGGCCGCCGTGGTGCCGGTCGCCTGCACGCCGGGAACCAGGAAGTACAACCGGCTCATGTCGCGCGAGAACACCGGCAGTTCGGTCAGCGACTTTTGCGTCATCGTGTCGGCAACGTCGCTCCGCTCGGTTTTCAGCAGCGGAACTTCGCCCGTGACATTGACGACTTCGCCGACCGCGCCGACAGTCAGCCGCGCGTTCACCTGTACAACGGCGTCCACGCTGACGTTCACATTCTGCTGGACGAAAGTCTGAAAACCGGAAGCCTCGACCTGCACCTCGTACACGCCCACGATCAAATGGGTCTGGCTGTAGTTTCCGGTTTCATTTGTGGTGGTAGTGTACGCCACGCCTTTGCCGACATCGCGGATCGTCACCTTGGCATTGGGAACAGCGGCATTCGAAGGGTCGCTGACTGTCCCCACAATGCTTCCATAGACGGCCTGCCCGAATGACGTGACAGGTGTGTACAAAAATAGAAACCCTAAGGCCAGGGGGCGCCAAATGTTCACAGGTCCCTCCTTCACCAAAGGAATTTATTCGAAATGCCCGTAGTATACACCTGCGAGCCCCGGTTGCAAGCGGATTTTTAAAGCAATGCCGAAGCCTTTTTTTTGCCTTCGGATCGTATTTCCGTGGCCGAAACGGGCCCGCCGCCTCCGCAAAGCGGATTTTCTCGTTTCGGCTTGCCGGAACCCGCGGCATCACGCCGCCTTCTCCGTTAGCGTTCGCCACTCCAGAAGGCGGACGGATCGGGCTTCGTCTTGGGTCGTTGCTGGAATTAGCTGGCACGAGTGCCGGGAAGGCGCTCGATTTTCAGTTCGGCTATCGGGTCCCGGGCCTCCGGCAAGCTGCGGCGCGCGGCCAGCCTCAGGCCACGCGCTCGATCCGGACCTGCCGGATTACCACATCCTTCAGCGGCCGGTCCTGGCGATTTCGCGGCGTTTCGGAGATCTTCCTCACGACTTCGTAGCCCGAAACGACCTCCCCGAAAACGGTATGCCGGTCGTCGAGGTGCGGCGTGGGCGCCACGGTGATAAAAAACTGGCTGCCGTTCGTATTCGGGCCAGCGTTCGCCATGGACAGAATGCCCGGCTTGTTGTGGCGCAATTTGGGATGAAACTCATCATCGAAGCGGTAGCCCGGGCCGCCGCGGCCCGATCCCTCCGGACACCCTCCTTGGATCATAAAGCCCGGAATGACCCTGTGAAAAATCAGCCCGTCGTAAAACGGCTTGCCTTGGGGCCCTTTGCGCCCTTCGGCGAGAGCCACAAAGTTCTCCACCGTATTGGGAACCATCTCGGCGAACAAGCGGCAACTGAAATCCCCCTCGCTCGTCGAAAAATGAGCATAGATGCCTGGGTCCGGCATTGTCGGAAACATCCCTCCAACGCCAGCGTACCATGCCGGGCTCCGTCTCCGGACGTCCTGCCTGGCGCCGCCGGCGATCTTCGGCAGGTAATTATTCAGGACACAGCCGCTGTCCCCACAGTCAGCCTTCCGCGCGATAAGCCCTCTCATTCCTCCATCCGCGGCCCGCCGGCCCCTGTTCTGCTAGAATACGCCCTTCATGTCGGCCGGGGCGGCTCCTTCCAGCAAGCGAACATTCTGGTTGCAATGGCTGTTGCTTTTCGCGATTTATGCTGCGGTCCAGTGGCTGCTGCCGCGCCCGGCGGCCGTCAAGCCGGAAGGCTGGCGCCTGCTGGGCATCTTCCTGGCGACTGTCGCCGGCTTGATGCTCCACCCGCTGCCGGGCGGAGCTATCGTGCTCATCGGGGTCACTGCCGCCGCGCTCAGCGGAGCGCTGCCGATGGCTCAGGCGCTGGGCGGTTATGCCAATCCGAGCGTCTGGCTGGTGCTGGCGGCCTTTTTTGTTTCGCGAGCCCTCATCAAAACCGGCCTGGCGCGCCGCATTGCGCTCTTGTTTGTTCGGGCATTTGGAAAAAGCTCGCTGGGCGTTTCGTATTCCCTCATCCTGACCGACGTGACCCTCGCCTCCTCGATTCCTTCCAACGCGGCCCGCGCCGGCGGCGTCGTCCTTCCGATTCTGCGCAGCCTTACCGAAATCTACGGGTCCGAGCCGGGCCCCACCGCCGCGCTGCTCGGCACGTTCCTGTTCACTGCCGTGTACCAGGGAGAATGTATTGCTGCGGCCATGTTCTATACCGGACAGGCGAGCAACCCGCTGGCGGCGAACTTCGCCCAAAAAGTGGCGGGAGTCCCCGTTACCTGGGCGAGTTGGTTCGTGGCGGGAATCGTGCCGGGAGTCATTTGTGTCCTGCTCGTACCCTGGATCATTCTCCACCTGCTCAATCCCAGGAT
>Ga0070741_10006113_pt1 | contig 26123 bp, 23 predicted proteins | sample Coa_R1_4_FD_66440 | JGI IMG/M metagenome (GOLD analysis project Ga0070741, IMG submission 66440) | Surface soil microbial communities from Centralia Pennsylvania, which are recovering from an underground coalmine fire - Coalmine... | ecosystem: Environmental > Terrestrial > Soil > Unclassified ... | reverse complement strand
GGCGACGACACCGGTTGGGACCAGCTCTTGCAACAGGCAGCTACACAGCCCGATCCGCCACAGGGGTTCACGGTAGCTCCCGCTCCGACGCCGGCAGAACAGGTCAAGAAAATCGCCGATTCCAAAGATCCCAAGCAGATGAGCTTTGACGATTGGAAGCTGATCTTTACCTATGGAGACCAGGCAACCACCGATCGCGTATGGAATGCCATTAAAGGCGTACCCTTGGCGTTTCAGGCGCTCGTAATACAAGCTGAAAAAGACCGGATCATCATGGCCGCAACCTATGACGGCATTCAGGATCAGAAGGCCGATACCGAGGTCGTGATGGCGGGGCCGATTCCAGCCGCCAAGATGCCCAAAGTAGGAACGCAGATCGCTGTTGTTGCGACCCCTGAAACTTACGATAAGGATCCTTACATGATGCATCTGGATAACGGCAAGCTGGCCGTTGCCAAGGGAACGGCGCCTGCCCACACGACGCGCCGCCCCACCAGACGCCGCACGCATCAGTAAAGTAATGGGTTAAAAAAATAATCGATCGAAGAATTAAGGCAGCCTGTGAAGGCTGCCTTTTTTATGTACCGAATGGATGATCGGCCTGCATCGCTCTTTGTTAGTTACTGTTGCGGGGCTGAGTGCTTGCTATGCTGCCGGCTTTTTCCTGCCAGCGTGAGGTTGTTCTTCTTTCCGCTCCTCCCGGTGCAGCGGATCTGCGCCTGGGTCCTTGCCTTCCACTTCTCCGGTTCGTGGATCTGTAATGTAGAGCAAGTCGGCCAGGTCGTTGGCGTGTCCTTCTTCATCTTTGAGGATATGCTCTACGATCACCCGGGTCGTGGGATCGTTATCTGCAAAGTAGCGGATCATCTCCTGGTATACCTCAATCACAATGCGCTCGGCGATGAGGTCTTCGCGGATCATCTGGCCCAGCGTCTCACCTTCGATGTACTGTGAGACCGAACGCTCCAGCAGGGAACGCGGGTTGAAATCGGGCTTGCCACCCAGTTGCTGGATGCGCTCGGCAATCATATCTGCATGTTCACGCTCGCTATCGGCGTGCTCCTTGAATTCACTGGCTACAGATTTGCCATGGACGCCTGTCGCCATGAAGTAATGGTGCATATAGCGCAGCACACATACGATCTCTGTGGCCAGCGCTTCGTTGAGAATGTCAATGGTCTTGTGCACGTCGCCTTTGTAGCCCTCGGTGACAGGGCCTTCGGCTAGTTTGTTTGCGGCGCGCTGGCGGATGTGCTCAACATCTTGTACAAAATGGGGCATGGGCAACTCTCCTGGTCAAAATACCGGTCTTAGTTAGATAACGGCTGTGAACCGGTAGATGCCCGGCAAATGCCTTCTCTCGCCCATGCATCGCCAGCGACAAAGTGCGATAATGAAGACGAGCGATCTACAGCCAGACTCTGACCCATTCCAGGAGTTCTTCCATGGCAACAGCGACCGAGATTAAACCGCTTATCAATTACAAATTAGACGAAGGCGTGGCCATCATCGAGATGAACGATCCGCCGGCCAACACTTACACCTATGAGATGAACCGTCAACTGGATGACGCCATCCTGCAGGCGCGCATGGATAACAATGCCCACGTCATCCTGCTTACCGGTGCGGGCGAAAAATTCTTCTCTGCCGGCGCCAACATCCGCATGCTGGCAAGCGTGGATCCGACTTTCAAATACTACTTCTGCCTGCATGCCAATGAGACCCTGCTGCGCCTGGAACATACGCCCAAACTGGTGATTGCCGCGCTCAACGGCCACTGCGTCGGTGGAGGGCTTGAGATTGCCATGGCGGCCGATATCCGCATTGCCCGCAGGGAAGCGGGTAAGATTGGCTTGCCTGAGGTCAACCTGGGCGTGCTGCCGGGCACAGGTGGCACGCAGCGCCTGTCGCGGCTGGTTGGAAAATCCAAGGCTATCGAACTGATGGTTACGGGCAATACCTTTTCTTTCGAAGAAGCCAAGGAGATGGGAATTATCAATGACATCTTCGAGAAAGAAAACTTCATGGAAAATATTATGGATTACGCACGGCAGTTCTGCCCGCCGAACAAGGCCGCCAAAGCTGTAGGACGCATCAAGCGCGCCGTGCAGACCGGCTGGGAAATTCCCATGGAATCGGCGCTGGCGGTCGAACGCGAGAACCAGCAAATACTTTTCCAGAGCGAAGACGCCAAGGAAGGGCTGAACGCCTATGTGGAGAAGCGTCCGGCAACCTTCAAGGCCAAGTAAGGTGAGAACTACGGGAGAATGGTTTTCGGAGGTTGTACGAAAAACTCAATTTCTTTTCATTCCGAACACGAAGTGGAGGAATCCGTATTGTGTCGAGGACCTGTGGTGGACTACCCATAGACCTTTAAAGATTAAAGGGATTCCTTCCCTCGGCTTCGCTCGGGGCAGGCTAAAGTCGCGTTACTCCTCGGAATGACAATGTATGCATGAGGGTAAAACTCATTGTTTTCGACAACCGTGGATTTTTCGCGGCGGACACGCATCTAACTTTGTAACCCTTTATCGACTGACGCAGAACGGAGATCCCCAATGGCTTCCATGCTAAAAATCGGCACCTTCGGTGATTGGATCGGTTTATTTGAAGATTGGCGCAAAGAGATCGGGGTGAATCCAAAAGAAGTCTCCGAATTTAAATTTGAGACTCTGTATGGCGCTATCGAAACCGTTGAAATCCAATTTGGCCACTATAAGGGCCAGCGCAAGTGGGAGAACCTGCGCAAGGTTCCCACGCAAAACATGCGCGATGCGCTTATGAACCTGATCGTCTATCAGGGCGACACTGAATTTGCCAGCGTCGAGCAGCAGCGCTTCCTGTTCAACTCCGCTCCCAGCGAATACGATCGCCGTGCTCTCACTCGGGTCATGATTGAGGAGATGCGCCACGGCTGGCAGATGTGCGCGTTGCTTATCGAACACTTTGGACACTCGGGAAAGGTCGAGGCGCAAAAGATGCTGGAGCGCCGGGCCTTCGAGAACAAACGCCTGCTCGGGTCTTTTAACGAAGACGTGGACAACTGGCTCGATTTCTTCTGCTACACCGATTTCGTAGATCGCGACGGCAAATTCCAGCTCCAGATGCTGAAGTATTCGGCCTTTGCGCCCCTGGGCCGCTCGATGTCGTACATGCTGCGGGAAGAGGCCTTCCATATGGGCACGGGCAACACCGGACTGCAGCGCATCGCCGAAGCGGGCGTGGTGCCGGGCTGGCTGATGCAAAAATATCTGAATAAGTGGATCTCAAGCGCCTACGACCTGTTCGGCACCGACCACTCTTCTTCTGCGCACTGGGCTTACGTCTGGGGGCTCAAAGGACGCTACGACGAACCTAAGAACCAGGCGCAAGCTGAACTCGACGATCTGAACGATTACAACCGGCAGTTGTATCGCGATGAAGTCGCTACGCTGGTGGCACGCATCAGCGCAGGCCAGGGAAAGGGACAGCCCGAGCTCTACACGCCCGACATCAAGTTCAATCGCCACATCGGCCGTTATGCCGGACAGAAGTTCCATTCCCGAACCGGCGAGCCCATGGACGACCGCGAATACCAGGAGCATTTGGAAGAATTCATGCCCGGCCCCAAGGACCGCAAATTGCTGCTCGACATCCTGGGGACAGAGAAGAAGTGGATCTCTCCACGCGACGGCGTGCGTGATCCGCTGGAGACGATCGGGGAGCCACGCAAATCGGCCATGACCACGCCGATTATTAATTAACCGCTGAGGCGCTGAGACACGGAGGAATAGATTTTGTCTCTACACCGTTTAGTGTTGGATGATGCAAAATCTATCCTTCACCAAAGAATGGCTCAATTCCACTTACAAACATTTAGAATGCATGCAATTGAATTTTAGCTCCGCGCCTCCGCGTCTCCGCGGTTCAATAACCTCATGCCAACCTCCTACAAAGTAATCCACGTAAGCTATGACCCGCCCACCGCCAGAATCACGCTCGCCCGTCCTCCGCAGAACGTCATTGATATCCCCATGATGGAAGAGCTTGCTGAGGCGCTTAAGCATAGCGAGCAACAGCGCGAAATTTCCACCGTCATCTTCTGCGGCGAACAACATTTTTCCGCCGGCGTGGACGTGGCGGCCCACACGCCCGACAAAATCCGAGAGATGCTTACCAAATTTCACGCCGTCATCCGCGCCATCGTGACCTCAAAGAAAGTGACGATAGCGATGGTGCGGGGCAACTGCCTGGGTGGCGGCGCCGAACTGGCCATGGTCTGCGATATGGTTTTTACCGCACGCGATGCCCACTGGGCCTTCCCTGAAATCAAATTAGGATGCTTCCCGCCTGTTGCTTCAGTCGGGCTGGCTGCTCTGGTTGGCCAGAAGCGGGCCGCAGAACTGATCCTGACCGGCCGCCAGGTCTCAGGCGCCGAGGTCCTGGCCATGGGCTTGGTTAACGCTGCTGTCAATGACGACGAGCTTGCAGCCGTCGTAGATGAAACCGTTCATAGGCTTTCCAAGCTGAGTCCTGCAGCCCTGGCGATCGCCAAGAAAGCGATATATTGTTGGGACGCAATGCACTTCGACAAAGGTCTCACTCGCGCCGAACAGGTTTATTTGGAAGAGCTGATGAAGACCGAAGATGCGCAAGAGGGAATCCGGGCCTGGCTGGAAAAACGAGAGCCGAGTTGGAAAGCAAAATGATCAAAAATGTCCAAAACTCCGAGCACTACACCTGGGGTAACAACTGCGACGGATGGCATCTGGTGAAAGACGGTAAGCTGAGCGTGATCTATGAACGTATGCCACCGGGAACATCGGAGGCGCGGCACCATCACAACCAGGCACAGCAGTTCTTTTTTGTTCTGGAGGGTACGGCGGTGTTGGAAGTGGAAGGGAAAGAATTGGCACTCGGCAGGAACGATGGGGTTCACGTCTCGCCAGGGCAGGCGCATCGAATATTCAACAGATCTGCAAACGATTTGCTGTTTCTTGTGATATCGCAGCCGCCATCGCACGGCGATCGGGTGAATACAGAAAGTTAGGATGAAATATGGATTACGAAATCCCGGCCAGCGAACTCAAAATCAGGCTCGACACCAAAGAGCCGCTCGTCATCCTTGATGTCCGCGAACCATGGGAGTACGCCGCGGCTTATATCGAAGGCAGCAAACATATTCCGATGGGTGATGTGCCTTCACGCGCCCACCAGGAACTCGATCCGGAGGAACACATTGTCGTAATTTGCCATCATGGCGTGCGTTCCTTAAAGGTAGCCTACTGGCTGCGACAGCAGGGGTTTGAGAGAGCGCAATCATTGCAGGGCGGCATTGACCATTGGTCGCGCGCCATCGATTCTAAAGTACCCGTTTATTGATGTACTAACGCATGGACCAACCCTGGCGCAGGAATGAGTAAACTCTTAGCAGTACAATTAGCTTTGAAAGCGATAATAAAATCGCAACAGCTAGAAGCTAGGAGCTCGTAGCTGTCTTCATGCCCAAACAACTCATACAGCTTCGCGTCAATGGCCGCACGCATGAGGTTGCGGTCGAAGCCAGCGAGCTGCTGCTCGACTGCCTGCGCCAACAGTTGCAGCTTACCGGATCCAAGCGTGGCTGTGATGATTCCTCCTGTGGCGCCTGTACTGTACAAATTGACGGCGTGCCCATGCTGGCCTGCACCATGCTGGCGGCAAGCTGTCAGGAGCGCGAGATCACTACGATCGAAGGCGTGGCCGAGCATGGATGCCTGGCGGCCATCCAGAAGGCTTATGGCGAGTGGGGAGGCGCGCAGTGCGGCTTCTGCACTCCCGGATTCATTATGACGGTCAGGGCTTTAATGGCCCACAATCCCGAACCCAGCGACGAGGAGATTCGCCATGCCCTGAGTGGAAACCTGTGCCGCTGCACCGGATACACGCAGATGTTCCAGGCGATCAAATCAGCAATCGAGGCCGAACAGAAAGGGCTCGCGGCCAAATGATTTACTCACCACGGAGGCACGGAGAGACGGGGAAACCAATTGGTTTTACTCCGTGCCTCCGTGTCTCCGTGGTTCAATTTGGTGTACCGAATGTCTGAATTCTCGGTTATCGGCAAGCGCATCGCGCTTATTGACGCTGCCGGCAAGACTACCGGCCAGGGCAAATACACAGACGACCTTTCGCTTCCGGGAATGCTGATCGGGAAGATTCTGCATTCGCCCTATCCTCATGCGCGCATTAAGAAGATTGATGCTTCGCGTGCGCTGGCGCTTGAAGGCGTCGTCGCGGTGATTACCGGAGAAGACGCTCCCAACCAATATGGCATTCTTCCCGTAGGGCACGACGAGACCGCTCTTGCCGTGGATAAAGTCCGCTACATCGGAGATAACGTGGCCTGCGTGTGCGCCGTCTCAGAGGCCATTGCGGAGAAGGCGCTGGAGTTGATTGACGTTGACTATGAAGTGCTGCCGGCCTGGTTCGATCCGGAAGAGTCTATGAAGGCTGAGAGCGATCTAATTCACGAGCACAAGCCAAAAAATATTGAAAAAGAGTATCACCACGTCTTCGGCGAGCCCGACCGCGCTCTTGCCCAAGCTGACCATGTGGTCGAGGCTCGCTACATCGCCAATGAGGTGACACATGCCGCCATGGAGCCGCATTCCACACTGGCTGGCTTTGAGTATGACTCGCAGACCGGCCAGACCGGACGCCTGACGGTGTGGTCTTCCACCCAAGTCCCGTACTACTTGCAGCATAAGCTTTCTATTGTTTTAGATCTGCCCATGTCGCAGATTCGCGTGATCAAGCCTCTGGTGGGCGGCGGCTTTGGCGGCAAGAGTGAGGTCATTCCACTGGAAATCATCGCTGCTGTGGCGGCCCGCAAAGCCAAGGCTCCGGTCAAAATTACCTATACCCGTGAAGAGGTCTTCTGGGCGCATCGCGGACGCCCGCGCACCATCGTTGATCTCAAAACGGGAATGCGAAAAGATGGACGCATTACCGCCGTTGCTGCCAAGGTCATACAAGATGGCGGCGCATATTGTTCCTACGGCGTCGTGACCATTCTCTACTCTGGTGCGTTGCTGAATGCGATTTATGACATTCCCAACGTGCGCTTCGATGGCTACCGCGTCCTGACTAACAAGCCGGCTTGCGGTGCCATGCGCGGGCACGGGACCGTCAACGTCCGCTTTGCTTTCGAATCGCAGCTTGATGAGTTGTGCGCCAAGCTGGGCAAAGACCCTGCCGAGGTGCGCCGCATCAACCTGCTGCGCGCGCCTTGCACCACGGTCAACGGTCTGCGCGTGCAGAGTTATGGACTGCCGGAGTGCCTGGAGAAGGTAATGGAGCGCTCCGGATGGCGGGCCCGCAAGGTGAAACTGGGCCGCTCTCGTGGGCTGGGAATCGCGTGCAGCCATTATGTTTCCGGCGCGGCCAATTCGATCATTCGTTCGGACATGCCGCACTCGACCGTCAATATCAAAGTAGACCGCGATGGCGGAGTCGTAGTCTACACCGGCGCCTCTGAGATTGGCCAGGGTTCCGACACCATGGTCGCCCAGGTCGTCGCCGAAGCCCTGGGCTGCACACTGCAACGGGTAAAAATAATTGCAGCCGATACCGATCTCACGCCGGTCGATATTGGTTCTTACTCCAGCCGCGTTACTTTCATGAACGGCAATGCTGCATTGCAAGCGGCAAAAGAAGTTCGGCAAAAGCTCGCCACGGGCGCTGCCAGGCAGATGAATTGCCTGACGGAGGAAATAATCATTCGCGACGACCTGGTCACAAAACGCGGGAACAACGGTATTGCGCCAACGACCGAAGCTGCTGGCTCGTTCCCAACCTCAGGCCGCGTCGAAGGACAAATCCTGCGTGGCTCGGTGCAGCAGCAGCGCAAAGACGACGCTCCCCGCGACAGCATGAGCTTTGAGGAAGCCGTCGTCGAGGCCATCAACTTCCATGGCACACTTACCGGCGCCGGCTCCTATGCGCCGCCACAAGAGGCAAAGGGAGGAAAGTTCAAAGGCGCAGGTGTGGGCCCATCGCCGGCATACTCTTATTCCGCTCAAGTTGCTGACGTTAGCGTCGATGAGGAAACCGGCCAGGTCACCGTTCACAAAGTTTGGGCGGCGCACGATTGCGGCCGCGCCCTGAATCCGGTTTCGGTCGAGGGACAGATCATCGGCTCGGTCTGGATGGGCCTGGGACAAGCCCTGCAGGAAGAGATGATCTGGAAAGACGGATTGCTCATCAATCCCGGACTCCTGGAGTATCGCTCTCCCTCTTCGGCCGAATCGCCGGAAGTGGAGGCTATTATCGTAGAGAGCATTGACCCGGAAGGACCATTCGGCGCCAAAGAGGCCAGCGAAGGATCGCTGGCTGCTGTGATCCCCGCCATTGCCAATGCCATCTACGATGCGGTGGGAATCAGGCTGCGCGAAGCCCCGTTCACGCCGGAACGTGTGCTCGCCGCGTTGCGGGCAAAACAGTCAACCAGCAAGAAGATTGATTTGACCGGCCACGTTGATCCTACTGCTCCGGCGCATTTCCGTGAACACGGCGGCGCACTCTGCCACAAAGGCCGCGGGCCCGAACGACACCCTCACGATCCTGCGCGCCGCATGAGCATGGCCGAAGCCGAATCCGGAGGCGATGATTGAGTCTGCCATCTTTCAAATTGCTGCGCCCACGCACGGTCGCTGAAGCGGTGGAACAACTGGCTGCCCACCCCAGGAAGATACAGATTCTTGCCGGCGGCACAGATCTTATTCCATCCATGAAGCAACGTCTGTTCGAGCCGGAGTTTATTCTCGATATCGGTGGGATCGAGGAGCTGCACAAAATCCGCGTTGTGCCCGGTTTGGGCATGGAGATTGGGGCTTTGACCACGCTCTCAAAACTTGAAGACTCGGAGTTCGTGCGCCGCAGCTATCCGGTGTTGCATGAAGCAGTCAAGACCGTAGCTTCGCCGCTGCTGCGCAACATGGGCACGCTGGGCGGCAATATCTGCCTGGATACACGTTGCGTGTGGTATAACCAGTCGCTCACCTGGCGCAAATCCTGCGGCTTCTGTATCAAGAAAGATGGCGATCTTTGCCACGTCGCTCCCGGAGGCACGCGCTGCTGGGCGGCCTTTTCCGGCGACACACCTGCCGCACTGCTGTGCCTGAATGCGGAGCTCGAAATTGCCGGCTCTCAGGGTTTTCGCAGAATTCCCCTGCAGCATTTCTATACCGGCCTTGGCGAGGCGCGTATGAAACTTGGGCCCACCGAATTGCTGGTTCGGATCTTTCTGCCGGAATCGTATGCCGGCTGGCACGGCGCTTATAAGAAGCTGCGCATTCGCGGCTCGATTGATTATCCTTTGGCCGGCGTTGCTGTCGCTTTGAAGAAGCCGGGCAACAGGGTTGAGGATGCCCGGGTAGCGCTTACTGCGGTAAATCCTGCTCCGTGCCTGGTGCCTGAGGCCCCGCATGCGCTCATCGGTAAAATCGTGGACGAATACCACGCCACTGTAGTTGGCGAGCTGGCAGCGCATGTAGCCAAGCCGTTAACCACTTCCGCGCTGACGCCCGAGTATCGCCGTGAGATGATCAAGGTGTTTGCCAGGCGTGCGGTACTGGAAGCGGCAAAGAATTAAAACGGTTTCGCAAACTGAGAACCGGGAACTGAGAACTTCTTTTGATTACCGACTGCCATGTCCATATTCAGCCTCTCGAGATGCTCAAACCGGGTGCGCTGGAGGCATTTAAAAAGAAAAAAGCTAATTTTGATCAAGTCATCGAATTCTGCCGCTCGCCGAAGGCTTTTCTTAAGTATCTCGATTCCATCGGCGTTCATCGCGCCGTGCTGATCAACTATGTCGCTCCTGAGGTCATGGGATTCACGCCGGAAGTGAATAGCTTTGTGGCCAAGTATGTGAAAGAAGATCCCAAGCGACTAATCCCGTGCGGCAGCGTGCATCCCCGGCATACGACGAATGTACTGGCAGATATGGAGCAGATTGTCCGTCTGGGCATCCGCATGATCAAGATTCACCCTCCGCACCAGTTGGTATATCCCAACGATTACCTGAACGGCGTCAAGGAGCTGGAGATCATTTACCGCGCCGCCGAAGCCAACGGAATTCCCATTATGGTACATACGGGTACATCCATCTTTCCCGGTGCGCGCAACAAGTATGGAGACCCCATGTATGTGGACGACGTGGCTGTGGATTTTCCCAAGCTGACAATCCTGCTGGCCCATGGAGGCAGGCCGCTCTGGATGGAGCATGCCTTCTTCCTGCTGCGCCGCCATGCCAATGTATATCTCGATATCAGTGGAATCCCGCCGAAAGCCTTGCTGCGTTATTTCCCGCGGCTCCCTGAGATTGCTCATAAAACCCTGTTTGGCACAGACTGGCCCGGTCCGGGCGTGAATGACATGAAACAGAATCTTGAAGATTTTTGCGCTCTGCCTCTCAGTAAAGAGATGCAGGAGCAGATATTAGGGAAAACGGCGTTGAGCATCTGGCCGGCATAGTCAGCTCCACTGGCCTGGAAGGGAAGCATGTCAGCGTCAAAACCGCGCGGGACAAAACGCCTTTGACTGTTCTTCTCTGTGCTTCTGTGGTGATTATTTTTTCTTTTCCGGCTTTTTCGTAAGCTCTTTGACCAGTCCATCGGCTTTGTAAATTTTCCGCAAGGCTTCAAGAATCCCGCGCGAATCCACACTCACGCCTCGGCCGACAGTGTCTTCATACATGAAGCGCCAGGCCAAAGACTGAATATTGCCGTCGAAGATCACTCCTACCAATTCGCCGTCTTTATTCACGACCGGACTGCCCGAGCTTCCGCCCAGGATGTCTACCGTGGAAACGAAATCAAGCGGGGTCTTGAACTCGATTTTTTTTCTTTTCAAAAGCCAGCCATCCGGCAAGGCATAGGGTGGTTTGTTGTCATGCTCGTTGGCGTAGTCGAAGGCGCCTCCCATATCGGTAAATGCCGGGACCTTGGTCCCCTTGGGCAGGTAACCGCGGCCGTCTTCGACATAACCTTTTACCTGTCCATAACTCAAGCGCAGAGTGAAGGTCGCATCGGGCGGCAAGTACAAACCTGTCTGCATGAATCGCGATTTGGCGATCGCCGCTCCGTTTTCCTGCATCACGGAATCCACTTCAGTGTCGTAGCGCTTGCGAAGCGCGCAGGCCTCAGGCTCAACCTCGCGCATCATCATTATCAATGGATCATCGCTGTTCGCGATTGCCGCAGTTCCACCTTCATAGAGTTGCTTGCGAAAGGCCACGTCGTCCAGCTTGCTGTTGGCAATCGCATTCCTGGCCACCTCTTCCGCGTTCTTGCCTTGCAGCACCTTCGCCACAGTTGCGTTGTCGGCGCCCAGTTGCTTCTCCATTTCTTTCAGCGAGTCGGCGAGCATGACAGTTTCGAGCGATTTGTAAATTGGAGCGGCAGAAAAAAGCTCGGCTTCCAGCGAAGGCAGGGCCGAATCGCGATATTCACGCAGGCGTTCGCCGTTCGGCTTGCTCTTTTCTTCAGCCACACGGACTAAAGTCCGGGCAAAATCGGCCAGGTCTCCGCGAAAGCCATATCGCAGCTCGAGAAAGCGATAGGGCAGAAAAATGTCATGGTGCACCCGCAAAGCCTTGTCAATCTGCATGTAGGCCACGAACTCGCGCCTGCCCTGGGCCGAATTCTGGGTGCGAATGAGATGAATGCGTTCATCCATGATTTTTCGATGTACAAGGTTCTGATCGCTGAAGGCGGCATTGAAGCCGGTGTACGCTTTGAAAGAATTTTGCAGGATGAAGATATCCTCTTGTGCAATACGCGCATTTTCCGCGGATTGCCCCGCGAAATCCTGTAACAAACGGATACGCCGCTCATAGTCTTTCAGCAGGAAGGGATATACGGTTGTTTTCAAAAAGAAAAACTGATTGACCGTATCCTGCCTCTCCGAGTGGCCTGGATTGCCGGCGGCAAAAACCAGGTCTCCTTCGTGTATGCCCACGTTTGAAATTTGCAGATAGTCGGTCAGATGCGCCGGCTTGCCATCTTCGTAAACGCGAAAAAAAGCAACATCGAGATCGTAGCGTGGAAACTCGAAGTTGTCCGGATCGCCTCCAAAGAACGCCGCATCCACTTCAGGCGCGAACACCAGGCGCACGTCGGTGTATTTTTTGTATTTGTATAAGTGAAATAATGCCCCTGAATAAAGCGTCACCACATCGCAGCGGATGTCTGCAGCGGTGGCGCACTCTTTCTCAATGGCGGCCATGGCCGCGCGCTGTAACTTACCGGCATCGGCATCAGGCATGCCGGGCTTCACCCCGGTATTTACCCGGGCGGTAACGTCGGTGATCTGCTGCACCACGTTCAGCTCCAGGCTAGGGCAGCGAGGCTCTTGTTCCTGGCTCCTGGCATAAAAACCGGTCTTGCGGTAATCCTGCCTGGGGTTCGAGAGATTTTGCAGGCAATCGGAGGCCACATGATGGTTGGTGAGCGCCAGGCCATCGGCGGAGACAAAGGCTCCCGATCCTCCATTGTCGAAGCGAATGGACGATAGCTGCAGATGGTTCAGCCATGCGGCGGTGGGCTCGAATCCGTATTTAGTCTTGATCTTGGCATTGGGAGGAGAGTTGAAAAGCCACATACCCTCATCGGCAGCCGCCCTGCCCGCCAGAAACCCAAGGATGCACAACAGCGGTAGAATTCTGAATCGCATGTTTCTCGCTGGTTTTGACTGTCTCACAATGTAAACAGAGATCATATCAGCGGTTTGTGATGGCCGCGACTTTTGATATAAAAGAATGTTATCCAAAGGCGAGCGAAACCACATGTCAACCACAACCACTCCCGTGAAAGGCCTGGAAGGCGTTGTCGCGGCAACATCCGGCATCTGCTATATAGACGGCGACCGCGGCATTCTGGCGTACCGCGGCATTGATATCCACGACCTCGCGCAAAACTCAACGTTTGAAGAAACCTGCTACCTGCTCTGGAATGGCCGCCTGCCCAACCGGCAAGAGCTGGACCAATGCCGCAACGACCTGGCCGCAGAGCGCAAGCTTGATGCCGGCATTATCAGCATGATGCGGCAGTTTCCCAAGGGAGCATCTCCCATGGAGGTGCTGCGCACGGCAGTTTCTGCGCTCTCTTTCTACGATCCGGATGATAAGAACAACGATCACGATGCCAACGTGCGCAAGTCGCGCCGCCTGACTTCGCAGATCGCCATGATTGTGGCTGCCTATGACCGCATCCGCAAGGGAAAAGACGTGGTGGCGCCAGATCCTTCGCTATCGCACGCCGCCAACTTTCTTCTTCTGCTGAATGGCCAAAAGCCTTCTCCCACCGCCGAACGCGCCCTCGATATCGCCCTTATTTTGCACGCCGACCATGAGCTCAATGCCTCAACCTTCGCCGCGCGCGTGACTGCGGCCACTCTTTCGGATATGCACTCCGCCATCACCAGCGCCATCGGCGCGCTGAAAGGCCCGCTGCACGGCGGCGCCAACGAAGAAGTGATGAGGATGCTCTTTGCCATTGATAAGGCCGGCGAAGACCCCGTGGAGCATGTAAAAGCCATGCTGGCCCAAAAGAAAAAAGTTCCCGGCATGGGGCATCGCGTCTATCACACCGAAGATCCCCGGGCGACGCATCTGCGCAAGATGTCGCACGATCTCAGTCTCTCCAGCGGCACTACAAAATGGTTTGATATGTCGCAAAAAATCGAGGAGTACGTCAAGCGCGAGAAAAAGCTGAACGCCAACGTTGATTTTTACTCGGCCTCCACCTATACCACCCTCGGCATTGATCTTGATTTGTTTACACCGATCTTCGCGGTCTCACGCATCAGCGGCTGGACAGCACATGTCATCGAACAACACGATGACAACCGCCTCATCCGCCCCCGCGCTGACTACGTAGGGCCGCAACACCCCGCTCGCTATATCCCCCTAAACGAACGGTAAACGTTCAGCGGTAACCCTTGCCGCATCCACGCCCGCTTGCAAAAGCGGGCGTGTGTTTATCCAGCTTCAGGATGATCTGCAGCCCTTCGTTTGCAAACTAATCCAGATCAGCGACTTGACAGAAAAGCACGCACACGCACAGATGGCTGCGCCCACATTGTGAGGGTATTTAGGATCGATGATGACGATCGCCGGCGCTTCCATAACCTGTCCGTGTAGGACCAGATTACAAGCTCAACCCAGCGATGTAGACGAAGATTCTGCGACGTCTTAATCCCAGCTCTCCGAGACGCCCAGGTAGGTCAACTTGGAATCAGTGAAGTGGACGCGGATCTGAATGAATACAACAGCTTCTGGATCTTCTGGAGACCTCACTTTGCGCGAATAGATGAACGTGTCGCGCGTCGCGCTGTCAGGCTCGCCAAGAATTCCTTTGACCTGCCCTTCCGAGAGTCCCAGACGCAGGCCTGAATCGGTCGTGAGATCGGTGGAAACCTGCCGGATCCCACGGCAGAGATTGCTTCCGCTCCATTTTGGACCGCCGGTAAACAGATAAAAGCTCTGGTCGATCTCGGAAACCTCGAACACCAGATAGACCTTCTGGGCGCCATCGGCCGAGCTGTAACAGATCTGGTTTCGAAACGGTCGATCCATCATCGGCGTCTTCCCCAACTTAGCGGCGATGTCGTCGAATTCGTCGTGCAAACTGACACCCGCAATCTGCGAGGTGCCAGGTGCGACTTCTTTCTCAACTGGGTCGGCAGACATTGGGGCCCATGGTAGAGGAAAGGTTACCGACCACCAGTCAGAGTCATCGTCGAGCGGAACGGAGTCGGTCTCGTTGTCGAAGCCTGCGGGCTGGCTGCTGATGGGCAAGCCCAGCAACAGGAAAAGGATAAGGGCGAACAACACCTTCCATCTTGAAGACCACATATTGCAGAGCCTCCAGATCACCACACTATCTTAAACTAATACTGTCAAAGCCTCTAGCGGTCTTTATCTCTGTTGTTGTTGCATGTTGGGCCCACGGGCGCCATGCTCTTCAAGCGTAGATCCGAAGCCTTCCAGATGGTCGAGTTTGTCGAGGAAAACTGGAATCTCTTCATTCCAGATGCTCCAGTCATGCTCGCGGGGCGATAGCTCACGGTACTCATAGGGGATCCTGCGTTTTGCAAGCAGTGAGATGAACTGGTGATTGATTTCCGCGAGTCCATCCTCGCCGCCGCAGACGATGAAAAGCATGGGCGCCTGTTCAATAGGTATCTTAACGGCTAATTCAAATGGATCGCGGTCCTTCTGTTCTTTCGATCCGTATGTCCCAAAACGGGACTCCATATCTTGCCTGAATTTTCGCCGCTCTTCCGGCTCATCTGGCGGAGCTTTAGGCGGCTCCATATGCACGATTCCAAGAGCGCCACTGAAACTGCCAATTGCGGCAAAAGTATCGTAATGCTCCAGTCCGAGGAAGGTGGCGCCATATCCACCCATGGATACGCCGGCAATCGCGCGTGCAAAACGTTCGGGAATAGTGCGGAAATGCGCATCTACATAGCCGATAACATCTTTCACGATAAAGTCATCGAAGCGGGCTTTTGGGTCTGAAACGCTATTGACGTACCAACCCCGGGAAGCCTCGGGTGTAACGATGATCAGGTGATGCTTGGCTGCATAGGCAGTGAGGTTTGTCCCGCGCGCCCAATCGGTGTAGTCGGCATCGTAACCGTGCAGCAGATAAAGAGTCGGATAGCGGCTGGTTGAAGTGTCATAGTCCAGCGGCAGAACAACCAGCAAAGTACGCTCGTCGCCCAGGGAGGCGCTCGAAAATTGAACGACCTTTACGTTCCACGGCAATACCGTTGGCAGATCGACGGCTGAGACAGGAATGCATGCCGCAGCAAACAGCAAAGACAGGAACAGGACGTGAAGTCGATGGCGTGCGTGACAGATCATTGGTTTTCCTTGAATGCACCGATCTTTAAGACAGCTTCGATGTAAGAACGTCATACTGATTTTCAAATAAATTACAGGACAGTGATACGAAATCTTTTGCGGATGGTTCCATCTTTAAAATTTCTATGGAATATCGCTGAGTGAGGGCGAAATGCCCGAATTAAAGCCCGGACAACACTTCAATTGCCTGGGTAAGCCGAGGCATTCGAAAAAGTAGGTTTGAAGAAATCCGCGCTAATCCGCGTTTATCCGCGGCGAAAAACCGATTTACGTGGGGACCTTCAGGATCAAATAGCTCCCCACCAGGCCAAACACTAGATCAGGGGACCATGCGGCCAGCGCCGGCGGCAGTTGACTGATGTTGCCCATGGCCTCAAAGAGTCCGGCGACCATGAAATATGTAATCCCAATTCCCAGGGCAATGGCAACGCCTGTGAGCGCGCCGCGCTGCGCCGTTCGCAGCGAGAAGGGAACTGCCAGAACCGCCATCACAAATGTAATCAAAGGGAAAGCAAACTTTTTATAAAGTTGCACTTTAAGTCGCACCACATCGAAGCCGCTTTGCTGCAAGCCGTTAATATATTGGTTCAGCTCGGCATAATTCATCTCTGACGATTGCTTGATCTCTTGCCTGAAATACGCAGGGTTCTCGGTCAGCTCAGCGAAGGTGGCGACGTCGAATGTGCGAAATTCCTGTATGGCCGAGCCGTTGAACGACCGGCTCCAGCCCTGAGAAAAGACAAAGCGGTTCAGGCCGGTATCCCAATGGGCGTGTTCCGCAAAGATCCGTCGCGTAACGGAAAATGTCACCGGATCGAATTCGAAAATCGAGATATTTCCAAAGGTGTTGCGGTCGGGATCAAACAGCTCGTAATAGTAGATTGTATTGTTTCTACCAAAGATCCACATGCGATCAGGACGAAAGAATGTCTGCGCCGGCTTGCCTTTGATCTCATTGCGCAACGATTCCTCTTCGCGATTATTGCTGGGTAGATAAAATTGATCTACCAGGAACAGGCCTCCGGCAATCACCGCCGATAAGATCAGCACCGGGGTCACCACGCGATAAATGCTGATGCCGGTTGCCTTCATTGCGGTTACTTCATTGGCCTTTTCCAGCAAGCCAAATGTGACCAGAACGGCAATCAGCACCGCCATGGGGGTTAGCTGGTAGGCGTAGTAGGGGATCACGTGCAGCATGTATTCGCCCACGGTAACCAGGGGGACGCGATTGCGAATAATGTCGCCCAGCAGTTCGAAAAATGTGAACACTAGAATCAGTATGGCAAATGTGGCCAGCACCAGGCCCAGATGTGCGAGAAAATCCCGCAGGATATAATCGTCAAGAATCTGCGGAAACCCTACCCGCATTCGTGCCTGATCGGCAGCCTCCGATCCTTCCGAAACTGACCTGACTTTGGAGCTGAGACGTCGCAAACGGTGCAACAGGGAATAGAAGCCCATCTCTAAAGGCCGCTTTCGCACCCGCCACAGCAGCAGCAGGCCGGCAATAAAGAAAATGCCATTACCCATCCAGACGCCCAGGGCCGGCGGCACGCGGCCCTGCCGGGCCAACGCCAGCCCCGCTAACGAGACCACGTAGTAAACGAATACCAGCAGAATCGTGAGCACAAAGCCTGTGGCCTTGCCGCCTTTTTTCGCGGAGAGGCCAAGCGGTATTCCAACCAGCGCCAGCACAAGGCAGGCAGTGGGCAAGGCAAAGCGGCGATTGGCCTCAATCAAATACCAGCGGCGGCGCATGCCGATCATGCTCCAGTTAGGCTCGTTCCATCCGGGCTGCTCTCGGAGTGTGGCAATCTTTGAAAACAATTCGCGCGTCGACATCTCAGGGAGAGCAGGCTCCTCCGGCCCTTTTTTTTCCGCGTTATTGGCCAGAGGAACAGGGATGTCGGTCTCCTGAGACATGGAGATGGTGTATTGCTCGGGTTGCTTCGGTTGGTTTTCATGGGTCGAAGCTCCAATCAGATGCAAGCGCATTGAATCCTGCGAGTCACTGAGCGCAATCCCTTCCTGCGCCAGCGTGATCGTGGGAGCGGTTGGATTGCTGATATCGGCAAGAAAGACTCTTCTCCAGACCGCCGCACCCTCCTGCGGCACCACATCCTGAATATAGAGGACATAGTTCTTCAGGTCCTCGTAAAACACCCGCGGCTGAATCTCAAAAGAAGCTTGTGAGCTCTTCAATCGGTTCTGTAACTCGTCGAGGGCTGCAGTTGAGCGCGGCGCGAGAAAGACGGTATTGACGGTTGCAAGAATCCAGGTGAGCACCGCCAGCAAGCCAATGACCCGCACAAAGAGCCCGGTTCCAATGCCGCTGGCGCGCATTGCCGTAACTTCGCTGTCAGCTGCAAGCCGGCTCAGGCCGATCAGGATGCCCACCAGCGCCGCCATGGGAATTGTCACCGTAAGAGCGCTGGGAATGGTAAGGAAAATCAGCTCGGCGACGCTTGGGATGGGCGCGCTGCTGCGCACTACCAGCTCTAAGATCCGGGTCACATCGCGCATGAACAGCACAAACGTGAACACCAGTCCGCCGATCGCGGCATGCGAGAGGACCTCGCGCAAAATGTAACGGTTCAGAATACGCACGGTTAATCTGAAGTCTAGCAGATGACCTTGCCTGGCATTCAACCCACACCAGAGCCACACAGGGCCATAACGCCAAATCAACTGTGCCAGCTTGAAGTGCTTGTATAACAAATCGGTGACATAGCGAGGGTGGAGAAAACCAGCGGGGGCTCTCGGCCGGAAGGGTAGAGTACCCAAGCGTATTTGAAGGAATGGCGGAACGGAACCACTGATTGAAATTGGCCGGTTTGGCCTATTCTGTGCACAGCTTCAAGGCGTGCACAACCTGTTCCAGAGGGGCCCGGTCAAATTGGTTCTTGCCCACGTAGATAAAGCGCAGTAGGCCGCCACGATCTACGACAAAAGCGGCCGGCTTGGCGATATCAATGGCATCGAGCGCCAGCCGGTTATGCACGCCATAGGCTTTGGTTACTGCGCGGTCTTCATCCAGCAGGAAAGGGAAGCTGGTGGCATGCTTTTCAAAAAAGCGCTCCGGCTTGAACATGCCTTCCCGCTTCTCGGCGGCGATGAAAAGCAATGAGGACTGCAACTTCTCAATTTCACCCTGGAGCGGCTCAAACTGAGCCATGCGTTTGACGCAGTTGGCTCACCACGTCCCCCGCAAAAACTCCAGAATCACCGGCCCATAAGCGCATGCCTCGGTAAGCGAAAACACACCTGCACGATTGGCCGCGGTCAGGCTGAACGCAGGCGCACGGTCTCCAATTCTCAAAGTATCTGTGTGGTCGATCATAACGATTCCAGGCAGTTTACCAGCAAGGCCTTAAACAAGAGCAACTTACAGGTAGAAAGGAAAATAATTAAACATGTTCAAAAAATGTATTGACAGGTCGACTATTTGGAGGCATTATTTGAACACGTTCAAGTTGAGGATTTTCCGATGGCAGACATGCAAAAAGCCAAGCCGCAGCAGAACACAGACAATATTGTGATTCACTCGCAAGCACCAGGTTCGCAAAGCAAGATCCCACGCGATAACCCGGAAGAAAATAACGCCGTTGTTATGGGAAAGAAGGGAGAAGCCACCCGGAGCCAGATACTTGCTGCCGCTCTCAAGCTCTTCCGTGAGCGCGGATTCGACGCCGCTACCATGCGCGACATCGCCGATTCTGCCGGCATGTCGCTGGGCGCCTCCTACTATTACTTTCCTTCAAAAGAGTCGATTGTCTCTGCCTACTACGACTACGTCCAGCAGGAGCATCGGCTGCGCGTGGACCGCGACATCTCTGCGGCAAAGAATCTGCGCCAGCGCCTTGGCGTCGCCTTTCACTCCAAGCTCGATATCATTGAGCACGACCGCCGCCTGCTGGTCGCTCTGTTCCGCTACGGTGGCGACCCCGGGCATCCGCTCTCATGGTTTGGTCCTGCCACGCAGCGTCAGCGTGAACTCAGCATGGCAGTCTTCGCCCGCGCCTTGGGCGACGAAAAACTTCCGAAAGACGTTCGCCATGTTGCCCCGCTGGCGTTGTGGGCGCTACACATGGGCTTCATTCTCTATTTTGTGAATGACGGCTCCGAAGGGCAGGTCCGCACCCGGAAGCTCGTGGATGGCACGCTTGATCTGGTCACCCGCGCCTTTGAGCTGGCCACGGCCCCGGTGCTGCAACCCATTTTGAAACCCATTCGCAAGCGGGTAATGACTCTGTTGGTCGAGGCTGGATTGGCGTCAAATCCGGCTTAGGCCGGGTTTTCACCACAAGAGACAACCCCTCCGGCTTCGCTCAAGGCAGGCTACGGCACAAAGAAAAAGATTTGGAATTGAGAGGAGACAAACAAATGACTCACGCAGCAGCGATTCAGAACAAGCACTGGTTTCCCGCGGTAGACGCCCAGGACCGGCCGTCGGCTTGGTGGTACTTCGGCCGCGCCGTTTATGTAAGCCGCCGAGACTATCGCAAGATATTCTTCGTCTTTCTGGCCGCTGGAATTCCGCTGGGAGCGGTTGGAGTCCTGCTGCACAAGCCGGGCTTCCTGCATGCGGCCTATGGCCTGGCGATTGTCGGAATCCTGATGCTGATTTACTCGTTGTTCGGCCTGTATCGCATGTATGGCCCTCCGGCGGTGAAATACCTGCGCCAACTGTTGAAACTCGGCGCGATCGAAGGCGCGGTCACGATTGCAGACCTTCACATTGGAACGTACCGCCATGCCTTCACATTGAATCAGCTTTTGCCTCAGGCCCAGATTTATTCTGTGGACTGCTGGAACGTAGGAGGCGAGCCGCCTGAGGCTGCCGTACAGGATGTCCGCGACCTGGAGGCGCCGCCTCGCTGTGAGCCGCGCATTACCGCGTTGCGGGCAGCGGACTTCATAGTCCCCCTCGAGGACGCAAGCTGTGACGTAGTCGTCTTTGGCTTTGGTACGCATGAGGTGCCGACGGGCGGTCCGAGGGAAAGGCTGTTCAGTGAAGCCACACGCATCCTGAAGCCCCAAGGGAAGCTGCTTCTCTTCGAGCATGGCTTCGACTTTCACAACTACTTGATCTTTGGCCCGGTGATTGGGCACGTAACCAGGCTCAACCATTGGATGAGGTTTATTCAGGATCGCTTTGACAATGTTCGGTATCAACGCAGTTCACATGCCGTGGATTTGATTGCGGGGGTGCGTCGTGGCTAACAATATCGATGCCGAAAACACTTCCGTCAAACAAATAGAAGCCAGGCCAATTGCAAATCCCGACGTAATCATCATTGGTGGCGGCATTGCGGGTCTGGCCGCAGCGCTCCGCTGCCAGGATCGCGGCCTGAAGCCGCTGGTCCTCGAAGCTGATGCCAGGGTTGGCGGACGCATGACTACCGATCGCATCAATGGCTTTCGCATCGATCGCGGCGTGACCCTGTTAGGAAAAAAATTTACCCGTATGCGTAGCCTCTCCCGTCGTCTTGGTCTGGGTAGCCGTATGCACGACGGCGGCTTTAAATTAGGACTGGAAGATGGCGGCAAAGTCCGCTCGTTTCGCGACCGCCGGCCCGACGATCTGTTCCGCGACTCCGGGCTCACCTGGGAGGCCAAACGGGCGTCGGTTCGCTTCTTTTTGGACCTCTGCCGCAACCAGACCCGGTTGGCGCACGGCGAGAGCCCGCGCGCTCTGCATCTGGACCGCGAAAACGTCGCCCAGTATCTCGCCCACAGCGGCAGCGGGGGAGTTGAACTGCTGACCCGCTTCTTTGAGCCCAGCATGTGCGGGCCGGTGGGAGGCTCGGTAGCCAATCTTTCCGCCGAAATCTTCTTCCAGACTATCCGCAACACTTTGGCTGCGGGCTTCTGGTGCGTGGATGATGGTGTGGACCTCATCCCCGAAGCAATCGCAGCGCAGGTTCCGGTGCAGACGCACGCTCATGTGATTCAGGTTCGCCACAAGGGCGCGCTGGTTACCGTGGAAGCTCTGGTAGAAGGCCGTCTGCAACGCTACACCGTTCGCGGATGCATCTTCGCCATCCCCGGCCATCTCGTGCCGGCATTGTGTCCCGATCTTCCCGAGTGGGTGACGCAGCCGCTTAGCCATACCCGTTACGCCAGCATGGCCAACGCTCACGTTGCCTTGCGCAAGCCTCCGCGGGCCGCTTACAGCGGCTACGGATTTGCCGGCGAGCGTATGGATGGCGTGCAGGCCCTCGAGTTCGAGCATTTGCGGTCGCCATTTCTCTGTCCGCAGGGAACAGGAATGATTTCTATCTATTACAAGCAGACTCCGACATTCCCAGTCATTGCCTCCAGCGACGATGCCCTGCGCACCAGCGCCATACAGCTCATGCGCCGGACGTTTCCCGATATCGCCAACGACATTCTGTTCGTGCATCTAGTCCGCTGGCCGGTCGGGATTGCGTTGTTTCCGGCCGGGCGTCTCACGGAAATGGCAAACCTGCGCGGCAAGCTGGCTGAGTGGAATACCCCGCTCGATTTCTGCGGCGATTATCTCGATGGCCTTTCCAGCGAAGGCGCGCTATGCACCGGCGAGCAAGCCGCCGACCGTATGGCAGCACGGTTGAACGAATATCGCCCGCTGGATCGCATGGTGTCACGGTTGGCGGGATGCGCATAGAAGCAGTGGCCGGTTGCCAGTTCATCACAAAGACGTTATTCAGGAGGTCGAGAGATGGATGAGGGTAGAGAAAAACGTGGTCCCACAAAAACGCAATGGATATTGGCAGCCAGCATTCTGGCCATAACCGTCGCTGTCTTGCTTTACCGCATTCTGGTCTGGCAGCACCTGGAGCAAACTTCAGCGCTCTTCATCGGTATTCCTTCTGTTCTGGCCATCATCCTCGCCCTCACGCCAGGGAGTAAAAGCGCCATTGGACTGGCCTGCAAAGTTATGGCGATCGCCTTGCTTATTTCTGGAATATTCCTAGGCGAGGGTTTTATCTGTATTTTGATGGCCTCCCCCATATTTTTTGTCATTGCAATTTTTATTGGAGCGATCATCGATGCTGTGAGAAAGCCTGAACACGAAAAGTGGCCCGGGACGAATATGACCTGTCTTGTGCTCATCGGCGCATTTACCGGCATGTCTCTCGAAGGCACCAGCGCAAAACTGTCATTCCCGCAACAGGAAGAGGTTGTAGTAACCAGGACTCTGCCCATCAATGCGGTTGCGGTTGAGAACAATCTGGCGGCCGCGCCTGATTTTGATCGGCAGCTTCCGGCTTTCTTGCGCCTGAAATTTCCTCGTCCGGTAGAAGCTCATGGCTCTGGTTTGAACCTTGGTGACCGCCGCATCATTCATTTTGCCGGAGGCGAAGGCAAGCCCGGAGATCTGGTGATGGAGGTGGCGCAACGTTCGCCCGGCCACGTCCGCTTTCATGCCGTATCGGACCACAGCAAAATTGCCCATTGGATGACCTGGGAAGACGCCGACGTGAGCTGGAAAGAAATTGCGCCTGGACAGACAGCAGTAGAGTGGAAGATACGCTTTCGCCGTGAGCTGAGCCCGGCTTGGTACTTTGGCCCGTGGGAGCGTTATGCTGTGGGTTTGGCCGCAGGATATTTGATTGATACGGCAGCCATGCCCCCTCAACGAAAGTAGTTTTCACCGCGGAGGCACTGAGACACGGAGAAAAGCTTGATCGATCATGTCTTACTCATTCGCACCGCCTGCCTCTACCTGCCTTTGAGCGGGGCGGCGGCGGCATGGTTCTGGCGGCGGCCAGTGCGTAGCGAGATCACAGGCGTATTCATGGCATGCCTCTGGAATGCCGCGCTGTTGCCTGTGCTACAGCTGGCCGCGCTCCGTTTTGGATGGTGGAGCTTTCATGCCCAGGGCGGGCTGATGCTCGGCTTTCCTGTGGACCTTTACCTGGGATGGATCTTGCTCTGGGGCATTATTCCAACGCTTGTCTTTCGCCGGAGCAATCTCACTATCGTTGCATTCATTTTCTTCGCTCTCGATTTTTTGCTCATGCCGCAAGCCGCTCCCGTGGTGACGCTGGGCAATAATTGGCTGCTCGGTGATCTCGCCGGCATTCTGCTATGTCTTCTACCTTCACAACTGCTGGCCCGCTGGACGCGCGACCAGCGCCATCTGTATGCGCGCGCGCTGCTCCAGGTAATTATTTTTTCTATTCTTCCCATGGGCATATTGCCCGCCGTCATCCTGGAGCAAACCCACAAAAGCTGGTTGCCTTTGCTTGCCATGCCTGGATGGCAAATCAGCTTGTGGTTCCAGGGGCTCATGCTTCCCGGTGTACTGGGTCTGAGTGCGGTGCAGGAGTTCGCGCGGCGAGGCGGAGGCACTCCCATTCCTTATGATCCGCCGCGCAAGCTGGTGACCAGCGGACCATATGCTTACGTTCGCAATCCTATGCAACTCTCGGCCATGATGGTTCTTTTGCTCATGGGAATCATGCTGCGCAGCTATTGGATCGCAGCCGCAGCATTGATGGCGCACATCTACAGCGCCGGTCTCGCCGCCTGGGATGAGAGCGACGATCTCGTCGAACGCTTCGGCTCACCTTGGCAGCGTTATCGCGCGCAGGTGCGGAACTGGTGGCCGCGCTGGAGGCCCTGGTACGTGACGGCCGATTTTCAGGAGAGCACTCCACCAGCGAGAATCTATATCTCCCAGACCTGCGGGATGTGCCATCAGGTTGCCGGCTTCCTGCGCCGTCGCAATCCCGTTGGCCTTGAGATCATCCCGGCAGAGCAGCATCCGTACCGCAGTCTCAGGCGCATGACTTATGATGCCGCAGATGGGAGTGCGCCCGAGCAGGGAATCGCAGCCTTGGCTCGCGCTCTGGAGCATGTTCATCTGGGATGGGCTTTCCTGGGCTTCGCTATGAGGTTACCTCTGATCTGCCCAGCGCTGCAGTTGATCGTGGACGGTTGCGGCGGCGGCGAGCGGGAAATTGTAGCTGTGATTTGCGATACACCAAGGTAGAGATGCAAGCTTTGCTACGTCTCTTTCACGTTTTTTCGTACCACCGGGGGGAGCAAATCTATCGGCTCTTGACCCACTGGCAAAGCGTGTCACGGTCTGCCTGCGTAAGCACGGCATTGCGGTGAATCAGCGTGTAATCGGATGGAGGCATATCGCCGCCGCCCACCATCTCACAAATGCCATCCAGCCTGTCCTGCTTTTGCTTATCGGTGTAAGCCGCCCATTCGGAGAGGTCCATTTTGTGGCGGCCGCCATGCACGTCACTGGCGACCAGCCAGGAAGCCGGAGCTACATGGCTATACCAGGGCCAATGGGTTTCGTCGGTGTGGCAATCTTTGCATGAGCGCTGCAGAATGGACTGTGCGTTGGCCGGCACCGTCGCAGTTGCGTAGATCGTCTTCAATGGATCTATCGGTGGATTGGTCTTATCCACAGGAACGAACTGCGCGCCAATCAGAAACACGATGACCGCGATACCGAGCCACTTGAAGGATTTCATTGCGTCTCCATTGGGGATTATCAGAATTGATTTTTTAATATAGCAAGCCGGAAGTAATGAGCAATTAGAAATACCCATCCTCGTAACCGGTCATCGGCAATTCAAGTCTCTCAATCTGGTTGTCTCTGAAGGAAGACTGTTGCATGCAATTGGGATTTGGGCACTTCAATATCCATTGGTCTCCGGTCCCCATCTCGGTTTGTCCGCGCTTCAGCAGACTATGTTTGCCGCAGGCCGGGCATTTTATACAAGCAACCAATCCCATAGCATTTTGTTCAGAACGATAACTAATTGTAGGCTAAGGCTCCTGCTCTGGCGTTACCAATGTTGGATTATCCATTCTTCTCTTCCAGCTCCGCCCAGCGGGCGTAAAGCGAATCCAGATGCTTCTGCGCCGCTTCCATCTGGGCGTGCGCGGTCAGCAGCCGCGGACCGTCGCTGGCGATTGCCGGGTCCTCCAATTGTGCGCGGCTGGCGTTCAGCGCCTGCTCGGCCTTGGCGATACGCTGCTCGATGCCGGCATATTCGCGGGCTTCCATGTAGGAAAGTTTTTTTGGTTTTTCTTTTGCGCGCGATGCTTCGGGCACAAGAGGCGCATTGATTGAATCCGCAGCACGCGAAGCCATGCCTGTCGTCTTGGCTGGTTTTTTGAGCTCCGCCTGCCATGACTCCCATTGTGAGTAATCGGCAAAGCTTTCCGCAGAGCCCTGGCCATCCAGGCCCAGCACGATGGTGGATACACG
>Ga0070741_10006112_pt1 | contig 26123 bp, 33 predicted proteins | sample Coa_R1_4_FD_66440 | JGI IMG/M metagenome (GOLD analysis project Ga0070741, IMG submission 66440) | Surface soil microbial communities from Centralia Pennsylvania, which are recovering from an underground coalmine fire - Coalmine... | ecosystem: Environmental > Terrestrial > Soil > Unclassified ... | reverse complement strand
GCTTCGCCTTACCCAGACTCATCGGTCGCTCCCGAAGCCGAGTTACACCGATGAGATTCTCACCCATCACGCCCACCAACGCGAGCACTCAACCTCGCGAAAGACACCAGTCACCTAGGGGGCGGCACCAGCGAGCCAGCGGTACGTCCTGTGTCCGCCGACCGCTCTGGCGGCTCCGCACCTCACTGGCGACTGACAGGCCGATCTGTGCCCAGGCGATCCAGGCGACGACCGTGAACGCCTTGATGACGGTTGCCGGGTCTGGTCTCCACCCGGATTGAAGCGCGCTGATGATTCCGGCCGGCCCAGGAACTCCGTGAGGGAGCGGCCATCCCACCACGCGGACGAGCAGGACGGGGATCCCAGCGGTGAAGAGCGACGTCCCGATCAGCGCCGCCAGGGCCCGGAGCGGCCGGCGCGTCGGGGCGGGTACGAGGGTGTTCATCCGGCCTCCTTGGTGATGCCGATGGCGGGGCGGGCAGCGCCGGTCCGGCTGACATGCAACTCTCGGATGCCAGCCAGGCGGAGGAGTGTCGTCGGCTGCGTGAGATTGACGATGACCCGGACGCCGGTTGCGTCGGCAGTGACCGTCGCCTGTTCTGGCATGAGGCCCTGCGCGCTCAGCCAATGGTCGGCGGCAACGACGGCCTGGTCGATGTCGATCGACACCGCACCCTGCGTGTCCGGGGTTGCGGCGGCCTGGACGCCGGCCCGGGCCGCTCCCTGCGCGAGGTCGGACGCCCGTGCTCCCGCGGCGAGGCCGGCACTGCCGTCAGTGACCAGCCCGGCGAAGGCGAGGAGGGCACCGGCGAGAATCACGATGAGGAGGCTGACGGAACCGTTCTCCGCCCTGTCGAGAACACGTGGGCTCGTCATTCGACGGCTCGGAAGGGTTCGAGCGGCTCGGCGGCTCGGGAGTGGAGGTGAACTCGGCCTGGGAATAGGCCGAAGGCCTCAGAGAGAGGCAGCGAGCAGGAGATTTCGATGGCGACGGTTCCACCCGGCTTGAACTGGGAGACGTCGGTGTCCACGACCCGGTCGTCACAGGAGTGTTGGCTTCCCGCGAGTCGACGCTCGACGGCCGCTGTTGCGGCCGCCTCGGCATCGGTGGGGGAGCGGGCGAGCGATGCTGACCGTGCTGCCTCCCAGGCGGCGTCGTCGAGGTCGGCGCGTGCCCGTTGGACAGCGCTCGCGCCGGCAATGAACAGCATGACGGCGATGAGGACGGGTGCGGCGATCGCGAGTTCGAGGGTGAGGGACCCCCGCTCCGCCGAGGGCTTCACGGCCGGGCTCCAGCGGCGAAACGTTCGAGGGGGCCACGGCTGTGTCCGGCCACGGTAAGGTGGAATCCCGGCAGGAGCGCGGGGGCGTGACCGATCACGTCGACGACTGCGTCGTCGCCGATGCGGGAGGCGGTGATGGACGGCTCCAGGACGGTGACGGCTCCCAAGTGGCGGAGGAAGTCCCTGGCCTGCGCCCGGCCGTCCTCGGCATCGCCGGTCAGGCGGAAGGCGCGGGCCCCTTCGCGGGCCGCGAATCCGGCGACGTGACCGGAGTACGCCACCAAGGCGACCTGGATGACGGCGAGCAGCGTCAGTACGAGGAGGGGGATCACGAGCACGGATTCGAGGGTCACGGATCCTGAATCGCGGGCAAATTGGCCCCGGTTCACGGCGTCCCCGGAGTGGGGATCGAACGGGCCTGGTCCGTCACCTTGGCCACGATGACCGCCCCGGCAGCGACGGCTGCGGCCACCAGGGAAAGAGTGACGAGGATCTGTTCGAGGGTGGCGGAGCCGTCCTCTCGCCTGCGCAGCGTCTGGATCTGGAACCAGACCAGGCTGAGAGTGGCACGGAAGAGGTCGAGTTCGGGCATGGGGATTCTCCTTGCGGGTGGTGGAACGGATCAGAAGCTGGTCATGACCTTTGACAGGGCCGGGTAGCCGAGCACGACCAGGAAGCCGAGCGCGAGGGCCACGACCGGGAACGTCATGCGCTCAGTGGCCGAAGCCGCCTGGGCCTGGGTGCGGGCGAGTTCCCGAGCCCGGAGCGCCTCGGCGCGGGCGGTCAGTGAGGCGCGAAGGCGGGTGCCTGACGACGCAGCGAGGTCGACGGCAGCGCCGAGTTCTTCGAGTTCGGTGACCTCCAGCTCCCGTCCGAGTGAGCTCAGCGCTTCTGCGGAGCTCCGGCGGGTGAGCCGAGCAGCCCGAAGGGCGTTGCGCAGCTGTCGCCATGTCCAGTCGTCGCCGGCTTCGGCGGCGTGGGCGAGTGCCCCTTCGACGCCCGAACCGGCGGCGAGGAGCAGGACCATCAGCTCGGCGAAGGCGCCAAGGTCGACGCGCAGGTCTTCCCGGCGTCCGTTTGCCTCCGACCTGAGGGCCAGTTCCGCCATGAAGGGCCCAGCCAGAAACGCGACGGCCGCGCCACCGAGCACGACGGGGCCGCCGATCGCCGCGCCGGCGCTGTGCAGCGCGGCGGTCACGAGCAGGACGAGAGCGGCCAGCCACGTGCCGGCGATGAGGGCGCGGGCGGCGTGGTCCTCGGGGCTTCGCCCCGTCACTGCCAGATCGCCGGAGCATCGCCGGCCGGGGTCGAGGCCGAGCGCCATCGAGCCTCTTCTGGCCATGGACCCGATGCGGCCGACCGGGTTCGAGGGCCAACTCGCGGCAGTCCCAGAAGGGCCCGGGTCTGTGGTACCGACCGGGGCGTCGGCAGGACGGACGGTCCGGAGCGATCGCACGGCAATGAAGAGACCGAAGGCGCAGAGCGCGCCGGCGAAGAAGGGTGCCGGTGTCACGGTTGCATCTCCCGCAGCGAGAGGCGACGGGGCGGAGTCGGCCGGCCGAGCCGGGAGAGGCCCCAGAAGCCGAGGAGGAACCAGCCACAGGCGGCAGTCAGGACCAACTGGCCGACCGGGGTCGAGTATGGAGCCAGGTACGAGGGCTGGAGGGCGAACATTGCCGCCGCCGCGGCAGCGGTCACGGCACCGATCGCCTTGGCGGTGGTGCGGAGCCCAGCGCGACTGGCGTCGGCCGCGAGGCGAAGGGCGGCCCGCTGCCGGGTCGTCTGGGCGAGGGCACCGAGCAGGTCCGCCAGTTCCCGCACCTCCCTCGTCGCAGCGAGGATCAAGGCGGCGGCGACGAGATCGGCCATCGGGTCGCCTACTTCTTCTGCAAAGGTGCGGAGCGCGGTGGGGAGCGCACCCCGAACGCTGCGGGCGCGGAGGGCGAGCACCGCCGGCCGGATCGCGGCGGGCGAGAGCGGCGCGGTGACGGCGATCGCTTCCTGGACGCCCCGGCCCGACGAGACGGCGTCGCGCAGCATCTCGGTCCAGGCGGCCACTGCCTCGATACGGGCCCGCTCGTTGACGACGTCGTGACGGTGCCGCCACCACGCGGGACCAAGTCCCACACCCGCTGCGGCGGCGAACGCCGGAACGACCCATCCGGACAGGCCGAGAACGGCAAGGCCGACGGCGACCGCAGCAGCGCCGCGGACGGCGCGGTCATCGGTGTACTCACGCCACGACCGGCGGTTGATCCGGATGCGCGGGGCAGCGGATCGTCCACGCCATCCGAGGGCAGCCGTGTACAGGCCGATCGTGACCATCGCGCCAGCCACCGCGGCGGTCACCATGGCCGGGGCCCTTCCAGACGGGCCGGGTCGAAGCCTGCGGCGGCGAGGCGGTCCGCGGTACCCGGCCGGAAACCGGCGGATGTGGTGACCCGGCCATCGACGCTCACGCTCAAGACCTCGTTGGAGGTCACGAGCGAGCCCTCGTAGCCGGTGACTTCGCGCACCGACGTCACCATCCCGGGCGCGCCACCGGGCACGGTGGTGGGGCGAGGGCTGAGGAAGACGACGAGGTCGAGGGCACCGGCGATGAGGGCGGCCGAAGCTTCGAAGTTGAGCGCTTCGGGGCACATGGCGGCGTAGGTCGCCAGGCGGGAGAAGACGTCACCGGAGGTGCGGGCGTGGACCGTCGACATCGATCCCTCATTGCCCTGGGTCATGGCGAGCAGCATCGGGAGGACCTCGTGGCCCCTCGTCTCGCCCACGATCACACGATCAGGGCTGCCGCGCAGCGCCGAGCGGACGAGGTCGGCCAGCGACACGCCGCCGACACCCTCCACGTTGTGCTCGCGCTTGCACATGGTGACCTGGTCGGGATGGAGGCTCGGCATGAGATCCAGGGCGAGTTCAGGCGAGTCCTCGATGACGACGATTCGCTCGCCCGCCGGGATCTCGTTGCATAGGGCGCGGAGCAGGGTGGTCTTGCCGAGTCCGGTTCCGCCTCCGAGGATCAGATTGAGGCGAGCCCGGACGGCGGAGGTCAGCAGATCCTCAACCACGGGCGGGAACATGCCGCGAACGCCGAGTTCGGCCAGACGGGTCAGATCGACGAAGTCGTGCCTGCGGACCACGAGGTGCGGCTCCCGGGTGACCTCCATCGTGGCCCACAGCCGGTGGCCGCCGGGAAGCTGGAGGTCCAGGACGGGATGGGAGGCATCGAAGCGGCGTTCGCCGCCGGCGCCGGTAGCGGCGAGGCGGGCGAGCGACTGGACGAGCCCGATGAGCTCCGACGCATCAGCCGCGAGCGGGGCGTGACGCTCCTTGGTGCCGTCGGTCCGGACGACCCACACCACGTTGGGCCCGTTGACCCGCACCTCACGGATCGAAGGGTCGTCGAGGAGCGGCTGGAGCGCGTCGGCGCCGAAGAGACCGTCGATGGCGGACCGGAGGAGGGATTCTTCCTCGTCGAGCTCCAAGGGCGGCAGGCCGGCGAGGGCACGCTCCTGGGAAACGGCGGCGAGGACCTTCCAGCCGAGGTGGGCGGCCAGCGCCTGTTGGTCCTCGCGGGTGAGGGGGCGCCCTCCGTCCGCCTCCAGTTCGGCGACCTTGCTGATGAGGGCAGCGTCCAGATCGCGACGGACACGTTCGACGAGGACTGGCGACGACCCGGTGGGGGAGCCGTTGATCGTGGTCACTTGGTCACCCCGCTTCCGTCCGAGGCGCCGGCGGTAGGCGCCGTGCTGGCGGTCTGCGGCGGTGCCACCGCACCGTAGGAGAGATTCCCCCCATTGCTGGCCGGACTAGCGGCAGCGGAGACGACAACGAGCGCCACGCGGCGAGCCGCGCCTTCGGCCGCCACGACCGTGGCGCTGGCCCGGTCGAGGCGGAGGCGAGCGAGGATCCCAGATCCGCCCGGTGCGCCGGTGATCGACTCAACGGTGGCCTCCGCGAGACTCGTGGCCACAGCGGCGGCGGCCGGTCCGGTCGGGGCGCTCACGACGACGACGTGGTCGCCCGTTTGGAGGTTCGGCGGGAAGCGTCCCGGTTCGAGGAGGAGGCCAACTCCCGCCTCCCCGGCCGGAATGACGGATGCCGACCCGAGGGCGCTCGGGACGAGGAGGGACCCCGGCGAGAGCCGGGTGGCGGCGACCCGGCCGATCATCCGGCGCTGTTCCTCGGCGGCAATGACGGCCACCCCGGTGTCGGCGCCGACCCGTACGACTTTGAGGTCGGCGCCGGTAATCGGATCGCCCGGCGCCACCGGTCGGGCGATGGCCAGCACCGGTCGGCGGTGGTCGGAGCCGGAGACCAGCATGACGGTGAGCAGGCCGCCGAGTACGGCGATGAGAAGGCCTCCGACGAAGCCGACCGGCAGGGACCCCTTCCGCAAGATGGGCAGGGTGTCAGCAGTCGGTGGCGCTTCTCCAGCGAGCGAATGAAGACGCGAAGGGGCAGAGCCCATGGCAGGTGGTTCTCCTTGTGGCAGTGGGCGTGGGTCTACGGGCTGGGAGGGGTGTTGACCACCTGGATCTCGGCGACCGGGATCCGCAGGACGGGTGATTGCTGGGGGACGAGCCCGAGATCGCCGCCTCCCGGTGCCCCCTCGGCGGTCCACGTGACGTGCCAGAACACGGTGGCAGTCACGTCGTAGGCACCGGCCGCGGTGCCGTCGGTTGACGGCCAGGACCAGACGTGGCTGCAGCCGCTCGGCGTGGCTGGATCGGGGCGGTGTCCGGGAGTCGGGCAGCTGACGGTGTCGCCGTCGCCAGTGTCCCAGCGGACCTCCTGCGGTTCGGCGGTCACGGTCACCCGCACGCCGGGTGTGTCGGCCGTCGCCGACTGTGGCGTGAGCGGCTCGCCGTCGAGCCACAGTGTGGTCGGGACGTAGACATAGGTCCAGGGGGCGGACGGGGCGAATCTCGGCTGCAGGGTTGGGAAGACGAGCTTGGACCGGGCTTCTTCGACCAGGTCGGGGACAGCCTTCGGGGCGATATAGACGGCTTGGCGGTTCACGGCGCGGAGTATTTCCTGCATCGCCATCGTCGACGTGATGGGATCGGCATGGTCGGGAAATCGCGCTGTGATATTGGCGGCATCACGGGCATCGACGCAGACCCGCTCCATCCAACGTCCGCTCCCGTCGGCGGTGATCGCCGACCCGTCCGGTCGGAACATCATCGCCCCGGCTGGGACGTCGAGCGGCTGGTATCGGCACGAGATCGGGCTCGGGGTGCCGCCACGGCGGTGAGGGCCACCAGCGGTCGCTCCGCCGCGGGTGGACGTGGCGTCGGCTTCGCAGCCGTCGCCTTGACAGCTGGAGTGGGCCATGCCGCCGGCGAGCGCACGCCCGGCGGGGAGGATGAACGCGACGGTGGTGACGGCGGCAGTGAGGGCTGTCCGCTTCAGACGGTGCATCGCTCGTCGCCTCCGCCCTGGGTGTCGACCTTCCACGTCCCGTCGACGATTCGGAGGACGGCCGTGATCCGGGTGTGCTGCCCCGGCGTGAGCGGCTCGACGAAGACGTTCTTCTTGGTATCGAAAATCCCGCCGAAGTCGTCGGCACAGTCTTCGATGACGGCCCTGTCCCCGGAAAGTTCCGTGACTCGGGGCCGGAGCTGGTTGCCTTCCCGGCCGCGGTAGACCCAGCCCTTGGCCCGGTCGAGCTGGAACACGTTGAACAGCGTGTCGTACTGGGCTCCGGTCGCCACCGGTGAGAAGCGGTTCATGAAGTCGGTCGGGTCGAAGGGGGCGGCTTCGGCCCCGTAGGTGTTCACCACCCGCCAGTAGGCGAGGTAGGCATCGATCACCGCCCCCTGCAGATTCGACGCCGGTGAGGACGTGCTCGGCGCGCTCGTCGTGGGAGAGGTCGGGCTGGTGGCGGCCACTCGTCCCCTGTCCGGGCGGTCGGCGTGGGACCCGCCGCAAGCCACGAGGCCTGCCGCGAGCACGCCGGCGCAGAGGGCGCGCTGGGCCAAGGCTCTGGTGTTCATAAGGTTCTGGAGGCTCCTCTCGGAGATTCGAGAGCTGGGGATGAGCCACACTTCCTCCCGAAAGGGACAACGGCTCACGAATCGGGTCATGATGTCGCCAGCTCCTGTCGAAAGTTCGCACTCGGGGGCAAATCGTCACAAAAATCCCGCCGCCGGCCCTGGAGGGCGGCGTCGGTATCGCAGAACCGCCACTCCGGGCCGGCGATGATGTGCTGGACGAGCGCCGATCCGTCCGGGCGCTTCCAGAGGGCCCGACCACAGGCCAGGCGGGGAAGGATGTCGGCCTCGGTCGGGGTGAGGTCGAGGAATCGGCGGGCGTCGGGGATCTGGTCGGCGGCCTGGCGGAAGAGGATGCGTGTCTCGGTGTCGGCGAGCAGGCCGGCGGCCATCTTCGACAGAGCGGTTCCATCGTCGGCTTGGCCGCGGAGGTCGGAGATCCGGTGGGCGACCGCCAGATTGGCCACGCCGTAGTCCCGGCACAGTTTCCAGCTCGCTTGGAGGTGCCGGACGGCGCTGGGCGTCGAGAGCAGCGCCCACGCCTCATCCACGACCTGGAGGCGTTGGATCCCGTCCTCTCGGGCGAGCGCGGCCTGGATCCAGGCCGTGGCCGCCACCATCACCAGGGCCAGGGCGTCACGATCGGCGTGGACGGCGGAGAGATCGATCACGATGCCGTTGGCCATGCGCTCGGGACGGATCGTGGACGGCCCGTCGAACATGCCCCGCAGATCCCGGTGGAGGAGCTTTCCGAGTACCAGTCTGACGTCCTCCCCCGCCCGCACCAGCTCCGGCGGGTCCATCCCGGACACGCTGCAAATGCCCTCGGTCGGGGAAGCGAGAAGGCCGGCGACGTCTGCGACGGTGGCGACTTCATCACGTCGACCGAGTTCTGCGACCGTCCAGCCGAGAGCGGCGTCCTCGAGGGGCGTGAGTTCCCGATGAAGAAGGCAGGTCACGAGCGAGGCGAGCAGGGCTGTATGGCGGATGCTGTCGTCGCCTTCGGCGGGAGTCCCTCGTTCGAGGGGATTGAGGCGAACATCTCCTCCCGGCCGCAGACTGATCACGTCGAGCCCCAGACTGGCCGCCAGCGGCGCATACTCGCCTTTTGGATCGCACACCGCCACCCAGCGCCGTTGCCTGCCCGGTTCCCGGAGACCCACCCAGCGGTGCAGCATCGTCTTCACGGCCGCTGACTTGCCCGAGCCTGGTTCGCCGAAGACGAACACGTTCGGGTTCGCCACCCGGCGCCGGACGTAGGCGTCGAACGGATCAAAGCGAAACGGGCCGTCTCCGACTGCCGAGTATCCGAGGATTACCGGGCTGCGGGTATCGGGGGGCGCGGCGATCGCCGGGACGATGCCCGCGAGTTGAGCTGTCGTCGCCCGATGGCGGGCAAGGCGAAGGGCGCCGGTCATCGGGATCTCCCGGCCAGCCGGCCTGGTATCGGCAGGCAGAGGCCGACTCCGGCGGCGTGGCGGCCGTGCAAGGGCGCCAGCTCGACTCCGGCGGTTCCAGCGATCGAACTGGCCTGTGCCTCCTTGGCGTCGAGGTCGGCGAGGTTCGCCGCCGAGAGGGTGACGACGCCCGTGAAATCAAACTCGCTGTGGCCGGCCATCAGTTCGACCTCCCTGGCCGCCAGAGCCGATCGAGCCGCGTCATGGTCGGCGCCGACACGGAACCCGTGCCGCTCTCGCTGTTCCGCGTCGGAGTCAAGCTTGGCGGCCTGGCGCTGGATCCCTCGCCGCGACGCCCGGATCGACACCGGTTCGAGCACGACGCAGAGGGTACGTCCCGGCGGGAGTGCCAGCAGGAGGTCGGGCATCCACGCTGCCGGAACGCCGGTTCGCGGCCAGTCGACGACGTAGTAGGCACGATGCCGTGTGGCGTCGATCTGGAGGTGGTCCCAATGCTCCACGACAGTGAGCGGGCCGGCAGCGGCTAGGTTCGGTAGCCCGTGTGCATGGGTGGGTCGGAAGACGGCGCCTCCAGAGCCCCGGCCGGCCGGGTCGAGGCGCCGCCGCATCGCCGTGCCGAGCATCGCCCGATCGACGGGGACGGAGGAGAAGCCCGCCGCCGTCATGCGCCCGACCAGGAGATCGAGGCTTCGGCGCATCTCGTCGATGAGGGTGTGGTCCTGTCCGGACCGTGCCCGGGTCATCGTCAGCGTCATGAGGACCTCGTGATGTGGAGTCTCGGCGATGAGCCTGAGGAGTTCCTGATACGAGTCGATCGCTGGGCCCTCAAGGTCATCTGGCAGGGCCGCAGTCGCCGTTGGAGCGGCAAAGCTCGTCCAGCGGAGCGAGACGATCCGGTCAGCTTCATGGGCGAGGGGAACCAGCGCATCTCCGAAGGCCGAAAGCAGGCGGTCCTGTTCGGCCGGCTCGGCGAGCAGTAATGACGACCCTGTGCTGACTCGGATCGAGGCGGCGATGAGGCCGGCTCGCGGGTCACTGACGACCACTGGCCCATCGACCTCCGGTCCGGGGTCCGTCAGCAGCTTGCAGGCCCCGAGGGCTGCCGGAAGAACTGGATCCGGGCCACTGATTGGAAGAGGCGCCTCAAATCGTCGCTGGCCACCTGCGGCCCACCAGCGAGCTCTGCCGAAGAGGCTGGGGATCAGCGGCTGATCTCCGACTCGGGCGAAGCCCAGGGCGACGCCGAGAACGAAGGGGAGAGCGGCCCAGGCCAGCGACTGTGTGCGGGCGAGGACTACGGCGGCCAAGCTGAGACCGGTGGCGAGCGGCACGATCTGAGCCGGCCCGAGGCCAAGGAACCAGCCCGTCCGATCCGGCGGCGCGAGATGGTAGAGACGGCTGCTCATGATGGTCCTCCCTTTGGCGTCGGCCGGTTGCGGCTGACGGGCGGCTTCGCGTCGGCTTGGGAGGGCCCGGCCGGACGCCGCCCGGGTCCAGACCCTGCTCCGGTCAGACGCCGGGCGGACGGGGACGGGACAGCACCCCCGCCCGTCGACGGTGTTCCCGGGACCGGCATGCCGGTGGTGGCGGCGGAGCGCACGCCGGTCACAGCCCGACCGGCGAGGCGGGCGACCCGGGCCGGGTAGGCGGACGCCGCCACGGCCAGCTGTGCTCCCCGCACCGGTGACCGGGTGATCCCCTGGGCGAGCACGGCCGACTCCAGGACGGGAAGCAGGCGCAGCACCACGAACGGAGTGAAGGCCGCCAGACCCATGAGGGTTGCGCCGGCCAGTAACCCAGCCAGCGAAAGTCCCTGGCCCTGGGCTGTTGTCCCGCCGCCGACCAGGGCAACGACGCCGAGGGCGAGCGCCAGGGCAATGGCGAACTTCGAGACCACGAGCGCCACGCCGAGCTCGCACAACCGGCGGAACACGCCGCGGGTTCCGGGCCAGACCCGGGCGGCGAGGGCCACCGGGGCGAAGGCCACGAGCAGGTACACGAGGGCAGCCCGCACGACCAACTCGGCCCAGACCAGGAGCGCACCGAGGAGGAAGACCATGAGAAGGACCGCGCCGGCGACTCCGCCGGTAAGGGCGGTGGTTCCCAGCGCGTACTTGGACGCCAGGGCGCCGAGATCATTCCCGGTGCCGGCGAGGACGGCTGCCGCCGCCGCGTCCGTCAGGCGCACGAGCAAATCGGCGACTCCGACCACGGCCACCATGCCCAAGACTGCCAGCGGCACGTGGCCGGCGGCGCTCCGGAGCATCCCGATCGGATCGCCGGCCAGAAGGCCTTGGATGACGGCGAGCAGGAGGAAGAGGACGGTGAGCGCGGCGGCGATGCTCATCACGACGCCCATGAGTTCCCGAGTCCGCGGTCCGGTCCACCAGCCGGACCGCAGGTCGATTCCCGCCGAGTCGGACAGGGCGGCGACGACCTCGCGGGCGACATCGGCGCAGGCCTGCGACAGGGCCCGCCACAGAGCAGAGGCGACGCCGTGCACCATCGGATCGGTCGCCGCCCGCGCCGCGTCACCAGCCCGGTCGATCATCCAGCCCGCAGGATCGAGGTTCAGGGCCAGCTCACCCATGGTGAACACCCTCGAACCCGGCGAGGAAGGAGGCCATGCCAGCGTGCGATACCGGCTCGGCCCCGGGATCCGTACGAAGGAAGGGAGCCGGGCCGTCTTCCGACCGGACGATCTTCCATTCGCCAGCCTCCCGGCGGAGCTCCATCATGGTGGTGCGCCAGTCGCCATATGGCTGGAGCGCTGGGGGAACGACCACTTCAGCCAGCCAAATCTCGACCGCTGCCCGATCGGCCCCCAGGCTGGTCATGCGGGCCGCCAGGGGAGCCACCCACCAACCAGTCGGGCCTCCGGGCCACGCCTGTGCCACGTGGTCGGCTGCCTGCGCGAAGGTCGACACGAGCGCATGGCCCGAATCGGTTGCTGCCCTTTGCTCGAGGTCCGCCTCGACGGCCGCCGCGCCACCCTGGCGGTAGAGGTTCGCCTCGGCCTCAACGGCGGCGACGGCCGCGGCGACGGGACCGTCGTGAACAGCCGCCATCGCCGCCGGGCTGGCGGCTCTTGCCGTGCCGTCCGGGATGTGTGTCGTCCGCCGGCCGGCGCGGAGATGCCCCGTGGCCAAGACTCCCGCTAAAACAGCGGTGGAGACCACACCGGCGAGCACTCCGAGTCGGCGCCAGTTCATGACGCCGCCCGGAAGAGCAAGTTGACGATTGTGGGCGCCAAGCCCGCCAGGAGTGCCCCGACGGCTCCGCCGGCGGCGAGCATCCGCCCGCGGGTGGCACCCGCGTGGTGCCCCGACTCCTTCGACAGCCCGTAGACGGCGGCACCGACCAGGATGCTCGCCAGCGATCCCCAGAGTGCCAGCTGGCTCAGCCAGGACAACAGATGACTCATCAGCTCGGCCCCGGGCATCCCCGCCGAACTGGGCGAGACCGATACCTGAGCCAGGTACTGCAATGCCGGCATGGCGACCTCCTCGGTTAGCACGTCCATTCACTGGGAGTACTGGGCGCGGCGGAGGGCGATCGCGACAGGAAAGTTTCGAGCGACCCGAGATTTCTTGTCGCGATCGGCTCTGCGCGCGCCCAGTACTCCAGGTGAGAAGGCGTTTCCGGCCGACCCTTCTCGCTTGAAACTGGCCCCGATTGTCCAAGGAGACGCGATCCCATGACCCGACACCGTGCCGCCTACACCGTCGACGAAGCCGCCGAGCTCGTCGGCCTTCCCCGTACGGCGATCTACGACGCCATCCGCCGGGGCGACCTGACCGCCAAACCCTTCGGCCGCCGCCTCGTGATCCCCGCCCGGGACCTCGAGAGCCGGCTCGGTGTCGACCTCGATGGAGACGCCGAGAAGGACGGCCTCAACCAAGTCGAGATCATGGGTCGACTCCTCGACGCACCCGAGGCCCGGATCTCGCGCCGCGGCCTTCCGTACTGCACGCTCAAGCTCCTCGTCGGGTCACCCGCCGACAGCGACGCCGTGGAGGTCGAGGTAACCGCCTACGGCCGGCGGGCCGAGACGGCGTCCGCCGCGGTGGTGGGCCAACTCCTGCGCGTTGGCGCCCACCTTGCCCGCAGGGAATGGCAGACCCCCGAGGGCGTCCGGAAGGTCTCCCACCGGATCGTCGTCGACCGCGTCCGCCTGATGCGTCTCGACGCCGAGGAGCCGGCCACATCATGAGAGGCCGAACTCGCTCGCGCTACCTCACGACGGACGCGGTGGCAGAGCTCTTGTGCGTGCGTCCGAAGACCGTCCGGAGGTGGATTCATCTCGGCCACCTCCCCGCGGTCCGGCTCCATCGCAAGTGGCGCATCCCTGAGCACGAGATCGAGCGTCTCCTGCAAGGCCGAACTCATGGTGGATGAGCCCCTCTGGACGGTCCGATCCGCGGCTGAATTCCTCTCCGTCTCCGAGGCCACAGTCCGTGCCTGGCAGCACGCCCACCTGCTGCCGTTCATCAAGATCGGCGGGAGCATTCGCTTCGTGCCGGACGAGTTACGCCGCTGGGTGGCGGATTCGTCGGTGAGGTCCAGAACAGCTTCCCGTATGCTGGATTAGCAACAGGTCGAGTGCTCTGGGCCATCGCAGGTCACGTTGGTCACCGATCAGTTGGTCAAGGAGGGCTGGTGCGTCGGGCGTCGGACCGGCGGGCGACGCTGTCGACGATCACGGCCAAGGGCCGGCGGCTGGTTGTCCAGGCGACGCGGGACCTCTCGGCCTCGGGGTTCGGGTTCGGCGAAACGCCGGATCGGCACGAGGCCGTCCTCGAGGTGCTGCGGCCGTTCGGCGACGCAAGGCCGGCTCCCGTCCCGCGGACGAGGCGCAGCCCTCGGAAGTCCAGGCCCGCCGAGGGATCATGACGGCCAGCAAACGGCTGGCCGGGGGCCCTACCGGCCGGCCCAGGCGGGAGCGCGCTTCTCGCTGAAGGCCCGGGGGCCCTCCTTGGCGTCGTCGGACTTGAATACCGGGGCCACCAATGGCTTCTGGAGGTCCCAGAACTCCTGCTCGGTGAGGCCCTGGCTATCGCGGATGATCCGCTTGGTCGCGGCGACGGCCAAGGGTGCGTTGGCGGCGATCCGCTCGGCCAGGCTCAGAGCGGTCTCAAGTGCCTGGCCGGGTTCGGTGAGGTGGCTGACGAGGCCGTAGTCGTGGGCCCGTTCGGCGGTGATGAGATCACCGGTCAGGCACATCTCCATAGCGACGCCGTAGGGGACGTGCCGCTGGAGGCGCAGCAAGCCGCCGGCGGCGGCGAAGAGGCCGACTTTGACCTCCGGGATGCCGAGGCGGGTGCCGCGGGCGGCGACGAGGAGGTCACAGACGAGGGCGATCTCGAAGCCGCCGGCCACGGCATAGCCCTCGAGCGCGGCGATGAGGGGCTTGGCGCTGCCGTTCTCGATGAACGGGGTGAAGCGTTTGGGCGGCCCTTCGGCGGCGAACGCCTTGAGGTCCATGCCGGAGCAGAACCCGCCTCCGGCACCGGCGAGGACGCCGGCGGTGAGCGAAGGATCGCTGTCGAGTATTTCGATCGCCTCGACGAGCTGCTGGGCGAGAGCGGAGTTGATGGCGTTGCGGCTGTCGGGCCGGTTCAGGGTGATGACCAGGACCCGACCCCGGCGCTCGGTGAGGACTTCGTCGGCCATGTCGTCGCTCCGGGTTAGCGGGGGGGCATCCGGATGCCGCCGTCGACCCGGATCGTCTCGCCGTTCATGTAGTCGTTGGTAATGAGCTCGACGGCCATGGAGGCGAGTTCGTCGGGCGTGCCGAGCCGGTGGGGGTAGAGCACGCTGGCGCCGACCTTGGCCTTGAAGGCGTCGGCCCTTTCGCCCTGGCCCCACATCGGGGTGTCGATGAGGCCGGGGGCGATGGTGTTGAGCCGGATGCCGTAGACCGATAGGTCCCGGGCGACGGGGAGGGTGAGCCCGACGACGCCGGCCTTGGAGGCGGCGTAGGCGGCCTGGCCGATCTGCCCGTCGAAGGCCGCGACCGATGACAGGTTCACGATGGCGCCCCGGGTCCCGTCGGCGTCGACCGGTTCAGTCCGGGCCATGGCGGCCGCGGCGAGGCGCAGGCAGTTGAACGTGCCGATGAGGTTGACACGAACGACCTTCTCGAACTTCGCGAGCGGGAAGGGCCCCCGCTCCCGGTCGACCGTGCGGATGGCGTTGCCGATGCCGGCGGCGTTGACCAGCGCCCGCAGCGGGCCGAGGTCGGCGGCGGCGGCGACCGCTTGGGCCACGTCGGCCTCGTCGGTCACGTCGGCGTGGACGTAGATGCCGTCGAGGTCGGCCGCGACCTCCTTGCCGAGCTCCTCGTTGAGGTCGACGAGGACACAGCGGGCGCCCCGGCGGGTCAGCGCCCGGGCGGACGCGGCGCCGATCCCGGAGGCGCCGCCGGTGACGATGGCGGATGCGCCGGAAAGTTCCATGATGTCTCCTCTTTTCGATCGTTGTCGGGCCGGCGGCGTCAGCCGCGCCGCAGCAGGGTGCCGGTGCCGAGGCCGCCGCCGCAGCACATGGTCACCACGGCGTGTTCGGCGTCGGTGCGCTCAAGCTCGTAGAGCGCCTTGGTGACGAGGATGGACCCGGTCCCGCCGAGCGGGTGGCCGAGCGCCATGGCCCCGCCGTTGGGATTGACCTTCGTCATGTCGGCGCCGAGCTCGCGCTGCCAGCAGAGGACGACCGACGCGAACGCCTCGTTGATCTCGGTGACGTCGATGTCGTCGATGGTGAGCTTATTGTCGGCCAGGAGCTTCTGGGTGGCGGCGATGGGCCCGGTGAGCATGAGGACGGGGTCCGACCCGACCAGGCAGCTGTCGACGATGGTGGCCCGGGCGGGCAGCCCGAGCGCTTCCGCCTTGTCGCGCCGCATGAGGAGGACGGCTCCGGCGCCGTCGGAGATCTGCGACGACGTCCCGGCGGTGTGGACACCGTCGGGACGCCCGGTGGGCTTGAGGGCGGCCAGCCCTTCCAGGGTCGTCTCCCGCAGGCCTTCGTCCCGCTCGACCCGGTGGGTGGCGCCGGTAGGCTTGCCGTCGTCGTCCCAGTCGGGAGCCTCGATCGGTAGCAGCTGGGTGGCGAAGCGGCCCTCGGCCCACGCCGCCGCTGCCCGGTCTTGGGACAGCTTGCCGAGCTCGTCGCAGTCGGCCCGGGTGAGGCGCCACCGCTGAGCGATGCGCTCCGCGCCCTCGAACTGCGACGTGAACTCGTGCTGGGCCCAGTAGTTCTTGTTGATCGGCTTGCCGAACGTGGGGTCCTTCGTGGTCGCACCCATGGGGACGCGGCTCATGACCTCGACACCGCAGGCCACGGCCACGTCGACCGTTCCGGACGCGATCAGTGACGACGCCAGGCTGACGGCCTGCTGGGACGATCCGCATTGCGAGTCGACGGTGGTGGCCGCCACCTCGACGGGCAGCCCCGCCGCCAGCCAGGCGTTGCGGGTGACGTTCATCGCCTGCATGCCGACCTGCTGGACACATCCGCCGACCACCTGGCCGACGGCGGCGGGGTCGAACCCCGTGCGGTCGAACAGCTCCCGCTGGACGGCGCCGAGCAGGTCGATGGCATGCATCGTGGACAGACCGCCATTGCGGCGCCCGAGCGACGTCCGCACGGCTTCGACGATCACGACTTCGGTCACGGTGACTCCTTCCAGGCCGACGTTGAGGCCGGGTCCCGGGCAGCTTGACACAGAAGAAGGTCTAATACAAAACTATTTGTCAATCGAGCGAGAGTGAGGTGGCAACGTGTCCGACACGGCCCGCATGGCGGAAGCGACACTGACGGACGAGATGATCGAGGCGATGAAGGCCAAGATCGGGGTCGATCTGCGGATCGACCACTCGACCAACAACGAGGTCGCCACCCGGCTCGCCATCGCCCGATTCGCCGACGGGATCGGCGACACCAACCCGCTCTGGCGGGACGAGGCCTACGCCGTCGGCACCGGCTACGGCGCGTTGCCGGCCCCGCCGTCGTTCATCATCTGCTGCTTCTCGGGCCTGCAGTTTGGCTGGCCCGGTCTCGGGTCGTTCCACGCCAACAGCGAACTGACCTTTCACCGGCCGGTCCTCGTCGGCGACACGATCAAGGCCACCTGCACCTACGAGGGCTTCGACGGCCCCCGCCGCAGCAAGTTCGCCGAGAAGATGGTCATCGACCACTTCCGCAACCGGTACCGCAACCAGTCCGGCGAGCTCGTCGCCGAAATCCACTGGACGGTGGTGAACTTCGAGCGCCAGCGGGCGAAGGCCAAGTCGACGGAGCGGTCCATCGAGCTGCCCCATCCCTGGACCGCCGCCGAGCTGGAGGCCATCGAGGCCGACGTCCTCGCCGAGCAGCCCCGTGGCGCCGAGCCCCGGTTCTTCGAGGACGTCAACGTCGGCGACGAACTCGCCCCGCTGACAAAGGGCCCGATCGGCACCACCGATGAGATCGCCTTCGTCGCCGCCGGCGGCGCGCCGATCCCTCGGCTGGCGGCGCATCGAGCCTCGTTGCAGGCGTACCGCACCCATCCCGCCTGGGCCTTCCGCGACCCCGACACCATGGCCCTGGAGCCGATCTACGCCGTGCACTACAACCGGCACGCCGCCCGGGCCATGGGCGTGGCCATGCAATACGACGTGGGGTTCCAGCGCCAGTGCTGGCACATCCACCTGCTGACCGACTGGATGGGCGACGACGGTTGGGTCGTCTCGGCCGACGCCCAGTACCGCTCGTTCGTGTTCCTCTCCGACGTCATCCGCCTCGGCGGCCGTGTCGTCGCCAAGCGCACGAGCGACGACGGCGAGGCGCTGGTCGACGTCGAGACGTGGGCCCACAACCAGCGGGGCCAGGATGTCATGCCGGGAAAGGCGACGATCGCGCTTCCGAGCCGCGAACTCGGCACGCAGCCGGTCGCCCGTCGCCTCGAGGGGCCTCGCTAGTGGCGTCCGGGGACCAGTTCGAGCAGGTCGGGTCGCGCTGGGACGCCGCCGGGCTCGGTGACAGCGCCGGATTTCTCGCCCTCGGAGCGGTGCTGCGGGCCCACGCCGTTGTGACGGCATCGGTCGACCGGGTCCTGCGAGGGTCAGCGCTGACGCGCAATGGCTACCTCGTCCTCGTCACGCTCCTCCTGGCCGACGACGGGACCCGGAGCCATGGACGGTTGGCCAGAGACCTGCTCGTCCATCCGACGACGATCACCCTGGTGACCGACCAGCTCGTCAAGGACGGCCTCGTCCGGCGAACCCCCGATCCCTCGGACCGGCGGGCCACGCTCTCCACGATCACCGCCAAGGGCAGGCGGCTCGTTACCACGGCGACTCGAGACCTCGCCGCGGTCGGCTTCGGATTCGGTGAGGAGACGCCCTTCGCCGCTGTCCTCGACGCCCTGCGGGCTGTCAGTTCGGCGCCGCGAGCGGTGGTGCCGAACCACCGTGGACGGTCCGGGGGCCTGGGGACGGCGGGCGGAACGGGATCATGACCGAGGAGACGAACCGAGGTTCCGGGTCTCTGCACAGGGCGGCGATTCTCGACGTCGACGACCGTGACGGTGTCCGGCTGATCACGCTCGACCGTCCCGAGGCCCGTAATGCGTTTGATGACGACCTGTACGACGGCGTCACGGCCGCCCTCTCGGAGGCGTCCGTTGACGGCACCATCGGCGCCTGCCTGATCGCAGCCACCGGCCCCGTGTTCTCGGCCGGGCAGGACCGGCGGGAGATGACTCGCCGGCGCACACCCGACGAGGTGAAATGCCGGGGATTCGTCCCCTTCGCCCGCACGCTGGCCGCATTCGACAAGCCTCTCGTCGCCGCGGTGCAGGGCCCGGCCGTCGGAGTGGGGGTGACCATGCTGCTGCACTGCGACGTCGTGTTGGCTTCGACCGAGGCCCGGTTCCGGACACCCTTCGTCAGCCTCGGGATCGTGCCCGAGGCGGGGAGCAGCGTGCTGCTCCCCGGCCGGATCGGTCCGCTCACCGCAGCCGACATGCTCCTCACAGGCCGGTGGGTCGAGTCCGAGGAGGCCGCTGCCTGCGGGCTCGTGTCGCGCCTGTGTCGACCCGAGGCGCTCCTCGACGACGCCGTGGCGCTCGCCACTGAACTGGCGAAGGCACCGCGAGCGGCAGTCATCGCCACCAAGCGGTTGCTCCTTGCCGCCCGTGCGGACGCCGTCACCTCGGCCATGCAGCGGGAGTTGGCCGAACTCGGCCGCCTGCTGAAAACATGGCAGTAGTCGATCCCCTCGATCCGGGCCGGACTTTCGGACCTGTCCTCAGCCGACGGCGGCCTTTCCGAGGTAAGCATCACGGACCAGCTCGCTGGCTCGGACGTCGGCTGGGCCCCCGACCATCAGCGGTTTCCCGAAGTCGAGGACATGGATCGGGTCGCAGATGTTGAGCACGAGGCTCATGTCGTGCTCGATCATGAGGATGCCAATGCCCCGCTCGGTCACCAGGCTGACCAGGAGCGCGCCAAAAGCCTCGCTCTCCTTGACGTCGAGGCCCGATGACGGCTCATCGAGCAGCAGGATGCGGGGACGCCGGGCGAGTGCCCGAGCCAGTTCGACGAGGCGGCCCTGGCCGGTCGAGATTTCACCGGCCAGGCGATCGGCGACCGGTTCGAGACCGGTGGCGGCCAACAGTTCCGCAGTGGTGGCCTGAACCTCTGTCTTGATGCGCCGGCCGCCCTTGAGGATCCCCAGCTGCGTGAGCGGATCGTCGCCGACGTGGGAAGACTCGGCGGCCAACGCCACGTTCTCCCGGACTGTGAGGGATCCGAACAGCTCCATTCGCTGGAACGTACGGCCCAGGCCCATCCGGGCCCTTCGGGCCGGACTCTCCCGGGTGACATCGATACCGTCGAGCGTGACCGTTCCCTCGTCGGCCGATTGGAAGCCGCAAATGACGTTGAACATCGTGGTCTTGCCGGCGCCGTTCGGACCGATCAAGCCGGTGATGCGGCCGGGTTCCGTTCGGACGTCGACGCCGTCGAGTGCGGTCAGCCCGCCGAAACGGACGACGACCCCGGACGCCCGCAGACCTTCCACATCCCCTCCTCGTTCGCTCAGTTCCCGGTGTCGGCTTACTGGTTCGGATCGTCGCTCCGGCCGAGCCCGATGGCCAGCAGAAGGTCCTCATGGAGCTGCCACCACATGGTGTGGTACGAGTCGCATGTGACGCCGCTGAACCAGCTGCGCTCGCCCTCCTCGAGCTGCCGGAGAGCGTGGCGGAACCGCGGCCGGTACCGACCGAACCGAGGCACCGCCCGGGCGAGCGTCGAGACCACCGGGGCGGCTCTCTCGTCGAGCGCGATCAGCCGGTCGATGAGCTTCCACTGCGCCGGGCTGTACCCGCCGGCCGTGGAACCGTGCGACTCCAGCTGCCAGTCGGTGGTGAGCTGTTTCACCTGATGGTCGAACTCCAGGAACCGGTCGTACGCTCGGCGAGCGGCCGAGTCCTCGTCAGACCCCGCCTCCAGGCGAGCCCACTTGGCGTGGGCGGCCCGTCCTTCGGCCGTCAGGATTAGGGCCGCGCCGCGCCGGGCCAGGTGACCCACGGCTAAGAGTTCTTCGGCCTGGGCCACGGCGTCCCCGTCGACGGTCGGAACCAAGCCCCGGAGGCGGACCTCGTGGAGCAGGTCCCACCCGGTGACCGTTTGCAGCGTGTCCATGCGGTCCAGCCTTCGGCGCTACTTGGCGGGAGCGTGGTTGTGGCCCGTCAGGATCATGTGGCCGGCGTCGACCGGAAGCGTCACGCCGGTCACCGACCGGGCCAGGTCGGAGTTGAGAAAGACGACGGCGTCGGCGACGTCCTCGGGCGGGAGCAGCGTCGCCCCCTTGAGGGCGTGGAAGTGGCGGGCACCCTCGAGCATGACGTCCTCGGTGGCGCCTTCGTGGCCGGCCAGGAGGTCCCAGGCCGCCTGGTAGTTGGCCATCGGTGTGTTGACCGCCGCCGGGTGGACGGAGTTGCACCGAATACCGTAAGGCGCCAACTCCAGCGCGATGTTCTTCATGAGCCCAACGAGGCCGTGCTTCGCCGCCACGTACTGGGAGTAGTCCATACCGGGTTCGAGACCATTGATCGACGACGTGATCACGATCGAACCCCGCTGGCGTTCGATCATGTGCGGAGCTACTGCCTTGGCCGACTTCCACACGCCGGTCAGGTTGATGTCGATGGTCTGGCTCCACGTCTCTTCACTCAGCTCCCAGAACCGGCCCTTCGTCCAGATGCCGGCGTTGGCGATGAGGATGTCGATGTGGCCGAGGTCGGAGATGGCCTGGGTGACGGCCTGGTCGAGCGCCTCCTGCGAGCGGACGTCCCCCTGGACGGCCAGCACGCTGCGTCCGAGGGCCTCGACCTCCTTGGCCGTGGCGGCGAGGTCATCCGGGGTCGACATGGGATGCCCGACTCCGGGAAGCTGCTCGGCGATGTCGAACAGGACGACGTCCGCCCCCTCCCGGGCCGACGCCAGGGCGTGGGCCCGGCCCATTCCCTGCGCGCCGCCGGTGATGAAGGCGACCTTGCCCTCGAGCAGTCCCATGATCCCTCCAGATCCCAAATCGGCTTGTGTCCGATGCAACCATCGCCGGCGACGGCGGGGGAGAGTGGTGGCCACTTTTCTTTCGCCGAGTCACCCGCAGGAGGGTCAGGACCCGGGCTGCGCCGGCGGCGGGTCTTTGGGGAGCCCCAGGACCCGCTCGGCCAGGATGTTGCGCTGGATCTCGTCGGTTCCGCCGCCGAGGCGCATGCCCGGGACGCCGAGGATGAACTCTCCCCAGGCCGACGTCCCCCACTGTCCGCTGTCGGCGACGAGATGTGGGCCGAGGATCTGGCTCATGAGGTCGGCCACGGCCGCCAGGTTCTGGGTGTGGGCGAGTTTGGCGATCGAGCCTTCCGCTCCGGGCGGCATGCTGCTCTGGCGTCGGGCGTGGGAGCGCAGTTGGGTGTAGCGGGCAACGGCCAGGCGGCTGTAGACGGCGGCCAGCGCCTGGCGTACGCCCGGGTCGCGGTCGAGGCCGAACTGCCGGGCGGAGGCGATGAACCGCGCGGTGGACAGGATGCCGGCGCCACCGCGGGCGCCGCCGACGGAGCCCCGCTCGTGCATCAACGTGGTAAGGGCCACCGTCCAGCCAGCGTCCACCTCACCGAGACGGTGGTCGTCTGGAATTCCGACGCCGGTGAGGAAGACCTCGTTGAAGGCGGCGCCGCCGGTCATCTGCCGGAGGGGCCGTACCTCGACGCCGTCGGCCCGCATGTCGACCACGAAGGCGGTCAGATTGCGGTGCTTCGGGCCGGGCGACGTCCGGGTGAGCAGGAGCCCGATGTCGCTGTAGTGGGCGCCGGATGTCCACACCTTCTGCCCGTCGATGATCCAGCGGTCACCGTCGCGAACTGCCCGCGTGGTCACCGAGGCGAGGTCGGAACCAGCACCGGGCTCGGAGAACAGCTGGCAACCGATGATGTCGCCCCGGTACATCGCCCGGAGGTAGCGAGACCGGGCGGCGTCGGTGCCGTGGGCCAGGACCGTCGGGGCGACCATGCCGAGGCCGATGTTGAACGGGACCTGGGAGGGGACGTCGAAGTCGCGTTCGAGGGCCTGGTAGGCCCGCTCGTAGCTGGGGGGTAGGCCCCGACCGCCGTATCGCGGCGGGCCGCTGAGCCAGCCGTAGCCGGCGTCGAACGCCGTGCACCGCCATTGCCGGGCGGCGGCGATCTCGGTCGCTTCGTCGGCCCGGTCGGGCTCGCTGAAGAGCGCCACCCGGTCGGACCCGACACCCCAGTGGAAGCCGTCCCGGCGGGGCGCGTGCCGGGCGGCGTGGGCCTCGAGGAAGGCCAGGGCCTCCCCCCGGAAGTGTTCGAGCTCGTCCATTAGGACCCGCCGGGGAACGAGGCCCTCAGCGCCCGCTTGTCGACCTTGCCGGCGTCGTTCACCGGCAGACTGTCGGTGCGGATCCACCAGCGCTGTGGAACGGCGAAGTAGGCGAGGTGGTTCCTGGTGAAGGCGGCGAGCTCGTCGGCGTCCACCGGCCGGTCCGCCCCCACGACGACGGCGGCTGCGACGATCTCGCCCAGGTCGGGGTCAGGCAACCCCACCACGGCGGCCTCGCGGACTGCCGGATGGTCGAACAAGGTGGCCTCCACCAGCGGGGCGGCGATGTTCTCCCCGCCCCGGATGATGACGTCCTTCGATCGGCCGGTCAGGTAGAGGTAACCGTCCTCGTCGAGCCGGCCGAGGTCCCCGGTGCAGAGCCACCCGTCCGATGTGAAGGGATCGTCCTCGCTTTGCCGCCAGTAGCCGCTCATCTGGGCGGGGGTGCGGGCAACGATCTCGCCGACACCGTCGGGCCCAGCACCGTCGATGCGCAGCTCTACGACTGGAAACGGCCGGCCGACCGTTCCCGGCCGTTCGGTCAGGTCCCGGGCGGAGGCCGCGGCCAGCGTTCCGCCCGCTTCACTCTGGCCGTAGATTTCCGACGTCCCTCGGGCGGCGTTGGGAAACCGTTCCGGGATCCGCTCCAGGAGTTCGGCCGGCACGGCCGCGCCCCCCAGCGTCAGCGCCCGGACGCTGCGCAGGTCCCGGCGCTCGATGCCGGGCAGCTCGAGAACCCGGCGGACCATCGTCGGCACGCCGCCCCAGCGGTGGACGCCTTCGCGCTCGATCAGGTCGACGACTTCCGCTGGGTCGAACCGATCCCGCTGGAAGACGACCGTGCCGCCGAGGAGCCAGGACCGTAGCAGCGTGAGCAGGCCTCCGACGTGGAACACCGGCCCGGACTGCAGTGTGATTTCGGCGGGGTGGTCGTCGTTGAGCTGGTGAGGCAGTTTGCGGGTCAGGTGGAGGGCGGTGTGCTGCCCGGCGATCAGTGCCCGGTGGGAGAGGACGGCACCCTTCGGCAGCCCGGTGCTGCCCGAGGTGAACAGGATGACGGCCGCCTCGTCCTCGTGGGGGTACGGAGCACGTTCCTGTGCACCGGCAGCCGCCGGGTCGCATGGCCTGCCAGTTCGGGCGTCGAAGGTCGCCAGGTCAAGAGCCTTGACGCCGATGACATGACCGAGGCGTGGGCGGGCCGCGAGAACCAAGGCCGGCTCCACGAGGCGAACGGCGTGGGCGACCTCCGGCCCGTTCCACCAGCCGTTGCCGAGGACCGGAACGGCGCCGAGGCGGATCGCCGCCCAGAACGACACCACCCATGAAATCGAATTTCCGCCGAGGAGGAGCACCCGGTCACCCGGGGCGACGCCGTGCCTCCGCAGTTCCCCACTGGCCGCATCGACGCCGCAGATCAGTTCGTCATAGCGCAGGCGGCGGTTCCCGTGGACCAGGTACTCCCGCCCGCCCCACCGCGCCCCGTGGGCGAGAATCTCGTCGAGGTTTCGCAGCCGGTGCTCGTAGACCAGGAACGGCGGACCGGAGCCGTCGCGGCGGATGACGCGATCGCCCCAGTGCATCTGCGTGACCGACGTCATGCCCCTGATCTTGCCTGACGAGAAACTCTAATGCAAAATCTTTTATGTATCGCCGGACTTCGCCCAGCAGGAGGTGACAGTGACCGCCCTCGACCAAGCCGGGCGCCCGGCGCTCCTGGCGCAGCGCATCGAGTCAGAGCGAGATCCGCGGCGACGGCGAAATTTAGCGGTGGTCGCCCGTCATGTGGCCGCCGAGATCGACGGCGACATCGACGCTGTCCTGGCCACGATGGTGCCCGAACCGACTTACCACATCTGGGGTGCCTCGGCATCGGTCGCTCCCCGTGGTGCAGCCCAGGTTCGGACGTTCTACGAGGACCTGGTCGCGACGGGCCGGAACCGGCTGGAGTTCGACATCAGTCGGGTGGTCGTCGACGACGGCCACGTCGTTACGGACGGAGTGATGCGCCATGCCTTCCCGGGAACGGCCGTGGTGGAACGAGGTCTGGCCGGCGTGGAACCGGTGGTGCCGGATGACTGGTATCTCGTCGCCTACCGGCTGCTGATCGTCTGGCCGGTAAATGATGACGGCCTTCTCAAGGGCGAGGACATCTTCGCCGGGGAGGTCCCTCGGGTCCTCCGGCGTCTCGCTCCCGGAGAGCTTCCCCACCTCGGCCTCGAAGGCCGCTGAGCCGGTGGCTATCGTCCCGGCCAACCGCTCCCTCCTCCCAACCATGAAGCAGGGCAGATGATGAGCACGTTTCCCGGCGGTCTTCTCACGCCGCCCGACGAGTACTTCACCCACCAGGTCCCGTTCCCCCACGCCGTCGTCGGCTCCAGCGATCCAAGCTGGCGGGAGCGGTACTGGTTCAGCGTGCAGGACACGGCCAACCGTGACGTCGTCCTGACCTGCGGGTTGGGCCAGTATCCGAACCAGAACACCCAGGAAGCGTTCGTTTCGCTGGCGATCGGGGCGGTGCAGCACAACCTTCGTCTCGCCCGGGCGCTGCTCCCGGAGTCTCACCTCACCAGGGTCGGTCCCTTCCGGGTGGAGGTCGTCGAGCCGCTCCGGGCCTTGCGCCTCGTCTTGGAGCCGAACCCGGCCGGGGTCGAGTTCGACCTGCTGTGGACCGGCACGATGGAGCCGCTCCTCGAGGACCGCCATTTCCAGCTGAGCCGGGCCAGGGTGGTCCACGATCTGATCCGCTACGTGCAGGTCGGCCGGGCGGCCGGCTGGCTGCGGGCTGGCGACCGCCAGTTCACCCTCGACGAGACCACATGGTGGGGGGAACGGGACCATTCGTGGGGTGTCCGGCCCATCCCCGCCGTAGCGGGCGAGCCGCCGCCGATGTCCCCGGAATGGCGGCTGCTCGTCTTCTGCCCCCTCCAGTTCGAGACGTTCGGGCTGCACCTCTACCTCTACGAGGCGCAACCCGGCCGACCCCTCCACCTCTCGGCCGGCATCATGCGCCCCCCGGGCCACTCCGAGCCGGCCGACCTGATCGACAGCGTGACCCACGACCTGCGGTGGCGCGACGGGGCGCCTGTCCTCACCCTCGACGACGGCGACCTGTCCGTCCGGTTGGTGGACGGCCGTGTCTTCGACATTCACCTGCGGGCCGAGGCGGGCCGGGCCTACCTGCGGGGCGGGGGATACGGCGGAGTCGACGGCTGGTACCAGGGTCACTGGAAGGGGGACCAGAGCATCGAACACGAGACCTGGGCCCTGGACGACCCTGACGTACTTCCCACGTACGCCAAGGCATCGAGCGACCACCTTGTCCAAGCCCGCTGCGGCGACGAGATCGGCTACGGCGTCATCGAATACGTCGTGCTCCGTGGCTATCCGACGTACCCCCCGGCCAAGGGGTAGGACGCCGTCCTCTCAGACCCTGATATTGCAGACCGGTAGGTGCGTGGAGCCTGAAAGACGCGACAAGTGCTCCGCTACCTGCGACGATGCGATCTGACGAAGGAACGCACGTTCGCAGGAAGGGAGCAC
>Ga0070741_10006111_pt1 | contig 26125 bp, 27 predicted proteins | sample Coa_R1_4_FD_66440 | JGI IMG/M metagenome (GOLD analysis project Ga0070741, IMG submission 66440) | Surface soil microbial communities from Centralia Pennsylvania, which are recovering from an underground coalmine fire - Coalmine... | ecosystem: Environmental > Terrestrial > Soil > Unclassified ... | reverse complement strand
GGCCGGCCTCGGCGTGCGACGCCTCGGCGCTGCCCGCCTGGCCGGCGCGCACGAGATCGCCGAGCACCCGCGCCTGCGCGCCCGCGTCTTCGCCCGCCGCGGCCAGCATGGCCGCGTAGTCCACTGCCGCGGGCGCCGTCGTCTGGCTCATCCTGGGGTCATCGCTCCTGTGCGCGAGCGGCGCTCCGCGAGCGCTCGGGCGCGAACACCGATTGCTTACTTGCGCCCCGCGCCGCAGAGTCTTCGCTCGGGGCGCACGACACGCGAGATTGGGAAGCTGCTCTGGGAGAGTCTGTTGCCTCTACCCTATCAATGCTGCCCCGTCCTTGCAAGCCGCCGCGCCCGGCAAGCCGGGCCACGCAGGTCCCGAGCGCGGCGCTAGGCTTGCCGGGCAGCGCCCGCGTCAGCAGGCGGGGCTGTTCTGTTACAATCCACCGCACGCGCGGTGCGCGAGCGCCGCCGCGGCCGCGCCAACCCCATCCCGGTGGCCGCGTGGGCGACCAGGGGCCTGACCCGCCCGCCGCCCGTCCAGCGCTGCCGTGCGAGGTGAGTACCGTGCCGAAGGACCTGCGCACCTGGATTGACGAGCTGGACGCCGCGGGCGAGCTGATCCGCATTGACAAGCCGGTGGACCCGCTGACCCAGATGGGCGCGCTGCTCTACCAGTCGCGCGAGAAGGCGCTCTTCTTCGAGAAGCTGCCGCACGGCTGGCGGTCGCTGGGCCAGGCGCCGGCGAACGTGCGCCACGCCGCGCTGGCGTTCGGCACGACGCTCGACAACCTCGTGCCCCACGTGGCCGAGAAGTTCAACGCGCGCCGCCCGCCCGAGCTGGTGCCCAGCGGCCCGGTGAAGGATGTGCGCTGCGGCCCCGGCGAGTTCGACCTGACGACGCTGCCGGTCCACGTCGCCGGCCAGCGCGACGGCGGCCCGGTCATCGGCTCGGGCCTGGTCGTGACGAAGGACCCCGACACGGGCCGCCGCAACGTGAGCTTCCACCGCCTGCAAGTGAAAGGCCCGAACAAGACGGGCATCCTGCTCTACCCGCGCCACTCCTGGACGAACTACCTGAAGTACCAGGAGCGGGGCGAGCCGATGCCGGTGGCGATCTTCATCGGCCACTACCCGCTGTACTACGCCGCCGCCTCGACGACCGCGCCCTACGGCACGGACGAGTTCGAGGTCGCGGGCGGCTACCTGGGCGAGTCGGTACGGCTGGTGCCGTGCGAGACGGTGCCGCTGGAGGTGCCGGCCGACGCCGAGCTGGTGCTAGAGGGCCATATCCCGCCGCACTACCGCGAGGACGAGGGGCCGTTCTCCGAGTTCCAGGACTACTACGTGACCGGCACGGGCAAGAACCCGGTCGTCGAGTACAGCTACCTGACGCGGCGCCAGGACGCCATCTTTAAGAACCTGCAGAACGGGTCGGAGATGGAGGGCTGCGTCTTCCACAAGGTGCCGATGAGCGCGATGATCTACCGCCGGCTGCGCGACGTGGGCGGCCGCGCGGAGATCCACAACGTGATGGCGCTGCCGGGTATCTTCGCGCTCGTCGTGCAGATGACGCAGCGCTACTACGGCGAGGCGAAAAACATCCTGATGGCGGCGCTCTCGTCCGAGTACCAGCACCCGAAAGTAGCCATCGCCGTGGACCGCGACGTGGACATCTTCAACCACTCGGAGGTGCTCTGGGCGCTGGCGACGCGCGTGAACCCGGCCGAGGACGTCATCGTGGTCCCCGGGACGCACAACCACGCGATGGACGCGGCGCTGCCGGAGCTGGGCGCGCCGGGCACGGCGCTGTGGCAGCGGCGCGGCGGCAAGCTGCTGATCGACGCGACGATTCCGCCGCCGGCCGACGCCGAGGCGCGCGCGCAGTTCGAGCGCATCCGCCCAGTGAACGGCGACACGGTGCGCCTGGCCGACTTCGCGGCGGCGGAGTCCATGGACATCGTGAAGGCGCTGCCGCCGATCTTCTTCGGGTCGAAGCTGTTGGGGCAGTAGTGGGTGATTGGGCGCCCGCGGCCGGCGCGGCAGCAGCGGGCTGCCGGCGGACCGCGGGCGGCCGACCACGCGGAGGACGCCATGATCGTGCGCACGCTCGCCGACGGACACACCGCGCTCATCGGGCAGACGGACCACTCGCGGCTCGTGGGGCAGTTCGCGGCGCACTGGGGCAACGACCGCTTCGCCGCGCCGGAGCCGTACGACTCGGTGGTGCGCGCCGCCACCTACCACGACTTCGGCTGGCTCGACTACGAGACGCGGCCGCTCGTGAACGCCGCGACCGGCCGCCCGCACGAGTTCCGCGACCTGCCCTTCCGCCCCGATCAGCTCGACGCCTACGGCCGCTGGGTGGACTGGCTGACGGCCATTGACCCCTACGCCGGCCTGCTCGTCGGGCAGCACCGCACGGGCCTGTGGCAGAACCGCTACGGCGCGATCGAGCACCCCGGCATGGGCGCACGCGGCGTGGCGCCCGAGATCCAGGCGTTCATCGGCGAGCAGGAAGCCGCGCAGGCGAAGCTCCAGCCCAACTACGACGCGGCGCAGCTCCGCGTGAACTACCACCTGCTGCAGGTGTGGGACCTGCTCGGCCTGTACTTCTGCTGCCGCGCGCCCTACGAGGACTATATCGAGCCGGTGCCGACCAGCTACGCCGGCAACGGCCAGGTGCGCCTCGACTTGACGCCGCGCGGCGACCTGGAGGTGGCGCTCGAGCCGTACCCGTTCGACGTGCGCCCGCTGCAGGTGCAGATCGGCTACAAGGACCTGGCGCGCGACACCTACGCCAGCCAGGACGAGTTCCGCCGCGCGTACTTCCAGGCGGAGAGCAAGCTGCTCACCTACACGCTGGTCTAGCGGCCGGCGCGCGATCCGCGGGCGCGCGTCTCCGTCCGCGGCGCTTTAGTTGTCTGTCCGCGTAATCCGTGGGCGTGTGCCCCGGGCGTCGCTCGGGCGACCGACCATCGCTGCCCCGTGAGCCGCCGGCAGGCCCGCGCCGCCGAGGCGACCGGCCGGGCGGAGTCGCGCCCCAATCGTCCAGCCCGCGGCACGCCGGAGGGCGCGCGATGTTGTTCCATTGGCTGTACGAGCTGCCCGGCTGGCTGCTGTGCCTGCTCATGGTGGCCCTCTGCGTCGGCGGTGCGGTGCTGGGCCTGCTCGCGACCCGCGCCCCGGTACGCCGGCTGTTCGGCCCACCGCCCGGCCACAACGACATGGTCAGCTACTATCTGGGGGCCTTCGGCGTCTTCTACGGGCTGACCCTCGGTCTGATCGCGGTCGCCACCTGGCAGAACTACACCGAGGTGGACAAGCTCGTGGCCCAGGAAGCCGCCGCGCTGCGGGTGCTCCACGCCAACGTGGCCTGGTACCCGCAGCCCGTGCGGAACGAGCTGAGCCAGGGTCTCCTGGCCTACACCGACTTCGTGATCGAGGAGGAGTGGCCCGCGCAGCGCCAGGGCGTTCTCCTCGGCACCGGCCAGCAGCAGCTCCTCGCCTTCCGGCGCCCGCTGATGGCCTTCGACCCGGCCACCGATCGAGAGCGAGCCTTGTACGCGGCGACGTTGCAGTCGCTCGACCGGTACCTCGAGCTGCGCGGGATCCGCCTCTCGCACGCGAGCGGCGGCGTGCCGGGGCTGGTGTGGCTGGTGTTGATCGTCGGCGCCGTGCTGAGCGTGGCCATCACGTACGGCTTCTCGATGCGCAGCCTGCGGAGCCATCTCGTGCTTACGGCCGTCCAGACCGGCTTCTTAGTCCTGCTCATCTACCTCATTCTGATGATGGATTACCCGTTCCGCGGCGAGTTTGCCGTCGGCCCCGGCGCCTTCGAGCTGGCGCGCGAGCGCATGCAGGCGTACGCCGCCCTCACGGCGGACTGACGCGGCCAGGTAGCGCGCGGCTCGTGCCGGTTGTCTGATAGACAGTAACGTTGCGCCCTTCCCTCCGTTTGATTAGGCGCGAGCCTGGGGCGTCGGGCGGCCGTTAGCCTGCCATCGGCGCGCCCGCCCGCGGCCGGTGACCGGCTGGGTGGCGGAGGGGCGATCCGATGAGGCTGCTGACCAGCGCGGGCGCCTGGCGCGGGGCGTTCGTGCTCCTCGCGCTGGGGCTGTGCGCGTGGCTCGCGGCGACGGCGCAAGCCCAGTCGGTTGTGGCGACGATCACGGTCGGGAGCGGGCCGGCCCGCGTCGCCGTGAATCCCACCACCAACCGCATCTACGTAACGAATCAGTTCCGTAACACCGTCTCCGTCATCGACGGCGCCTCGAATGCGGTCATCGCCACGATCCCGGTCGGGAACAGCCCTGTCGGCGTGGACGTCAACCCGACGACTAACCGCATCTACGTCGCCAACTTCAGCCTAAACGGCGGCATCTCCGTCATCGACGGCGCCTCCAACACCGTCATCACGACGATCCCCGTGGCGGCGGGCCGGCCGGCGCTCGTGGCGGTCAACCCCACGACGAACCGCGGCTACGCTACCCTTCCGAACAACGATCGCGTCGTCGTGTTCGATCTCGTCAGCAATACCGTGGTCGGCGCACCCATTCCGGTCGGGACGTTCCCCACGGGGATCGACGTGAACCTCACGACCAACCGCATCTTCACCGCGAACCAGGTGTCCAACAACGTCTCTGTCATCGACGGCACGTCCAACACGGTGATCGCGACGGTGCCCGTCCGCAACGGCCCCATCGGCGCGGGCGCTAATTCGATTGCCAACCGGGTCTACTTGACCAATTTCGCTGATAACAGCGTGTCCGTGATCGACGGCACGAGCAACACCGTCGTGGCCACGGTGCGTGTAGGCATGAATCCGCTCGGCGTGCAGGCCAACGTGACGAGCAATCGGATCTACGTAGCGAACAACGGCTCGAACAACGTGTCCATCATCGACGGGACGAGCAACACGGTGGCGGCGACGGTGCTCGTGGGCGCCAGCCCCCAGGGCGTCGCCGCGAATCCTGTGACGGCGCGCGCCTACGTGGCGAACCACGCGGAGGACACCGTGTCGGTCATCCAAGACGTCGGTGCGCCGACGGCGACCCCGACTCGCACCGCGACGGCTACCGTGACGGCGACGCCCACGCTCACGCCTGCCCCCACGCCGATCGTCGTCCCGGCCGTGCCGGCGCCGCCGACCAGCGGCCAGGCGGGCACGCCCTGCACCGTCGCGCAGAATTCGACCTGCGGAATCACGGGCGCCGCCTCGGGCAGCTTCACGCTGAACAGCCCCAATCGCCTCACGGTCACGGCGACCGGCTCGCCGGCCGCGGCGCCCGGCAGCACACCGCGCCTCTTCATCCCCACGACCGGTGGCGTCGAGACGTTCCTCTGCACGCCCGTCGGCGCGGTACAGCCGTTCGCCACGACCTGTACGGCCACGCCCGTCGGGACGCCGCTGCAAGGCGCCACCGTGACCGTGCGCTTCGCGCTCATCGGCGGGCTGGCGACGCAGGACGTGACGGGCATCGTGAACGGCCCCGGGTCGGGCCTCACCGTGGCCCAGGCGATCGCGCTCGTGCCGCCCAGCGGCCAGCCGGGCCAGCCGTGCGCGATCGGCGTCGGCCAGACTTGCCCGGTGGCCGGCGTGGTCAACGGCAACGGCGCGGTCACCAGCAGCATGCGCTGGGCCCTGACGGTCCCGGTGCCCGCCGGCGTGGCGGCCGGCGTGGTGCCCGTGGCCGTACTCTCGACCACGCAGGGCTTGCAGGGCTTCCCCTGCGCGCCCATCGTGGCGGGCGCGGGCACGGTCGCCTGCGTCGGCACGACCGCGGGCAACGCGCTCGCGGGCTCGACGGCGACGGTCGTGTTGGCGCCCGGCGTGACGGCGGTGGGCATCGTGAACGGCACCATCGCGGCGCCGCTGCTGCCCCCGCCGCCCATCGTCCTGCCGCCGCCGCCCTCGCCGCTCATCCCGGCGCCGCCCGCGCCGTTCGCCGCCGCGGCCCAGGCGCCCGGCGTGCCGGTCGTGCCCGAGGCCGGCACGCTGCCGCTGCTCGGCGGCGCGCTGTTCGCGCTCGGCGGCGTCTGGCTCGCGCGCGGCCGGCGCCGCAACGCGGGGTAGCCGCTTTCCCGCCGGAGCCGCCGATGGGCGCCTTGCCGCTCACCGCTTGCTTGACATGCGACGCGCGGCCACCTAGAATGATCACAGAACACTCGTTCTAGATTGCCGGGCCGCGCTGGCCACCCAGCCGCGCCGAACGCCCGGGGTGCGCCCGGGGACCACGGAGGGAGAACGTCGCCATGCGGTCGCTGAGCGTGCGCCAGCAACAAATGCTCCAGTTCATTCGCGAGTTCTTGCACCGGCACGGCTATCCACCCAGCATCCGCGACATCGCTCAGGCCGTAGGCATCTCCTCGACCTCGGTCGTGGATTACAATCTGCGCGCGCTCGAGCGCGCGGGCTACATTCGGCGGGCGCGCGACGTGTCGCGCGGGCTCGAGCTGCTCGCCGACGTGGGCGAGCCGGTTCCGGCGCGCGTGGTCGAGGTGCCGGTGATCGGGCGCATCGCCGCGGGCGCGCCCATCGAGGCGCTGGCCGAGCGCACCGAGACGCTACCGCTGAGCGCCGACCTGGCCACCGAGGGCTGCTACGCGCTCCAGGTTCGGGGCAAGTCGATGATCGAGGACCTGATCGACGACGGCGACCTGGTGGTGATCCGGCCGCAGGAAACGGCGAACAACGGCGACATCGTGGTGGCGCTGCTGCTCGACAGCGAGGCGCCGGAGGGCGTGGCAACCCTCAAGCGCTTCTACCGCGAGCGCGACCGCGTGCGACTGCAGCCGGCGAACTCGGAGATGGACCCGATTTACGTCGACCCCGCGGCGCTGCGCCTGCAAGGCAAGGTCGTGGCGGTGGTTCGCTCGCTCGTGTAGACGGCCGGCGCGCTCGTCCCCTCCTTTCCCCCGCTTTGTGCACCGGTCACAAAGGGGCCGGGGAAACTTCGGTCAGATGCCACAATGACCCGCTGTCCGGCGCGCTGCTACCATCCCTCAAGAGCAACTTGACTAGGAGGGTAGCGTGCTGACGGTGTCGCGTCCCGACGTGAGCGCGAAGGCGCAAGAAATCATCAAGATGGCCCAGGAGAAGGGCATCCAGATCGTCGACCTGAAGTTCGTCGACCTACCGGGCCTCTGGCAGCATTTTTCGATCCCAGTGAAAGACCTCACGGTGGACCTGTTCCGCGAGGGCATTGGCTTCGACGGATCGAGCATCCGGGGCTTCCAGAAGATCAACGAGAGCGACATGCTCTTGCTGCCCGACCCGACCACCGCGTTCGTCGACCCGATCACGAAGGCGCCGACGCTGAGCCTGATCTGCGACGTGGCCGAGCCGGGGACGATGGCCGCGTACTCCCGTGATCCCCGCAACGTCGCGAAGAAGGCTGAGGCTTACCTGACCTCGACGGGGATCGCCACCACCAGCTACTGGGGCCCCGAGTGCGAGTTTTACATCTTCAACAGCATTCGCTTTGACCAGACGAGCCACAGCGGCTTTTACTTCATCGACTCGGACGAGGGCATCTGGAACAGCGGCGAGCCCTCCAACGGCAAGGCGAACCTCGGCTACCGGCCGCGCTACAAGGAGGGCTACTTCCCCGTCCCGCCCACCGACAAGCTGCAGGACCTCCGCTCGGAGATGATGCTGGAGCTGATCGCGGCGGGGGTGGACATCGAGGTGCACCACCACGAGGTGGGCACGGCGGGCCAGGCCGAGATCGACATGCGCTTCGACACCTTGACGACGATGGCCGACAAGGTGATGAAGTACAAGTACATCGTGCGCAACGTGGCCTACCGCAACGGCTACACGGCGACGTTCATGCCGAAGCCGCTGTTCGGCGACAACGGCTCGGGCATGCACACGCACCAGAGCCTGTGGAACGGCGACACCAACCTGTTCTACGACAAGGACGGCTACGCGCTGCTGTCCGAGATGTGCCGCCACTACATCGGCGGGCTGCTGAAGCACGCGCCGGCCATCCTGGCGTTCGCCGCGCCGACCACTAACTCGTACCGCCGCCTGGTGCCGGGCTACGAGGCGCCGATCAACCTGGTGTACTCGCAGCGCAACCGCTCGGCCTGCATCCGCATCCCGACCTACTCCAACAGCCCGAAGGCGCGCCGCCTGGAGTTCCGCGCGCCCGACCCGTCGTGCAATCCGTACCTGAGCTTCGCCGCGCTGCTGATGGCCGGCCTGGACGGCGTGCAGAACCGAATCGAGCCGCCGGCCCCGGTCGACGTGGACCTTTACGAGCTGGAGCCCGAAGAGGCCGCCAAGATCCAGTCGGCGCCGGGGTCGCTGGCCGAGGTGCTGGATGCGCTGGAGACGGACCACGAGTTCCTGCTGAAGGGCGACGTGTTCACGCCCGACCTGATCGAGACGTGGATCGAGTACAAGCGGGAGCGCGAGCTCGAGGCGATCAACCTGCGGCCGCACCCCTACGAGTTCCACCTGTACTACGACATCTAAGCGGACCGCCGCAACAGGCCAGGAGCGCCGGGGCCAGCCCCGGCGCTCCTGGCCTGTGTCCGTGCGCCAACCTGTGGGAGGCGTTCGCCCCTGGTTGTCGCATGGTACTGGACGCACGAAAGGGGCCGCCGAACGTTCGGCGGCCCCTTCTTGTGGCCTGGTGCGCTGCGGCTAGGCGACGCGCTCGCCGCCGCCGAGCAGGCTGGCCGTGAGGTCAGTCTCGCTGGTGACGTAGCGCTTGGTGCTCTCGGCGGGCAGCCGCCGCTTCGAGACGACGCGCTCGCGCACCGAGTCGCAGCGCTGGCACGACCAGCGCTCGACAATGCCCTGGTCGGTGGCCTCTTTCGCGATCAGCCAGTGGTGCGGCGGACAAGCGCCGGGCTGTGCCTGGACGACATCTTCCATCCCATTCTCCCTGACGGGCCCGACGGAGGGCCCGATTGTAGTGATTGTTTGACCACTGCACCGCTCGTGCCACGGCCGCGCTACAGCGGAAGACGGCTCGTCGCGGCGCGTGCGCCCCCGGCCGGCCGGCGCGCGGTCTGCCCTGGCTGCACCGCGTTGGCGCGACGCTCAGGCCGCGGGGCGCGCGTAGACGACCGGCGCGCCGTCGGCGCCGCGAATGGCGACATCCTGCGCGCGCACGCGCGCAGGCGTCTCCACTAACTCCCACACCATCCCGGCCGACTGATGGAACAAGCGGGCGATCTGCTCGGCAACCAGCAGGTCCGACTGCATGACCGCACCTCCGTCACAGGTCTCCCTACTATCACGTTCGGCGGATACCGGCTATTTCAATAACCGGCGGGCCGCCTACCGTGCCGGAGCGAGCCGGCCATGTGGCCCTCGTTCGCTCACCTTCAGCTTACGTAACCGCCGCGCGGCTCGCTGTAAGCTGAGAGACACTGTGAGTGTGATCCGGGTCACACTCGCCGGGACGGAGCATTCCAGTGTACCCGACTTTCGCCGGATGCGCGCGGGGCGTCTGGCGGCGGGGCGTCAGTCGGCCGGGAACCGCGTGAGGATCTCGTGGCCCGTGGGGGTCACGGCGACCGTGTGCTCGAAGTGGGCCGACCAGCGGCCGTCGAGCGTGACGGCCGTCCAGCCGTCGTCGAGGATGCGCACCTCGGCACAGCCGAGGTTGACCTGCGGCTCGATGGCGATGACCATGCCAGGCTGCAGGACCAGGCCGCGGCCCGGCGGGCCGTAGTTCGGCACCTGCGGCGCCTCGTGCATCGCGCGGCCGATGCCGTGGCCCACGAACTCGCGCACCACACAGAGGCCGTGCTTCTCGACATGGCGCTGGATGGCGTTCGACACGTCGCCGATGCGATTGCCCGGCCGGACCTGCTCGATGCCCGCGAGGGTGGCTTCCTCGGTGACGCGGATCAGACGCTCCACCTCGGGCGGCACCTGACCCACGGGGACGGTGACCGCGGCGTCGCCATAATAGCCGTTCTTCACGGCTACCACGTCGAGCTTCACGATGTCGCCCGCCTCGATGCGCCGGCGGCCGGGGATGCCGTGCACCACTTCCTCGTTCACCGAGACGCAGAGCTGGCCGGGGAAGCCAAAATAGTTCAACGTGCCCGAGCGCGCGCCGTGGCGCCGAAAGCACTGCTCGGCAATGCGTCCCAGCTCGCGCGTCAGCATACCGGGGCGAATCGCCTCGCGCAGCTCGGCAATGGTGTGGGCCACCACCTGCGACGCGGCGCGCATCGCGTCCAGCTCGCGCGGCGACTTGAGCGACACGGTGTTGTCGGCGGTCGGCCGGAGCGCGCCCCTGCTACACACGGCGGTATACTTCCTCGGCGGCGGTTAGCTGCTTGGAAACTATATCACATGCCCTACATCATTGGACTCACGGGCAACATCGGCGCCGGCAAGAGCGAGGTCGTACGCGTCCTGCGCGAGCTGGGCGCCGACAGCATCGACGCCGACCGCGTGGGCCACGAGGTCATCGCGCCGGGCACGCCCGAGCACGAGCAGCTCGTCGCGCGGTTCGGCCGCGACGTGCTGCAGCCGGACGGCGCGGTGGACCGCCGCAAGCTCGGCGCGATCGTGTTCGCGGACCCCGCGGCGCTGCGCGACCTGGAGCGGATCGTGCATCCGGGCGTGCGCGCGCGCATCCGCGCCCGTTTCGCCGCCACCGAGCGGCCGGTGATCGTCGTCGAGGCGATCAAGCTGCTGGAAAGCGGCCTGTACCTGGAGGTCGACGCGGTCTGGGTCGTCACGGCGCCGCGCGCGGTCCGCGTGCAGCGGCTGGTCGAGACGCGCGGGCTGACCGTCGCGGAGGCCGAGGCGCGCGTGGACGCCCAGCCGCCCGAGGCGGAGAAGGTCGCGCGCGCGGACGTGGTGATCGACAACGGCGGTGACCTGGCGGCGATGCGCGCCCAGGTGCTCGCGGCCTGGCGCGCGGTCGAGGCGGGGACGGCACCCAGCCGCCGCGGCGAGCCGCGCTGAGCCGGGCGGCAGGGGCAGGAGGGGGAATGGCGGTCGAGCGGTACGATGGGTTTGCGCTCGCGCGCCTGCGCGGCGAGCCATATGAGCTGGGCTTACAGCACGGTGTCGCGCTGCGCGGCGAAATCTGGTCGCTGTGGCGCGCCTGCGAGCGCCTGATCCTGCACGCGCGCGGCCGCCGCTTCGGCTGGGCGCTGCGGCAGGCGCTGCTCGGCGTGGCCCGGCTGATGGAGCGCCACGTGCCGCCGGCGCTGCGCCAGGAGATGCGCGGCGTGGCCGACGGCTCGGGCCTGGCCTACGGCAACGTGCTGCTGCTTAACTGCTTCGACGACCTCATGAACAACCTGCGCGTATTCGACCGCTTCGCCGCCCGGCTGGCCTGCTCGGCGTTCGCCGCGGTGGGCGAGCGCGCGGGCGACGGCGCGGTGATCGCCGGGCGCAACCTGGACTACTGGTTCCGCAGCGACTTCGCCGCCGCGGGCTACGAGCCGACCGCGCAGCTCCAGCGCCACGTCGTCGTGCTGGTCTACGAGCCGGCGCAGGGGCAGCCGTTCGTATCGGTCGGCTGGCCGGGGCTGGTGAACGTCGTCACGGCGCAGAACGCCGCGGGGCTGGCGCTCGCCTGCCTGACCTCGCCCGCCTGGTCGGAGCGGCCGTGGGGCACGCCGATGCCCTTCCTCTACCGCCACATCGCCCAGCACCTCACGACGCTGGACGCGGCCGAGGCCTACCTGCGGCGGGCGCGGCGCACGATTGGCAACAACCTCCTCGTGGCGGCGGGCGCCGAGCGCGACGCACGCGTCTTCGAGCTGACGGCGCGCCAGATGGCGGCGCGTGCGCCGCGGGATGGCGTGGTGGCGACGACCAACCAGTTCCAGGCGCCGGCGCTCGCGGCCGAGCAGGACGGGCTGGTGACGCATAGCTCGCCGCAGCGGCTCGCGCGCCTTGACGCGCTGCTGGCCGACGGCCGCCTGGACCTCGACGAGGCGATGGCCGTGGTCAGCGATCAGGACTGCCTCGACGACCACGCCGAGTGCATCTGGTCGCGCCTGCTGAACGCCGGCACGATCTACAGTACCGTGTTCGAGCCGGGAGCCGGGCGGCTGTGGGTGCGCGCGGGCGACCGCGACAGCCGCCAGTGGCAGCCGGTCGCGGTGCCCGGCGCGCGGCGCCTGGCCCCACGCGCCGCCCACGAGCGCGTGGGGGCGCTGGCCTGATGGCGCCTCGCGGCGCGGGAGCACGCGCCGGGCCTGTCGCTTGATTGACAGGCGGGCGACCGCTCGGTAGCATCCCGAGGGAGCTGGCGTAATCTGGCGACGAGGGGGCCAGGATGGGCGCGCTGCGACTGGTGTTCGCGGGCGGCGACTACGACCGCACGCGGGCGCTAATGGACGGCACGGTTCGACCGGAGGGCATTGACCTTACCTACGTGCCGCTGGTGCCCGAGGAGATCTTCTGGCGGATGCTGCAGTACCAGGACTTCGACGTGTCCGAGCTGTCCATGTCCGCCTACATCACCTGGACCGCGCGCGGCGACTGCCCGTTCGTCGCCATCCCGGCGTTCTTGTCGCGCACCTTCCGCCACGGCTGCATCTTCATCAACGCGCGAGCGGGCATCCGCGAGCCGGCCGACCTGTGCGGGCGGCGCGTCGGCGTGCCCGACTACCACATGACGGCCGCGCTGTGGATCCGCGGCATGCTGGAGCACGAGTACGGCGTGCGCGCGGCCGACGTGGACTGGTACCAGGGCGGCTTGCAGGAGCCGGGCCGCAAAGAGCGCGTCGAGTACCACCTGCCGCCGGAGATCCGGCTGACGGTCATCCCGCAGGATCAGACGCTCGACGCTATGCTGGTGGCGGGCGAGATCGACGCCGTGTTCACGGCGCGCATGCCGCCGAGCTTCCATCACGGCGATCCGCGCGTGACGCGGCTGTTCCCCGACTACAAGAGCGCCGAGCGCGCGTACTTCGCCAAGACGGGGCTATTCCCGATTATGCACTGCGTGGCGATTCGCCGCCCCATCTACGAACAGAACCCCTGGATCGCGCCGAACCTCATGAAGGCGCTGAACGAGAGCAAGCGACAGGCGCAGGCGCTGGCCTACGACTTCAACGCCCTGCGCTACACGCTGCCCTGGCTGATCCCCGACCTGGAGGAGACGATGCGCGTGATGGGACCGGACCCCTGGCCCTACGGCATCGCCCCGAACCGCGCGGCGCTCGAAGCGATGTGCGACTACGCCCAGGAGCAGGGGCTGACGGCGCGCCGCGTGGCCGTCGAGGAGCTATTCGCCCCGAACACCGCCGAGATGTTCCGCGTGTAGCGGCGGCCCCCCCGGCCCCCCAATCCTGGGAGAGAGAAGACGGGCGCCCGCTGGCATGCCGCGTGCGATCCTACCGGCTCAGGAGACCTGAAGCTCCAGTCGGAGGTGTCGGATGTCGCGAATGGACCACTACCTTGACGCGCCGGCGGGGGTGCTGCACGGCGCGGGCAAGGAACTCGGCGGCTTCAAGAAATTCATCCTGCGGGGGAACGTCGTCGACCTGGCCGTCGGCGTCGTGATCGGCGCGGCGTTCAACGGCGTCGTGCAGGCGCTCGTAAAGGATCTCATCACCCCGCTGATCGCGTTCTTCGGCGGCAGCCCGGACGTCTCGAGCCTGGTGTTCACCGTGGGGCGGGCGCGCTTCCAGCTTGGCGACTTCCTGAACGCGCTGATCGCCTTCCTGCTGATCGCGCTGGTGGTCTACTTCTTCATCGTGGTGCCAGTGAACAAGTTGATGGACCGTTACCGGCCAGCGCCGCAGCCCGCGCCGACGAAGGAGTGCCCCGAGTGTACGGCAAAGATCCCGAAGGCGGCGCGGCGCTGCCCGCAGTGTACGGCGCAGATCGAGCCGCCCTCCGAGGAAGTCGCCGCCGCCATGCGCCAGGCCGCCGCGCCCTCCGGCGCTGACGTGGCGGACGAGGCCGCGCGCGTCCTCGCCGACCGGCTACAGGGCCGAGCCTAGCGACATAGGTTAGGCGGGCGCAGGGGGGCTACCCTGCCGGTAGTGTAGCGGTAGTCCCCACCTGCGTTAGACCGGCTCGACGAACACCTGCATGATGCCGCCGCAGACGTCGCCGCTCTCGCCGGCCTCGTCGGCGGTCAGGTCCACGTCCACGATGCGCGGCTGGCCGTCCTCGATCACCTTGACGGCCTCGTGGAACACGTCCTGCTCGCCGCAGCCGCCCCCGATCGTGCCGAGGAAGCGGCCGTCGGGCAGGACGAGCATCTTCGCGCCGACCTTGCGCGGCGTGGAGCCCTTCGTCATGATGATCGTCGCGAGCGCCCGCCGGCCCTCCGCGGACGGCTCCTGAATGCGCTCGTAGATCTCTTTCATCTGGTCGGTGGCGATCATTGTTCACTCCTCTGGTCGGTTGGCGCGTCTCGCCACGACGCTGGCGCTAACGGCCGGGCAACCGGGATGCGCCGAGCGTTACCGGTCCCACACGGCGGGCATGTAACCGCCGGTATTGCGGCCTGCGGCCGCGGACGGGCACGAGACCCGCCCCTACGACTCCTCGGCTCGCCCCGGGCGTTTGGTCCTGCCGCGCGGGTCAGCGGACGGGCCTGAAGAGATTGTACAACTGCTCGGGGCAACGCCGGCGCACGAGGGAGAAGACGGCTTCGAGTGCGCCGCCGCCCACCGCCAGCGACTTGTCGGACACGGTGAAGCAGTGGGCGCGCTCGGCGCGCGGGTCCACGTCGCCCACCTTCATGCCGGCGCTCACGGCGATGCCCTCGCGGAGTAGGCCGCGCAGCGTGCCCTGGATCGCGCTGCGCACCGGCTGGCCGTCCACCCAGGCGACCGTGTCGCCCGGGCTGACCTGCGCGCCGATGGGCGCCGGCTCCACCAGACGGCCGTCCACCGGCGCCCGCAGCACTCGCTCGCGCGTGTAGCCGCCAATGTTGCCCGGCACGCCCGTGTCCGCCTCGGCTGCGCCGTCGAGGATGACGCGGCCGAGGTAGTGACCCCGCTGCGTCTCGATCACCGCATGCACATCCCGGCCGGCGACGAAGCCCGGCCCGAGCGCGATCGTCACCGGCGCGTCGTCAATGCGGGTGCCCAGGTTGCGCTTTGCCATGATGCCGTCCACCAGCACCGTGGGGCGGAGCTGGCGCACGACCTCGGCCGCCGGGTCCACCAGCACGGGGATGATCTCGGGATCGAGCGCGGCCGCCTCGGCCAGGTCGGCGCAGCGGCGCGCGCGCACGTCCTCGACGACCGTCTCGCCCGCGAACACCGCCTCGGCGAAGGCGACCGAGCGGCGCACGACCGTCGGGGCGGCGATCTCCGTGAGCAGCAGGCGCAGGCCGGCGCGGTGCAGCCGCAGGGCGACGCCGGTGGCCATGTCGCCCCCGCCCTTGACGACGGTGAGGCCGTCGCCCGTCACCGGCTCAGCCTCAGCTCGCGGCTGCGCGCGACCTCGGACATCGGCAGGCCGCGGCCGCCGCGCCGCACGGAGATGATCTCGGCCATGATGCTGACCGCGATCTCCTCCGGCGTCTCGGCGCCGATCTCCAGCCCGATCGGAGCGCGCACGCGGTCCACCTTCGCGGGATCGAAGCCGACCGCCGCCAGGTTGTCGCGCACGGCCTGCACGCGCCGCCGGCTGCCGATCATGCCGATGTAGGCGGCCGGCGACTCGGCCACCTCCATCAGCGCCTCCTCGTCGTACTGGTGGCCGCGCGTGATGATGACGATGTAGGTGCCGCGGGTGATCTTCAGGCTGGCGAGCGTCGGGCCGAAGTCGGCCGCGATCACCTGGTCGGCGTCGGGGAAGCGCTCGCGGTTGGCGAACTTCTCGCGGTCGTCGAGCACGATAACCTCGAAGGAGAGCATCTTGCCCATCTGCGCGAGCGGCACGGCGATGTGGCCCGCGCCGACGACGATCAGCGTCGGCTGCGGCTCCACGACCTCCAGGAACACGTCGGCGGTGTGCGCGTCAGGAGCGGCGCCGTTGCCGGGGCGGTAGCTGGCGACGCGCGACTTGCGCTCCTCCATCGCGGCGAGCGCGTCGGCGACCACGCGCGTGTCCAGGTCGGGATCGCCCAGCGAGCCGGTCACCTTGCGGTCCTCGTCCACCAGCAGCTTCTGGCCGACGCGCATAGGGCCGCCGTCGTCCGCGCGCACGACGGTCGCCAGGACGAGCATGCGCTTGTCGTCAATCGCGGCTAGTAGCTCCCGGTTGACGGCGTCGTTGTCGGCCATGAGCTCACCTCCCCGGAGGTTTCACGGCGGGCGCCGCGCCGGCCTCACCGGCCACGAGCGCGCCGTAAGCCTCCCACGTATCCACGTCTTGCAGCACGCCAGGGCTCTCGACCGGCAGGAGCTGGACCTCGGCCGCGTGCGCCCGCAGCACGGCGCGCCCGCCCTCGTCGCCCTCGGCCTGGGCCAGCTCGGGCAGCAGCCGCGCCGCGAACAGCACCGGGTTGCCCGGCCGGCCGGCGTGGACCGGTCGCACGATTGGCGCGCCGCTCGCCTGCCAGGCCGCGACGAGCGCCTGGATGAGCGGCGCATCCACCCCCGGCATGTCTACTAACAAGGCTACCACCGCGGCCGCATCGGCGGGCAGGGCGGCCAGCCCCGCGCGCAGCGACGTGCTCTGCCCCTCGGCGTAGCGCGGGTTCTCGACCACCACGACCGGCAAGCCCGTAAGCTCGCGGTGCATGGCGTCGGCCTCGGCGCCGATCACCACAATCAGCGGCTCTAGCCCCGCCGCCAGCCCCGTCTCGGCCGCGTGCCGCAGCAGCGTGCGCCCCCGAAACGGCAGAAGCTGCTTCGGCCGCCCCAGCCGTGTGGACATGCCCGCCGCGAGCAGCAAGCCGGCGACGCGGCTCATCGCCGCTCCTCGCCCGCGAGCTGCACCGCCGGCACGGCCTCGACCACCGCGACGATCAGCGGCTCGCCGCCGAGCCGCGCGAGCACGACGCGCCGCGCGCCGTGGGCGAGAAGCGCCGCGGCGAGCCGCCGGGCGGCGTGCTCCTGGTCAGCGGAATCCACCTTGTTCACGAGCGGCACGATCTCGGCGGCGGCCGGCGCGCCCCTGACGTTGCCGCGCGGGTCGAGCAGGACGCGCGCGATGGCCTCCGCGGTGAGCAACGCGCCCTCGGGCAAGCCCGTGAGCGCGGCGATCTCCGGCGCGCGGTGGGCGTGCGCGGCGTCGAGCGGCGCGCCCAGGGCGTCCAGCCCCGCGACCGGGACGACCAGCGCCGCGCTAGGCGGGATCACCGGCTCGTGGGCGCGCGGCGCGGTGAGCGGCTGGCCGGCCGCCCCATCCGCCTCGACAAGCACCCGGTCCGCTAGCCGGGCCAGATCGGCCACCCACGCGGGCGGGATGCCCGCGAGCTTGCCCTCGGGCGTGATAGCGGTGCCGAGCGCGCGGATGCCCCGCCCCCAGCCGGCGGCCAGGCGCTGGCGGGCCGTGGCCAGGTCCTCGGCCAGGACCAGCGCGGCCTGGTCGGGGCGCGGCGCCCAGATCCTGGTGGTCGTGGTGACCAGCACGTGCTCGGCGGCCAGCTCGCGCGCCAGGCGGAACATCGCGCTGGTCTTGCCGCCGCCGCCCGTGAACGCCACCACGCGGCGGTCGCGCAGCCCAAGCGCCTCGCCGAGCGTTGCCACCTGCTCCGTACGCATCGGCTAGCAATCTGCTCGGCTGACCGCGCGGACCGGCTGGCGACCGCCGCCATGAACGGCGGGCCTGCAGCGCGCAACCCGGGGCCCAGGCCCGGCCTTTAGGCCGGCGGCTCGACCGAGCGCTACGGCCACCGCGCCCCCTAGCTCGCCTTGAGGTGGTGCTCCAGCTCCAGCAGGCTGGCCAGGTTGTGGGCCGAGGCGAACACGTCCACGTACGGCAGCGCCGTGCTCATGCCCTTGCACAGCGGCTGGTAGCCGGGGCTGGCCTTGAGTGGATTGAGCCAGATGACGCGCGCCGCGCGGCGGCTCAGCTCGTCCATCTGCTCGCCCAGGAGCTGCGCCTCGCCGGTGTCCCAGCCGTCGCTCAGGATGAGCACCACCGTGCGCCGGTCGACCATGCTGCGCGCGTACAGGTCGTTGAACGTCTTGAGGCTCTGGCCGATGCGCGTGCCGCCCGACCAGTCGAGCACCTCGTGGCTGATCGTCTCCAGCGCCTCGTAGATGTCCTCGCGCTCGAAGTAATCCGTTACGCGCGTAAGCTGCGTGCTGAAGACGAACGACTCCACGTCGGCGAAGGTGTGCTGCACGGCGTAGATGAACTGCAGCAGGAAGCGACTGTAGATATCCATCGAGCCGCTGACGTCGCAGAGCAGCACGAGCTTCGTCTTCGCGATCTTGCGGCGCTTGCGCGCCAGCTCCAGCGGGTCGCCGCCGTACTTCACGTTCCGCCGCATCGAGCGGCGCAGGTCGATGATGTGGCCGCGGTGTGTGGTCTTCTGGCGGCGGCTGAGGCGCATCGCCATCTTGCGGGCGAGCTTGGCCGTCAGCCGCACGATCTGCTCCAGCTCCTCCGACTGGAAGGTGCTGAAATCCTTGCCGCGCAGGATCTGCTCGGCGCTGTAGCCAGGCACCTCCTGCTCGTCGTCCGACGACTCGGCCTCGTTCCAGTCCTCCAGCGTCACGTCGGCCGGCCCCTCGCTCTCCATCTCGGGGCCTTCCGGGCCGTCCTCCGGCTCCGACTCGGCGCTCTCGTCGGCATCCTCGTCGGGCGCCGTGGGCACGTAGCGCCAGAACTCGTTGAACACCTGGTCGAAGGTGGGCAGGTCCTCGGCGCGCGAGGTGAACACCGTGCGCAGGGCGAGGTAGAACTCGCGGCGGTCGCCCATGTCGATGTGCTCGAGCGCACGCAGCCCGTCCACCGCCTCGTCGGGCGTCACGAGCATGCCCGCGCTCTGTAGGCGCCGCGCGAACTGCACGAGATTCTGGAGCAGGTCGCCGTGGCTGGCTCGCTCGGGGGCCGCCGGCCCGGCCGGCTGGGGCTGCTCGGGCGCGGTGGTTACAACTCGGCGGGCGACAGCTCCTTCTGGAGCTTTTGTGCGATTGCTGTACTGCATGATGGTAGCTGGTCCTCCGTGGCGCGCGCGATCTCGGAGACGATCATGTTCGTGGCCTTGCCGCGGAGCTTCTGGATGTCGCGATTGTCCTTGAACACGCAGCCGAGCGTCTGCTCGACCGTTTCCGGGTCCAGCTCGTCGCGGTGCAGCGCCCCGAGCGCCATCGCCCAGTCGAGCGTCTCGGCCACGCCGGGCGTCTTCATCAGCCGCACCTGCCGCACCGTCTCCATGAACGCGCAGATCTGCTTCGCCAGCCGCTCGTTGATGCCGGGCACGCGCCCGAGCGCGATGCGCACTTCCTTGTCGAAGCTCGGGTAGTCGATCCAGAGGTACAGGCAGCGGCGGCGCAGCGCGTCGCTCAGCTCGCGCGTGCGGTTCGACGTGAGCACGACGTAGGGGATGTGGCTGGCGCGGATCGTGCCCAGCTCCGGCACCGTCACCTGGAAGTCGGAGAGCACTTCCAGCAAGAAGGCCTCGAACTCCTCGTCGGCGCGGTCGATCTCGTCGATGAGCAGCACGGGCGCCTTGTCGGGATAGGTGATCGCCTGGAGCAGCGGCCGCTTCAGCAGGAAGGCGTCGCTGAAGATGGCGTGTTCCGTGTCCGCCAGCGAGCGGGCATGGCCCTCTTCCATCTTGATGCGGAGCATCTGCTTGGGATAGTTCCACTCGTAGAGGGCGGTGTTGGCGTCCAGGCCCTCGTAGCACTGCAAGCGGATGAGGTCCGTCTCCAGCATGGCGCTGAGCACCTTGGCGACCTCGGTCTTGCCCACACCGGCCTGGCCCTCGATGAGAACCGGCTTGTGCAGCGCCATCGCCAGATAGACGGTGGTGGCAATCGCCTGGTCGGTGATGTACCCCTGGCTCTCCATCTGCGACTGGAGATCACGCACAGCTTCAAGCATGGCCGGTCCTTCCGCTGAGGATGAGGGGACGCCGGATGAGTATCGAGGCGCCACGTTTCGGTTGCAGTATACCTTAAAGTGTCGCGGGCGCCAGCGCTGGCCGCGACGCGGGGCGGCGGGCCGAGTATAATGACGGGCAGCGGGGCGCCGGCCCGTCGAGCTCGTCGCCAGGAGACGACTGCTGAAGTCAATCATCCGGCTGGTCGCCGAGGGTTCGAACGCCGCCACACTGCCTGGCGACGGCGTCCGCTCCCGCGGGGCCGCCGTTCGAGCGATCTCACCACCCCCCAGCCGCCCCCCCAGCACACCGCGCGCGTGGCCGCCAGCGGCCCAGGCGCGCCCTGGAGGCCGATCCCTTTGATCACCTACCGGACTCGCCGTCGCGCGCTGCGGGCCGGCTGGCGCGGCGCCCTCGGGCTGGTGGCGCTGGCCGCCACGGCCTGCGGCGCCGCGCCCAGCACCACCGCCGCGCCCGCCACGCTCAGCCTCCGCGAGCTGGACCGCCGCGTGAGCGAGGCGTGGCCGGCGGTGCAGCGCTACCGCACCGTGGAGACGATCGAGCGCCAGGACGCGGCAGGGCAGTGGGAGCCGACCACGCCCCCGGCCGAGACCGACTTCGTGCTGCCCAACCGCAAGTACCGCCGCCCGGTCAATCCGGCCAGCACGCCGAACGTGGAGTTCATGGTCGTGGACTCGACGCTCTACCAGCGGCTGGATGGCGTGTGGTCCATCGTGGACATGTCGCAGGTGCCGCCCAACAGCGACGTGGCGCGCAGCCTGGCGCAGCTCCGCACGAGCGGCCTGGACGGCCCGCCGTTCCGGCTGCCGAAGGACGTGGACGGCCAGCTTGCCAAAGTGGGCGACGAAGTGCTTGACGGCCGTCCCTGCCGCTGGTACGAGGGCACGGCGCAGGGTCCCGCCGGCCCCGTGCAGCTCCGCGTCGCGCTGGAGCAGGAGCGCGACCTGCCCTGCAAGACGGAGGCCGAATACGCCGGCCCCGCGAGCCGCAGCCGCAGCGTCATCCGCTACTTCGACTACAACAGCGCCATCCGCATCGAGCCCCCCGGCCCCGCCGCGTAGCCCGGGTTGCATATCCGCTGAATCCCAGGAAAGCGGTTAACCCTTCGTCGTAGGGGAAGGCGGCCGCGGTCACGCCTCGTAGCGGACGGCCTCGGGCCGCGGCTCCCAGCGGCCGCAGATGGAGCGCAGCGGGCAGAACAGACAGATCGGACGGCGGGCGGTGCAGACCTGGGCGCCGAAGTCCATCAGCGCCTGGTTGAAGACGTAGCCTTTGCCGGGCGGGATCACCGCCTCCGCGAGCGCCCATAGGCGCCGCAAGAGCGCCGCGCCGCCCCCCTCGGTCGGCGGGGCGAACAGCCGCACCAGCAGGCGCAACACGTTCGTGTCGAGGATCGGCGCGTCCTGGCGGAAGGCGAAGCTGCGCACGGCGCCGGCCGTGTAGCGGCCGATGCCCGGCAGCGCCAGCAGGTCCTCCTCGCGATCGGGCAGCGTGCCACCATACCGCTCGACGGCCGTCTCGGCGATGCGCTTCAGCCGCTCGCCCCGCACCTTGTAGCCGAGCGGGTCGGTGATCGCCTTCACCTCGTCGAGCGGCGCGGCGGCGAGCGCTTCGAGGCTGGGGAAGCGCTCCAGGAAGCGTTCGTAGTAGGGCAGCACGGTGCGCACCTGCGTCTGCTGGAGCATGATCTCCGAGACGAGGATGGCGTAGGGGTCCTCGGTGCGGCGCCAGGGTAGGTCGCGGCCCTCCGCCTCGTACCAGGCCAGCAGCTCGCGCTGGAAAAACTCCAGCACCCCCGGCTCGATCACCGCGCGCACGGCCACCTCCACCCCCAGGGGCAGTGTACGGGCGGCCGGCGCGCGCCTCCAAGCGCCGCGGCGCGCACGAACGCGTCACAGCGGCGGTTAGCGGCCGTGGGCCTGGCGGTACTGCTCCCAGGCGGCGATGCCCGCCGTGACCGCTGGCTCGTCGCCGTTCGGCCCGAAGCCGGCGCTCGCCACGCCGCCGACCAGCCGGTTGCCGTCGAAGAGCGGCACCCCGCCGCGGATCAGCAGCACCTCGCCCTGTAGCATGCTGAGCGCGCTCAGAAAACGCTGCGGGTTGCGCTCGAAGTCGTTCGCGGTGTCGCCGGTGGGCTGCTGCAGGGCAACGGCGCCCTTGGCCTTGCCGATGGCGAAGCGGGCGAAGTAATCGGTCGTCCCGTCCACGCGGTCCATCGAGACGACCTCGCCGTGGTCGTCCACGACGACGATCGTCGGGTGGCCGCCGGCGGCGCGTGCGTTCGCCACCGCCGCGTCAATGATGACGCGCGCCTCCTCCAGCGAGATCGAGGTGGTCACGTCAATGCGTCCCGGCGGGCGGCCGCCGGGCGGCTCCTGCGGGTCGGGGTGGGCCGTGGGCGCGGCCGCGCCGCGCGGCGCCGCGACCAGCACCACGGCCAGCGCTACCACCAGAGTCTGCCCGATCGTCGCCAGGGCCCAGGCTCGCTTGCTCATGCGATTCTCCTCCGCGTCATGTGAGGCAGGGGGGCCAGGCCACCCTGAATCAGCCGGGATCGAAGGCGTCCATGAGCGCCGTGACGCCAGAGCCCTGCCGCAGGCTCCCGCCGGGCAGGTAGATACGGTGCCCGAGCGCCACCGCGCCCGTGGCGTGGCGCGGGATCGGCATGCGCGGGAACCGCGTCCAGGCGTCCTGCGCGGGGTCATAGGCCTCGACCTCGTCGTAGGTGCCATAGGGGCTGTCGGGATTGCCCTCGCCGCCAAAGACGTACAGGCGGCCGTCGAGCACCGCGGCGACGCAGCCCGAGCGGCCCGTGGGCATCGGCGCGCGCAGGCTCCAGGTCCGCGCGGCGGGGTCGTACTCCTCCACGACGGGGATGTCGTAGATCGGCCGGTCGCGCCCGCCGACCGCGTAGACGCGGCCGTTGATAGCGCCCGCCACGAGGTGATCGCGGCGGAAGCGCAGCGGCGGCAGCGTCTCCCAGGCGTCCGTGCGCGGATCGTAGACCGTCGCGTCGTCCACCGGCACGTAGCCAGGCGCGCCGCCGCCCGTGCCGTAACGCTCGCCGCCCAGCGCGTAGATGCGCCCGTCGAGCACGGCCACGGCCAGCGCGCCGCGCGGCGCCGGCAGCGGCGCGCGCGCCTCCCACTGGTCGCGGGCGGGATCGTACATCCATACCGAAGTGACTGGCGCGCGCTGGCCAAAGGCGTTCAGGAATCCGCCAACGAGGTAGATCTTGCCATCCACCGCGGCGGCCGCCGGATGGTGCAGCGCCTCCGGCACGGGCGCGATCTCGCTCCAGCTATTCGCGTCGGCGTCGTAGACGAGCGCGCGCGTATCCGGGATGGGCTCGGCGCCGTAGCCGCCCACCACGTAGATGCGGTTGCCGACCGCCACCATGCCGCTCTCCTGGCGGGGCACGGGCATGGACGTGGCGACCGACCAGGCCCCCTCCTGGGCGCGCGCCGGGCCGCCCGCGGGGCCGGCAGCCAGGCAGACCAGCGCCGCCGCGGCCGCGAGGCCGAGCGCCCGTGCCGGCCCGCAGGCAAGGCGACGGCCGCTCCGCGCCGTCGCCCGGCGCACCGCCAGCCCGGCGGACCGCGCCGCCCTCTGCCAGAGTTGTGGCATCGCTCCTCCCTTCTCGCCCGACCGCGCGGGCGTCGCGCCGCCAGCATGCGCCGCGGGGCGGCCCTTGTCAATAGCCGGGTGTCCGCGCCGTGTCACGCGCTGTCGCACGGTAGAATCAGCGAGAGTGCAGGTGCGCGGGGCCTGACGCCGCGGCGTCAGCCAGCGCCCTACGGCGCCGCAGGCAGCGCGCCAGCTACAGCGGGTCAGCGCGCCCGGAGAGGACGGCACATGAGCGCCCAGACGGAAGCAATGCTCTCGGCGGAGCGCGTGGCGGAGATCGCCGCGGCGCTGGGCGCGCGGTGCGAGCCGGCGCCGTTCCGGCTGCACGGGGAGCCGGTCTATCAGCTCAGCTTCGCGCCGCCGGGCAAGGCGCCGGTGCAGCTTACGGTGTGGCCGTCGCTAGCGCGCGTGGACGTGAAGACTGGCGACTGCGCCGTGGTGTTCAAGGCGATCGACCGGGTGCTGGTGTACCCGGGCATCGAGGTGGTCTTCCAGCGGAGCGGGCAGCGGGGGTTCTTGACGGTGCACCAGGGTGGGCGGATAGCAACCGCCAGTTGAGCGGTCCTACCTGCCCACCCGCATGCAGCCAGGTCGGAGCGCGGGGCCAGGGGGTGACGACGTGAAAAGCGCCAGAGCGCCGCGGCTACCTCACGGGTGAGAAAGCCCAGGCGCCGCGCGCTGCCAGAGCCGACCGGAGCAGCGTCAGGCCGCGCCGGCGCGCCGGCTGCCCTCGGAGCCCACGCCGGCACGCCGGCCGCCCTCGGAGCCCGCGGTCTCGCGGCGCAGCGCCTGCTCCTCGCCGAGCGTCAGCATCCGGCCGCACTGCAGGCAACTGATGAAGCTGCCCTGGACGTCCGACTCGTCCATGAGATCGCCGCCGCATTGCGGACAACGCTTGAGCCAAAACATACTGCTCATCCTCCCGGCAGCCATTATATCCTTCTTGTAACCAGACATAACAACATTACTACTCGTAGCGGCGCGCTGGATGACCAGAGGCGGCTGCGAGGCTGGCCACCGCCCTGGCGAGAGGCGCTAGCACGCGGCCCGCGTTGCAGGCGCCCGCGCTCGCCGTGTACAGTTCGGCGCACGGCCCGGGCGGCCTGGCCGTCGGCTTGCGGCGCCGGGCGCAAGGAGAGCGTTCTGCTCACCATTCACCAGCTCGAGGTCTTCGCGGCGGTGGTTGCCGAGGGCAGCTTTTCCGCGGCTGCCCGGCGCCTCGGGCTTACCCAGCCCGCCGTGAGCCTCCAGGTGCGCGGGCTGGAGGAGCACTTCGGCCGCACCCTGCTCGAACGGTCCGGGCGCGCCGTGCGGCTGACGGACGCGGGCCAGGAGGCCCACGCCTACGCCCTGCGGCTGCTCTCCCTGCTCTCGGACATGGAGTCGGCGATCCGTTCCGAGGACCAGGGGCCGGCTGGGCGCCTGCACGTGGGCTGCAGCACCACCCCGGGCGAGTGCCTGCTCCCGCCGCTGCTCGCGGCGTTCGGCGCGCGTTACCCGCAAGTGCAGCTCACGGTGGAAGTGACGGACACGGCGATCGTGCTCGACCGACTGGTCAAGCGTCAGTGCGACGTGGGGCTGGTCGGCGGCCTCGCCCACACCGAGCGGCTGGAGTTCACCCCCTTCGCAGCCGACGAGCTGGTGCTCGTGGCGCCGGCCGGGCACCCGATCACGCAGTTGGGCGAGGTAAGCCCTGAGGAGCTGCGCCGCTACCCGTTCGTCTTCCGCGAGGAGGGGTCGGGCACCCGCGCCGCCGCCGAGCGCGCCCTGGAGCAAGTCGGGCTGACCGGCCTGCCGGTGGCCACCGTGCTGGGCAGCGGCGAAGCGGTGAAGCGCGCCGTCGCGGCGGGCGTGGGGCTGGCGTTCATCTCCGGCTGCTCGCTCAGCCAGCACGACGCGCCTGGCCTGGTGGTCGTCCCGGTGCGCGGCGTGGCGCTGCGCCGCCAGCTCTACGTCGTGCTGGACCGCGAACGGCCGCCCGGCCGGCTGGCCGCGGCGTTCCGGGACTGGCTGCTCGCGCCGGAGGCCCAGCGACTGCTGGCAGCACAGGCCCACGTCCAGCCGGCCGCGGTCGTGGCCGGCTAAGGCCCGACGCGGACTGCCGCGCAACCGTCCGGCCCACCTGATGGCACAGTTTGTGATGACGCTGTAACCTGGTGATGACGTAGCCGGTCTGGTATAGTGCCGCGAGCCCGAAGCGGGCGCAGCGCAGCCCCCGCCGCGCGGCAGGAGCCGCGGCCCTTCCGGCGCCATCGCCTGGGGGACCGTAGATCAAGGAGGTCGTTCATGCGTAGGCTGGTTCTCGGCGCGGCGCTACTGGCCGCCACGGCATTCGTGGCAGTGGCACCCGCCGCTCAGGCTCAGTATCAGTACCCCCCGTACGGCGGCTACGGCGGCTATTACGGCGCGGGGTACGGCTCGTCGTTCGCTCCATATGGCTACGGCTACACCGGCGCGAACCCGTACGGCTATGGCTATGGCTACCCAGGCTATGGCTACGGGGGCTACGGCGGCTACGGCGGGTATGGTGGCTACGGGGGCTACGGCGGCTACGGCTACGGGGGCTATCCGGGCTA
>Ga0070741_10006110_pt1 | contig 26126 bp, 14 predicted proteins | sample Coa_R1_4_FD_66440 | JGI IMG/M metagenome (GOLD analysis project Ga0070741, IMG submission 66440) | Surface soil microbial communities from Centralia Pennsylvania, which are recovering from an underground coalmine fire - Coalmine... | ecosystem: Environmental > Terrestrial > Soil > Unclassified ... | reverse complement strand
TCGCGGCGCCCGGCGAACTCGAATGCCGCGCGCACCAGGAAGGCAAAGCGTCGCGCGTTGTCGGTGTAGTCGTCGCGGCCGACGTTGTAGAGCGCCTCGCGGTCGTAGAGATCCGGACAGTCGACGAAGATCGCGCGGGCGCCGTCGCCCATCGGCGCTTCGTAGAACGCGACGTCGCGAGTGAAGCCGCCGACCGTCAGCGTCATCTGCTCGACGCGCGATCCGACGGTCACCCCGCGATAGCGCGGCGTGACGAGCGTCGTGTCCCAGCCCAGGCGCGCGAGCGCGGGCGGCAGCGCGCCGAGCACGTCCGCGAGGCCGCCGGTCTTCGAGAACGGCAGCGCCTCGGAGGCGATCTGCAGGACGGAGTTATTTCGCGCGCCGTCTTTCGGCTTCGCGGCCGCGCGCCGCTTCGCGCTCGGCCTCGGCGGCTTTTCCTTGTCGCGAGTAGACATCAGCAATCACGTAGTAACCGAGCGGCGCATACTCCGAGTCCGGCGACAACTCGATGCCTTTACGCGCAAGCGAGATCGCCTTGTCGAGCTGCTGCCCGGTGTCCAGATACAACTTCGCCAGATACAAGTATCCTTCGGCGAAGCTCGGATTCAGCTCGATTGCCTGTTCGAACGCCTCGCGCTGCCCCGTCGTGTCGCCGAGCTTCTCGTACAGCCGGCCGAGGTTGAAGGCGGCCTTGTAGCTGCCGACGTGCAAATCGATTTCCTTCTTGTATTCCGAGATCGCGCGCTGAAAGTCGCCCCGCTGTTCGGCAAGCAGCGCCAGGTTGTAGTGCGCGAGGCGCACATCCGGCTTGACGGCGATCGCCTGCTCGATATCGCGCTGCGCCGCAGCGGCATCGCCGCGCTTCAGGGCGATGACCGCGAGCGCGTTGCGCGCCGCCGCGAGCTTCGGCTCGATGTCGAGCGCGTGCGTCAGTTCCGTTTCCGCCTCGTCGAACTTGCCGTTGTCGAGCAGGATCTGCGCCGCCTCAAATCGAATCTGCGCGTTCTTCGGATCGAGCTCCATGAAGCGGCGATACCCGACCATCGCTTCCTGATCGCGCCCCATCGCGCGATACGCGTTGGCCATGTTGATGACGACGAGGTCGTAGTCGGGTTTCAGGGCGAGCGCGTGCTTGAACTGGTCGATCGCGTCCGCGTAGCGATGCCGGCGGTAGTACTCGTTGCCGAGCATGAACCACGCGTCGATGATGTTCGGATCCTGCTTGATGACCGCCCGCAGCGCGTTCAGCCCTTCGTCCGACTCGTGGTCGTGACGCGCGGTCTCGCGCGCCTGCGTCATCATGTTGAACAATTCGATCTTGTCTTTCGGGTCCGCGAGCCCCGCTCGATCCGTTGTCGTCGTCGCGACGAACGTCCCGACGTACCCCAGCGCCGCGAGACGCTGGCGCGCTTCCGGATCGACGTCCACGACCGTCGTCCCCTTCGCCGTCGATGGGTTCATCGACCGCTCGAGTGACAGCAGTTCCTGCTGCATGCGGTCGCCGAGCGCCTGGCGTTCGCTGTAGATGTTCTTCGACTCGGTGGGATCCTGCTGCAGGTCGTACAGCTCGGGCCGCGGCGCGGCGACGTACTTGTAGCGGCCGGACGTGAGCGCGCGGAGATCGCTCCAGCCGAAGTGATAGCGCGGATACACCGCTTCGGAGTACGCGGCGAGGCCCAGTTCTTTTTTGGCGCCAGTCATCAGCGGCACCACGCTCGATCCCGTGAGCGTGTCGGCGTGCGTGATGCCGAGCAACTCGAGCACGGTCGGCAGTACGTCGACGCTGCGCACCGTGTCCGAGACGCGGCGGCCGCTCATCAGATCGTACGGCGCGCGCACCAGCATCGGCACGTGCATCGTCGCCTGATAGACGAAGAAGCCGTGCGTCTGCTCGCCGTGCTCGCCGAGACTCTCGCCGTGATCACCCATCACCACGACAACCGTGTTCTTCGCGAGGTCGTGATCGTCGAGGAAGCGAAGCAGGCGTCCGACCTGCGAGTCGACGAAGGCGATCTCGCCGACGTACGGATGACCGCGATACTGCGACGCGAACGGCTCCGGCGGCTGATACGGCGAGTGGGCGTCGTAGAAATGCACCCAGCCGAAGAATCGCTTCGACGCGACCTGCTCGAGCCACGCGAGCGCATGGTCGGCGACTTCGTTGCCCGGCCGATCGACGCTGCCGAGCGATAGCGACTGATACTTCGTCAGATCGAAATCGTCGAAGTACGTCTGGAACCCCTGCGCGATGCCCCACTTGTGATCGAGGACGTAGGCGCCGACGAAGCCGCCGGTCGCGAAGCCGCGCGCCTGCAGCCGTTCGGCGAGCGTCGTCTCCTTCTCGTCGAGAAAGAAGCCGCCGTTGTCGCGGACGCCGTGGGCCGGCGGGAACTTGCCGGTGAAGATCGACGAGTGCGCCGGCAGCGTCAGCGGCGCCGGCGCGACCGCCTGCTCGAACAACACGCCTTCGCGCGCCACCCGATCGAGATTGGGGGTCGACACGCCGTCGAATCCGTAGGCGTGAATGCGATCGGCACGCGTCGTGTCGAGCGTCACGAGCAGCAGGTTCAGGTCGTTGGGACGAACGCCCGCCGGCAGATGACCGAGTGGCTGGCCTGTCACCGACGTCACCGCGTGCGGAATCAGGTCGGTCCACGCGTACCGCCCGGCCGAGATGGCCGCCGCGGCGACGAAGAAGGACAGGATCACGAAACGCTTCATCGCGATGGGCGCCTCAACTGGTCGAGCCGCTGCTTCGTGAGCGACGCGTCGCTGGACGCCGGATCCAGTTTCTCTCCTGCGCGCAGCTGCGCGTCGGCGCGGTCGAGGTCGCCGTCGAGCGCCAGCGTCTGCGCGTCGTCGAAATAAAGCGACGCGTCGGCCGGGGCAAGCGCCAACGCGACGTCCAGTTCGGCCAGCGCGTCACGGTATCGGCGCATCGCCGTCAACGCACGCGCGAGATACTGGTGCGCTTCGAACGCCTGCGGAAACTGTGTCGCGAGCTTGCGAAACACGGGCTCGGCCTCGGCAGCACGACCGCTCTCCAGTTTCGACAGACCGTCGTTGAACGTCTGCACGTACGCCTCGTAGCGGCCAATGTCGCGCTTCGGATCGATGGAGCCGTCCTTGGCGCCGCCCAACGATATCGTGCTGCTGACGTACCCGAGGCTGCGGAGACGTTCCGCCGCATCCGCATGCATCGTCGAAGGCGACGGCGTGTCGTGTGCGCTGAGTGTCGCCAGCACTTTCGCGAGACCGGCCGCGGTCGCGGCGCGGGTGCTTTGCATGTTCGTCGATTCGGACGGATCGTTCGTCAGCTGATACAACTCCGGCGTCGGCGCGTCGATGTATTTCCACTCGCCGTCGCGGACGCTGCGAAGCGGGCTCCAGCCGAAATGAATCGCCGCAAACCGGCTCTCGGCATACGAGGGATGTGCGGCAGGCGTCGGAAACAGCGGCACCCCGTCGAGACCTGCCGGCGCCTGCACGTCGACAACCTTGAAGATCGTCGGCGCGATATCGACGTGGCGTGCCTGCGTGTGGACGACGCTCCCGCTCGGCACGCCGGGACCGCGCATCACCAACGGTACGTGCAAGGTGGAGTCGTACACGAGCACGCCATGTTCTGATTCCCCGTGTTCGCCGAGGCTCTCGCCATGATCGCCGGTGACGATCACCATCGTGTTCGCGCGCTCGGTGGCCGGTACTCGATCGAGCACGGCAGAGACGCCGAAATCCGCCGTCGCAACCTCGCCATCGTACAACCGGCCGCGAAACTTCGACGCGAACGCGGGCGGCGGATCGTACGGGGCGTGCGGATCGTAGAAATGCACCCACGCAAAGAACGGCGTCGGCGCTGACGACAGCCACTCGCCCGCGACGCGCGCCACGTCCGGCGCGCGACGCTCGCCTTCTCTGACCGCGTCGTAGACGTCGAATCCGCGAGCCAGGCCGGCGGCAGGACGCAACACGAACGACGCCACGAACGCCGCGGTGTGGTAGCCAGTGCCGTGTAAGACAGTGGCAAGAGTCGGTACCTCGTCGCGCAATCGAAACCCGCTGTTGTCGAAGACGCCATGCGACACCGGATACCGGCCGGTCAGGATCGACGTGTGCGATGGCAGCGTGAGCGGAACGTGCGCCGTCGCGTCGGTAAACGTGGTTCCTGTGCGTGCGAGTTCGTCGATCGCCGGTGTCACGTCCAATTTTCCGGAGATTGCGCCGACACGGTCAGCGCGGAGCGTGTCGATCGTCATGAGCAGCACGTTGGGCCGCGCCGCTCGCGTTTGCGGCGGATCCGTGCGGCCGCCACAGGCGAATGCTGTCTCCAAAATGATGACAATGCCCGCTAGCTGGACTGCACTGAACAGCGTTCGCATGCGCACGATGGCCGTAAACGAAGTGTATACTCTCGCGCCTAGGAGGATTGAGCATGAGATGGAAGCGTGTTGTGCCACTCATCGCGCTCGCCGTGGCGATCGCGACGTTCGGCACGACCGTCCCGCTGTATGCGCAAGCTGTTCAGACGGCAACACTCACCGGCACGGCCAAGGACTCGTCGGGCGCAGTACTCCCCGGCGTGACCGTCAACGTGTCGAGCCCGTCGCAAGTTGGCGGCGTACAGACGACGGTGACCGACAGCCAGGGGATTTACCGATTCCCCGCGCTGCATCCCGGCGTGTACGAACTCGAGGCCACACTCGCCGGATTCAAGTCGTTGCGGCAGTCCGGCATCACGCTGCCGCTCGGCGTCACCGTTACCGTTGACGTCTCGCTGTCGGTCGCGTCGGTCAGCGAAACCGTCAACGTCACCGGCGCGTCGCCGATCGTCGACGTCAAGAGCTCCGCATCGAACACGCAGCTCGCCGAAGCGCAGTTGCAGAACCTGCCGACGGGGCGCTTTCAGCCTGACATCATCAACCTGACGCCCGGCGTTACCTCGAACGTCGCGTTCGGTGGGTCGCAAAGCTCGAACGCGTTGTTGATGGATGGCGTCGACGTGAGCGATCCGGAAGGCGGCTCGCCCTGGTCGTTCTTCAACTACAACTGGGTCGAACAGGTGCAGGTTGTCTCGCTCGGCGCCAACGCCGAGTATGGCGAGTTCACCGGCGTCGCGGCCAACAGCATCATCCGCTCGGGCAGCAACAAGTTCACCGGCCTCGGCGAGTACCTCATGGAGTCGAACAAGTGGGTCGCGAACAACACGACCTCACTCTCTTCGTCGCTCCAGAAAACGCTGACGCCGCTCGAGATCGGTCACTGGATCGACACCACGGCGCAGATCGGCGGCCCGCTGCAGAAGGACAAGCTGTTCTTCTTCACCGGCTTCCAGTATCACGACGAAGCGACGCGTCCGGCCGGTTTCACAGGGAACTTCACGACGCAAAAAGATCCACGGACGATGACGAAGGTGACGTGGGCCGCGATGCCCAACGTCCGCGTCGAGGGGTTCGTCGAGTGGGACAAGTACGACGTCGCCGGCCGAGGCGCCAGCGTCAAGCGTCCGACGACCGAAGTCACCGCGCTCGAGCCGTCGCCCGAGTGGAATTGGAACGGACAGGTCACCTGGACGATCAACGACAAGACGATGTTGAACGTGCGCAACGGCGGATACACCGGATACTTCCCGGTTGATCCGACGCCGCCGCAGACGACCAGCGGACCGTATCCGCATTTCGACGGTTTGACGGGCATCTACTCCGTCAACGTGCCCTACTACGGCCGTTTCGACCGCACGCGCAACGTGACGGCGGCGACGCTGACGAAGTACGCGGACAAGTTCGCGGGCAAGAGCCACGAGCTGAAGTTCGGCTTCGAGTACGAGCATTCGAAGATCCGCAACGAGTCTGGGTATCCGGGCGGCCGCTACTACTACGACTACGGCGGCCAGCCGTACGAGGTGTATCTCTGGAACGGCTACGTCACCGACGCCACCGCCAACCGCACGTCGGTGTACGCGCAAGACGCGTGGACGGTCACCGATAAGCTGACGGTCAACGCCGGCGTGCGTCTCGACGTGAACCGCGGGTCGGTACCGACGGGCACCGTGCTCTCGAACCACGCGCTCGCGCCACGCGTCGGCTTCGCCTTCGACGTGTTGGGCGATCACCGCACGGTCGTTCGCGGACACTACGGCCGGTACTACGACGCGCTGTTTGGCGGTCAGTTCGAGTTCATGGACCTGACGAACCAGAATCCGCACATCACGGCCCTGGTGCTTGGACCGAACAAGTTCCAGGAAGTCTCGAGGCGGTCACCGCAGACGAACCTCGGCATCGATCCGAACATCAAGCAGTCGTACGTCGATCAATTCCTCGTCGGCGTCGAGCGAGAGCTGATTCCCAATTTCTCGGCCACCGTCCAGTACATCAGGCGGAACTTCCGGGACTTCATGGGATTCGTCGACACGGGATCGACGTACGCTGCGACGACGAAAATCGATCCCGGCCCGGACGGCAAGCTCAATACGGCCGACGATGGCGGACCGATCACCGTCTACAACAAGACGAACCCAGGACACGAGTTCTTGCAGTTCACCAATCCGGCCAACGCGTTCCGCGATTACGACGGGTTCCAGATCATCGGGACCAAGCGATACTCGAACAACTGGCAGGCGCAGTTGTCGTACACGTGGTCGCACACCCGCGGGACCGTCGACAATCGCAGCAGCACGAACGCCGGCGGCGGTGGGACGCAAGGCCTCGGTCAGACCGGCGGTTTCGCGGATCCGAACCACTTCATCAACATCAACGGCGACGCTCGGTTCGACTATCCGAGCCAGGTGAAGTTGGACGGGACGTATCGTGTGCCTGCGTTCGGCGGGTTCAACATCAGCGGCGTGTACCGCTACACGTCCGGCCTGCCGTGGGGTCGCACCGCATCAATCAAGGGCCTGACGCAAGGGTCCGAGTCGGTTCGCATCGAACCGATCGGGACGCGACGCACCGACCCGCTGAACACGATGGACTTCCGCGCTGAGAAGACGATCCCGATCGGATCATCGGTGCGGCAAATCGGCATCTACTTCGATCTGTTCAACCTGTTCAACCAGGGAATCCCGGACGTCGGCAGTCGTTCGGCGGTCATCGAGTCGTCGGGCAGCACGTTCGGCAACCCGAACGTGTGGCTCAACCCGCGCCTCGCGCGGCTGGGCGTGCGTTTTATGTTCTAAGTAGAAGCGACAGGCTAGAGGCTGGAGGCTAAGAGCTTTCGGTCTCTAGCCTCTTCGAGCCTCTAGCCCCTTCGAGCCTCCAGCCTCTAGCCTCCAGCCTCCAGCCTCCACCATAATCAGTCCGTGGAACGGCCACCTCGCCCACCCCGAACCGAACCGCGCGAGATTGTCGAACTCAAGCAGCTCAAAGCCGAGCAGCCCGAGCTGGCGTCGGCCGTGGACATGCAACTCGCGCTCGTGGAAATGCAGCGCCGGGTGCAGTCGCGCGTGCCGTTGCCGTGGATTCAGGTCGACGCCGAGTGGCTGAAGGCGCAGCAGGCCGCAGGACGGCCGATCGTCCGGTTCACCGACATCCCGCTCGAGTGGACCGACTTCAGGTTGACGCTTCGACAGACGGCGGACATCCTGCATCGCTACGAAGCGATTGAGCGGTCCGACTACGATCGCATCACGGCGATCGGACGCGAAGGGCGCGCGATCGAGGACATCGTCGCCACGTGGTACAACGTGACGTCAGGCGTCGACGCGGACCGCGTCAACGCGCCGCGCCTGCCGCCGGACACACCGGCGTCGCTCGATCAGGTGCTCTTGCTGGCACTGCGGCCGTTCTTGTCGCGGTCCGCGGAATCGCTCGCCGAGAAGGTGGACGTCGGGTCGTGGACGCACGGGCACTGCCCGTTCTGCGGCTGGGAACCGGACTTCGCGGTCATCACGCCGAGCGCCGATCGGCGGCTGATCTGCGGCCGCTGCACCGCGTCGTGGCAGTTCGCGACGCTCAGCTGTCCGTTCTGTATGAACGAAGACCGCGCCCTCGTCACGTCTTTTGCAACGCGCGACGGCCGCTACCGGGTGTATGCGTGCGATGTGTGTCGAAGGTATTTGAAGGCGTATGACGCGCGCCACGCGACGCGTCCGGTGATGGTGTCGGTCGACACGATCGCGACGCTGCCGCTCGACGCGGCGGCCATACAACGAGGCTACGTGGGTTAGGCCGCCCACGAAACCCACGAAAACACGAAACCCACGAAAAACCTTTTCGGAAAAAGATCTTTCGTGGGTTTCGAGCGTTTCGTGTTCTTCGTGCTTACTGCTGCTGTTGCTGCTGCGGCTTCGGCGCGAGGATCGTCGACGCTCGCAGCGAGAGCCAGTTGAACAGGTTCTGCGTTTCCAGGAAGCGACCGGCGTTCGAACGCGCGCCGAGGACCACCACCGCGACGTCCTGTCCACCGGCCGCTTCGGGCAAGCGCAACAGCGTCGCAAGGCAATAGCCGGCTTTCGAGATGAAGCCCGTCTTCGCCGCGCGGACGTCGATCCCCGGACGGCCGAGCAAATGGTCTGTGCTGTGGAACGTGATCGCGTGCGGCCGGGTGTTCTTCGTGTAGACGGTGTACTCCGGCATGCGCATGATCGACGTGATGCGGTCATCGCCCGACACATGCGTGATGAGACGCGCCATGTCGTAGGCTGACGAGACGTTGTCCGACAGCAGGCCGGACGGATCCGCGTAGTGCGTGTTCTCGAGCCCCAATTCCCCGGCTTTTTCGTTCATGCGCCGGATGAACCCATCAGAGCCGTACGGTGACACGCGAGCGAGCGCACGCGCCGCGGCATTGTCCGACGCGATCAGCATCAGGTGAAGCAGATCGTCGGTCGTCACCTTGTCATTCAGCCGCAGGTGGGTCGTCGACGCCTGGAACACGTCGCTGTGGACCATCGTCACGACCTGCGACGTGTCGGGATTGTTCTCGAGGAACACCGTCGCCGTCATCATCTTCGTGATGCTGGCGATCGAGCGCTGCGTCTGCGAGTTCGATTCCCAGAGCACTTCGTTGGTTTCGGGGTTGTAGATGATCGCGGCAGCCGCGCGCAAATCGGGGACGAGTTCGCCGTTCGCGTCGGCCTTGTATCGCGGGGTGACCGTGTCGGCCATCTCGCGCGCCATCGCGACCGCCCGCGCCTTGGCCAGCGTCGCTTTACGCGTTTGCGACCGTTCGCGCGAGTAGACCGCGGTGGTCTTCTTGTGAGTCTTCGTCGCTTGAGCTGCCGACGCCGGCTGAGCTCCGAAACTGACGAGACTCAGAAGCGCAAGAGGACCGATCCAGAAAAACGATTTTCTGTTCACTTAGGCTGCCCCACGAACTTGGTTAGCGAATGTTGGACGCCGAAAGTGTAGCAGATAATTCATAGACCGCAAGGCGATTATGGGCTCGCGCACGCCTGAGCTATTACCAACGCTGTGCCACAATGCAGCAGTCGAAGGGGCGCCCTTTTCTAGATTATCGACCGTCGAGCCACTTTCCGCAGAGCCAAGACGTGACAGACCGTGAATTAGAGGAATACAGACAACTGCGGTCGACGATCCGCGAGCGCGGCACCGCGCGCGTCTGGATCTTCGCTGTCGGAACGGTCAGCTGGGCGGCGCTCGCTATCGCGACCGTCGCGCTTACAGCCACTCCACTCGGAACGCTCGTGCCGCTGATGGTCCTTGCGGCTGTGTTCGAAGCGGTTTATGCGCTCCACATCGGTGTCGAACGGATTGGCCGCTACCTGCACGTCTTTTTCGAGGGGTCTGACACCTCAGAGGTGTCAGAGGTGTCAGAGTACTCTGGCACCGGCTGGGAACACGTCGCGATGAGCTTCGGCAAGCCCGACGGCGCTGCGACCGTGGACGCGTTGTTCCTCGTCCCGTTCGTGACCGCCGTCGTCCTGAATCTGCTCCCCGCGATGCTCCTCGATCCGACGCGCGAGGAGCTGATCTTCGTGGGCGGGGCGCACGCGCTCGTCGTCCTCCGACTGCTGCGAGCACGTGCGGTCGCCCGACGTCAACGCGCTATCGACCTCGCGCGCTTTGAGACGTTGAAGTCTGCGTCGACTCCACCGTCGCGTAATACAGCGAGTTGAACAGCAGCTTGAACGTGGCCCACGTCTGCGCGCGGTACTGCGGGCGGAAGCCGAACAGGATCACGCGGCCCTTGCCGACCGGCGCTTCGACGACGGCCGATTTGCCGTTCAGTTTTTCCGCGCCGAGCAGCCATCCGCTCAGGAGCGGCGAACCCGTCGCCGGGTAGGACACGATCGTTTTCGCGCTGCCGGAGACCTCGAACGCCGGGCTCTGCTCGAACCACGCGATCGATTCGGCGTCCGATCCATACGCGATCGGACTGGTGACGTCGACTTTCGTGCGCACGATCGATCCCGGCGCGTAGAACGCCGCCGACTGCGGTCCGATCGCGCCGCCGCCACCGCCACCTTCGCCACCGCCCGCGAGCCCCTGCAGGACGTTTTTCACCGGCAGGTTGAACACGTCGACCGGCCACATCGACGCCGAATCGAGCGCGATCAGCGTGCCGCCGTTTTCGACGAATTCTTTCAGCGCCGCCTTCCCTTCGTCGCCCAGTCCGCCGACGTACTCCGGCGGCATCGATCCCGCCGCAAATCCATTCGTGATCTGACGCGCGCCCTGTTGCGGCAACACGATCGCATCGAACTTCGCTCGCAGCTCGCCGGCCTTCACGTCCCGGTTCTCGAGCGACGTGTAATCGATGCCCCACTGCTCGAAAATCCACCGCGTCCACCCTTCGTCCATCGACGCTTGGTACGACTTGTACATCCCGACGCGCGGCGCGCGGACCGTAATCCCGCTCGGCACCGCGCCGTCGATCGCCTTCACGTGCAGCGGCAGCTCCTTCGCGGCGCTCGCGACCGCTTCGTGCACGTTGCGCTGGCCGTTGACGGGGACGACGATCGCGTCCGGCGTCCAGACGACTTTCAATCCGGCCTTCGTGAGCGTCGTCGTCGCGCGGATGCCCGCGTTGTCGTGCGCGAACGTGTAGGCGGTCTTGGCGCGACCGCTGACCTCGCCGGCCGGCGCGGTGATCGGCGACTTGAGCAGTTCGAGATCGGCCTGGAACGGCTGCTGGACGTGCAGCGCCTCGACGCCCATCAGGAGCGGCATCGTGTACGCCGTGACGTCGTAGGGCCGCTGCGGCGGTCCGCCGGGATACTGACGCAGATCGGGATAGTGCTGAATCTCGGTCAGCGTCTTGGCGAACGAACTGGCGGGCTGCGCCATCAGGATCACGTGGGTGCCCGCCGGGTACTGTTTGCCGTCCGCCGTGAACGGCGCCTTCGCGCGGTGCACTTCGAGATCCGCGAATTGCAGCGTCTCGAGCAGCTTGTACGCACTCGCTGGATCTTTCTGATTCGCCGGGAACACGATCGCGTACGGCTTGTCTTTGCCCGTCAGCGGATCCATCCGCCCGATCGCCTGCTGGTTGATGCGGTAGAAATTCGTCAACCACATCTCGCGATAGCGCGTCGCGTAGTCGAGCAGCGCGTCAGCGGCAGCGTTCTCGTAGTCCATGATGTCGCGCAGCCGCCAGGTGCCGCCTTGCCACGGCCTCGGGAAATTCCAGGATTTTTCTTTCGCGTCGTAGCCGATGCCGACGCCCAGCTGGTCGAAACGCATCGTGATCGGGCTGGCCAGCTTCGCGCTCGCCATCTCGGTCAGGAAGCGCAGTCCGCCGTGGTAGTTCGTGTAGCCGCGCGCCGGCGTCCACCCGTCGTACATCGCGTGAATGACGACTCCCGCTTTGCCCTGACCGGTCAGTTCGGCGGCCATCGACGCGCCGAGCCCGCTCATCTCCGAGATCAGAATCGGGTTGACGTTCGGATCCCACGGGTCGACATACGGCGGGATGAAAATGCGCGCGGCGTTCGATCCCATCTGGTGCATGTCGTACGAGATCTCCGGATGCCAGCGGTTCCAGATCTTCTCGACGGTCATCCGGCTTTCTTTCTGCGTGAACATGTACCAGTCGCGGTTGTCGTCGTGGCCGGTGTACTTGTGATACAGGAACGGGATGTTGCCGCCCTCGTACGGCGTCCCGAGCGTCCGCGTGTTCCACTCGGCGACCATCTGCGTGCCGTCCGGATTGTGCGATGGCATCAGCAGGATGATCGTGTTATCGAGGATCGACTTCATGTGCGCTGAGTTGTCGGTCGCGAACCGGTAGAGCAGTTCCATCGCCACCTGCGTGGCGGCCACTTCCGTCGAGTGAATCGACATCTGGATCGCGACGATCGTCTTCCCTTCCGCGACGAGCCGCTTCATCTCGTCCTCGCTCGTTTTGCGCGGGTCGTAGAGGCGGTTGTTGATGTCGCGGTAGTGCTCGAGCTGTTTCATGTTCTCCGGCGACGTCACGATCGCGTTGATCATCGGATGGCCCATCGTCGTCGGGCCGAGGTCCTCGACGGTGATGCGATCCGACAGCGGATCGACGGCACGGAAGTACGAGACGATTTGTTCGTACGTCGCGAGCACACCGTCGCCGCCGACTTTGATCTTCAGGAAATCCGACGGCGTCGGAATCGCCGCTTGCTGGGCCCGCGGCGACGCCGCGAGCAGAACGAACGAGAGGACGAACAGAAGACGTTTCATGATCCTCACCTTTGCGCGAGCGTAACCACCAGCAGCAGCGCATGCTGCGTACCCTGCCAGGCGTCGGTCGTGTCGAATGATTCGGTCAACGCGTGCGAGTCGTGCCCGCGTCCACCCGCGCCGATCGTGATCGACGGGATGTGCAGGTTCATCGGGACGTTCGAGTCGGTCGAGCCTTCGCCGAGGCTGGCGCTGAAGCCGAGCGCCGTCGCGGTTTCGAGTCCTGCGCGGACGATGGCCGAGCGCTCCGGCGTGGATCCGGCGGGCCGATCGCCGACGAGCTCTTTGGTGACGAAGATCATCTTGTCCTTGCCCCACCGCTTGTTCTCGTCCGCGACGGCAGCGTCGACCGCCTGCTGAATCTGCGCGTCGATCGCGGTAAGCGAAGCGGCGTCAGACGAACGCATGTCGATCTCCATCCACCCTTCGAACGGAATCGCGTTCACCGACGTGCCGCCACCGACGCGGCCGACGTTGAAGGTCGTCTTGGGCTGCTTCGGTACCTGCAGCTCCTGGATTTTCGCGATCGCGCGTCCCATCGCGCCGATCGGGTTGGCCAGCCCGAACGCGCCGAAGCTGTGTCCGCCGGGCCCTTTGAAGGTCATGCGATAGCGGTGGCTGCCGACGCCGACGTTGGTCACGTGCACGCCGGTGCCGTCGATCGACACGAATGCGTCGATCTGGCCTTTCAACGTGTCGTTGAACAACTGCTTCGTCCCGCGCAAATCGCCGAGGCCCTCTTCCCCGACGTCGGCGACGAAGGTGATCGTCCCCGGCGTCTGGACTTTCTGCTGTTTCATCGCGCGCGCGACGGCGACGAGCACGCCGAGTCCACGGCAATCGTCGCCGATGCCGGGACCGCGCAGCACAGCGCCCTCACGTTTGACTTTGACGTCGGTGCCCTCCGGAAACACCGTGTCGAGATGCGCCGAGAGGACGACGTGCGGGTGCGCGGCGGCGCCCGGATAGTCGGCGAGCACGTTCCCCGCCTTGTCGACGCGCACGTTGTCGAGACCGAGCTGTTCGAAGGTGCGTTTCAGCTCGGCGCCACGTTGAGTTTCTTTGAACGGCGGCGCCGGAATTTCGCAGAAGCGGATTTGATCCGCGACCGTTTGTGACTCCGTGGTCTTGACGGCGGCGAGCGCGGCGCTGACGGCCGGCGTTTTGATGAGATCTTCGGCGCGAACGGCGTTCTGCTGCGGCGCGGCGCTAACCGCCGCCAGGCCGGCGAGACCGACCGCAACCCTGGACAACAACGGCACGAGGTCCTCCTGTGTTCGGAGGAAGTTTAATGCAGTCCATCAATCGGCGCGCTTCATCCAGATCGGCGCGGACGCTGACGTCGCTGCCGTGCTGCCGGAACTCCTCATCGAGCAGCGCGACGGCGCGCGCGGCGTCGCGCTCGGCCGCAGCGATGTCGCCGCCGGCAGCCTCGACCGCCGCCAGGTACCGCAGCGTGGTGCCGAGGTCCTGCCGCGCGCCGGGATGCCCGTCGGTGGCGGTCAACGCCTGAAACGTCGGCACGACCTTGCGCAAATGGGCGAGCGCTGCGTCGTGCTGCCCCAGCGCCTCGAGCGCCAGGCCGAGCCCGCGTTCGCGCGCCGCCTGCCACCGCTCCACGCTGGCGGTGCGGCGATACGACTCCGGCAGCGCCGCATAGAGCCCGAGCGCCGTTGTGTATTCGCGCACCGCCGCGGCCGGATGCTCTTCGCGCAAACAGTCGGCGAGGCTGCCGTGGAACTCGACGACGTCGCGAGCGGCGCGGACGTTGTGCGGATCGAGCGTGGCGAGCGCGGTGACCTCGGGAATCATCTCCGCGTACATCGCGGCGGCCGTCCGCGCGTCACCGAGGTTCGGGCTTTCGGGATCGCCGATCACTTGCGCGAGGCGATCCATGATGATGGCGACGTCGCGGCGCGCGACGGCGTTGTTGCGATCCCGAGCGGCGATCGGACGGGCGACCGCCAGCGCGTGTTCGTACGCGGCGCGCGCCCCCTCTAAATCGCCGAGCCATACTTGCGCCTGCCCAACGCGGACGTTGGCGTTCACCAGAACGCGCTGCTGTTTGGCGTCGCTCGTGGGCGGAATCGCGCGCTCGAAGTTGTCCCGCGCCTTCATGTAGAGGGTCAGCGCGTCCCTCGCGGCGCCGACGTCGAGCATCAGATCGCCGAGACTCGAATAGGTATCGATCAACTCGATTGGCAGCGGCTCGCCCGGCGTCACCGCGCGCTCGCCGTACTCGAGCGCGCGACGAAGGCTCTCGGTCGCTGACTTCGTGTCGCCGTTCAGCTGTTGCATCCGGCCGAGTTTCTTCCAGCAGCCGGCCTCGCGGAGCAGCACGTCGCGCGCATGCGGCGGCGCCAGTCGATCGTAGAGGGCGAGCGCCTTGTGGTAACTCTCCGCCGCGTCTGCGGTGCGGCCGATGTGCCCGGCGTTCGGTCCGCCCTGCAACTGCGCCAGCCGCTCGTACGCCGTCGCCATTTCCAGCAGGAATCGCGGATCCGATCCGGCATCGTCGGCGAGACGATCGAGATGTTCGGCCGACGTCTTGACGAGCACTTCGCGCGCCGCGGTCGATCCCGGCAGCGCCTCGACTGCGTCGTGCACCTGGAACAGCAACGCGCCAGCAAGCTGGCGCAGCTGCAGCACGCGTCGATTCGCGCGGTGCGCTTCGTAGGCGGTGCCGATCACGCCCGCGGTGATCGCCACGCAGAGCACGACGGCCGCCGCGACCTGCCATTGATTGCGATGCACGAACAGCGACGCCCGGTCCCACAGCGGCACGGACCGCGCGACGATCGGACGCGCGTCGAGGTACGCGTGGATGTCGTCGGCGAACGCCTCGACGGTGTGATAGCGCCCCGCCGCCGTCGTGTGCATCGCTTTCGCGACGATCGCGTCGACGTCGACGTTGACGCCGAGTGGCGCGACACGCCCGCCGTGCACCGCCGCTACGACATCGGTCGTCGCCGTCGCGTGGCTGGCGTACGGATGACGGCCGCCGAGCAGCTCGTACAAGACGACGCCGAGCGAGTAGATGTCGCTTTCGACCGACAGCGCGCTGCCGGCGATTTGCTCGGGGCTGGCGTACTCGACGGTCATGCCGAGCGGCGCGACCGGCTTCGGGATCCCGTCATCGTCGGACTGGAGTTGCGCGACGCCGAAGTCCAGGAGTTTTGCCGTCCCCGATTCGGTGACGAGGATGTTTTCCGGTTTGAGATCGCGATGCAGCACGAGGCGGCGATGGGCGTACGCGACGGCGTCGAGCACCTGGAGAAACGCCGTCAGCTTGTCGCGGACGCTCGCCGTCGCGTGGCGATAGTGCGACGTGATCGTCTTGCCCTCGACATGCTCCATCACGATGTACGGCACGTCTTCGGTGAGGCCGTCGCCTTTGATCTCGCCGCCATCGAACAGCCGCGCGATGTGCGGATGCTCGAGCTGCGCGAGCAGCCGCCGCTCCCGGCGGAAGCGCGCGATCGCTTCGCTGCTGCCGAGACCGACACGCATGACTTTGATCGCGACCGTCTGATCGAAGCGTCCATCGTCGCGGACGCCGAGCAAGACGATGCCGGCGCCTCCTTCGCCGATGATCCGCGTCACGCGCCAGACGCCGACGCGACGGCCGATCCATGCCGCCGCGCGCGTTTCGGCGAGTAAATCGACCGCGTGCACTTCGACCGCGCGCTTCACCGTCTCGTCGGCCATGCGGTCGGCATCGAGCAGCATGCGGACGTCGGCAGCGAGGGCTGGATCGTGGCCGCACATCTGGCGCACGAACGCGTCACGCTCCCCGATCGGACGTTCGACGGCCGCGTTGAAAATCTGTTCGATGCGTTCCCAGTACACGTGATCCATCCGGGTCACCGTGCGCTGAGCCGCGTGAAGAGCCAGGCGCGCGCGAGCCGCACGTCGCGCGCGACCGTGTTGACATGAACGCCGACGACCGTCGCGATCTCCTCGAATCGCATGCCGCCGAAGAAGTGCATTTCGATGATGGCGCTCTTGCGCGCGTCGAAGGTCGCCAGCTCGCGCATCGCGGCGTCGAGGTCGAGCAGATCGACCGGCGGCGCCGCGACGGGGACGTCCACGCTGTCGAACGACATCGTCAAGGCGCCGCCGCCGCGTTTGACGCGCCGGCGACGTCGCGCGTGGTCGACCAGAATCTGCCGCATGTGGCCGGCCGCGATCGCGATGAAGTGCGATCGATTGGCGTAGTCGGGCGTCGCCTGGCGGATCAGTCGGACGAACGCTTCGTCAACGAGCTCAGTCGGCTGCAGCGTGTGGCCACGCCGTTCGCGCCGGAGGTAGCCAGCGGCCAGCCGACGCAATTCCGCATAAACCAGCGGCGCGAGCTCGTTCAGCGCGCTCTGCTGCCCCTGTTTCCATTTCTCGAGTAGTCGGGTGACCGAGTCGCGTTTGTCCACTGCTGGTACCACATCGGCGAAAGCGCCGTATTTTTGAACAACCCACAATCCAATAAATCGGATGTCACAAGCCTGGTAAAGGAACACCGCATTTTCGATGACAAATCTGCGACAGGTACGTGTATCGTCTGCGCTTACAAACACAGACGTTTCGGGTCATTTTCAGGAGGATCTCCGTGAAAAGTACGTTCCTTCGAGCGCTCGCCGGACTGGCGATTGTGCTGACGTTCGGCCTTGCGCCGGCGGCCGCACAGACCGGCCAGATGTTCGGCGAACTTGTGGGCAAGGTCACCGACGATCAGGGCGGCGTGCTGCCCGGCGTCACCGTCACATTGTCGGGTCCGGCCGCCATGGGCACGCCGACCTCGACGACCAACGCACAAGGCTTGTATCGCTTCCCTGCCGTCTCGAACGGCACATACACGCTGAAATTCGAACTCGCCGGCTTTGCGCCGATGGTCCGCGAAGGGATCGTCGTCCCGGTGCGCCAGACGATCACCGTCGATGCGGCGATGAAACTGGCGTCATTGCAGGAAACGGTCGTCGTCAGCGGCCAGTCGCCGACGGTCGACATCGAGAACACGAAAGTCGGCGCGCGCCTCTCGAAGGACATCCTCGAAGCGGTCCCGACCTCACGCACGATTTTCGGATCGACCACCGTCCTGCCGGGCATGACGATGGGCCGTCAGGATCCGGGCGGATTGAACGCGGCGACGTCGACGGGCATGACGGCGCACGGCGCGAGCAACTACAACCTGAACTACTACGGCGTCACCGCGGATACACCGCAGAACTACGGCTCGATGTACTACATGGACTTCGGGTCGGCGGAAGAAATCTCGGTTGACACCGCCGCGATGGGCGCGGAAGTCGGCGGCGGCGGCGGCGCGAACATCAACGTCGTGCCGAAGAGCGGCGGCAACACGCTCAAGGGCGACGCGTTCTACAGCCAGACCGGCAGCGGCCTGCGCAACAGCAACATCACGGACGCGCTGCGCGCGCAGGGCGTCACCGATCCGACGCTGCAGGATCTGTACGACATCAACGCCGACGCGGGCGGCCCGATCGTCAAGGACAAGCTGTGGTGGTTCGGATCGTTCCGCAACTACCGCACGCACGAAAACGTCGCCGGGTTCGTCGCGCCGGCCGGCTGCACCCCGGGCGCCAGCGGCTGCCAGTCGATCGACTTCCTGTCGAACCTGCGCAACTACACCGGCAGCGGCAAGTATCAGATCAACAACAACAATCAGTTGTCGTTCTTCTGGACCTACAACAAGAAGTTCCAGCCGCACCGCGGCGCCGGCGTCGCCCAGCCGACCCCGGAGAGCACGCTGAACCAGCAGTCGCCGAAGAACCTGTTCAACGGCGATTACACGTCGGTGTTCGGCTCGAACACGTTCCTCGAAGTGTCGGCCAGCTATTTCCACATGCACTGGCCGAGCGACTGGTCGGACGAGTTCTACGCGCTGCCGGCAAGCCAGCAGCACGCGTCGGAGTACAACATCACGACCGGCATCTACATCGACGGTCCCGAGCCGACGGGCCAGCGGTTCCGCGACTCGTATCGTCAGCAGACGAACATCGGTGTGACGCGCTACATCGACGGCTTCCTCGGCGCGAGCCACCAGCTGAAGACGGGCTTCGAGAACTGGTGGACGCCGACCGGCACCGACGGCTTCAACATCTTCGACGACTACCGTCTCCGCGTGACGAGCGCGGCCGACGGCAGCGGCTGCAACCCGACGGACCGCAGCAAGTGCGTGCCGTCCGAGGTGTACCTGTTCCAGACGCCGCTGACGCTGAAGACCAAGATGCGCAACTTCGCCGCCTTCGTCCAGGACCGCGCGACCTACAACCGGGTCACGGTCAACCTCGGCGTGCGTTGGTCGTACTACGACGGGACGATTCCGGCGCAGAGCAACGGCGGATCTGAATTCGGCGCCGCCTGCGCGGCCTGCAACCAGTCGTTCCCCGAAGTCAAGACGCCGTACAACTGGAACACGCTCGCGCCGCGCACCGGCGTCGTGATCAAGTTGACGGAAGACGGCAAGAACGTCGCGAAGGCGAGCTACAGCCGCTACTTCGAAACGATGTACACGAGCGAGTTCGCGGCGATCAACGGCAACGCGGTGATCGGCACCGGCACGAGCGGCGGCGGCGTCGCGACGTACGCGTGGAACGGTCAGTACGGCGCGAACGGCCTGCCGGTTCTCGGCGCGCTGAAGAGCCAATACGTCGCGAAGTCGAACACGATCAACCCGAACCTGAAGGACCCGCACAACGACGAAATCATGTTCGCGTTCCAGCGCGAGCTGGCGGCGAACTGGTCGTTGAGCGTGGACTGGCTGCAGCGCTGGTTCAAGGACTACACGATCGACCAGGACTGCTACGGCTTGCCGTGCAACCAGACCGCGTCGACGGCGTACATCCAGAACCGCGTCGTGACCGACTTCGGTCCGGACAACCTGACGGGCACCTCGGACGACCGTACGCTGACGCTCTACAACGTCGCGCCGGCCTACGTCGGCAAGGACACCTTCTATCACACGAACTGCGGCGACAACGTGTCGGTGAGCTGCACGCAGCGCTACAAGGCGCTCGAGCTCGTCGTCAACAAGCGGATGTCGAACCGGTGGCAGATGCAAGGGTCGTACGTGTGGTCGCAGAACGACGGCGATCTCGTGCTCGATTACACCAACCCGAACAACCTCTTGCCGTTCGTCGGCCAGGGCAGCACGACCAGCGACCAGCCGCATGCGTTCAAGCTGCTGGGCAGCTACCAGGCGCCGTACGGCGTGACGGTCGGTGCGAACTTCCAGGCGCTGAGCGGTCTCCCCTACGATCGCGTGTTGAGCGTGCCGTTCTCGCAGGGCACGTCGAGCCTGCGCATGGAATCGCGCGGGACGTACCGCGCGGACACGCTCAACCTGCTGTCGCTGCGTGCGGATAAGACGTTCAAGATCGGCGGCACGAACCGGATCGGTCTTGTTGCCGAAATCCACAACGCGCTCAATTCGAGCGCGAGCCAGAACAGCCTCGGCACGACGACCCGCGGGTTCGCGAGCCAGACGGCGTTCGATGCGGCGAAACTGACGACGTCCTACTTCGGACGCGTGCAGGAGATCGTCGCGCCGCGCGTGTTCAAGCTCGGGTTCAAGTACACGTTCTAACGAACGTAGTCATCAGTCATCCAGTCGTCGGTCGGCGGTCACGGTCGTCAGTCTTCGGACTGACGACTGGGACTGGCGACTGATGACTGGCGACTGACGACTGCGCTATGCTCGCGCCGGCAGATGACCCCACGCCGGCGTCTCTTCGTTCTGCTGTACGCGGTGTCTGGCGCAGCTGCGCTCGTCTACGAAGTCACCTGGACCCGCCTCTTCTCTCTTCAACTCGGACACACCGTCGCGGCGGCGAGCACCGTGCTCGCGGCGTTCATGGGTGGACTCGCCCTCGGCGCATGGATCGCGCGCTCGAGCGGGACGGGTCTTCGTATCTATGCAGTCCTCGAGGCATTGATTGGACTGTTCGCTCTGCTGCTGCCCGTCGCACTCCGGGCAACTGTCCCTCTTCTCGCCTGGTCATACGCGGACGGGACGGCATCAGCCCAATTCGCAATGACGCGGATCGTCGTCAGCCTCGTGCTCCTCGGCATTCCGGCGGCGGCGATGGGCGCGACGTTCCCGATCGCGACGCGGTGGTTCGCAAGCGTGTCCGCGGACGCGGGTGTGCTCTACGCCGCCAACACCGCGGGAGCAGCCGTTGGCGCGCTTGCCGCCGGATTCTGGTTGATTCCAGCGATCGGTCTGCGCGGCACGACGTGGATCGGTGTCGCGTTGAACGCGATCGCGGCGTGCGGCGCGATGTGGATTGCACGACAACCTCACGCGGAGGCCGCAAAGCCCGCCGAGAAAGACTCACATAAGAAAAAGGCTCAGCGGCTTCAGCGTGCTCCGCGTGATGTTTCGTCGCCGCGGATCGCCTTCCTCGCCGTCGGCATCTCCGGCTTCGCCGCGCTCGTCTACGAAGTCGCGTGGACGCGCCTGCTTGCGATGATCATCGGCCCGACGACGTACGCGTTTGCGACGATGGCGGCGGCGTTCGTGACGGGACTCGCAGTCGGGTCCGCCGTCGGCACACGCATCTCGCGGACCGCGACGCACCTGGTCCGCTGGCTCGGGGCGATGCTGATCGTCAGTGCCGTGACCGCGTGCGCGGCCGCCTCATTTGCGGCGATCCGATTGCCGCTCATCACGGCGGCGCAGGTCGCCGATGCCAACGTGACATTCGGGTCCGTCGTCACGACGCAGGCGCTGCTCGTCACGTTGCTGCTGCTGCCGATGACGTTTGCGCTCGGCGCGACGTTTCCGCTCGCCCTCGCGGTCGCGTCCACGGGCGCCGACTCGATCGCGGGTGATACCGCACGCGTTTACACCGCAAACACAGTGGGCGCGATCGGCGGCGCGCTGGCCGGCGGCTTCGTGCTGATTCCACTCCTCGGCCTGCGATGGACATTCGCCGTTGCCGCCATCGTCGCCGCTGTCGCAGGCGCCAGCTGTGTCGCGAACCTCGTTTTCGCCGGCGTCGCTGTCGCAGCGATTGTCGCGATCGTGGCGCTGCCGTCGTGGGACAACGCGTTGCTCTCGAGCGGCGCTTACAAGTACGCGCCGTACCTCGCCGGCACGGACCTCGAAACGGTGCTGCGCGTGGGGCGCCTCGAGTACTACAAGGAAGGCGCGGCGGGAACGGTCAGCGTGAGGCGGCTGACGGGGACGCTGTCGCTCGCGATTGACGGCAAGGTCGACGCCTCGAACACCGGCGACATGCTCACGCAGCGGATGCTCGGACTGCTGCCGGTGCTGATCCACGGTCATGCGCACGACCTCTGCATCATCGGTCTCGGCAGCGGCGTGACCGCCGCATCGGCGCTCGCACCGGGCACGGTGACCCACGAAGACGTCATCGAGATCTCGCCGGAGGTCGTCGAGGCGTCGCACTACTTCGACACCGAGAGCGAACACGTGCTGCAACGACCGGAGGTCCGCTTGATCGCGGGTGACGGCCGATCGCACCTGCTGCTGACACCGCGACGCTACGACGTCATCGTGTCGGAGCCGTCGAATCCGTGGATGGCCGGCGTGGCGTCGCTCTTCACCCGCGAATTCTTCGAGGCCGCCAAGTCCAAGCTGAACGCTGACGGCCTGCTCTGTCAGTGGGCGCACACGTACGACATCAGCCGCGAGGATCTGCAATCGATCGTGCGGACGTTCAACAGCGTCTTCCCACAGGGAACGGCCTGGCTCGTCGGCGAAGGCGATGTGTTGCTCGTGGGCGCGCGGGACGGCGACATCGCCTCTCGCCTGGGCGCGATTGCATCAGGATCGCGAAACGGCCGCACGGCGGCGATGCTGTCGACGCTGGGCGCGCTGGACGGCACCACGCCCTTCGCGGTGTTCGCCTCCTACGTCGCGGGACCGCACGAGCTGGCCCGGTTCGCCAGCGACGCGCCGGTTCAGGACGATGACCGGACATTGCTGGAGTATTCGGCGCCGCGTGGGATCTACGGGCACGGCGGCACCGACAACGCCGCCGCATTGCGCGGCCTGTCGCCTGAATTGCCGCCGGCGGTCCGCACGGCCCTCGACGGCGCGCGCGACATCGACTGGGCGTCGCGCGGCAAGATGGAGTTGAAGGCGGAGGCCTACACCGTCGCCTACGACGCGTTCCACAAGGCGCTCGCCATCAACAGCCGTAACGCGGTCGCCCTCGAAGGCCTCTCGGACGCCGCCGCCGGAACCCAGCAACAGGCCCAGCAGCGTGAGTGGCTGAAAGCGCTCGTCGCACGCGAGCCGTCGAACGTGCCCGCCCGGCTGGAGCTGTCACGGCTGCTCGCCGCGACTGGCGACTTCCAGGACGCCATCGATACCGCGGCCGAGGCGCTGCGGCAGGCGCCGGACGATCCGAAGGCGGGCGAACAGCTGCTCTCGGTCCTCGCCGATGCCGGTGATGCCGAGCGGCTTATGTCGCTCGCCGAGGCGTTCGCGCAACATTTCCCGAACCGGCCGTCTGGCGCGTACTACCGCGCGTCGGCGCTCTTTCTGGCTGGAAAGACCGAAGACGCGATTCGAACGGTACGTCAGGTGGTGGACAGCCATCCGAAGGACGCGCGCGCGCAGAACTTGTTGGGCGCCGCCTGTGCGACGGCGGGACAAGCGGACTGTGCGCGTTCGGCGTTCGACGCGTCGATCCGCGCCAACCCGCGCGATCCGTCGACCTACGTCAACGCCGGCCTGTTCCGTCTGCGGTCGGCAGACGCGCGTGCGGCCGCGGAATATTTCGGAGAGGCGCTGACGATTGATCCTCATCTCGCAGCCGCGCGAAGCGGTCTTGCGCAGGCGCGCAGCGCGCTCGGATCAAATCCACAATAACGTTCCGATCTTCAAACTTCCGTTCGACTAGAGCCGCGCTCTCCCAGTGTCGATATGTGTACTGAGCGGGCATACATATTGCTCATGCGCGTGAGCGGGGAGAGCGAATCATGAGCCTGGTGAGACTTCTCGGCTTCACAACACTCGCGTGCGGGTGCGTCGTCGGCCGGTATCGCGAAGTGGCAACGAGCCGCGAACTCACGTATGTCGAGGAAAAGGGCAAGACGTGCGGCAGCCACGGCCATCGTCGGAACCACACGATCGCCGCCGAACGCCTCGCGACCGTCAGTCCGATCGCTCTCGCGACCAAGGCATCCTAGGCCACAGGGGTGTGGTTTTGACACCACACCGCTACAGATCGCGCCGTACCGTACCGAAAACACGGCGTGTCGATCCTTCTGAAGCCGTTTGACCGCGTACGCGTCGGTGGGTCCGAAGCCCGGTTCTTCCACGCGGACTGCCTCGAAGTCTTCAAAAGTCTTCAGCCGCACAGCGTCGACGTCATCGTCACGTCACCGCCGTACAACCTCGGCATCCAGTACAACCAGTACGACGACACGATGTCGCGGGCGGACTACCTGGAGTGGACCAATGCCTGGGTCGGCGCCGCTGCGCGAGTGCTCCGTCCTGATGGATCGCTGTTCCTGAACGTCGGCGCGAAGCCCACCGACCCGTGGACGGCATTGGATGTCGCGCAGGCGGTGCGGCCGCATCTGCGGCTGCAGAACATCATCCATTGGATCAAATCGATCTACATCGACAAGGCGCAGCTCGCGGTCGGGCACTACAAGCCGATTAACAGCGATCGATTCCTGAACGACTGTCACGAGTTCATCTTCCACTTCTCGCCCAACGGCGGGACGGCCGTGGATCGGCTGTCGCTCGGCGTGCCCTATCAGGATCAGTCGAACATCGGACGGTGGCGGGCGGCGTCGGAAGGCGTGCGCTGCCGCGGCAACACGTGGTTCATTCCGTACGAGACGATCCAGCGGCGCGATCGCGACCGTCCGCATCCGGCGACGTTTCCGTCACAGCTACCCGAGCAATGCCTGCGGCTGCACGGCTTGAAGAAGATCGCCGTGGCGATGGATCCGTTCACCGGACTCGGCAGCACGGCGGTCGCGTGCGCGCGGCTCGGCGTCGGCTTTATTGGGTCGGAGATTGACGAGGTTTACCTGAAGGAGGCGGTGATGCGGACGCGCGACGCCGCAGCCTCGCGCGTCAAGAAGGTGGAGTTCCGACCTACTGCTTCTTCGAAGAAGTCGGCGCCGGCGGGGGCTTGAGCACGTATTCTTTCCGCGCCCACACCTGCAATCCCGGCCGGTTGATCTTCACCGTGATCTGACGACGACGCTTCGTCGGATCCGGATTCTTCGAGTAGTAACCCAACACGTAGTAGTCGCTGGTCTCGGCGTCGATGCGCTTCAGCGCTTTGCTGAAGTCGTTCTGGTTGACCACCGCGATGCCGCCCGTCTCTTCAGCGATGACGCGCAGGCTGTCTTGCGACTTCCGCACGAACTCGTTCCACTGCTGCGGATCGACCTGCTCGTCGATGTCGCCCATCCCCACCAACCCGCGCGGGTCGATCGTGTACATCGTGACGTTCGCGCGGTTGGCTGACCGTGTCAGATCGCCCAGCTCGCGCGCGAGGTCCGCGTCCGCGAACTCTTCGTTCTGCTTCTGCTGCGACGCAAACGGATCCTGCTGCGGTGTCGACGTGCCGTCCGAGTTCTGCTGGTTGATCTGGTTCTGTGACTTCGCGAATTCGTTTTGCGCGAACGGCGAGTTCGGATCCATCAGGCCGAGGCGCGCGTCCTGGAACGGATTGAAGTCGTAGCCGTCGCTGACGTACACGAGCGCCTTGCGGCGGTTGTGGACTTTCTCGAGCTCGGTCAGGACGTCGGCCACCGTCGAGAACGCGACGTGCGCGCGATACCGGACTTCGCTCGGGCCTTCCGCGCCCGATGGTCCCTGGATGATGTCGCTCGGCTTCAGCTCGTTGCCGGTCATCTTCTTGATGGCTTCGTCGAGACGGTTGCGGTCGTACGTCATGTCGACGGCAATGGACGACGGTCCGCTCGAGACGATGCCGAACATGTCGCCTTCGTGGACGAGCTCCTTCGAGATCTTCTTGAACAGCTCGCGAATCCGTCCGGTGTTGTGGAACTGCAGGTGCAGGTCGTCGACGAAGAACAGGAAGATGCGTCCCGAGACGTCGTTCTTCGGCTTCGTCGGCGGCAGGATGATTCCTTCGGCCGGCGGCGGCGGCGGCGGTGCGAGCACGTTCGTCACGCGGCCACCGGTGACGACGGTCATCGAGGCAATGTCCTGCTTCACGCCGTCTTCGATGATCTCGAAGTCGTCCTTCTTGAGGTCGGGGACGAAATTGCCCTTTTCGTCGCGGACGATGATGTCGTTGGTGACAAGGTCGACCGTGACGCGGAAGTTCGGTTTCTCCTGCGTCGTCGTAGTCGCCGTCGCCGGAGGTGCGGGCTGTTGTGCTGACAGGCCCACGGCCAGGCCCACCAGAAGTGCCGTGGACCAGAAACCGTTATTTTTCAAACTCATAGGACCAAGATTATACATCGCGAGCGGTGCCCAACCCGCCCATTTAGACGCCCGAATCGTCCGGTGGGTCGGAGGTGTCAGAGGTGTCAGAG
>Ga0070741_10006109_pt1 | contig 26128 bp, 18 predicted proteins | sample Coa_R1_4_FD_66440 | JGI IMG/M metagenome (GOLD analysis project Ga0070741, IMG submission 66440) | Surface soil microbial communities from Centralia Pennsylvania, which are recovering from an underground coalmine fire - Coalmine... | ecosystem: Environmental > Terrestrial > Soil > Unclassified ... | reverse complement strand
TGCGGGCGCCGTTCGAGCCGCTGACGCCCGGCGGGCACCACGTGCCGAACACCAACTCCTACCGCTGGGGGGAGGACCGCGATCCGCTGTGGGCGGCCGACGCGATCGAGGAGGCGATCCTCTTCGAGGGCCCCGAGACGGTCGCGGCCGTGTATCTCGAACCCGTGCAGAACGCGGGCGGGTGCTTCGTCCCACCTGCCGGGTACTTCGCGCGGGTGCGGGAGATCTGCGACCGGTACGGCGTGCTCCTCGTGTCCGACGAGGTCATCTGCGCGTTCGGCCGGCTCGGGCACTGGTTCGGCGCCGACCGCTACGAGTACCTGCCCGACATGATCACGTGCGCGAAGGGCATCACGAGCGGGTACGCGCCCCTCGGCGCGGTCCTCTGCCGCGACTTCCTCGCCGAGCCGTTCCTCGTCGGGAAGGCCTCGTTCGCACACGGGCTGACGTTCGCCGGCCATCCCGTGAGCTGCGCGGTCGCGCTCGCCAACCTCGACGTGTTCGAGCGCGAGCACCTGCTCGAGCACGTGCGCGAGCAGGAGCCGGAGCTGCGGGCCCGGCTCGACGCGCTGCGTGACCTCCCGATCGTGGGCGACGTGCGGGGCGCCGGGTACTTCTGGGCCCTCGAGCTGGTCAAGGACCAGGCGACCAAGGAGTCGTTCACGCCGCCCGAGTGTGAGGAGCTCCTCCGCGGGTTCCTCCTCCCCCGCTTCCTCGACGCCGGCCTCATCGCGCGGGCCGACGACCGGGGCGACCCGGTGGTGCAGCTCTCGCCGCCACTGGTCGCCGGTCCCGAGGAGTTCGACGTGATCGCCACGACGCTGCGCGCCGCGCTGTCCGAGGCGTGGGAGCGGTTCGGTGCCTGACGCGACGCGCGAGGCGCTCACGGTCGGCGTACCGACCGAGGTGAAGGAGGGCGAGCACCGGGTCGCCATCACGCCCGACGGCGTCTACGAGCTGCGGGCGCACGGCGTCCCCGTCATCGTGGAGGAGGGTGCGGGCGAGGGTTCGTCGATCACCGACGACGACTACCGCCGCGCGGGTGCCGAGATCGTGACCGCCGCCGACGAGCTCTGGGAGCGCGCCGACCTGGTGCTCAAGGTCAAGGAGCCGCAGGAGGAGGAGTTCGCGCGCCTGCGCCCCGGCCACGTGCTGTTCACGTACCTCCACCTGGCCGCGTACCCCGAGGTCGCGTCGGTGCTGCTCGAACGCAAGGTCACCGGCGTCGCCTACGAGACCGTGCAGCTCGCGTCGGGCACGCTGCCCCTGCTCGCCCCGATGAGCGAGGTCGCGGGCCGGATGGCGCCGCAGGTGGGGGCGCACTTCCTCGAGCGGGAGCACGGCGGGCGGGGCGTGCTGCTCGGCGGGGCGCCGGGTGTGCGACCCGCGCGCGTCGTCGTGCTCGGCGCCGGCAACGTCGGGTGGAACGCGGCGTGGATCGCCCAGGGCATGGAAGCCGAGGTGATCCTGTTCGACAAGAACGTCGACCGGCTCCGCTGGGTCGACCAGATCCACCAGGGTCGCATCATGACGCTCGCGAGCAACCGCGGCGCCGTCGAGCGCGCGGTGGTGGACGCCGACCTCGTGATCGGCGCCGTGCTCGTACCCGGAGGTCGTGCACCCGTCGTCGTGACCGAAGGGATCGTGCGGGCGATGAAGCGCGGCGCGGTGATCGTCGACTGCGCGGTCGACCAGGGCGGCTGTATCGAGACGATCCACGAGACGACACACGCGGACCCCGTCTACGAGCGCCACGGCGTCCTGCACTACGCGGTCGGCAACATCCCCGGCGCCGTCCCGAACACCTCGACCTACGCGCTCACGAACTCGACGCTGCCCTACGCGCTCGCGCTCGCCACGCTCGGCGTCGCCGACGCGGTGCGCGCGGACCCGGAGCTCGCCCGGGGCGTCAACACCGTCGACGGCACCGTCACCAACGACGCCGTCGCGGCCGCGCTCGGCCGCCCGGCGGCGCCACTCGAGGATCTCCTGGAGCGGTGACGCGCGCGGCCGCGGGGAGGGGTACCCGCGGCTTCCGCTCGAGGACAGCCGGCCACGGAGCCGGGGGGAGGGGGCTCCGTCGCCCTTCTTGGGGGCGTCACTCGAACGCCCCGATCGTGCCCCAGCGGCGTGGCCACCAGGCGACCCGGGTATGAACGGCGAGCGAACCGCGACCCAACACCGGGCGCGCGACGATCCCCGGGACCCACGGAAGAGGAGGCTCGCCCTGCTGCCCAGGCTCGCCCGCATCATGTACCGCCGCCGGCGCCGCGTCGTCGCGGCGTGGGTCGTCTTCCTCGTCGCGGCCTTCGCCATCGGCAACGCTGCCGGCGGCGTGTTCCGCACGCAGTTCAAGCTGCCCGGCTCCGAGAGCCAGGCCGCGTTCGACCTCCTGAAGCGCTCGGGCTTCGGCACGCGCACCGGCGAGCAGGCCCAGATCGTGTTCGACGCCCGCCCCGGCGTCGACGACTCGGCCGTGCGTACGGCGATGGAGCGCCTCTTCGACCGGATCCCGCGCGACGTGAGCCGGACGAGCGTCGTCAGCCCGTACTCGCAGGAAGGCGCCCGCCAGATCGCGCAGGGCGGGCACGTCGCCTATGCCGAGGTGAACCTCGCCGACCGCGACTCGAACGCGCTCGACAACGCCGCCGACACGATCCGCGATCTCGCCGACCGCGTCCACGTCGGCGGCCTCCACGTCGCGCTCGGCGGCGAAATGTTCCAGCGGGCGACGACCAACGGGACGAGCGAGGGCATCGGCCTGTTCGCCGCGATGGTCATCCTGCTCATCGCGTTCGGGAGCGTGCTCGCGATGGGGCTCCCCATCGGGACCGCGCTGTTCGGCGTGGGCTCCGGCATCGCCATCGTGCTCATCGTGCGCACGGCGATCGACATGCCCAACTTCACGACCGCCGCGGTCGCGATGGTCGGCATCGGCGTCGGCATCGACTACGCGCTGTTCCTCGTGACCCGGTACCGCGAGGGCCTCCACGCAGGCCTCGACCCGGAGGCCGCGGTCGTCCGGTCCGTCGACACGTCGGGCCGCGCCGTGCTCTTCGCGGGCACGACGGTGCTCATCTCGATCCTCGGCCTGCTGTTCATCGGCCAGTCGGTCATCCGGGGCGTGGCCATCGCGATCGCCATCGGCGTCGCGATGACGATGGTGGCGTCGGTCACGCTGCTGCCGGCCCTGCTCGGCTTCGTCGGGCGGAACATCGACCGGCTCGGGCTCCCCCACCGGCGCCGGGCCGAGGCCACGGGCCACGAGTCGGTCTGGTACCGGTGGAGCCGGGTCCTCCAGCACCGCCCCTGGCCGGCCCTGGTCGCCGGGTTCGCCTTCCTGCTCGTCCTCGCCGTCCCGACGGTGGCGATGCGCCTCGGGTTCTCCGACGCGGGGAACCGCCCGACGAGCGACACCACCCGCCAGGCCTACGACCTGCTGTCGCGCGGCTTCGGGCCGGGGTTCAACGGTCCGCTGCTGCTCGCCGCCGAGACGCCGGGCGGCGCGTCCGACACCCGGCTCCTCCAGCAGGTGAGCGCCGAGTTGAACCACACGCGCGGCATCGCGTTCGCGACCCCGCCGCAGGCCAACCCCGGCGGCAGCGCCGCGATCCTGCAGGTGTTCCCCACCACCGCGCCGCAGGACGAGGCGACCGCCAACCTCGTCTCGCGCCTGCGCGACGACATCCTGCCCGCCGCGACGCGGGGAACGGACGTCGACATCAAGGTCGGGGGCGTGACCGCGGCGGCCGACGACTACGCGTCGTACACGGAGAGCCGGCTCCCGGTCTTCATCGGCGCGGTGCTGGTCCTCTCGTTCCTCCTGCTGATGGTCGTGTTCCGCAGCCTGCTCGTGCCGCTCAAGGCCGTCGTGATGAACCTGCTGTCGATCGGTGCCGCCTACGGCATCGTCGTCGCGGTCTTCCAGTGGGGCTGGGGGGCGAGCCTCTTCGGCGTCGGCAAGGAAGGCCCGATCGAGGCCTGGGCGCCGATCATGATGTTCGCCATCGTGTTCGGTCTCTCGATGGACTACGAGGTGTTCCTCCTCTCCCGGATCAAGGAGGAGTACGACCGCACGCACGTCAACGCCACCGCGGTGGCGGACGGCCTGGCCGTCACGGCCCGTGTCATCACGGCCGCGGCCGCGATCATGGTCTGCGTCTTCGGCAGCTTCGTCTTCGGCGACGAGCACGCGCTGCAGGTGTTCGGGCTCGGCCTCGCGGTCGCCGTGCTCGCCGACGCGACCGTCGTGCGCCTCGTGCTCGTGCCCGCGACGATGGAGCTCCTCGGCGACCGCAACTGGTGGATCCCCCGGTGGCTCGACCGGATCCTGCCGCGGGTGCACGTCGAGGGCGCCGACCGGCTCGACGAGGAGCTCGCCGCGCTCGACCGGGAGTCGCGGACGCGCGTCTGACGGTCCCGCCAACGGTGCGGCGGGCGTGCGTATGTGAGAATGCCCGCGCGCGTCCCGGGTGGCGATCGGGGGTCGGGCCGTGGCGAAGACGATCGGCGGCACGACCCGCCCGGCGCCGCGGCGCTCGACGCGCGCCGTGCGCGATTCGGTCGCCGTCCACCGGGCGCGGCTGTTCGGGCCCGCCTCCGAGCAGCCGTACCGCCGCCGCACGACCGACTGGGTACGGCTCGTGGTCGCGGTGGGTCTCAGCGCCTGGTCGATCGAGCGCCAGGGCACGCTCACCACCAACGAGAAGAACCTGTTCACGTTCTTCAACCAGCTCCCGGGCGACCTGCACTCGCTGTTCTCGACCCTGTACCGGGCCGGCGCGCTCTGGGCGGTCGGAGTGGTCGCGGTCGCGGCGCTCGTCGGCCGCCGCTGGCGGCTCGCGCGCGACCTCGCCATCGCCGGGATCGCGGCGTGGTTCGTCGCCCGACTCGTCGGCGTCCTCGTGGTCGAGAAGACGTCGCTCCTCGAGGGCCTCGACGTCGTGACGCGGCTGGGCCGCGACACCGCGTCGTTCCCGCTCGTCCGTCTCGCGATCATCGTCGCGGTGATCAGCACCGCGGCGCCGTACCTGTCGCGACCGATGCGGCGCGTCGGCCAGGTGCTCGTGCTGCTCATGGCGCTCGCCGCCATGTACCTGGGCGCGGCGCTCCCCGACGCGATCCTCGCCGGGATGGTGCTGGGCTGGGGGGTGGCGGCCGGCGTCCACCTCGCGTTCGGTTCGCCCGGCGGACGGCCGACGCGGGCCCACGTCGCGCTCGCGCTCGAGGAGCTCCGCGTCCCGGTCGACGACGTCGAGCTGTGCGAGCACCAGACGTACGGGTCGACGTTGATGTCGGCCCGCGATGCCGGCGGCCGGCTCGACATCCGCGTCCTCGGCCGCGACGAGGCGGACGCCCAGCTCCTCGGCAAGCTCTGGCGCACTCTCCTCTACAAGGAGAGCGCGGGTCGCGTGCACCTGACCCGGCTCGAGGACGTCGAGCACGAGGCGTACGCGCTCCTCCTCGCCGGCCACAACGGCGTCGCGGTGCCCGACGTGGTGGTCGCGGGCAGTGCCGGCCCCGGCGCCGCGCTCGTCGCGACCCGTCCGGTCGAGGGTCCCCGTCTGGCGGACGTGGAACCCGCGTCCGTCGACGATTCCCTTCTCGACGCGTTGTGGGAGGCAGTCGGTCGCCTGCACGACGCCGCACTGGCCCACGGGCGCCTCAACGCGCGCCACATCGTCGTCGGCACCGACGGACCCGCGCTCGCCGACTTCCGGTTCGTCGTGACCGCAGCGGACGCGCAGGCGCAGGCGGCCGACGTCGCAGAGCTGCTCACGAGCACGGCGACGATCGTCGGCGACGAGCGAGCGGTCGCGGCGGCCGTCAGGGGGCTCGGCGCCGACGCCGTGGCCGCGATCCTGCCGGTGCTCCAGCCCGCCGCGCTGAGCCCGGAGCTGCGCCCGCGCCGCCGGCGCGACGCCAAGAAGTTCAAGGAGCACGTCGGGAACGTGCGCGACGCGGCTGCGAGCGCGCTCGGGATCGAAGCGCCGCCTCTGCAGACGCTCTACCGCGTCAGCGCCACGAACCTGCTCATGGCGGTCGGGAGCCTGATCGCGGTCTTCGCGCTGCTCGGCCAGGTCGGGAGCTTCTCGGAGCTCTGGGACACGATCCAGCGCGCCGACTGGGGCTGGTTGAGCGCGGCGCTCGTGGTGTCGTTCCTCACGAACTTCGCCACCGCCGTCTCGTTGATGGGGACGGTCCCCATCCGCCTGCCCCTGGTCCGCACCGCCGAGCTGCAACTCTCGATGTCGTTCTCGAACCTGGCCGTACCCGCCGTCGGCGGCATGGCCGCGCAGATCCGCTTCCTCCAGAAGCAGGGTCTCGACCTCGCGTCGGCCGTCGCGTCCGGTGGCCTGCTCGCGAACGCCGGCAACATCACGGCGTCGCTGTTGCTGTTCGGGCTCGCGGCGTGGCTGTCGCCGAGATCGTTCAGCGTCGGGAACATCCCGACCGACAGCATCGCGTCGATCGTGCTGATCGCCGGTGTCGTGCTCGTGATCGGTCTCGCGCTGGTGCTCGGCGTGCCGAAGCTGCGACGGCTCGTCGTCCCACCGGTGAAGAGCGCGCTCACGACGATCTGGGAGGCGCTGCGCTCGCCCCGGCGGGTCGCGCTCCTCATGACCGGCAACATGGTCAACGCGCTGATGTACGGGTTCGTGCTGCTGGCGTGCGTCCGGGCGTTCGGCGGTGACATCAACTTCTGGTCGCTGCTCACCGTCAACATCGGCGTCGGCACCATCGCGTCGCTCATCCCGATCCCCGGCGGCGGGACCGCGGTGTCGTCGGTCGGGCTGTCGGGGGCGCTCGTCGCGTTCGGCATCCCCACCGAGGTCGCGGTCGCGGCGGTGCTCGCCAACCAGCTCGTCACCAGCTTCCTTCCCGCCGTCCCGGGCTGGACGGCGACCCAGAACCTCCTGCACGACGGGTACCTGTAGCCCGGCCTCCGCCGCGGGCCCGCCGGCCGTCGGTGGGGCGAGCACGGCACCGATGGGCGCGAGGCGCTCACGGTGTGCGAGCGTGGTCGCGACCGGGGGAAGGACGGCGGCGGTGGCCTCGAGAGCGGAGAAGCAGCGGGAGATCGCGCTCGGCACGGTCGCGGACCGGCTGCGGTCGGGTGAGCAGGTGGTGGCGATGCTGCCGTTCGCCGCGAACGCGCCGCGGCCGAGGGCCCTCGGCAAGCGGCGGGAGGGGATCTACCAGACGAACCGGCGGTACCGGCCGCTCGTCGTCACCGACCGGCGGCTCTTCGTGCTCCAGGGCGCGAAGACGCCGTACCCGCACGGGATCCTCGCCGAGTTCCCGCTCGCCTCGGTGACGTTCGTCGACGTGGCGCCGCGGTGGTTCGGTCAGCAGCGGGTGCGGCTCGACCTGCCCGACGAGGGCGTGGTGCCCTTCGACGTCGGCAAGTTCGACGACGTCGACGGCCTCCGCGCCGCGCTGGGTGCGGGTTAGCGCGTCACGCGTCCCGGAGGTTCGCGGGGCCGTAGTACGCGGCCATCGACGTGATCCGGCCGTCGTCGTCGAAGGTCATCACGTCGACGACGGACATGACCTGCGCGCCGCCTCCGAAATCGACCTCGGCCTCGATCGGCGCCGCCGCGTGGTGGCAGTCGGCCGAGATCCGCACCGGACCGCTGAGCCGGACGCTCCGCACGACCGCGGCCGACCCGGCGATCACCTCGCCCAGCCCCGACGCGTCGAGCTCGGGCCCGTCGACGGGGTCGCGCGCGGTCGCGCCGGGCGCGAACAACGACACCGCCGTCTCGTGGTCGTGCGCGGACACCGCCGCGACGTACCGCTCGAACACCTGCCGGACCTCGTCGGCCGTCGGCATCGTTGCCACCCCTCTCGCTCGGCCCGCGCGGGCTCAGTGCACGTCGTAGGCGTCGGCATCCGGCCGGCCGGTCCAGTCGGCGTACTCGGTCATGGTGTGCGGCCACTGGGTGACGATGCGCCCGGACGGGACGCGGTAGTAGCCGTGGCAGCCACCCGCCTGCCACACCTCGATCCGGTCGAGGTCCTGCTGCAGCCGCTCGTTGTAACGGGCCATCGCGTCGGGCCGGACGTCGAGGCTGCGGAGACCCTCGGTCTCCATGCGCTCGAGCTGGCGCAGGATGTACGCGACCTGGCACTCGATCATGAACAGGATCGACCCGTTGTTGGTGTTCGGTCCGTACAGCATGAACAGGTTCGGGAACCCCGCGGTCGCGATCCCGAGGTACGCCTGGGGGCCGTCGGCCCACGCGTCGGCGAGCCGCAGACCGCGCCGGCCGACGACGTCGATCACCCCGAGATACCTGGTGGTCGCGAAGCCGGTCCCGAGGATGATCGTGTCGACGGCGCGCTCGACGCCGTCGACCGTGACGATCCCGGCGGGCGTGACCTTCTCGATCGCGTCGGTGACGACCTCGACGTGGGGCAGGTTGAACGTCGGGTAGTAGACGTTCGAGCTGAGCGGGCGGTGGCAGCCCCACGGACCGCGCGGCGTCAGCTTCTCGCGGGTGACCGGGTCCTCGACGAGGGCGAGGTTGCGCAGCCCGGCCTCCTCCGACGCCCGCAGGAGCTGTGGATCGGAGAACGTGATCACGTGCTCGATACGGTCGAAGATCTCGTCGCGGAGCGCGTTCGCCGCCGCCGGGTCGCGGCGGAAGCGGGCGATCGTCTCCTCCGGATAGGGCTCGTCCTCGGCCTTCGGGAGCACCCACTGCGGCTGGCGCTGGAAGTGGAAGAGGCGACCGACCGTCGGTGCGATCTCCGGGACGAACTGGATCGCGCTGGCGCCGCTGCCGATCACGGCGACGGACTCGCCCGAGAGGTCGTGGTCGTGGTCCCAGCGGGCCGAGTGGAACATCGTCCCCGCAAAGGTCTCGAGACCGGGGATGTCGGGCCAGTTGAGGTCGTTGAACATGCCGACCGCGCCGACGACCACGTCGGCGACGAACGTCCCGCGGTCCGTGTCGACGTGCCACTGCGCGCCGCCGTCGTCCCAGCGGGCGCCGCGGACCTCGACGCCGAGGCGCAGGTGCGGTTCGAGCCGGTGCTCCTTCGCGAACCGCTCGAAGTAGTCGAGGATCTCGGGTTGGCGCGAGTAGGGCAGGCTCCACTCGACGTTGCGGAAGAAGGAGAACGAGTAGAGGTGCGACTGCACGTCGCAGGCCGCGCCCGGGTACGAGTTCGTGCGCCACGTGCCGCCGACGCCGTCGGACCGCTCGAGGATCACGAAGTCCTCGTAGCCGGCCTCGCGCAACTTCGCGCCCATGCACAGGCCGCCCGGCCCGGCGCCGACGACGACGATCCTGTGCCTGCCGGCCACGGCCTCGCGCCCGTCGCTCGACGGATCGGTTCCCGCCATCTGTCCTCCCGGCTCGTGCCGTCGTGATCGACCCGCCATGGATCGGGTGGGCCGCCAGGGACTCGAACCCTGAACCTGCGGGTTAAAAGCCCGATGCTCTGCCAGTTGAGCTAGCGGCCCGACGGGGCATTCTCGCAGGTAGGCAGCGTGTGGCGTGGCCCGGCCCCGGCGGTCCGGAGCCGGCCGCTGCCTCTCTCAGGGCCGGACGTCGAAGCCGTGCTCGGTGAGGATGGCCCGCAGCATCGCCCGGCGGCGCGTCGTGACGCCGTCGGTCAACGGGTACCCGAAGCGCTCGCACCGGTGCCGTGCGGTCGCACCGGTGAGATCCATGCGGACGGTCACCTCGTCACGCCGGAGGAAGCGCCGCCGCCCGAACGCGAACCAGAGCGCGATCCCGTCGTCGACGACGACGAAGCGCCACGGTGCCGACCGGGCCGCGACGACGCCGACGAGCACGAGCAGGAGCCCCGCAGGCAGTGCCGAGATCCCGGAACACGCGGTCGACACCCCGGCTACGACGACCGCCACCGGGATGACGCGCAGCAGCGCGGTCTGGCCGACGAAGCGGATCGATCCGGCTCGTGAGCGGTCGTGCCCGCTCACCATCGAGCCGTTGCCCCCCCGCACTCCCACGATCGCACACCATACGGTTCGCGCCGGCCACCCACGCGCCGGGCGGGCGCCTGGGTGGCCTGCGCTCACCTCACAACGCGTCGGCGCCGACCTCCCCGGTTCGGATCCGCATCACGTGGTCGACCGGGAGGATCCAGAGCTTCCCGTCGCCGATCTTCCCGGTCCGCGCCGCCACCGCGATCGCGTTGCCGACACTGTCGGCGTCCGCGTCGTCGACGAGGACCTCGATCCGCACCTTCGGCAAGTAGTCGACCTTGTACTCGGCACCCCGGTAGACCTCGGTGTGGCCGCGCTGGCGGCCGTACCCGCGCACCTCGGTCAGCGTGACGCCCGAAACCCCGATCGCGTGCAGCGCCTCGGTGATCTCCTCCATCTTGAAGGGCTTGACGACGGCAACGACGAGTTTCACGGGAGCTCCTCCCCGGTCGAATCGGCTCAGGTGTCGGTACGCGGGATCCCGGTGTTCGTGACCGCCTCGGGATCCGGCGCCGCGCTCTGGATCGGGTACGGGATGTCGGTCTCGGTCCGCAACACGAAGTCGGGGTAGCAGTACTGGCCGAACTCCGCCTCGTCGAGGCCCTCGATCTCGACCTCGGGCGCGACGCGGACCTGCACGAACCGCTTGGCAACCGTGAAGATGATCCAGGTGATGCCCCACGCCCAGATCAGGCCGACGACGACGTCGACGACCTGCGCGCCGAGCTGGCCCACGTCACCGTTGACGAGCAGGCCCTTCACCGGCCCGGCGACCCCGTTCCAACCGCTCGTCGGGTAGGTGCCGTCGGCGAAGAGCCCGACGGCGATCAGCCCCCAGGCGCCGCACACCCCGTGCACCGAGATCGCGCCGCACGGGTCGTCGATCTTGAGCTTGCGGTCGATGAACTCGACGCTGTAGCAGACGAGGAACCCGGCGATGATGCCGACGATCGTCGCCGCCCATGGCGCGATGAAGGCGCACGGCGCGGTGACCGCGACGAGCCCGGCGAGCATGCCGTTGCACGTCATGGAGATGTCGGGCTTGCCCCACTTGGCGTTCGTCCACGCCATGGCGGCGACGGCACCGGCCGACGCCGCAAGGAGCGTGTTGACGGCGATGATCGAGATGCGCAGGTCGGTGGCGCCGAACGTCGAGCCCGGGTTGAACCCCATCCAGCCGAACGTGAGCACCAACGTCCCGATCACGACGTATCCGAGGTTGTGCCCTGGGAACGCCCGTGGCGTCCCGTCGTCCCGGTACTTCCCGATCCTCGGTCCGAGGATCATGGCCAGCGCAAGGGCAGCCCACCCTCCCGTCGCGTGGACCACCCCCGATCCCGCGAAGTCGACCGCTCCGTGCCCCAGGTGCAGCGCTCCCCCGAAGACCTGGTCGACGAGCTTCCCGCTCCCGAGCTGCGACAACCATCCGCCGCCCCACATCCAGTTGCCGTAGATCGGGTAGATGATCGCCCCCATCGCGACCTCGGCGACGAGGAACCCGGCGAAGCTGATCCGCTCGGCGATCGCACCGATGATGATGTAGCCCGCGGTCTCCATGAACACGACCTGGAACAGGAAGAACGCGAGAACGCCGACGTCGTAGGAGTTCCCGGACTGGAGGAAGAACCCGCGGACGCCGATGAGGCCGGTCGCGCCGTGCGTGAACAGCCCGTTGAGCGGCGAGGTGCCGCCGATGTTCGCGATCGGGCCGACCCCTCCGAACTGGAACGCGAAGCCGATGGCGTAATAGGCGAGCAGCGCGACGACGAACGAGACGAGGTTCATCATCATCATGTGACCGGCGTTCTTCGCGCGCGTGAGTCCCGTGACGAGGAACGCGAACCCGACCTGCATGAACAGCACCAGGAAGCCGGTGAGCAGCAGCCAGGTGAAGTTGATCGAGATGCCGAGATGGCCGAGCTGGTTGGCCACCTGCGAGATCGGCACCTTGGTGATGCCCTGCGGATTGTTGGTCGCAGCCTTCGCGGCGTTCGCGACCGTGTTGGTCCCACTCGGATCCGCGTGGTGCGGGAACTGGCCGACCGCGATCAACACGATCAGCGTCAACAACGACATCGCGAAGAGCTTTTTCCCCCTCGACACCCGGCGCTCCTTTCGCCCCGTGCTCGGACGCGGCGGCGCGAGTCGGCCGCACGGGGGCGCAAGCTAGGAGCGCTTCGAGTCCGTCGGGTCTCCGGCCCGTCAAGCAAAGGTTACGGAAGCCTGTGCATTCACTGACGCGTTTCTGCCACCGCGTTGCAGACAAATCCCGCTCGATGACGGATGTCTGACGGAGCGGGTCAGGGCTCGTCGTCGACCACTTCGTCCTCGGCGATCCAGCGGTAGCCGAGACCGGGCTCGGTGAAGACGAGGCGCGGATGCGCGGCGTCGTCGTGCAGCTTGCGCCGGAGATGGCCGATCATCACCCGCAGGTTGCCGCGGTCGCTGCGGAAGTCGGAGCGCCACACCGCCTTCAGCAGCTCCTCGCGCGTGAGCAGCTTGCCCCGGTTGCCGAGCAGGACCTCGAGCAGACGGAACTCGGTCGGGGTGAGCGCGACCGGCTCGCCGTCCCACGTCACCAGACGCTGCCCGAGATCGATCGCGAGCGCCCCGGAGCGGAACACGACCGGCCGGCGCGGCGCCGCCGTCCGGCGGAGCTGCGCCCGGACCCGGACGCGCAGCTCCTGGGGCTCGAACGGCTTCGTGACGTAGTCGTCGGCTCCGGCCTCGAACGCGGCGATCTTGTCACGCAGCTCACCGTTGACGGTGAGCACCAGCACGGGAACTGCGCTGAACGCGCGGAGCGTCCGCAACGTCGTCAGCCCGTCGATCCCGGGAAGCCCGAGGTCGAGGACGACGAGGTCGGGCCGGTGGTTCGCGACCATGGTGAGCCCCTCCTCACCGGAACCGGCCTCGACCACCTCGAAGTCCCAGTTGCGGAAGCTGGCGCGCAACGCGCGCCGGAGCAGCTGGTCGTCCTCGACGAGCACGACGCGGTTCACGAGGTCACCGCGCCGGGCTCGGACGGGACGGTGAACACGAACGTGGCGCCACCACCGGGCGTGCCCTCGCACCACACGCGACCACCGTTGACGGTCACGAGCGCGCGCACGACCGCGAGCCCGACGCCGGTCCCGCCGACGGCCCCGTCGAGGGACACGAACTCCTCGAAGACCCGGTCACGGTCCGGCTCCGGAACGCCCGGGCCGTGGTCGACGACCCGCAACTCCAGCCCGCCGGTTGCCTCACGAGCGGACACCGACACCTCCCGGTCGGGCGGAGCGTACCGGAGCGCGTTCTCGAGGAGGTTCGCGAGCACCTGCTCGAGCATCGTCGGGTCGCCCCAGGCGGCCGGAAGGTCGATCGGCACGTCGAGGCGGATGCACCGTTCGCCGGACAGCGGACGGAGCCTCGTCACGGCCGCGCGCACCAGGTCGGGCACCGACAACGCCCCGCACTCCGGGCGCAGCGCGCCGGCGCGGACACGGGTCAGCTCGAGCACCTTCGTGACGAGTCGCTCGAGGCGCGCCGACTCCTCGTAGGCGGCTTCGAGCATCTCCCGGCGTTCCGCGGCCGACAGCTGCGAGTCGGTCGTGAGCAGCGCGGCCACCGCCGTCTTGATCGTCGCGAGCGGCGTCCGGAGATCATGCGTCACCGCCGTGAGGAAGCCCGCACGCGATCGGTCGATCTCCGCTTCGACGCGCCGGTCGCGGGCGTCGATCGCGAGCCGGACGCGGTCGAAGGCCGCCGCCAGGCCGCTGACGAGCGCGTCGAGCATCGCGCGCTCCCCCGAGCCGAGCGTCCGGCTGAGGGCGAGGTCGGCGGTCAACGGCGGGACGTCGATCGTCAGGTACTCGACCGTCGGCCGCGTTCCCTCCGCCTCGGCCGAGGCGCCGGCCGTGATCAGCCGGCACGCGGCGAGGTCGAAGAGCGTGACGAGCTCGGTCGCGGCCTCGGCCATCACGCTCTCCGGGTCCGCGCCCTCGAGGAGCTCGTTGGTGGTCGTGAGCCGAAGGCGCGCCTCTCGGGCCGCGCGCCGCGAGCTCGCGTTGAGCTCGTTGAGCCGGGCTACCACGCTCGCGACGGCGCCGGACACCGCGACGAACGCGACCAGGGCGAGGATGTCGTCGGGCCGGTCGATCGCGAACGAGTGCACCGGCTTCGCGAACTCGTAGACCAGGACGGCGCACGCGGCCACTGCCGCGACGAGCCCCGGCACGTAGCCGAGCACCGAAGCAGCGACGACGGTGAGGAGCATCACGATCACCGCGAACGCGAAGTCGGCGCTGACGGCCACGAGCAGCCCCGCGACCGCGGCGACGACGAGACACGCGAATGCCGTCCGCAACGCGACACCCGCTGCGCCGGGTCGGCGGAGAGACGCGGTCATCTCGGGATTCTCGCCCGGCTCGGGAGCCCCCCGCCTAACGTGGCGACGTGGAAGTGCGGTTGGGCGCGACGCTCCCGCTGCCGGGGATCCCGCTCGCCGGCCACCGCGACGTGCTGCGCGAGCTCCGCGCGTACGGCTACGCGAGCGCGTGGGCGGGCGAGACCGACCGGTTCGACGCGGTGTCGATCCTCGCTGCCGCCGTCACCGCGGTTCCCGAGCTCGAGATCGGGACGGCCGTGCTCCCCGCCGGGACCCGCGGACCGGCGGTCCTCGCCATGACCGCCGCCGCGCTCGCGGAGCTCGCGCCCGGGCGCGTCGCCCTCGGCGTCGGCTCGTCGTCGCCGCTCGTCGTGCGCGACTGGAACCGGGGCGACGCGGGCCGGCCGCTCGAACGGGTGCGGTCGACGATCGAGTTCCTCCGCACCGTCCTCGCCGGCGAGCGCGTCGGCGGGTTCCGCCTCGCGCAACCACCGGCGATCCCCCCGGCACTGCTCGTCGGCGCGCTCGGGCCGGCGATGGTCGAGCTCGCGGCGGCGGTTGCGGACGGTGTGATCCTCACGTGCCTCTCGCCCGACGACGCCCGGCACGTCGTGGACCGCTACCGGGCACGCGGCGGGGCACGCGTGGCCGCTTCCGTCCCGGTGTGCCCCGTCGCCGACGCCTCGGCGGTCCGCGACGCGATCCGGCCCATGCTCGCCACGTACCTCGACATCCCCGCGTACGCAGACTTCCACCGCTCGATGGGTCGTGACGGCCTGCTCGGCGCGATGTGGGACGCGTGGGCCGCGGGCGACCGTGCCGCCGCGGTGGCCGCGCTTCCCGACAAGGTCGTCGACGACCTCGTGGTGCACGGGTCCCCGGACGCGTGCCGTGCGCGCATCGCGGAGTACGCGCACGCGGGTGTCACCGATCTCGTGGTGCGCCTCGAGCCCGCGCTCGGCGACCCGCTGGCATCGCTCCGGGCGATCGCGCCGTGAACCTCGACTACCCGCCCGAAGCCGAGGCGTTCCGCCGCGAGGTGCAGGCGTGGCTGGCCGAGCACCTGCCGGACGGCTGGGCCGACGGCCGCCGTCCACAGGGCGACGACTGGCGCGCGTTCTGCGCCGAATGGGACGCGCGGCTGCACGCGGAGGGCTGGGCCGTCCCGACCTGGCCCGTCGAGTACGGCGGCCGGGGCCTGTCGGTGCTGCAGGCGGCCGTGTTCGCCGAGGAGCTGGCGCGGGCGGGCGCGCCCATCCAGCCGCCGCTCGGCGGCGAGATCCTGGTCGGGCCGACGATCCTGCACTGGGGCGACGACGCGCAGAAGCGCCGCTACCTGCCGCCGATCGCGCGCGGCGAGGAGATCTGGGCCCAGGGCTTCTCCGAGCCGGGCGCCGGGTCGGACCTGGCGTCGCTCTCCACGACGGCCCGCGTGGAGGGCGACGAGCTCGTCGTCGACGGCCACAAGATCTGGACCAGCCAGGCCCAGGAGGCCGACTTCTTCTTCCTCCTCGCCCGGACCGATCCCGGCGCCGAGCCGCACCGTGGGATCTCGTACCTGCTCGTGCCCGCCCGCCAGCCCGGCATCGAGGTCCGCGGGATCGCGCAGCCCGACGGGACCGCGGGCTTCGCCGAGGTGCTGCTCGCCGGCGCGCGTTGCCCGCTCGACGCCGTCCTCGGCGGGCTGCACAACGGGTGGCAGGTCGCGATGTCGACGCTGCAGTTCGAGCGCGGCACGTCGGCGACGTCGAGCTGGTACCGCTACGACCGCGACCTCGCCGCGATCGCCCGGCTCGCCTCGGCGCGCGGCGTGGAGCGCGACCCGACCGTCCGCCAGCGGATCGCGGCGGCGTGGGTGAAGGTGCAGGTCATGCGCATCCAGGGACTCCAGGTCCTCACGTCCGCGCTCCGGCCCGAGGTCGCGGGCGCGACACGCGCGCTGGAGGCGTGCACCAAGCTGTTCTGGACCGAGTTCCAGCAGGAGCTCACCGAGCTGGCGATCGACGTGATGGGCCCGGAGGCGATGGTGCTCGACGGCGACGGCACCCCTGCGGTCGGCGTCGGGCTCGGCCACCGCCCGGTCGTGCACCACTACCCGGTCGGCGAGATGCAGAGCGCCTTCCTGTTCGCGCGCGCCGGGACGATCTTCGGCGGCACGTCCGAGGTGCAGCGCAACCTCGTCGGCGAGCGCGTGCTGGGCCTGCCCCGCGAGCCCCGGCCGCCTCGCTCGTGACGGAACGCGCGCCGGGAAGCAGGGAACGCCGGGAAGCAGGGGACGCAGGGAACGCGACGACGTGAACGACCAGGGGGAACCGTGCCGCTCGACCCGACCGCCCGCCAGATCGTCGACGCCATGGCGGCGACGTTCCCTCCGGTCGACTTCGCCCGGAGCGGGACGGAGAACCGCCGGCTGATCAAGGAGGCCGCCGCCGCGGTCATCCCGGAGGCGCCGGAACCGGTCGGCGCGGTGGACGACCGGACCGTGCCCGGACCGGCGGGCCGGGTGCCCGTGCGCGTGTACCACCCGGCCGGCACCGGCGACACCGCACCGCTCCCGGTCGTCGCGTTCTTCCACGGCGGGGGCTGGGTCGTGTGCGACCTCGACTCGCACGACGGGATGTGCCGCGCCATCTGCAACGCGTCCGGGTGCATCGTCGTCGCCGTCGACTACCGCCTCGCACCGGAGCACCGCTTCCCCGCGGGCGCCGAGGACGCGTACGCGGTGACGGCGTGGCTCGCCGAGCACGCCGCGGAGCTGGGCGGCGACGGCTCACGTCTCGCCGTGTGCGGCGACAGCGCCGGCGGCAACCTGGCCGCCGTCGTCGCGCTGATGGCTCGCGACCGCGGTGGCCCCCGGCTCGGGCTGCAGGTGCTCGTCTACCCGGTGATCGACTACCGCTTCGACACGTCGTCGCACCTCGACCCCGGCGACCCGAAGGTCCTGCAGAGCGACGAGGTCCGCTACTACTGGCACGAGTACCTCACGGACACGGCCGAGGGCGCGCACCCGTACGCGTCGCCGATCCGCGCCGGGTCACTCGCCGGGCTGCCCCCCGCGCTCGTGGTCCTCGCCGAGTACGACCCGCTGCGCGACGAAGGCCACGCGTACGCGCAGCGCCTCGCCTCCGAGGGCGTACCCGTCGACGAGGTGCGCTACGACGGCATGTTCCACAGCTTCGTGACCTTCCTCTCCGCGTTGCCGCAGGCGCGGGCGGCCGTCGGCCGGATCGGCGATGCCCTGCGCGCCGCGTTCCCCGCGCCGGCGCCACGTATCGGACCACGATAGGAACTCGGATCGGGCGGGGACCGGCCGATCGTCCGGAGACCGGCGTCACGGGGGCGCCGGAGCGAGCGACGGGGGTCGGCTTCCTCGCCGCCGTCGACACGGAGGGAATCGTGGCAGGGAATCCGGTTGGCCGCGCGCGGTGGACGGTCGGGCGCAAGCTCGCCGTGCTCGCCGCCTCGGGGATGCTCGGCGTCGTCGCCGTCGGCGTGTTCGGAAGCCGCGGGATGGGCGGCGCGAAGTCCGGCCTCGACGACGTCGCGAATGCCACGTCGGCCCGAGGCGCGCTCGAGGAGACGACGGCCGCGACGCTGCGAGTCCGCGGCGACGTGCTGCTCGTGATGATCGGGACACCAACCGACGTCGCCGAGGCGACGACGCAGTACCCGGTCGACCGCAAGGCGGCCGAGACGAGCCTCTCCCGGCTGGGCTCACTCCATCTGGGCGATGCGCTCACGCGTGACGTCGCACGCGCCCGAGCCGACGTGTCCACCGCGTTCGCTGCGGCCGACAAGATCGTGGGATCGGCCAAGGAATCGCTCGCCACCGCCCGGGCGCTCCGCCCCACCTTCAAGGGGCCCGTCCTCGCGGCGCTCGCCAAGCTCGGCGCCGCGCAGAAGCAGGCGCAGGCCGACGCGGCCGCGAGCCGCCGGACCGCCGACGGCGCGGTGAGCTCGGGCCGCACCGCGATCCTGCTCGCCGGTGTCGCGATCTTCGCCGCGCTCGCACTCGTCGCCTGGCGGATCACGCGGGCGATCACGAAGCCGTTGGCCCGGAGCGTCGAGAGCCTGGAGTCGCTGGCCCGCAAGGACCTCACGCACCAGCTCGACGTGCGCACGACCGACGAGACCGCGGACATGGCCCGGGCGCTCAACACCGCCGCCGGCAACCTCAAGGAGGCGCTCGGATCGATCGCCCAGAACTCGGACGCCCTGGCCGCGGCGTCGCAGGAGCTCATGGCCGTCTCGACCCAGCTCGAGGCGAACGCCGAGGAGACGTCGGCACAGTCGAGCGCCGTCTCGGCCGCGGGTGAGCAGGTGTCGCGCAACGTCGACACCGTGGCGACGGCCGTCGAGGAGATGACGGCGTCGATCTCGGAGATCGCCAAGAACGCCGCCGACGCGACGCAGGTCGCGGCCGAGGCCGTCCGCATGGCGACGACGACGAACGAGGACGTCGCCCGGCTCGGCGAGTCGAGTGCGGAGATCGGCGACGTGGTCAAGCTGATCTCGTCGATCGCCGAGCAGACCAACCTGCTCGCGCTGAACGCGACCATCGAGGCGGCGCGCGCCGGCGACGCGGGGAAGGGGTTCGCGGTCGTCGCCCACGAGGTCAAGGAGCTGGCCACGGCGACGAGCGCGGCCACCGAGGAGATCGCCGGGAAGATCGCGGCGATCCAGGGTCAGACGGCGAGCGCGGTGGAGTCCATCGAGCGGATCGGCGGCATCATCGCCCGCGTCAACGAGATCCAGACCACGATCGCCTCGGCGGTGGAGGAGCAGGCCGCCACGACGAGCGAGATCGGACGCAACGTCCAGGAGGCGGCGCAGGGTACGTCCGAGATCGCCGAGAACGTGACCGGCGTCGCCGCGGCGGCCCGCTCCACCGCCGAGGGCGTCGGGTCGGCGCAGCGCGCGGCGGAGGAGCTGTCGGCCATGGCGTCGGAGCTGCGCAACCTCGTCGGCCAGTTCAGCTACTGACGGCCGGATCCTCGGCGGGCGCGACCTTCGACGCCGGGGTGGCGCCGGACGGCCGCCCCGCCACGAAGTCGCTCAGCCACGACGAGATCGGGTCGTAGCGGGCGTCCTGGCGGGCCGTCCGCCGATCGGCCCGTGCCCGCTTGGCCGGGCCGTAGCGCCAGCGGGCCCACCTCGACTCGGGTCGCGCGAGCCGGACCGCGCCCACGATCACGACCGGGAACACGAAGAACCCGAAGAGGGTGAGCCGGTACTTCCCTTTCAGGATGCAGACGACGAACCAGGGCAGCAGGATCGCGAGCGCGAGCAGCGCGCTGCCGAGCGTGATCCGTCCGCGGTCGTCCTGCAGGAAGTTGAACGGCTCGATCCCGACGACGACGAGACCGAGGCAGCCCATCGCGAGGCTCACCATCTCGACCGAGATCCGGCCTTCCTGCAGCCAGTAGACGTCCTCGAGGTGGAGGATCAGGGCGAACTCGTCGAGCACCAACGACGTGCCGACGCCGACGAGCAACGCGGCCGCGATCGCCCAGGGCGAGTCGGAGTCGACGGCGACGGCGATGAACGCGCCGGTGACGAGGAGGATGATCCCCGGCACCGCGTGGTGGACGTGCAGCCCCGACTCGGAGACGTTGTCCTTGAACGGCCCGCGGCCGGCCCGGATCATCCGCGTGATCACGCGGGTCACGACGAACGTCACGATGAACGCCGAGAAGCAGAGCACCAGGGGGAGCCGGGAGGCCCCGATGCTCTCCGCGCCCAGCGCCGCCACCACGGACGACATCGTACGCTCGGGCTTCCACGACGAGCCCCGGGGGTTGGAGATGGGCATCGACGCCCGACGCGCCGACGGCACCGTCCGGACCCACTTCCGGACCTGCCCGCTCTGCGAGGCGATGTGCGGCCTCGAGATCCGTACGGAGGGCGACCGCGTGACGCGCGTGCGCGGCGACCGTGACGACGTGTGGAGCAAGGGCTACATCTGCCCGAAAGGCGCCGCGCTCGGTCACCTGCACCACGACCCCGACCGGCTCCGGGTCCCCATGGTGCGCGACGGGGACCGCTGGCGCGAGGTCTCCTGGGCCGAAGCGTTCGCCCGCTGCGAAGAGCTGCTGCACCCCGTCGTCGAGCGGTACGGCATCGCCGCCGTCACCGCGTACATCGGCAACCCCGCGGTCCACAACTACTCGCTGAGCCGCTACACGGCGGCGGTGGCCGGGATCCCCCGGATGCCCGTCGTGTGGTCGGCGGGAACGGTCGACCAGTGGCCGAAGAACCTGGCGTGCGCCCAGATGTTCGGGAACGCGTGGAGCATCCCGGTCCCCGACATCGCGCGTACCGACCTCTTCGTCGTGATGGGCGCGAACCCGCACGCCCCGCAGGGATCCCTCTTCTCGTGCCCCGACATCCTCGGCGAGATCGACCGGATCCGCGAGCGCGGCGGCCGGACCGTCGTCGTCGACCCGCGGCGGACGGGGACGGCCGAGCGCGCCGACGAGTGGCTCGCGATCGTGCCCGGCACTGACGCGGCGTTCCTGCTCGCGGTCGTCAACGTGCTCGACGACGAGGATCTCGTGAACCTCGGACGGCTCGACGGGCGCGTGCAGGGTGTCGACACCGTGCTCGCGGCGGCGCGCGCCTTCACCCCCGACGGCGTCGCGGACGCCTGCGGCGTGCCGGCCGACCGCATCCGGGCACTGGCCCGCGAGCTGGCGACGACGGAGCGCGCGGTCGTCTACGGGCGGATCGGGCTGTGCAACCAGGAGTTCGGCACGCTGGCGTCCTGGGCCGTCGACGTCGTCAACGTGCTGACCGGCCACCTCGACGTCGAGGGTGGCGCGATGTTCCCGACGCCAGCGATCGCGACGATCTCGCAGACGTCACGGCGGCGCGGGCCCGTGAGGACCGGGCGGTGGCACACCCGCGTCCGCGGCGCGCCCGAGGTGCTCGGGCAGGCCCCGATCTCGTGCCTCGCCGAGGAGATCGCGACGCCCGGCGACGGGCGGGTCCGGGCACTGATCACCATGGCCGGGAACCCGGTGCTCTCGGCACCGGACTCCGCCCGGCTCGACGAGGCGCTCCCGATGCTCGACGCGATGATCAGCGTCGACAACTGGCTCAACGAGACGACGCGCCACGCTCACGTGATCCTCCCCGGGCTGTCGCCACTGGAGCAGCCGCACTGCGACGAAGCGCTGTGGGGCTTCGCGGTGCGCAGCGCCGTCCGCTGGTCGCCGGCGATCTTCCCCCGCGACGACCGCCCCCACGAGTGGGAGATCCTCGTCACGCTCGGCGCGATCCTCGCCGGCGCGCACGCGGCGGACGTCGACGTCGACGCCTACGACGACGTGCTCTTCGCGGAACGGGCCGCGCGCCACGGTGTGGACGCCGCCGCCGTCATGGAGGCGACGCCGGGCCGCGGCCCCGACCGCATCGTCGACCTCACGGTCCGCATGTCGCCATGGGGTGACGGTTACGGCGCGCGGCCCGGCGGTCTCACGCTCGAGTCGCTGATGAACGAGCACCCGCACGGGGTCGACTTCGGCCCGATGGTGCCGCGGGTCGACGAGATCCTGCGGACCGCGTCGGGCGACGTCGAGCTCGCGCACGACAACATCCTCGGCGACCTCCCGCGCCTGCGGGCGCGGGTCGAGCATCCGCGCGCCGGTCTCGTGCTGATCGGCCGCCGGCATGTGCGCTCGAACAACTCCTGGATGCACAACGTCGACGTGCTCGTGAAGGGCCGGGCCCGCTGCACACTGCTCGTCCATCCCGGCGACGCCGCCGCCCTCGGCCTCGAGGACGGCTCGGCGGCCCGGATCACCTCGGAGGCCGGATCGGTCGAGGTCGTCGTGGAGGTCAGCGACGAGATCCGGCCCGGTGTCGTGAGCCTCCCCCACGGCTGGGGTCACGATCGCCCGGGGGCGCGGTTGTCGGTCGCGCGCGAGCACGCGGGTACCAACACCAACCTGCTCGCGCCCGGCCACCTGCTCGACGTGCCGTCGGGCAACGCCGCCGTCAACGGCATCCCGGTCGAGGTCGTGCCCGTGTGACGCCGTCGGGGCCGCGGGCGACCGCGGTGCTCACTCGCCGGCGCTCGCCTCGCCGTCTCCGCCGAGAACGGCCCGATCGGGGTCGACCGGCTCGAACGCCTCGAGCTCGGCGATGGCGGCGACCGCGACGTTCTCGGGCGCGAGCGGGCCGATGCGCGGGATCAGGAACGACAGACCGAGCCCGACCGCGACGACGCCCGACGCGAGGAGCAGCGCCGCCCGCGCACCGTCCGCGACGCCGTGGTCGAGGGCGGCGTCGAGCGCGGCCACCTCACGCGCGGACGTCGCGGGCGAAGGTCGATAGCTCGGACCGATGTCCTCGACCGTGGCGATCGCGCGCGCCTTCACGTCCGTCGAGACGACGGAGGACGCGCGGATGCGGTCGACCGTGTGGTGGATCGTCTGCACGGTGAGGATCGACCCGATGACGGCGATGCCCAGCGCGGCACCGACCTGGCGGACGGTCGTGTTCGTACCACTGGCCACTCCCGACGTGTCGCGGTCGACGTCGCAGAGCACGACGTTGGTGAGCTGCGAGGTCGTGAACCCGATGCCGGTCCCGAACAGCAGGAACCCGACGAGCAGCTCGACGAACGTCACGCCGGGCGCCATCGCGAGCGCGATCGTGACGAGCCCGACGGTCTGGCTGACCAGCCCGACCCGGACGGTCGCCGTCACGCCGAAGCGGTGGGTGAAGTGGATGCCCGTCTGGGCGGCGACGACGATGATCACGCCGAGCGGCAGGATCCAGAGTCCGTTCGTCTCGGCCGAGAGTCGCTTCCCGTCCTGCAGGAACACCGGGAGGACGAACAGCAGCCCGACCTGGCCGGCGGCCACGATCGAGGTCGTCATGAGCCCGTAGCGGAACGTCCGGTGCCGCAGCTGGCCCAGCGGGAACAGCGGGTCGGCGGCCCGGCGCTCCTTGCCCTGCTCCACGGCGACGAAGATCGCGAGGATCGTCAGCGCGACGACCACGACGATCGGGATCAGCGAGACCGCGCTGGACGCCGGCCAGACCTCGAGGCCGCCCAGGCGGAACGTCTCGAGCGGGCGCCACCACCCGTAGCGCGGGCCCTCGCTCAGCGCGAAGACGAGGAGGAACGTCCCACTCGACACCAGCGCCGCGCCGGCGACGTCGATGCGCGTCCGCCGTTCGGCCCGTTCCCCCGGCTTGGTGTAGAGCAACGCGCCCAGCATCGCGAGCGGCGCGACGACGACGTTGATCCCGAACGCCCACCGCCACGAGTAGTTCGTCGTGAGGAAGCCGCCGACCACGGGTCCGAACGCGACCGCGGCCCCCGCGACCGCGCCCCACGCCGCGAACGCCGTCGAACGTTCGCGGCCGGTGAACGTCATCGAGATGATCGCGAGCGTCGCCGGCATCATCAACGACGCGCCGATCCCCTCGATGAGCGCCTCGCCGACGATGAGGCTGCCGACGTTCCACGACAGCGCCGCCAGGAGCGAGCCGACGGTGAACAGACCGGCGCCGACGATGAACGTCCGCCGGTGCCCGTAGAGGTCGCCGAGACGGCCGCCGATGACGAGCAGCGACGCGAACGTGAGCGAGTAGCCCGTCACGACCCATTGCAGCGACGGCAGGGTCGTGTGGAAGTCGCGCAGGATCGTCGGGATCGCGACGGTGAGGATCGAGTTGTCGACGACCGCGATGAACAGGGCGACGACGACGACCGCGAGCGTGACCCACCGACGCGGATCGAGGTCGGTGTCACTCGCGACGGCGCGCTCGACCCGCGTCACGCGGGTCGGGGATCGCGCCGTCCGGTCATCCGAAGGAAACGCTAATGCGCCGCGTGGGTCCGTTCAGCGGGGCCGGACCGTGGCAGACAGTGGGCGGTGGTCGAAGGTGTCGACCGGCAACGTCCGTACGGGGCCCTGATCGAGGTCGGGCGTGACGAGGATCCAGTCGACGCAGTGGGCGTTGGAGGTGTGGAGCGTGCAACGCCCGGTCGGCTGGGTCGTCGTGAACCCCGCGGCGAGCAGCGTGCGCAGCTCGCGGGAGCCGGGATCGCTGTTGAGGTCCCCGGCGAGGACGGTACGACGGACGGGGCCGAGCGCACGGAGCAGGACGTGGAGCTCGGCGACGCGGGTCGACTTCCGTGCCCGCGTGCTCCCGTTCTGGAGGTGCGTGCCCACCACGGTGAGGACGACGCCGTGCACCGGACCGACGTGCGCGATCACGGCGCTACGCCCCATCGTGCCGTCGCCGCGCGGGAGCGCGACGACCCGAGCGTCGAGGATCGGCACGCGACTGAACAATGCGTTGCCGAACTGATGGTCGGCGGCGGGCGCCCACACGTACCGCATCCCCAGCCGGCGCTTCAGCCACTCGGCGAGGTCGATCGAGCTGGACAGCGGCCAGCCGCGACCGGCCTCCTCGACGACCAGGACGTCGGGGCGCAGGCGTTGCACCGTCGCCGCGAGGGCCGCCGGGTCGAGGCGGCCATCGCGCGTGACCGCCTCGTGCGGGTTGTACGTCACCACCCGCAGAGCCACCGGCGCCCGCACCGCCGGCGCGAGCGAGAGCTCGCCCCGATCGAGACCGCCGGCGACGACGACCGCGCCGAGCGCGACGGCACCGGCGAGCGCGGCGGCCCCGAGGCGGGCGCGTGGCCGGCCCGCGGGCGCGGCCGGCGCGGGATCGGCCCGGCGCGCCGCGCTCACCGCGGCGGCAGCGAGGATCACGGCCGCCGCGGCCGGGAGCCACCGGTTGGACACGGGCAGCGGGCGGTCGTAGTGGAGCTGGTAGAGGAGGACGGTCAGCCCGAACGCGAGCGACCCGGCGCCGAGGGCGGCGCCGGCCCCGGCCGGTCGTGACGGCTCGCGCGCCACGGCAGGTCCGAACGCGCGCGCGGCGAGCATCGCGGCGAGTACCTGCGCGCACCAGACGAGCACGACCACGCCACCGCCGGTGACCGCAGGGAGGAGCCCGCCGACCGTCGCCAGCGCGGCACCGCCGGCGGCGACGACCGGCCAGCTGCGCGCCGCCCGCGTTCCAGCGAAGCGGACGGCTCCGATCGCGAGCACGTCGCCGACGAGCACGACGGCCACCGCGGTCGCGAGCGAGACGCGTCCCGACGAGGCGACGAATGCCGGACTCTGCAGGAACAGCACCTGGAGGGCGAGGAAGGGGCCCGCGGCGATCGCGACGGGACCGATGCGACTCCGCGCGGCTGCGACGGGCATCGCGCCGGGCCACGCCGCGGCCGCGACGAGCACGGCCGCGAGCGCGGCGGCGACGGCCCAGGGGCCGGCGCCCGACTGCCAGACCGGATCCCACGTCGACCAGGCGCCGCGGATCACCGTGTCGAGCGCGAGGCCGGCGACCAACGCGAGCACGACCCCGTCACGCGGCGATCGGTCCGCCGTCGCGACCAGTGCGATCGAGATCGTCACGAGCCCGAGGGCACTCGCCACCGCGGCCTCGCCGATCGTGATCCGCCCGCCGTGCTGCAACCACAGCCGCGCCGCTCCGAGCAGGACCGCGCCCATGACGAGCGCGGCGCGCCGTCCCAGCAGTCGGACGAGCGGGAGCGCGAGCACCGGCGCGAGGAACACGGCAGCGACCACGACGACCGTGCCCGTCAGCCCGGAGCGTTCGCGATACGTGTACGCGGCGGGGAACAGGACGCGCAGGCACTCGAACGTGACGGCGACGGCGACGGCGAGCGCCGCGTAGGGGGCGAGCTCGGCCACGGTGCGCGCCCCGCGGCGCTCTTCGAGCCGTACCGACGGTGCCCT
>Ga0070741_10006108_pt1 | contig 26129 bp, 19 predicted proteins | sample Coa_R1_4_FD_66440 | JGI IMG/M metagenome (GOLD analysis project Ga0070741, IMG submission 66440) | Surface soil microbial communities from Centralia Pennsylvania, which are recovering from an underground coalmine fire - Coalmine... | ecosystem: Environmental > Terrestrial > Soil > Unclassified ... | reverse complement strand
GTCATGCCGACCATGTCCGCGCCGTCGCGCTCGAGTCGGTCGATCTCCGCCGCGGTCTCGAGCCGAGGACCTTGGGTCGCCGCGTAAATGCCGCCATCGACGATGGGTTGTCCCGCAATGCGCGCCGCGCCGATGCAGGCGCTGCGAAGTTCAGCGCAGTAGGGATGGGTGAAGTCGACGTGCACCACGCCGCGCTCGTCGCCTTCGAAGAAAGTCGACTTGCGCCCCCATGTATAGTCGATGATCTGATGCGGGATAGCGATCGCGCCTGGCCCCAAGTCGGCGCGGATGCCGCCGACGGAAGCGACCGAGACCACTTCGGTTGCGCCGCGCGCCTGCAGGGCCCAGATGTTGGCGCGGTAGTTCACCATATGCGGCGGAATGGTGTGCCCATAGCCGTGGCGCGCCAGGAAGATCGTATCGCGCCCGTTGATTCGGCCGAAGGTCAATGCCCCTGACGGTTCGCCCCAGGGCGTGCGAACCACTTCTCGACGCGTCACTTCCAAGTTAGCCAATTGGGTGAGGCCCGTCCCGCCGATGATTCCCAGCATGCTGTCTCGCTTCGTTCGAGTTGTTCAATTCGGCGCGGCGAGCGCGTGCGCTCAGCGATCGCGCAGCGCGTAGATGGCGGGTAGATTGCGCCATGCGCCCTCGACATCCATTCCATAACCGAACACATAGCGGTTCGGCACTTTGAGCCCGACATAATCGGGCACGATTGGCTTGCGCGATCCAATGTCCTTATCGGTGAAGACTGCGCACTGCACCGCTTCGGCGCCGTCGTTCAACAGCCGCTCGCGAATGGCCGCCATGGTATGGCCCTCGTCGAGGATGTCGTCCAGGACCAGCACGACCCGCTGCCGCACCGACAAACGCGGCAGGACTTTCCAGCACAACGCCCCGCCGCGCGTGGTGCCGTCGTAGCGGGTGGCGTGCAAGTAATCGAAGTCGAGCGGAAACGTGAGGCGCGGCAGCAGCTGGCCTGCGAACACGACGCTGCCGCCCATCACGCACAGCACCAGCGGATAGGTCTCGCGGAGCCGCGCCTCGATTTCGCGCGAGAGTCTGCGCAGCGCGTCCGCGCACGCCTGCTCGTCATACAAGAGCTCGGCGTCGCGCAAAACGCGCTGCGCACGCACGACGTCGTCGGGGGACATTTTCATGCCACCGCTTGCCTCACAGCCACATGCGACAGGAAGGCATTGAAGTCCGCTCCGATCTCCGCATGCTTCAGCCCGTACATGACATTCGCTTGAAGATAACCGAGCTTGGAGCCGCAGTCGTATCGGGTGCCGGCGAAGCGATAGCCAAGAACCGGCTCCTCCGCGAGCAAGGCGGCAATGCCGTCGGTGAGTTGAATCTCCCCTCCTGTTCCGACGCCGATCCGATCGAGGTGATCCATGATTCTCGCGGTCAGGATGTATCGTCCGACTACCGCCAAGGTGGACGGGGCGACTTCCGGTTTCGGCTTTTCCACGATGCCGGTCATGCGCAGCAGTGCCTCACCATCGGGTTCGCCTCTGACGATGCCGTAGCTTGCGGTGTCCTCCCGCGGTACGCTCTGGACTGCAATCACCGAGCACTGCCGTCGATCGAAGACATCGATCATCTGCTTCAAGCAGGGCACTGTCGCATCGATCAAATCGTCGGCGAGGATCACGGCGAAGGGTTCGTTGTGCACGACCGCATTCGCGCACAGCACGGCATGACCGAGTCCCAGTGCGACCGACTGGCGCACGTAGGAGCAGGTGACCTGCTTAGGCAATATGTCCTGCACCTGTTGCAGCAGCTCCTGCCGCCCGCGTGCCTCGAGCTCGGTCTCCAGCTCATAGGCCTTGTCGAAATGGTCCTCGATCGCGCGCTTGTTGCGGCCGGTGACGAAGACCATATGCGTGATGCCGGCCGCGACCGCCTCTTCCACCGCATATTGAATCAATGGCTTGTCGACGATCGGAAGCATCTCCTTGGGACTGGCTTTGGTGGCGGGTAAGAACCGCGTGCCCAACCCCGCAACCGGGAACACTGCTTTGGTTACCTTCACCTGACCTCCTCGTGGCGATGTGGAAGTAATTTTAGCAACCCGCTCTCATCGAGCACAGGCACGGACAGCGCGAGTGCTTTGTCATACTTGCTGCCGGGGTCCGCCCCGGCTACAACGTAATCGGTCTTCTTCGACACGCTGCTGCTGACTTTGCCGCCCGCGCCTTCGATCAACGCTGTCGCCTCATCTCGACTGAGCGAGGGCAAGGTGCCGGTAAGGACGAATACCTTGCCGGCCAAGGGAGCCGATTTCTTCCCTGCGGGTCGCTCGATCTCCGGCTCCACGCCCGCGGCGCGCAACGCCGCGACGACCTGCCGATTGTGCGGCTCGGAAAAGAACGCAGCGATGCTCTGTGCGACCACGGGCCCGACGTCGGGCACCTCCTGCAAGGCATCGACATCGGCCTGAAGCAAGGCATCGAGACTGCCGAAATGTACGGCCAGATCGCGCGCGGTGCTTTCGCCGACATTGCGAATGCCCAGCGCGTAGATGAAGCGAGCGAGCGACACGTGACGGCTGCGATCGATCGCGGCGACTAAATTCGCGGCAGATTTCTCGCCCATCCGCTCGAGAGCGGCCAGCGTCGGTACGTCGAGCCGATACAGATCGGCCGGCGTCTCGACCAAACGCGCATCGACCAACTGGTCGACGAGTTTCTCGCCCAGCCCCTCGACGTCCATTGCTCGGCGCGAAGCGAAATGCAACAACGACTGCTTGCGCTGCGCCGGGCAGAACAGCCCGGCGGTGCATCGGGCCACCGCTTCACCTTCGAGACGGCGCACCGCCGAGTGGCAAATCGGGCAGCGGCTGGGCATGACGAACTCGCGGGCGTGTGCAGGGCGGCGATCGGTCAGCACCCGCACCACTTCGGGGATGACATCTCCTGCGCGGCGCACGACGACGAAATCGCCGATGCGAACGTCCTTGCGCCGCACTTCGTCCTCATTGTGCAGGGTGGCGTTGGTCACCGTAACGCCGCCAACGAACACCGGCTTCAGTCGCGCGACCGGGGTGAGGGCGCCGGTGCGGCCAACTTGGACGATGATGTCGACTACTTCGGTGATCGCTTCCTCGGCGGGAAACTTGTGGGCGATGGCGAAGCGCGGCGCGCGCGAAACGAAGCCCAGCCTCGCCTGCTGCCCGAGGTCATCGACCTTGTAGACCACGCCGTCGATCTCGTAGGGTAGGCTCGATCGTTCCGTGCCGATCTGCGCGTAATACTGCAGCATGCCTTCGATCCCGGGCACGACTCGGCGCTTGGGCGAGGTCGGCAGATGCAAGGCGTCGAGGTAATCGAGTTGCCGGCTATGGCGATCTTCGGGCAGCGCACCGCCTTCGTGGCGGGCGATGCCGTAGGCAAAGAAGTGCAAGGAGCGAGAGGCCGTCACGCGCGGATCGAGCTGCCGCAAAGCGCCTGCCGCGGCATTGCGCGGATTGACGAATTCTTTCTCTCCACGCGCGCGTTGCTGCGCGTTGAGAGCGGCGAAGTCCTTCTTCAGCATGATGACTTCGCCGCGCACCTCGATCAGGCGCGGCGGCTTCGCCGCGTGCAATCGCAACGGGATGGAACGAACCGTACGCAAATTGGCGCTGACGTCCTCGCCGGTGTAGCCATCACCGCGGGTGGCACCGGTTTCGAACTGCCCGTCCACGTACAGCAGACTGACGGCCAAGCCGTCGAACTTCGGTTCGGCCGAGTAATCGACCGAGGCGATGCCTAGACTCTCGCGCACGCGTCGATCGAACACATGCACGTCCTCTTCGTCGAGTGCATTGTTGAGCGAGAGCATCGGCACGGCGTGACGCACCGGGGCGAGCTCGCTCTGCACGGGGGCTCCGACGCGCTGCGTAGGCGAGTCGGCGGTGCGCAGTTCCGGGTGCGCGGTTTCGAGCGCTTGCAGTTCCTGAAACAGGCAGTCGAACTGCGCGTCGTCGATCTCCGGTGCGTCCAGAACGTAGTAGAGGTAATTGTGGCGCTCGATCTCGCGCCGAAGCCAAGCAGCCCGTTCACGTGCGGAAGCGGGCGTTGCCATGTTGCGAACTCAGGCAAACAATCGCTGGGCGAGGCTGGATCCCGCAGCAATGCCGCGCGCATCCATCTTTGCATAGATGGCCCGCAGCTGATCGCGGATCTGCTCCAAGCCTGCGTCGGTCACCGGGGCGCCGTTGTCATCGACCAGCGCACCGTTCAACGATTGCGCGAGCTGGCGCCCCACCACCACCATTTGGTTGAAGCATGCCACACCATCTGACTGGCGCGGCACATCGAACAGCAAGGTGAGTCCAGTCAATTGCGCCGTACGCAGCGCTTCGGGGCTCAGCGGGGACTGATCGTGACTTTCGACCGTGAAGCGGGTCAGCCCGTTCGCATCGAGAAAGACGAAGCGATCGCCATCGGCGCGGAAGCCCGCGGCCTCGAGCAGCCCGCGAACGCGCGTTCCAAGGAAGGGACGGCCGCGCGGTGCTCTGATATTGATGCCGACGATGACGTCGACCTCGGCACAGAATGCATCGAGCTCCTTGGCGCGCGCAAGATGTTGCTCGGTTGGGGGCATGGTGGCCATCGCGCCGGTCGCCGACGCGCAGTGCGCAACCGCGGATTGAAAGGCCGTGAGATCTTCCCCCGACACGCTGCCCTTGCGATTCACCAGCTGCAGCGACAAGCGCAAATGGGAGACCGGAACACTGGTGGCATTCAACGCAAGCCAGCGCTGGGAGCCAGGGCTCCACGCTTCGATGCGGGTGCGCTCGATCAGGCTACCCAGCGCGCGGCGCAGCCCATCGATGGCAGCGGGCGGCACTGCCCCTGCTGCATGCAATTCCGCCACGTAACTCAGTGGATCATCTTCGGCGGCCGTCGGCTGGGCCGCATGGCCGGGAGATAACGCGCTGCGCACCACGTCTTCGGCCTGTGGCTCGGTGTCGCCGAGCTGCGTCTCTGCTGGCGCCGGGGGAGACTGTCGAGGGGTAGCGGTCGCTGCCGCCGCCCGCATGATCGCGACCGGAACCGGTTCGCTATCCTCTCGATTTGACCGTGCCGGGGCGGGCTCGCGCAGGTCGTGCGCCACCACGTGCTCGGGTGCCTCCTGGAATTGCGGCTCGATGCGCTCTGGGCTGGTCGAGCGCTCGGATTCCATCAGAGCATCGCTCTTTTCGGGTCCGAACGCGCGCTCTGCACGCGCGCGAAATCGTGCTTCCTGAATGCGGTTGTAAATGATCACGGCGACAATGCCAATCGCGCCGAGGATCAGCAACGCTATTTGTAGTTCGCTCATGCCTTTACGGTCTTGTCGATGGGTTTCCGTCGCGCCTTTGTCGGTCCTCCCGACGGCTTGGCGCGTGCTCCGGGAATCAGGCCGCTTCTTCGGTGATGCGAAGCGCCTGTTCGATGTCTACCGCGACCACCCTGGAAACGCCCTGCTCCGGCATCGTGATGCCGACCAGCTGTTCAGCCAGCTCCATCGTGATCTTGTTGTGGCTGATGAACAGGAACTGGGTATTCTCCGACATCTGCTTCACCAGACTGCAAAACCGGTCGGTGTTGGTGTCGTCGAGCGGGGCATCGACCTCGTCGAGCAGGCAGAAGGGCGCCGGGTTGAGTCGAAACAGCGAGAATACCAATGATAAGGCAGTGAGTGCTTTCTCCCCACCCGACAGCAAGTGAATCGAGCTGTTGCGCTTGCCGGGGGGACGCGCCATCAAACTGATGCCCGCGTCCAAGATCTCCTCTCCCGTCATCGTCAGCTTTGCCTCTCCTCCACCGAACAGCGTTGGGAACAGTTCGCCCAGACTGTTGTTGACTTCGTCGAAGGTCTGCTGTAAGCGTTCGCGCGTCTCGCGGTCGATCTTGCGAATCGCATTCTCCAACGTTTCGACGGCCTCGTGCAAATCGCGCGACTGGGCTTCGAGATAAGTCTTGCGCTCGCGCGCGCTGGTCAGCTCCTCTAGCGCCGCCAGGTTGACGGCACCCAGTGCCTGAATCTCCTCGTTCAACCGGTTGAGCTCGGTTTGCAGCGCGCCCGGGCGCATGCTTTTCTCCACCTTGCTGGCCAGTGCTTCTTCGTCTGCGTTCGCCTCGGCAAGCTGGGCCGCGAAGTTCTCTTCTGCGATTCGCGCCTCCTGCTCTTTCAGCCGATACTCGCCTGCGCGCTCGCGCAGCGGATCGATCGCTTGCTCGCATTCGAGACGTTGCGCTTCGGCATCCTTGAGCGCACGCTCGGACTCTTCCAATGCCTCACGTGCTCTGGCGAGGCCCTGCTCGCGTTCGACGCGACGCGACAGCGCTTCGCCCAACTGCCCCTGGAGCGGTGCCTCGTCGAGGCTTTCGAGCTCCGCGCGTTGCGCCTGCAAGGCTTCGTTCAGGCGTGCGACCTTGTCGGACAGACTACGAATCCCGCTTTCCGTATCTTGGATGCGCTGCGCCAGCGTGCGGTGGTGGAAGATCGCTTCCTGCAATCGGCGCGCTGCACCCTGCGCAGCGAGTCGGCGCGCATCGAGCATGCGACCCGCCATGGCATGCGCTTCACGGGCGGCGTCGAGCTGAGCTTCGATCTCCTCGATGCGCTCGGTCAGCTCCTCTAAGCGTGAGGCGGCGCGGGCATGGACATGCCGCTCCCGCTCGTGCTCCGCTTCGATCTCGGCGAGCTCGGCGTCGATTTGCTCACGCCGATGCGAGACGCGATCGGCGTGCTGCGACAGGCGCACATGATCGAGCTGCAAGTCGTGGCGCTGCTGCTGGGCCGCCTGAACCTCCTCGCGCAAGCGCTGCACCTCGCTGCGTGTATGCTCGAGCTCGGCCTGCGACTCGATCACTGCCGAGCGCGCCGTCGCCAACTGGTGCTCGAGAGCTTGGCGGCCGCGCTCGAGCGCTTCGATCTCACGTTGCCGAGTCAAAATGCCGTGGATCTCGGAATCCGCAGCATGAAAACTCACGCTGTTGCGTGAGAACACATGGCCTTGCGGACATACGATCAACTCGCCTGCGCTCAGCTCGGCACGTTGGTCGAACCCCTCCGCGGCGTCGCCAACGACATAGACGCGCTCGAGCCAATCCTCGAGCACGGCGGCCACGCCGGGGTCGGTGAACGTCACGTAGTCGGCGAGCCGGCGGCGCGTTCCCGCGATCGTCGCCGACGAAGTCGCACGCTTGTGGAAGAAAGAAACTTTGCCAGGCGGCGGATGTTGCAGCCATTGGCGTGCACGGGCGAGATCCTCGATCGCCACGGCGTTGAGGCGCTCACGCAAGACGGCTTCGAGTGCGTCCTCCCAGCCCGCTTCGATACGGATGCCTTGCCAGAGCCGCCCCAGGCCATCGAGCTGATGCTCGTCGAGCCATGCGTGCATCTCGCCCGATCGGCTGACTTGCTTCTGGAGTAGCTCCAGCGCCGTCTTGCGCGCATCGAGTGCGCTCAGCTCGCGTGCGGCCGTTTCGGCGGTGTCGCTCGCCACACGATGCGCCTGTTCGCGCACCGGCAACGCACCCTCCGCTTCGTCCAGCGCTTCGCGCCGTGTGCGTGCACGCACGTCGAGCTCGTCGAGCTGCCCAGTCAGCGTCTCGAGAGTGCCGCGATCGATGTCGGTGAGGGACATCTGCTCCTGGCGCAGCCGCTCGCGGCGCTGGTCGAGTTGCGCGAGCAGCTTGTCGGCGTGATCGCGGCGGGTCAGCTCGACTTGCTGCTCCTGACGGTGGCGGCCCAAATCCTCGGTCAAATGCTCGACCTGGGCACGCGACGCGTTGTACCTCTGCTCGGCCGCGGGAAGCTGCTGGGCCTCCTGATGCTCTTGCTCGCGGCAAGCGTCGAGCTGTTCGTTCGCCGTGTTTAGCGCCGCGCGCTGCTCCGTCAGCCCGCTGTCCAGCGCGCGCAGCTGCTGCGCGCTGTCGTCCTGCTCGCGCGACAGTGCTGCGATCTGGCTGTCCACCCGCCGGCGGCTGTCGCGCAGATGCTGCAACGACTGCTCGATCCGCGCCACCTCGGCATTGGCCTCGTACAGCGCGCCTTGCACGTTGTGCAAATGGTCGCTGGCTGCGTAGTGGCCGGTGCGCAGCGTTTCGATCCGGCTCTCCAGCTCCCGCAGTCGCGCAGTTTGCGCTTCGACATCGACCTCGATCTGCGCAAGTTCGCGCTGTAGACGTTGGCGGTTCGCGCTCGCCTCCTGGCGGCGCAGATGCCACAACAGCTGCTGCGTGAGCTTAAGCCTCGCTTCGAGCTCGCGATACTTGGTCGCCACCTCCGCCTGTGACTCCAAATGCGCGAGCTGCTTGGCAAGCTCCTGAAGAATGTCGTCTACGCGCGCCAAGTTCTCGCGCGTATCCTCCAAGCGCTGCTCGGTTTCTTTGCGTCGTTCACGATACTTCGAGATGCCCGCCGCCTCCTCGAGAAACGTGCGTAGTTCCTCGGGGCGTGCCTCGACGATGCGGGAAATCATTCCCTGCTCGATGATCGCGTAGGCGCGGCCGCCCAGGCCGGTGCCGAGGAAGATGTCGGCGACGTCGCGCCGGCGGACATGCAGGTTGTTGACGTAATAGAACGACTCGCCGTTACGCTCGAGCACGCGCTTGACGGAGATCTCGGCATAGCGCGACCACGCACCGCCGGCCTTGCCCATACTGTTGTCGAACACCAACTCGACGCTCGCGCGGTTGGCCTGCTTGCGCTCGCTCGAGCCGTTGAAGATGACATCCTGCATCGTTTCGCCGCGCAAGTGGCGGGCGGAAGACTCGCCCAACACCCAACGGACGGCGTCGATGACGTTCGATTTACCGCACCCGTTCGGCCCCACTACGCCGACGAGACGACCGGCGACGGGGATATGGGTAGGATCGACGAAGGATTTGAAGCCCGCAAGCTTGATATGGGTGAGTCGCAATTGACTGAACCACCGGAATGCTTCGACTTAGGATTGGGCGCGGCGAGACTTGCCGCGGCTCGAGCAGACGGGCAGTCGGATGTGACGTCGCGTGCTCCAAAGCGGCGCCATTTTAACTGAAACCGAACGGATGCCGAAGGGTTACCCTGTTCATGTCAGCGCGCTTCGCTGCGGCGGCTCGACGTTCAACCGTCCCGACAGCAACGTAGCGGCCACGATCATCGCGGCACCGATCCACTCGTTCCAGCGCATGCCCTCCCCGGCCAACAGATAGGCCGAGACGGCGCCGACCACGAGCTCAAACAGCATGATCACGATCGCCTGATTGGCAGAAACGCGCGTCAGACCGTGCTGCACGGCCAAGTTGGTAAGCAGCAAGACCAATCCCAGTCCGATCATCAGCAGCCAGTGTCCCGCCGCAATGGGCGGGGCGGTGGCGCTTTGCGGCGCGAGGCCCATCACCACCAACGCAACCAACACGACCCCCACGAAAACCGCGGTCGACTTCACCGGGATGGTCTGATGGCGCGCTTTGCGAATCAGCACGTTCGAGAGGGCGAAAGTGAAGCCGGCGGACAACCCGAACCACTCCGCGGTGCTGCGCGGAAGCGGCAGCTGCATGGTCGGCTGCCACAACATGAAGCCAGCACCGATGAGCGAGAGCACGATGACTGCGGCGCCGACCATTCCCGCCCGTTCATGCAGCAGGAGCCGGGCGAACAGCACGGTCCAAAGCGGCGCAAGGTAGAACAGCAGCAGCACTTGCATCACCTCGCCGCGGATCATTCCGAGCACGTAAGCCAGATTGGCCCAGCCGGCGCTGAGCGCGATCAGCAGCAATTGCGCGTCGGGCTTGAGCAACGCCGCAAGCCGTCGGCGAAACGCCAGCACAGAGGCGAGCAACGCCACGACATAGGTCAACAAGGTCGCGCGCGGGCCGGCCACGCCGCCAGCTTCCAACAGCCGGTAGGGATACCAAATCAGGCCCCACACGATCGCTCCGGTCAACAGTCCGCCTACTGCGGTCGCGCTCACCCTCGTCAATCCAGTCCCTGCCCTTATAATTTCGCGTTGCGTTTGGTAGGTGCCAAGCGCGGCACGCTTGCCGATCATCCCACCCTTACCGGTCATTCATGAACCCCGATCTGTCGCGACTGCAGCCCTACCCTTTCCAGCGGCTCGCCGCGCTGTTCAAGGATCTTCAGCCGCCCGCGCAGCTTACTCCGATCAACTTGTCGATCGGCGAGCCGAAGCATCCGGCACCGGCGTTCATCAAGCAAGCGCTGATCGATCACCTCGATGGGCTGTCGGTCTACCCCGCCACATTGGGCAGCGAGGACCTGCGCAAGAGCATCACGGCCTGGCTCGAACGTCGTTATGCGCTGCCGCCGCTCGATCCGATCGCTCAGGTGTTTCCCGTGAACGGCAGCCGGGAAGCGTTGTTCGCTTTCGCGCAAGCAGTGGTGGACCGCTCTCGCCCGGGGGCGCGGGTGGTGATGCCGAACCCCTTCTATCAGATCTACGAGGGCGCGGCACTGCTCGCAGGCGCCACCCCGGAGTTCATCAACCTGCTGCCGCAGAACGCGTACCGAATGGAGCTCGAGCAAGTGCCGGACTCGGTCTGGCAATCGACTCATCTCCTCTACGTGTGCAGTCCGAACAATCCCACCGGCGCTCTGCTGACCTTGACAGACTGGCAGCGGTTGTTTGAACTGTCCGACCGTCACGGCTTCGTCATCGCCAGCGACGAGTGCTATTCGGAGATCTATTTCGATGAAACCGCGCCGCCGCTCGGCGGCCTCGAAGCCGCTCAGCGATTGGGGCGCAGCGGCTACCGCCGCTTGGTCAGCTTCGGCAGCCTATCGAAGCGCTCGAATGTGCCGGGCATGCGCTCGGGCTACGTGGCCGGCGATGCCGCTGTTCTGAAGTCCTTCTTGCTCTATCGAACCTACCACGGCAGTGCCATGAACCCCGCCGTTCAGGCAGCAAGCCGCGTCGCCTGGGGCGACGAAGAGCATGTGCGCGACAACCGGCGACTCTATCGGCAGAAGTTCGACGCGGTGACGCGAATCCTGCGCGAGGTCGTCGAGGTGAACATGCCGAGCGGTGCCTTCTATCTATGGTTGAAGACGCCGATCGACGATACCGAGTTCGCCCGGCGTCTGTACCAAACCTATAATCTCACGGTGCTGCCCGGCAGCTATCTCGCGCGCGATGCGCGCGGCGTCAATCCGGGTCGCGGCTTCGTGCGTGTCGCCCTCGTGCCGCCCCCGGAACCATGCATCGAGGCCGCGCACCGGCTGGCTAATTTCTTCAAGCAGCTCGCGTAAGCGACCGGCGGCGTGTCGCACCCGCCCATCGCGCAACCAAACCTCATCACTACAACGAACCAGGATCCAGCATGAGCCAATTGCAGAGCACGATCGAAGCCGCATGGGAGAACCGCAACCAGATCTCGCCGGCTACCGCCGAGCGCGGGCTGCGCGACGCGGTGAGCGAAGTGATCGGGCGACTCGATGCCGGCGCGCTGCGGGTGGCCGAGAAGGCAGGCACCGAATGGCTGACGCACCAATGGGTCAAGAAGGCCGTGCTGCTGTCCTTTCGCATCGAAGACAACAGCGTCGTGCGCGACGGCTACACGAATTATTTCGACAAGGTGCCGGCCAAGTTCGCCGACTACAACACGCAAGACTTCAAGGCCGGCGGTTTCCGCGTCGTTCCGCCGGCGGCCGTGCGTCGCGGCGCATTCATCGCGCGCAATGTGGTGCTGATGCCTTCTTATGTCAACATCGGGGCCTTCGTCGACGAAGGCACGATGGTCGACACCTGGGCCACGGTGGGCTCGTGCGCCCAGATCGGGAAGAACGTGCATCTGTCCGGCGGCGTGGGCATCGGCGGCGTGCTCGAGCCGCTCCAAGCCAATCCGACGATCATCGAAGACAACTGCTTCATCGGCGCACGCTCCGAGATCGTCGAAGGCGTGATCGTGGGCGAAGGCTCGGTGATTTCCATGGGCGTCTACATCGGGCAGAGCACGCGCATCTACAACCGCGATACGGGCGAGATCCTCTACGGGCGCATCCCGCCCGGTTCGGTGGTGGTGTCCGGGAACCTTCCTTCGGCAGACGGCAAGTACAGCTTGTATTGCGCGGTCATCGTGAAGCAGGTCGATGCGAAAACGCGCGCCAAGACCAGCATCAACGAGCTGCTGCGCGGGGACTGAGCCGAGGGTTCGCGCTGAATTTCATTGGCTTCAGCTGCATCGCTACTATTTCTCCGGAATCTTGAACCCGAGATAGGTTGCATTGCTGATGCCCATGGGCGTAAGCAGGGTCTCGGAGAACTCGGGCATCGACATCGCGTCCGCGACCGCGCGGACGAAAACAGCGCCCAGCACGAAGGTCCACAGCACGATTTGTAATCGATGAAAGCTAAGCCCGTTGCCGTCGTTGCAGATGTCGCGCCAAAACCCTTGGCTTGGCTTCACATCCAGTTGCGGCTGTAGCTGCTTGAGCTTGTCCTCGATGCTCGCCAGCTTGCTTAGGTTCTCGGGCGACAGAACACCGTTGTTGCGCGCATTCTCCTCCTCCAGCTTGCGCTTCTCCTGAAGAAGCGGATCGATTTCGTTCTGCAGCGCCGAGGTCTTCGACAGCCCGATGACCACCGCGCCGAGCCCTGTCGCGGCGCTGATGCCGAGCAGCATGAGACTTTGCGGCGGGATGCGCTCCATCGTTCCCGTGAGAGACCACAGAGACCACAGCCCGACGAAGGTGAGCAAGACGAGCAAGCCTCAGAAGGCCATTTGGCTCTTGCCTAAGCTGTAGGGTATTCACCTCGGTGTCGCGCAGGCAACGAATGACACGCTCAAAAGGGACAGGATGACCAAGGCGCTGCACGGTCGCACTGGGGAATCTCCTTATGTCGGTTAGACGGATCTTCGAAGCGAAGAAGTAAGCATATGGACGAATGAACCATGCCGCCAATATGCCGTTGGTTCGTCACGGCTCGATGCGCCGCAGGCGCGCGCATCATGGTTCAACCAAACAAGCGCCAACCCGAATGCGGGCGCCGGGCTGGCCTATGAAGATTGGATGGCGCCCGCGCCATCAGCGGTCCAACTCGCCCAGAATTTGCTTCCGGGCACGCCTCTGAACCGGCCTCACCGCGGCCGTATCTCTCCTCTCCGAGCGCGCCATGTTCCTGACCCCCGTTCTCAAGCTGATGGCCGAGAAACAGGCGTCCGACCTGTTTCTGTCAGCCGGCATGCCTATCTCGATCAAGATCCGCGGCACGATCATGCCGGTCAACGGCGAAGTGTTGTCTCCGGAGATCGTGAAGAAGATCGCCTACGAGATGATGTCCGAGAAGGATCAACGTGACTTCGAACAGAACTTGGAGATGAATTTCTCCTTCCCGGTGCCGGATGTGGGCCGCTTCCGGGTCAACGTGTTTAGGCAGCGCGGCCACGTGGCGTTGGTCATTCGCTACCTGCGCGGCCAAACCCCGGGCATGGAAGCGTTGCGCCTGCCCCCCGTGCTCAAAGAGCTGATCATAGAAAAGCGCGGGTTGATCCTGGTGGTCGGCGCGACCGGATCGGGCAAATCGACCACGCTCGCGGCGATGATCGAATATCGCAACAACACGGCTGGCGGCCACGTCTTGACGGTGGAGGATCCGATTGAATTCGTATTCAAGCACAACCGCTGCGTGATCAACCAACGCGAGGTGGGGCTCGATACCAAGAGTTATCACAACGCCCTGATCAACGCCATGCGCGAGGCGCCCGACATCCTCATGATCGGCGAATCGCGCGACCGCGAGACCTTGCAGCAAGCCTTGCTCTACGCCCAGACCGGGCACTTGTGCTTGTCGACGCTGCATGCGAACAACAGCTACCACGCGCTCAATCGCATCATCAACTTCTTTCCTCACGATGCGCGCCCCGCTCTGCTCGGTGACCTCGCCTCCTCGCTCAAGGCGATCATCTCGCAGCGGCTGGTGAAGTCGGTCGACGGTGCCCAGGTCGCGGCGGTCGAGGTGCTGCTCAACAGCAAGCACATCGCCGAGCTGATCGTGAAGGGCGAGATCGACCAGATCAAGGAAGCGATCGAGAAATCGCTATCGCCCGGATCGACGAGCTTCGAGCAAGCCTTGTTCAAGCTCTACGCGGATGGCCGCATCACGCGCGAAGAAGCGCTGCGCAACTCCGACTCGGCGACGAACCTCTCATGGATCATGAACAACGCCGAGCAAGCCGCCGCACGAGCCGGCGCCAAAGGGGCGGTGCAAGCACCCCAATCCTCGTCGTTCGACGACTTCAAGATCGACATTCACGCCGGCGACTGACCGGCGGCCGTCCCCACGTCGGGCGCGCCTATAATGCGCGCCTATGTCCACCGATTCCATCGCTGCCGCAACGCTTGATCTCACCCAGGCGCTGATTCGCCTGCCCTCCGTCACACCGGAGGACAAGGGCTGCCAACAGCTGCTCTCGCAGCGCCTCGCCGCACTCGGCTTTCGGCTCGAGCCGATGCGCTTTGGCAAGGTCGACAATCTGTGGGCACGTCGCGGGACGACCGGCCCGCTGGTCTGCTTCGCCGGACATACCGATGTCGTCCCGCCCGGTCCGCTCGATCAGTGGCAATCGGATCCCTTCGTACCGACCGAGCACGAGGGCTATCTGTACGGGCGCGGCGCAGCCGACATGAAGACTTCGATCGCGGCCTTCGTCACAGCGACCGAGCGCTTCCTTGCTCAGCATCCTGATGCACCGGGCTCGATCGCGCTGTTGATCACCTCCGACGAGGAAGGCGTCGCTGTCGATGGTACGGTGCGCGTCGTGCAAGCGCTGCTCGCACGCCACGAGCGTATCGACTATTGCGTCGTGGGCGAGCCCACTTGCACGCTGCGCCTCGGCGACACGATCAAGAACGGACGACGCGGATCGCTTTCCGGCGATCTCTATGTCGAGGGCGTGCAGGGGCATGTCGCGTATCCGCATCTCGCCCGCAATCCCGTGCATTTGGCCGCGCCCGCGCTGGCCGAGCTCACTGCCGTGCAATGGGATCGCGGCAACGAATACTTTCCGCCGACGACGTTCCAGATTTCGAACATCCACGCCGGCACCGGCGCCACGAACGTGGTGCCAGGCGAATTGCACGTGGCCTTCAACTTCCGCTTTTCGACCGCCAGTACGGTCGAAGGCCTCAAGGCGAAGGTCGGCAACATTCTCGATCGCCATCGCCTCGACTATCGAATCGAGTGGTCGCTCTCCGGCATGCCCTTCCTCACTCCGAGGGGTCGACTGGTGGAAACACTCTCGCGGGCGATTGCCGACGAGCTCGACGTCACAACAGAGCTGTCAACGAGCGGCGGGACATCGGACGGCCGCTTCATCGCACAAATCTGCGAGCAGGTGGTCGAGTTCGGACCGATCAACGCGACCATTCATAAGCTCAACGAGCGGGTCGCGCTATCGGACATCGGTGCGCTGAGTCGCGTCTACGAGCGCCTGCTGCGCGAACTGCTGCTGCAGCCATGACCTCGCACCCCTCACAGCACGAGGTACGCACGACGCTGCGCACAGTGCGCGACCTCGTCCGCTTCGCCGCGAGCCGTTTCGAGGAAGCCGGCTTGCGCTACGGCCACGGCACCGACAACGCGTTCGACGAAGCCGTCTACCTCGTGCTGCGCACCCTGCACCTGCCGCTCGATCGTTTGGAGCCTTTTTTCGACGCACGATTGCTGCCGAGCGAAATCGAAAGCGTGCTCGCGGTGCTCGAGCGGCGCGTGCGCGACCGCGTGCCCGCCGCGTATCTGCTGCACGAAGCTTGGATGGGCGATTATCGGTTCTACGTCGACGAGCGCGTGCTCGTGCCGCGCTCGCATATCGCGGCCCTCGTTCAGCAGGGGCTCACCGAGTGGATCGACGATGCGCAAGCCGTCTCGGCCGCGTTGGATCTGTGCACCGGCTCCGGCTGCTTGGCGGTCTTGATGGCCTTGGCGTATCCGAGCGCCAAGGTCGATGCGACCGACATCTCCGATGACGCCCTCGCGGTGGCGTGGCGCAATGTCGAGGACTATGGTCTGCAGGATCGCATCGATCTGTTACGCTCCGACCTGTTCGCCGCCTTGCACGGCCGTCGCTACGACTTGATCGTGAGCAATCCGCCGTACGTGACGGCGGCATCGATGGAACGCTTGCCGCCCGAATACCGGCATGAGCCCGCTTTGGCGCTTGCCGCCGGAGACGACGGCCTCGATGTCGTGCGTCGCATCCTTGCCGAAGCGAGAGCGTATCTGCACCCCGGTGGTGTGCTGGTGGTCGAAGTGGGGAGCGGGCGGCTCGCCGTCGAGCAAGCGTTCCCGACGCTGCCCTTTACCTGGCTCGAGACGGGTGCGGACGACGCGGGCGTTTTCCTGCTCGAGCGGGAGCAGCTTCCAGCTTCGTAATTCGCGCCCGGCTTTCGATCGTCGCAGACGGCGCTTGCGGCGCGACCAGCGTCTGCGACCAAGCCAGAATCGTTTCGGTCTGGTGGTCGTCCAGCTCACGCCATCCACCTCGGCGTAAACCGAAGGGCAAGGACACGATGCCGAAGCGCACTCGCATCAGACGGCTCACGCGAAAGCCGACCGCGTCGAACATGCGCCGCACGATGCGATTGCGCCCTTCGCGCAAGACCACGCGATACCAGTTGTTCAAACCGCGCCCGCCGCGCTCCTCCAGTTCGTCGACGCGCGCCATGCCATCCTCCAGTCGCACCCCGCGAGTCAGTGCCCGGACATGCTCGTCGGTCAATTTGCCGATGATGCGTACGGCGTATTCGCGCTCGACTTCGAAGCGCGGATGCATCAAGCGGTTCGCCAGTTCGCCGGAGGTCGTGAAGATCAGCAGGCCGGAGGTGTTGTAGTCGAGCCGCCCCACCGCCAGCCATTTGCCGCGTCGCATCGGCGGCAGCTTCTCGAACACGCTCGGGCGGCCTTGTGGGTCGTCATGGCTGACGATCTCGCCCTCCGGCTTGTGATACAGGATGATGCGCGGCAGCTTGGCGTCATCGCGCACCGTGACTTGCCGGCGACCCACGCGAATGACATCGCCCGCCTGCACGCGCATGCCGACCTGCGCCGGATCGCCGTTGACTCTCACCTTGCCCTCGCGAATCAAAGTCTCCATTTCGCGCCGCGAGCCCAGCCCCGCTTGCGCGAGGACCTTGTGGATCTTTTGGGAAATACCGGACTCGGCGCCGTTCGCATTTTCGCGTTCCGCTTGCCCGGGCCGAGCGCGCCGGGTGGTCGGACGTCGCAACGGAGACGCAGGACGACGAGGCGCGGACGATCGTGGGCGCGACATGCGAAAGGAATGCGACGAATTCGGTTGGTTGATTTCGATCAGCTGCGCAAGCTTACTTGTAAAGCCGCTCAATGTTCGGGCGCAATTAACTTGGAGTCAATGGGCAATTCGGAATCAGCGGGCAATCCGAACGACTCTCGGCTTGCAGACCCACAGGCGAAGCGTCGCGCCGTCGCCAGCGTGCCACGCTGCTGAACCAACCTCGTGCAGTCGTTTGTCGGCAGGTAGAGCTACGAGACCTCGCGGCGCTCGAGCACCGCCTGCGCGAGCGTGCCGCTGTCGACATGCTCCAGCTCACCGCCCACCGGTAGCCCACGCGCGATGCGGCTGACCTTAAGTCCGCGCGCACGCAACAGCTCGCCGATATAGTGCGCGGTCGCTTCACCTTCGACGGTAAAGTTGGTCGCGAGAATGACTTCAGTTACGACACCGTCGGTGGCGCGCTTGAGCAAACGATCCAGATGGATCTCGCGCGCGCCGATGCCATCCAGCGGTGAGAGACGCCCCATGAGAACGAAATATTGCCCGCGGTAGCACTGCGTTTGCTCCAACATCAGCAAGTCCGCGGGTGTCTCCACCACACACAACAAGCTGTCGTCACGGCGCGGCGAACTGCAGATCTCGCACAGCGGCGTCTCTGTGAAGGTATTACAGCGCTCGCAATGGCGAATGCGGGCAAGGGCCTGATCGAGCGCACGCGCAAGCCGGCCGGCACCCTGCTGATCTCGTTGCAGCAGATGGAAGGTCATGCGTTGAGCCGACTTCGGCCCGACACCGGGGAGACAACGCAGCGCCTGGATCAATTCCTCCAGGCTGGACGGATTCTTCATCGCATCCAATCCGCGGCGTCGAGAAACGGCACCACCGGTTAGAACGGCAGCTTGAACCCTGCGGGTAGACCCAGTCCGGCTGTCATGCCGGACATCTTCTCTTGCGTGGTCGACTCGACTTTGCGCACGGCATCGTTGAACGCCGCTGCCACCAAGTCTTCCAGCATGTCTTTGTCGTCGCCCAGCAAGCTCGGATCGATGGTGACGCGCTTGACGTCATGCTTGCAAGTCATCACCACCTTCACCAGACCTGCACCCGACTGGCCTTCGACTTCCACGGTCGCGAGCTGCTCTTGCAGCTTGCGCATGTTCTCCTGCATCTGCTGCGCCTGCTTCATCAAGCCGGCTAGCTGTGCTTTCATCATGATCGCTGCTCCTTGTCCCGTTAATCCAATTCCCGTCCGCTCACGGCTCAGGCCGCGCGGTCGCGCTCGCCGCCCGCGCTGCCGGTCTCCGGTTCGGTTCCGATCGGCCCGGCACCGACCCGGCCGCCAGCAAGCGCGCCGTTATCGATGGGCTTGATCGATTCGTCCACGACACGCGCATCGAAGTTCTCCACCAACTCCCGCACGAACGGGTCCTGCTCGATCGCTTGAACGGCGTGCTGTTGTCGTGCCTGGCGTTGCTGCTCGCCGACTTGTGCCGGCGTGGCGCCCGCCGGCTCCCCGATGGTGAACTCCACGCGCATCTGGCGAGCGAAATGCTCGCTCAACGCTGCTTGCAGCTTGTCGCGGTAAGGCTTCTCGAGCAGATGGCGATGCGCCTCGGCCACGCGCAGCACCATTCGATCGTCCTCCCGCGTGTCGAGCGTGCAGTGCTGCGCCAACATCCGCGCCATGCCGCCGAGCTTCAAGCGTGCAACCAGGGCAAGCCAGCCGGATGGCGTCAAGTTCGGCGCCGCGCGCTCGGGTGCTGCACGCTCTGGCGTCGCGACCGGCTCGACGAGCCGATCGGCGCGCTCAGGTGCGGACGGAGAGGCTGTCGCCGCTGGACTTGGAACGGGAGCCTTTGCCGGTTCGCGTGCAGACGAAGAGGCCGCGGCCGCTGAACTTGGAATCGAAGCCTTCGCCGGTTCACGCGTCGCAGCGCCGGTGGCAGGTGCCGTCTGTCCGCCCGCACTCACGCCGACCGACCGCGCTGGCGGCTCGGGCAGGAAGACGAGCATGCGCAGCAGTGCCATCGTGAATCCGGCGTACTCATCAGGCGCGAGCGGCAGCTCCGCGCGCCCTTGGATCGCGATCTGGTAATAGAGCTGCAGATCCTCAGGCGCGAAACGGTGGCTTAACGCCAGCATGCGATCGCGATCCGGGTCCTCGGCGCTGACGGCTTCCGGAATAGTCTGCAGCAGCGCCAAGCGGTGGATCATACTGGCGAGGTCCTGCAACGCGGCCTCGAACGACAGGCTGCGCGCTTGCATCTGATCGGCGATCGCCATCAGCTGCGCGCCGTCCCCTGCCGCCAAGGCTTCGAGCAATTCGAACAGATAAGCCTGATCGACCGCGCCCAGCATCGCGCGCACGGAGGCCTCGTCGACGCGGCCACCGCCGTGTGCGATCGCCTGATCGAGCAAGCTCAGCCCATCACGCATGCTCCCCTGCGCCGCGCGGGCGATCAGTTGCAGCGCGGGCGCTTCGAACTCGACGCCTTCCTTCTGCAGCACGGTGGCGAGCTGCGCATTGATCTGGTTGAGCGGGATCTGCTTGAGATTGAACTGCAAGCAGCGCGACAGCACCGTCACCGGCACCTTCTGCGGATCGGTGGTGGCGAGGATGAACTTCACATGCGGGGGGGGCTCCTCGAGCGTCTTCAACATCGCGTTGAAGGCCGAGCGCGACAGCATATGCACTTCGTCGATGATGTACACCTTGAAGCGGCCGCGCGTGGGTGCGTAGAGCGCGTTCTCCAACAGATCGCGCATCTGGTCGACCTGCGTGTTCGACGCCGCGTCGAGCTCGATCAAATCGACGAAGCGCCCGCTGTCGATCTCCTGGCACGCCGAGCACTGCCCGCACGGCGCTGCGGTGACACCGGTCTCGCAGTTGAGCGCCTTCGCCATCACGCGCGCGACCGTGGTCTTGCCGACACCGCGCGTGCCCGTCATCAGGTAAGCATGGTGGAGCCGGTTCTGCTTCAAGGCGTTGGACAGCGCGCGCACCACGTGCTCCTGTCCGACCATCTCGCCGAAGCTCTTCGGCCGCCATTTGCGTGCGAGAGCGAGCGTCACGCCAGACCTCTGAAAATGAGGACGGCCCGGGTCATCTCCCGGGCCGTCCCACTGTAGGGCGGCGAGCCGAACCCCCGGCACTTGCAGAAAATAGCTGTGGCTGCTTCCTTCCGGACCTGACCAGATTCACTACCCTGCAATGCGGGGCGGCCCGCCATTGAACGATATGCGCGGACGTTGGCAATCCGCACGATCACTTCGTCCGACCTGATCGCGCGCGTAAAGCGCTGTCGATCACGCCGGGACGACGGGAATCTTGCCAATCTTGGCACGCCACTCCGCGGGGCCAGTCTGATGCACCGAAACGCCGGCGGCATCGACCGCAACCGTGACCGGCATGTCCTTGACCTCGAACTCGTAGATCGCCTCCATGCCGAGATCGCCGAAGGCGACCACACGCGCCGACTTGATCGCCTTCGACACGAGATACGCAGCACCGCCGACCGCCATCAAATACACCGCGCGATGCTTGCGAATCGCCTCGATCGCCACCGGGCCACGCTCGCCCTTGCCGATCATGCCGAGCAGACCGGTCTTTTCGAGCATGAGATCGGTGAACTTGTCCATGCGCGTCGCGGTAGTCGGGCCGGCAGGTCCGACGACTTCATCGCGCACCGGATCGACCGGGCCGACATAGTAAATGAAGCGCCCGCGCAGATCCACGCCTTCGGGCAAGCCTTGTCCCTTGGCGAATAAATCCGCAATGCGCTTGTGCGCGGCGTCGCGACCAGTCAGCAGCTTGCCCGACAGCAACAGCGTCTCGCCCGGCTTCCATTGCGTGATCTCTTCGCGGGTGACCCGATTTAGATCGACCCGACGCGCGTCGGGCGCCGGTGCCCACTCGACCTTCGGCCACCGATCGAGGCTCGGGACTTGGAGCTTCGCCGGCCCGCTGCCGTCGAGCGTGAAGTGCACGTGGCGCGTGGCCGCGCAGTTGGGAATCATCGCCACCGGCAGCGATGCTGCGTGAGTCGGATAGTCCTTGATCTTGACGTCGAGCACCGTGGTCAAACCGCCCAGGCCCTGCGCACCGATGCCCAGCGCGTTGACCTTCTCGGCGATCTCCAGCCGCAGTTCCTCGAGCCGGTTCTTCGGCCCGCGCGCTTTCAACTCGTGCAGATCGATCGGCTCCATCAGCGCTTCCTTGGCGAGCACCATCGCCTTCTCCGCGCTGCCGCCGATGCCGATGCCGAGCATTCCGGGCGGACACCATCCCGCGCCCATCGTCGGCACCGTTTTCACGACCCAATCGACGATGCTGTCGGACGGGTTGAGCATGGTGAACTTCGACTTGTTCTCCGAGCCGCCGCCTTTCGCCGCCACCGTGATCTCGACCGTGTCGCCCGGCACGACTTCCATGTGAATGACGGCCGGCGTGTTGTCACGCGTGTTCTTGCGCGCGCCCGCAGGATCCGCGACGATCGAGGCGCGCAGCACATTGTCCGGATTCGTGTAGCCGCGCCGCACGCCGTCGTTGATCATGTCGGCTACGCTCATCGTCGCATCCCAACGCACGTTCATGCCGATCTTGACGAACGCCACGACGATCCCGGTGTCCTGACAAATCGGCCGGCGGCCCACGGCGCACATGCGCGAGTTGGTAAGGATCTGCGCGATCGCATCGCGCGCAGCCGGCGATTGCTCCAGTCGATAGGCCTCGCCCAATGCCTCGATGTAGTCGAGCGGGTGGTAATAGGAGATGAACTGGAGCGCGTCGGCGACGCTCTCGATTACGTCCGACTGTTTGATCGTGGTCATCGAAGCTTGGCGCTCGTGCACTTGCGCAGCAGCGCTTGAGCACGAATGGATCGAGCGGTTTGAATAACCGGTCAATTGTACCACCCGCCCTCTGCTGTAACGCCACCGTGCGCCCGGCGGCTGCGTGGCGCTTATCGATATAATCGTTCACATGTGACTACAAGCCACCGGAGGAACGCTATGAGCACCATCGAATCGGTCCTGCAGGAAACCCGCCTCTTCCCTCCGCCCGAAGCGTTCGTCCGACAGGCCAATGTTTCCGGCATGGCCGCGTACCAGGCGCTGTGCGACGAAGCCGCGCGCGATTACGAGGGCTTCTGGGCGCGCTTGGCGCGCGAGCATGTCGTGTGGAAGAAGCCGTTCACCAAGGTCCTCGATGAGTCGAACGCGCCGTTCTTCAAGTGGTTCTCGGACGGCACGCTGAACGTCTCGTACAACTGCCTCGATCGTCACCTGGAGACGCAGCCGAACAAGGTCGCCATCATCTTCGAGGCGGACGACGGCAGCGTCACCCGCGTGACGTACAAGGAGCTCTACACCCGCGTCTGCCAGTTCGCCAACGGCTTGAAGAAGCTCGGCATCAAGAAAGGCGATCGCGTCATCATCTATCTGCCGATGAGCGTCGAAGCGGTGGTGGCGATGCAAGCCTGTGCGCGCATCGGCGCAACGCACTCGGTCGTCTTCGGCGGCTTCTCTTCGAAGAGCGTGCACGAGCGCATCGTCGATGCCGGTGCGGTCGCCATCATCACCGCCGACGGCCAGATGCGCGGCGGCAAGGAAATTCCGCTCAAGCCCGCGATCGACGAAGCGCTGAGCATGGGCGGCTGCGACGCGGTGCGAAGCGTTGTGATCTATCGTCGCACCGGCAGTGCGATCGCGTTCAACGCCCCCCGTGACCTGTGGTGGCACGATCTGGTGCGCGGGCAACCGGAGCACTGCGAGCCGGAGTGGGTCGGGGCGGAGCATCCGCTCTTTATCCTGTATACCTCGGGCTCGACCGGCAAGCCGAAAGGCGTTCAGCACTCGAGCGGCGGCTATCTGCTGCAAGCGGTGCTGACGATGAAGTGGACCTTCGACTCCAAGTCCACCGATGTCTTCTGGTGTACGGCCGACGTGGGTTGGGTAACCGGCCACACTTACATTACGTACGGGCCGCTCTGCGCGGGCGCAACCGAGATCGTGTTCGAAGGTGTGCCGACTTACCCCGACGCGGGCCGCTTCTGGAAGATGATCCAAGACCACAAGGTCAGCGTGTTCTACACCGCGCCCACCGCGATCCGCTCGCTGATCAAATCCGGCGCGGAGTTGCCCAAGAAGTACAACCTGTCGAGCTTGCGCCTGCTCGGCAGCGTCGGCGAGCCAATCAACCCCGAAGCGTGGATGTGGTATCACACGACCGTGGGCAACAGCCGGTGCCCGATCGTCGATACCTGGTGGCAGACCGAAACCGGCGCGCACATGATTACGCCATTGCCCGGTGTGGTTTCGCTCAAACCGGGATCGTGCACGTTGCCGCTGCCGGGCATCATGGCCGATGTCGTGGACGAAACCGGCCACTCGGTCGAGAAAGGCAAAGGCGGCATCCTCGTCATCAAGCGGCCGTGGCCGGCGATGATCCGCACCATCTGGGGCGATCCCGAACGCTACAAGAAGAGCTACTACCCGGACGATTTCCAGGGCAAGTACTACCTGGCTGGCGACGGCGCCAACCGCGACCTCGACGGCTACTTCTGGATCATGGGTCGCATCGATGACGTGCTGAACGTCTCCGGCCATCGTCTCGGTACGATGGAAATCGAGTCGGCGCTCGTCGCCAATCCGCTCGTCGCGGAAGCGGCCGTGGTCGGCAAGCCGCACGACATTAAAGGCGAAGCTGTGGTCGCGTTCGTCGTGCTCAAAGGCCAGCGCCCCGACGGCGCGGGCGCGCAAGAGATCGCCGCAAAACTGCGCGACTGGGTCGGCCAGGAAATCGGCCCGATCGCCAAGCCCGACGACATCCGCTTCGGCGACAACTTGCCGAAGACGCGCTCGGGCAAGATCATGCGCCGACTGCTGCGCGCGCTGGCGAAGGGCGAAGAGATCACTCAGGATGTCTCGACGCTGGAGAACCCTGCAATCTTGGAGCAGCTGAAGACGGCGGTGAAGTAGCGGGCGTTTTGACAGGGCAAGGGGGCTGGGCTATTCTCTCGCGCCCTTTTTTGCCGAGATGGTTTAGTTGCGAGGGTTGATAACGGTAGTTGCGGGATAGTGAGCAATACCGGAGAGATGACCGAGAGGCTGAAGGTGCACGCCTGGAAAGCGTGTGTACGGCTTAAACCGTACCGCGGGTTCGAATCCCGCTCTCTCCGCCAGTATAGAAGCCGACCGAGGGTCGGCTTTTTTGTGGAAGCGGCACGCAATTGGATTCACCGACTCATGGAAATACCTAATTAGCGAGCAACCTCAGCAAGACGCAAGTGGCGCTCGGTGCGGACTGGAGCGCGCACCAGAGCGACCAATAGGCGCTTGAAGATGACCTGCATATCGAATCGACGGTTGAATCGATATTGGTGCTCGGCGAGGTAGCGGTGAGCATACTTGGCGAAGTTGAAGGCATGGTAGGTCCCGCTGATGGCGCTCTTCAAATTGCCAAGCAAAGTGTTGAGGCTTTGAACTGAGGAAGCTTCACGCCGGCCTTGCCGCCGCAGGTGCTGAAAAAAAGGCGCCGAAGAAGGAGGCCTCGCCGAAGAAAAGGGGGTCGATTCGATTTCCACTTCGATTCCTAAACTTGGGCTCCTGTCCTACTCTGGCTTTTTTCACACGCATCGCGCAATGTCTTGTTAAGCTCGGCGGCGACCGCGAAGAAGCACGCTAACTAAGACAAACGAGGCCAGCAGCGCGACTGTCTTCGGCTCCGATATTTGCAGAGTTAGATCGTCGATCCCGGCGGGCGAACCGCAACTACAACCGTGGATAATGATCCAATCAACTCCGCTCCACACATCGCCCTCGAGTAAAGTCAGGTAACCTGGGTTGCCTTTCGCATACCCTCCTTTCGAGGAAGAAATGGCACCGCTAGCTGTGGGAATAAAGCTGATCACGTCAAACGGAAGTCCAGCCCGATCTAACTTCAGCGGCGTGCCGCATGGGGCCCCTACATGATCTTGAGGGTTTAAGGGAGCACCGACGTCTGTTACAGGGCCGAGCGGAATTCCAAACGGATCGACTTTTCGGCAACCCGTTGGATCAGTACCAAGGAAGGAAGAAAAGTCGTAGTCATAAGGTGGTGCATCAGGGTCGGGATTGGGTCCACATAATCCTGAATCGCTACACCTGTCAGAAAGATCCCAATGCCCTTGCACGTACCCGCCCTCTCCGGGCTGAACTACATTCTGCCAGCCGAATCCCTTTTCGCTGCCTCTATAGTAGTTGTAAATGCTTTCGCCATCGAACTTCAGGGTGACTTTGCTTGCCATAGTTGCGGACGCAACCGAGGCGAGCACGGTCGCCAGCAATATGGATCGCGTTGCCATAAAGAGCCGACCACACTTCTTCAGCGGCGCAGGCATACTTATATCTCCCTTTTCGTTTTTTCTGTTTCAGCGAGACGGGTTGCTGGAGCAAAGTCGATCTTGCTGCCGAGGTCAGTCTAACAAGCCAGTACTACGTGAGCAACTACACGGTCGTTTCATCACAGACCGAGTTTGACGGACTACTATCTGCCAGTCTTGGGACCAGCTTCGATTCTGGAAGAAACGGAGATGCGTTGTTCGCGACCAGAAGCACGGTGGCGGTCAGCCTTACGTCGACGAAGGAACACAAACGAGATGTTCCTCATGGCAAGCTCGGGCAACCGCCGCTAGTCTCAGTCATGGAACCTTTTGGCGCACCCGGCTCGGCTGAAGTGATCGAGAACCCAAGCGATGGAACACGCGAGCACTGCGTCATCGCGCCGAAGAAGAGGAACGGGGAGGTAGGCGGGGTGCAGTAGACGCCTCCTGCTGGCAGAGTTCGCAACCCAGCATGCGGCGTCGAGCGCTGGGCTGAATGCCTGCGCACAGCGATTTCGATCCGCAGCTA
>Ga0070741_10006107_pt1 | contig 26131 bp, 21 predicted proteins | sample Coa_R1_4_FD_66440 | JGI IMG/M metagenome (GOLD analysis project Ga0070741, IMG submission 66440) | Surface soil microbial communities from Centralia Pennsylvania, which are recovering from an underground coalmine fire - Coalmine... | ecosystem: Environmental > Terrestrial > Soil > Unclassified ... | reverse complement strand
GCATTCAGCCAAGTTCACATGCTGAACTACTGCTGGCGATTGTCTACATGAAGGGCAAGCAGACCGAGAAGGCAAAGCAGCTTCTCGACAAGGCCATGAAGCGTGCCCCCAAGAACACTGAAATTTTCCGCGCTGTGGCCCAGTTCTATCGTGAAGAGCACGACTACAAATCAGCCATCGCTATTTTGCTGAAAGCGCCGGTCAAAAATGCCGACGTGATGTCTGAACTCGGCTACACCTATGAGCTTGCCGGAATGAAGAAGGAATCGGCGGATGCATATGAGAAAGCCGCCGGGATGGCGCCTAAATCAGAGAACGTGCAACTGGCGGCGGCGCAGTCGCAATTGCGAGTTGGCAACTTGGACAAAACAAGAACTTTCCTCGCCCGCGCCCAGCAGATTGACCCGAATTATTATCGTCTTCACGCCATACGCGCCGACCTGGCTACGGTTGAACGGCGTGACAGTGATGCAGTGCGCGAATATCTGGCCGCGCTGGCTGCTATGCCTGAAGGCCCGGCTGAAGGAGTTCTTTATCCCATTCAATTGCGCCTGAACCTGATTGACTCTTATCGCAACCTGGATGACCAGGGAGCGATCAACCAGCAGTTGGTTCTCGCTCAGCAGCAGTTGGCCAAGATCCAGGTGGCAGGGGAGGACCAGGTAGAGTATCTGCGGTTGCGGGCCGCCATTAAAGGGCTGGGCAACGATTTTGCCGGCGCAGAAGCCGACTTGAAACAGGCGCTGCAACTTGATCCGCAGAATGACAACGTAACACTGCAATATGGGAGCCTGCTCTGGAAAATGGGCCGCAGAGCTGACGCGCGGCAGGTGTACACCACGCTGCTCAAACGCGATGAGAAGAACCGGTACGCACTGGAAGCTCTGGGCTACCTCTCGCGCGATGATGGCGATAACAAAGCTGCGGAAGGCTTCTTCACGCGCATGGCCACAGCTTATCCGAACGACTATGTTCCTTACATGGCGTTAGGCGATCTCTACACCGCCATGAAGGAGTATCCAAAGGCCCAGGCCAATTATGAGAAGGCGCACTCGTTAGCGCCAACCAATTCGCAAATCGTGGCCAGCGGTTCCAACGCTGCCATTGACGCGGGCAATGTTGACTTGGCTGGACGATGGGTTGCCCGGGCCACCGGCGCAATGAAGAATGATCCCCGCATCATGCGTGAGACCGAGCGCTATTTGTTCCTGAAAGGCAGATATGCGGAGTCTGCGCGCCTTGGCGAACAGGCAATCCAGAAGCTGCCGCATGATCGCGATGCAGCAGTTTATCTGGGCTACGACTATTACAACCTGGGTCGTTACGATGATGTTTTGGCCCTGGCAAGCCGCTATGAAGCCGTTCTTCCCAAAGAGGCCAACTTCCCGCTTCTGGCTGGGCACGTTCATAAACAGAATGATTTATTGCAGCAGGCCATTGATGATTTTTCACGTGCCATAGAAAAAGACCCCAAGATGTTTGAGGCGCTGGTGAATCGCGGTTACGTTCGCAATGACATGCAGGATGCTCAGGAAGCAATCCGCGACTTTGAGCCTGCGCTCAAGATGGATCCTAAGAGCGGTATCGCGCACTTAGGCCTGGCGTTTTCTTACTTGCAACTTCATCGTTCCCGCGAGGCCCTGGATGAGACCAACAAAGCAGAAAAACTGCTAGGACAATCAGGCGCGACGCACATGGCGCGCGCTACTGCTTACCGGCAGATGCGCGTGCTGGATAAAGCCGTGCAAGAGTACCGCGTTGCGTTGAAATATGCGCCGGATGACTTGAAGCTGCATGAAGCCCTGGCAGACGCGCTCTACCATGCCCGCCGTTACGGTCAGGCCATCGTGGAGTTGCAAACCGCGCTGCAGCTTTCGCCTGACGATCCTTTGATCTATGCCAACCTGGCTTCTGCGCACGCGCAGTTGGGGCATCGCCCAGAGACATTTAAATACATTCAGGCTGCTGAGCGAGAAGGCGTGGACCAGTCAGCAATCCTGCTGGCTACCGGTGAGGCCCTGATGACGCTGGGCGACCAGAGCGCTGCAATGGAGCGCTTTACCCGCGCGCTGGATGCACCTGACGCGAATCGCGTGGACGTGCGGATGGAGTTTGCCAAGCTGTTTGTGCAGGAAGGCAAGCTGGACGATGCCAAGCAGGAAGTAGGCCTGGCTTTTGCTGAGTCGCGCATTGGCGAGGCCTCTCCCATTACCGCAGACAATCTGGTTGAGGCTGCAAATATCTTTTTGGCCGCTCATGACTTTGATCTGGCTGAGCGATACTTTGCCAAATCCAAAGATCTGGGAGCTTCAGATGACACGGTAGCCATTGGCTTGGCAGATACCTATATCGCTCAAGGTGACGATCGCAAGGCCGCACAGGAACTCACAGCGCTGGGCCATTCCTCCGATTATCAGGAGAGCTACGATTATCAGCTTGCCTGGGCCAATATCTATTCACAACGGCATGACAACCTGCAAGCCATCTCCGCGTTTGCGCGAGCCAACCAGCTTGCAGAAGACGATCCTACGGCTGAACGGGGACTGTTAGCAGTGTCCGGGCAGGAAGGAATGCCTCTGCCGATGGTTTCAAACCTGAATATCCAGAGCGTTTTCAGCACCGGCGCGATTTTTGAAGATTCCACTCTGTACCAGATGGACAACAAGTTTTTTGGCGCTCCGGTGCCGCCGCGCTCTTCACAAGAAACCGACATCGGCACTACCTTCCGCTATCATCCGCCTGGGCCGCTGCCCATTAACGGCTTCTTCGGCGTGCGGAATTACAAAGGCACAATCTCCATCCCCAGCGAGCTGGCCATCATTCGCCGTAATACTTTTGACACAGTGCTCAATGTGGGAACAACGTACGTAATGCCCCTGGGCAACTCGCACATTGTTTTGGATCCCGGCATTGAATTCACCATACGGCGCGATACTGAATCGCCGGTGGAGATGAACCAGCAGTTATTCCGCCAGTATCTGTATCTGAGCACTTCACCGTTCTTCAACTGGCTGACCGTTCGCGGCAGCGCGATTCATGAAGCTGGTCCCTTTGCTGACCAAAACCTGCATTCGCGCGATCTGGGCGCCAGCGTTGAGTTTGAAGTTGGGCGGCCCTGGGGCAACAATTCATTTGTCACCGGTTACTCTGTCCGCGATCTGCTCTTCCGCCCGGCTATTCGTGAGTTTTACACCACCTCAACATGGGCAGGCGTGGAGCACAAGTTCGGCCAGAAAGCCGCCGTTACTGTTCTGGGAAAATATATTCGTTCATGGCGCGTGCAAGACCTGGAGTTTGCCACAGCACAGGTCCTGGTTCCCGGAGCTCGCTTTGAATTCAAACCAAACGACCACTGGAGTGTGGATGCTTCCGCCGATCTCACACGTGGCGAAGGGTTCCATTTGTACGACAACGTCCAGACCGGATTCCTCATCTCTTACATGAAGCCCCTTCGCCGCAGCGTGAACGATGGCAGCGGGGAATTGTCAGTAGATTATCCGCTGCGGTTCTCCGTTGGGTTGCAGCAGCAGTCTTTCTACAGTTTCACTGGCGCAGCAGGCAGTACGTCTGCTCTGCGCCCGGTTGTACAGATTTCGATTTTTTAGGATTCAGGGGCCATGAAGATTTGTTTTGTCAGCGGCTTTCCGCCGAGCAAGATCGTGCTCAACGAGTACGGCTACCATGTTGCGCGCGAGCTGCAAGCCGACCCGCTGGTGAGTTTGACGATCCTTGCGGATGAATATGAAGGGCAAGAGCCTGAGCTGCCAGAATTTGACGTGGAGCGCTGCTGGAAGGTCAATCGCCTGAGCAATCATGCCCGGCTGCTCCGCGCCATCCGTAATTGCAAACCTGATGTTGTGTGGTTCAACCTGGTCTTTTCCAGCTTTGGCAACAAGGAGCATCCTCTGGCTGCGTTCTCAGGCCTTACCTTACCGGCCTTGACCCGCGCCGCTGGATACTTTACGCACGTTACTTTGCATCACCTGATGGACCACATTGATTTGGACGATGCCGGAGTGCGCAGCAAAACACTCTTTAAGGTGGCTGGACACGTAGCCACGCGCATGCTCTTGATGGCCAACTCAATCTCCGTGCTGTTGCCAGCCTACAGGCGCACACTGATTGAAAAATATCGCGGAGAAAACATTCACTTTCGCGCCCACGGAATTCTTTCTGCGCGACCGGAATACCCTGACTTTTCCCGCCGGGGCAATCCAGAACATCGCATTCTGGCTTTCGGCAAGTGGGGGACTTACAAGCGCTGCGAAATGCTGATTGAAGCTTTTGAGCAGGAAGTCGCAAAGAAAGTGCCGAATGCCAAACTGATCATTGCAGGCACCAACAATACCAACTCACCGGGATACATTGAGGGATTGCGGGCAAAGTACTCCAATCATCCAAAGATTGAGTTCACCGGATACGTGGAAGAAGAAGATATACCTGAGATTTTCGGTACTTCGTCTTTCATGGTGATGCCTTATACCTCAGCCACCGGTGCGAGCGGCGTCGCCAATCTGGCAGCTGCCCACGGCGTGCCCATTGTCTGTTCTGACGTGCCTGATTTCCGTGAGATGGGCGATAGCGGCGGGCTTGCGATTAAGTTTTATCCGGTTGGCGACAAAGCAGCCCTGGCACGCAACATGATTGAACTACTGCAAAACGAGCAGGAACAGCATGAGATGGCGGAGCAGAATTTCTCCGCAGCTCTGCGCATGACCATGCCGCAAATCATCCGCCAGTACGTCCGTGCTTTTGACCGCCATCAGCGCGCCCGCGCACTGGAAGCCGTTTCGCGCTTCCGTCGCATTCCGTCCTGGGTGCCTTCACGCTCGGCCATCTTCAGGGCTTCACGCTGGGGTACTCGCCTCTAGAATTATTGCGCCAGTATCCAGCTTGCGATCCAAAGCCGTCAATTGAGAGGTCCTAAGTTGCCCGCTTGAAATTGAGAGGCAACGGCTGGCCCTGATTCCACGTACCCTGGATCGTAGAACCAGTGGTGAGTTTCCCTTCATAAGTGCCGTGGACCGCGCTGGAACTGAAGGAAAGCTTTCCGTCCTGAAATGAAATCTTGTCGATAGCGATGCCGTTGACCCCTTGGTCAAGGCTGTCCATAGTGGCGCTAAGAGTGCCATCAGCGGCTTGTTTGATATGCAAGGCCAGGCGGAGTTTCTGTCCACCCTCCTCCAGCGTGCCCTGCCAGTTCCCTGCCACCGGAGATGCTGTCGTTTTCTTGGCGGGGCTATTCGGCGCCTTTTGAGCAGTTGCCGCGCCCAGAAACATCAACATGGCAAGTACAATCCCACTTGTCTTTCTGAACAACATCCGCATAAACGTTCCTCCGTACCTCGCGAACCAAATGTACAACGGCCAAAGCTATGCTGCCTGATAATATCTCGAGTTCGCGCATCTGCTTTAGCTTTTATTCCCCGGATCGTCTCCGGCTGGCTTGCTTATTTCTCTTCTAGTACCTGCTGCGCTGGCAGCTCTTGTTGTTCGGGTCGTTTGCCTTGTGCGGCATCGGCGTGCGATGGCCATGGCAAGCTAGGCAGTACGTTGCGGCTTAGCACCACGAGATGTGAGGACTTCCTGCGCTGCGCGATATCCAGAAGCAATTGCTCCGTGCACGGTTGCGTTGTAGCCATCAGCATTCGTGGCTTCACCGGCAAAGTAGAGTGTCTCCGCCACAGGAGTACCCAGCGCCCGCGCAGCATCAATGCCTCCAACAGCCGCATAACTATATCCGCCGCGGGAAAAAGGATCAGCCTGCCAGTCGTGCGTAAACGCGCCGGTCATCTGCGCCTCCAGGTCACGCGCGTCAGTTCCCATGATCCGTGCCAGGGCTTGTGTTGCATTATAGGTGATCTCTTCTGTGGACAGGCCTTTTAGCGCCACAGCGTATCTTCCTGCGGCCCATGCGGTAAGAATGGGAGAAGGCAGCGCATTGCTTGTCCACCACGTTGGGAATTGCGGATCATTGGTGAACAGGAAGCTCATGTCAGACATTTCAGGATCGTGCTCCCAGATTTTTGTGCGGAAGCAGAGCGTGACTCGCACTGCCCCGCCCATCTCAAGAAACCGGATGGCATTTTCTTTTTCAGGCAAAGCAGGCAAAAAAGCAATGTCTTTCGCCTTCAGCACCCCCAAGGAAACAGTGATGATCGCGCGCGGAGCATGGAACTCAGCGTTCGCGGTCTTGGCTACAACTTCACCGCGTCGCCAGTTAATTTCCGTCACAACGTTGTCAAGCAGTACATCACAACGCTCCGGCTCGATGCGGCCCTGTATGGCGCGCACCAAGCCTTCATACCCGGCGGCAAAGCGAAACTGCTTGTCGTCGCCTCTGATGGCTTCTTCTGCATGTGTGTCGCGTATAAGGGAATGCACGCTGATTAATATGGGGTCGGCAGCGTGAAACCCCTCCACGTATCGCAGCGCATGTTCCCGGACCTCACTGCTGACGCCTGAGCGGTCTATATAATGCTGGAAAGACTGATCAGGTTCATCGGCAGGCATTTCCTCAAAAAGCTGTTCAATCTTTCCCATCAGCCAGCCTGCATCAGCCCACTCGCCATCAATTTTCCTGCGAAAGTGGCCTTCAACCGTAGAGATCGGAAGTGCGGCCTCAGCAGCCACTTGAAGAATCTCTTCCGGGCGTCCATGGATAAACTCCGCGCCAAGTTCTACTGGATAGTTTGGTGTTTGTTTAGTCCAAATCCTGCCACCAAGGCGGTCTCGAGCTTCCAGCAGGGTAACGCGCATGCCTGCAGCAGTAAGCCGGCGTGCAGCGGCCAAGCCGGCAACACCACCGCCGATTATCAGGACATCAATTGTATTTTTCATAGACCGGCTGCGCTTAGCGCCTGCTTTTCATCTACCGGCATAGGATAAACGCCGAGCGATCTTGCTGCACCGATATCAACGGTGAGGACTTCGCTCTGGGGCGTCTTTTTAAGCCAGGCTTGTGCGCGAGCGGCGGCTGCAGCAAACGTTCCTTGTGGAAGCACGGTCAAGTCAAGATAGAGAATCTTCTGTGAGTTCGGTCCCAGGCGCACGCCGGTAAAGGCATGTCCAGGGACAATCACCACCACAGGCTGCATGCCCAGATTCTCCATGGCGGAAGCAAAGGCCACGCTTACATCAATGCAATTGGCATTGCTCAGTTGCAGTGTCTCACGCGGCAGGCGGATACGTTGCGTCTCATCGGGATAATTTCCAAACGTATAAATGCTGCTGACGTAGCTGATGCCGGAGCGGCGCATCGCCTCAAACACCGCACGCGCCTGTGCGCGTACCTGTGTCTCCAATTTGGTACCGGGAATAATGTTGTACCCACGGAGATGCCGTCCGGGTATAAGGCGTTCAGCACTGGAAACCAGTTGCAGCACGCGATCATCATGCGGGGTGACCCAACGGGCCAACAGTTGAGCGTTGGCAAATTTTCTGCCCCAGAAAAGATCTGAAGCGCTATGCAGAAACACCGGCCGCTGCTGTGCAAAGGTCCGTCCGGTAGCAGGGTCCTGCACCTGCACCATGAGCGTGGCCTGGCGCATCTCGCCATTGTCATAAGCCTGCGCAAGCAGCTCAGGATCAAGATTGAACGTGCGCACTTCATGCGGCCCGATTACCGCTGTCTGCTGTAATTGCTCGCTCCAGCCGCGCACCTCTGCAGTAATGATCTGCAAGACCGGCTTGGTAGCCGTATTGGCGATGCTGAGCGTCGCCAGCGGCCAATAGTCCGCCGCTTTGGCGCCCGCAAGCGCAGGAAAAATCTCACCTCGCCCGGGTAAATTGAGTTGATATTGAATTTGCAATGGCGAAGCCGGTCCCGACGTGGGCTGCATTTTGGCCGGCAACTCCGGATCAGGCAAAGGTTTGAGTGCTAATTTGGAGACAAACATCCATCCCCATGCCAATGTACCGGCCAGTCCGAGCGTGGTAAAGAAAAAAACCCACGCGAGCCATCGCGCAATCCTGCCTTGTTTCGTCGGTCCACTCATCCCTACTAAATTGGGTGATGAAGAGAGCTGGTAGGTTGCAAGAATTTTGCCGTGTAGGAAGGCAACGCCTTAATCATGCGTAGGTGTCATCGTGATGCTTAGACGTCAGCGTGCCGGATTTTCCGCCGATTTCCGGGGAACTATTTGATGTTGCATGGTTGGTGACGTCTTCCAAAACTCAGGATCGTCAACAATCCACTCGCCCGCAGGATTGCTGATGGCGGGATTCACGGAAAACAGCCAGGTTTCAGCGCTAACAATAGATGCCCGAACGTCCTCATCCAGGCGGCTGCGTACAGAGTCATCCACATCGCTTGAGTAATCGTCAATGGGCGGGTCTAACGCGTTGCCAGCGATCTGCAGGCTGCGGTAGGCGGAAAAAATCAGGTAGATATTGTTCGGCATGCCGGAGACGATCTGATAAACCACCCGATCATCCGCGGCGTTGGCGCGCTGCCGGACAATCCTGAGCGTGCGATGAATCTCTTCAAACTCGCGCTCATGGCCGGGCTTTATGGTGACCACTGTAACAGTGAAGAAGCGAGTCCGCGGCTGCACCAAGCCAACGCCGCTGCCGCTGAGGTCGTCACGATAATGCGCGAAGACAACGCGAGGATCTCTTACTAGGTTGGTCTTGGCTTCTGCAAGGCGGCCCAGATCGGCGCTTAGCGTAGCGTTCTTGACGAACGGCTCACCGCTGCGCTCGACGGCGGCATACGATTCAAAGCCCTCCATGTACCAGACTTCGCTCTGCGGGCCGGTGATGGATTGAATCGCCAAGTAAGGCCAGGTGCTGGCCCGCGCACATGCCAGCGCCGCCTCACCTTCCACACGCGTATACTCGGCCATTTTTCCCGGCTTTACCGGATCGCGGTAAATCTCCAGGATCGCCGGCGGCGAAGCCTGCGCCTGCTGGGCAGAGATGAACGTGCCGGCAGAAAAGAGAGCGAGCAGACAGAGGATGAAACGCAGGGCAGACATGATGCGCCCATTTAAGCAAACAGAGTGGCTGCCTGTCATGCAGAAACTTGAAATCGACAGTCACAGCCCGTTTGGGTGCTAGCGGGTAGCCGCGGGCACTTTGTTGTCCACAAAGGCCACGGATTCTTCCAGCATCTCCTGGACCAATTCAGGCGAGGACGCTTCAGCGTAAATGCGCATGAGCGGCTCAGTGCCGGACGAGCGTAAGAGGACCCAAGCTTCAGCGCCACGGTCCTTGATGGGGGCGTCAAGGAAGAATTTGATGCCGTCGAGGTTTTTCTTACGCAGAATCTTATAGCGGCCCAGTGACTTGGTTTCATTCGCGGCGGCGCGGGCGATAGCAGCGTCTTTTATGTCATTAGGAATGCGCAGGTCGCGTCGGGCGTAAAAATGCGGTCCATATTCAGATTGCAACGCGGCCACTAGCTGGCCCAGGCTCTTGCCCTCATCGGCCATTACATTGGCCAGCAACAGGGCGTTGAGCAGGCCGTCGCGCTCAGGCAGATGGCGCTGGAAGCCGATGCCGCCAGATTCTTCTCCGCCGATCACTATTTGCCGCTCCAGCATGAGATCGCAGATGTACTTGAAGCCGATGCCGCACTCCAGCAACTTGCGGCCGTGCTTGGCGGCAATGCGATCAAGCATGCGCGTGGTGTTAAAGGCGCGCACTACGTCGCCAGACCAGTCATTGTGATATTTCACGACCCACTGCAGCAGAATGGAGAAAATCTTGTGCGAGTCCACAAAGCTGCCATCTTCAGCGGCAGCGCCAATGCGGTCAGCATCGCCATCAGTGATGAACGCGGCATGGCATTTCTCTTTAACAACAATCTCCTGGGCAGCGCGCACGTGCGGCAGAATAGGCTCAGGATTGATTCCCGGGAAGAGCGGATTTACGTCACTGCGAATCTGGACGTGGGGGATGTGTCGTTTGGAAAAAATCTCTGCCAGCACGTTACGCCCAGCGCCGTACATGCAGTCGATGGCAAACTTGAAGTTGGCTTTTGCAATTTTGTCGAGATCGGCAAATTTGCAGATGGCTTCTACATACGGCGTCTTGAAATCAGTTTCTTCGATCCTGGCCGTACTGCTTTTGGGCATGGCTCCGGCAATAACGTTGTCTTCAATCTGCTTAATGATGGCAGGCGTGGCTGAACCGCCATAGGTGGCCTTGAACTTCACGCCATTCCAATCCCACGGATTGTGACTGGAGGTGATCATCACGCCGCCGGCAGTGCGCAAATTTTTTACCGCATAAGAAAGCGCCGGCGTGGGCGTGTAATCGTTCGAAATCTTGATAGGAATTCCTGCAGCGGCAAGGACTTCAGCAGCGGCCTGAGCAAACCGGCGCGAGCCAAAGCGCGTGTCATAGCCGATGACAAGACCGCGGGCCGGATCTTCATTTTTCAGGACATAGGCAGCAATGCCGCCAGCCACCCGGCGCACGTTCTCAAAAGTGTAGTCATCGGCGATTACGCCTCGCCAGCCATCAGTACCGAATTTGATTTGGGCATTCATTGTTGTTGAGTATTACACCAATTCCGTCAGTTTTTTCTCATTCAAGTATTTCACAATTTTGCCAACGTCCTGGGAGTGCTCGCGCGTAGTTACCAGGATGGCGTCTTCCGTCTCTACCACAACCAGATTGTGCACGCCGACAGCGGCAACAAATTTATCAGGAGCGTAGATATAGTTGCCGGTTGCGTTGGCAGCGTAAGCATCTTTGCCCTCCACCACATTTTTGGCTTCGTCCTTGTAATGGACAGCATGGTGCTCATAGAGAGCGGCCCAGGAACCAAGGTCGTTCCAGCCATAGTCGGCGCGAAGACAGAAGAGGTTGGATGAATGCTGGCCCTTGGCAGAGCGAGGCTCCAGCACAGCATAATCAATGCTGATGTTTTCGCACTTGGGGTAGAGCTGCGCGAATTTTTTGCCAAAATCTTTTGTGTTCCAGGCCGCCGCAATCTCATCAAGAAACGGCGCAGTTTCAGAGAGATGCTCACGTAGCGCGCGGGTGAGGGTGCGCGCACTCCAGACAAAAATGCCGCTATTCCAATAGTAATTTCCGGCGTTCAAGAATTCTTCCGCACGCTGCTGGTTTGGCTTTTCTGTAAAGCGCTTTACGTGAAACAGCTCAGACTCGATCTTGTCACCAGTTTCAATATAGCCATAGCCGGTTTCTGCCCGCGCCGGCTGCACTCCCATGACCACGATGTGGTCTTCCTTTGCCGCCAATTCCACGGCGCGCTGCAGGACTTTACGGAACTTTTTCTCATCGCCGATGACATGGTCGGCAGGAAACATGCCGATGATTGCATCCGGTGACAACCGCTCCAGAAGGAACGCCGCCAGCCCGATAGCTGGAGCAGTGTTGCGCGGTTCCGGCTCACTCACAATCTGCCGCGCCGGAACCTGTGGAAGCTGGCGTTGGATTTCAGGGGAAACAAATTCGTTGGTGATCACCCAAAAATCTTTTTCCGAGCATAGAGGCTGCAGGCGCTCCATGGTTTTCTGAATCATGGTCTGCTTGCCGTCAAGCGCCAGTACCTGCTTGGCCAGCTTGCGCCGGCTTCGTGGCCAAAAGCGGGTGCCGCTGCCACCGGCCAGAATCACGGGATAGAACGGCGGTTTGCTCACGCAGCCTGCCTCTGAATGCTGGTGATGATTTCTTTTCTCAGGTTTCTTGGCAAATAGTATTTCTTCATCAAACCCTGCTTAGAGAACCAGCTGTTTCCACCATGGTTGTTGCCGGAGGGCCAACTTTTTCCACTGGCAATGACGCGCACAAAAATTCAATTTCCCATTGCGGCTTGAGCAAAAATCTATCCACGGTGGCCGGAACAATTACAGTTTCCCCACTGGCAAAGGTTACCGGAGCAGCGCCTTCGCATTCAATCACGCCTGCGCCACGTGTTGCCACCAGACACCAGACGCTCCGTTTGGAGTGCCGGGGGCGACGGAATTCCCACGGACGGGCAAAATGGAATTTATCGATAATGAAACATGGCGAAGTCACCAAATTGGCCTGTGTCTTGCCGCTCTCAACGTGTGGCTGGCCGGCGATTACCTTGCCTGCATGTGTCTGCTCTCTGGTTGCCTGCAAGCCGCTTTCAATATGCAACTGGCGCGGACGACCGTAATCATAGAGGCGAAACGTAGTGTCTGAGTTCTGCTGGGTTTCCACGATCACTGAACCAGGCCCAATGGCGTGTACAGTGCCTGCATCCACGTAAAACATGTCGCCAGCCTGGAGATCAATCCAGTTGAGCAACTGCTCCATGCGAACTTCACGGATAGCGCGCTCGACATCCATTTTTGTTATGCCCGGTTTTAAGCCAAGGCCGATCTGCGCTCCCGGCTCTGCGCGCAACACGTACCAGCACTCTGTTTTCCCGCAGGGCTGGCCGAGCCGCGCAGCCGTCTCGTCATCCGGGTGGACTTGTACTGATAACTTGTCTTTGGGAAAAAGAAATTTGATCAGCAATGGAAAGCGCGAGGCATGGCTGGCGGCTTCTCCCAGCAGTTGCTGGCCAAACTCGCGGCTTAGATCGGAGAGGTTTTTCCCCGCCAGCGGCCCATTGGCAATGCGGCAATCGTCGCCGGTGAGCCAGGCTTCGCCAATAGGGCTGCCAAGGATTTCCCGTGAATAGATGGGGGCCAGGTCGCGGGCCCCCCAGATACGCTCATGAAATTGTGGCTGCAACAGCAGAGGATACAAGTCAGGCATGCAAGTTGGGTCCAGACACTTTGGCAGGGCCTAAAATCTTAGACTCGCAGAAAAGCCGAGACGTTGTCCAGCAGCTTTGGTCTGTGGCTATTCCTTAGAGCTTGCCAAACCACTCCTGCATTCTCTCCAGTCCACGCTCAATCTCGGTCGGTGATGTGGCATAAGACAAGCGGATATGCTCGCGCGTGCCAAAGGCCTCGCCGGGGACCGTGACCACATGGGCTTCATGGAGAAGGCGCTTAGCCACGTCCGCTCCCGACTTGACGCCCGATTTGCCAAAGTAAGCCGAGACGTTGGGATAAACGTAAAACGCGCCTTCCGGCTTCACGCAGGTAATTCCCGGGATCAGCTTCAAATGGCCCAGCGTAAGCTCGCGCAGCAGGATGTAGTCCTGCTTCATTTTCTCTACGCATTCCTGCGGGCCGGTAACGGCTGCCAGAGCGGCCATTTGCACCATATGCGCCGTGCTGGAGGTGCTTTGGCTTTGCAGCTTGGTCATGGCGCTGATGATGGGCGCCGGCCCAAGGGCGTACCCAAGCCGCCAGCCGGTCATGGCGTAGGTTTTGGAGAGAGAGCCAACGATTACCAGATGCTGCTTGACATCATTAACTGAACCGGCAGAAAACCGCCGAGGCGTGTAGTTCAGATAGACGTAGCACTCATCTGCAATAACATAGATTCCACGCTTGTGCGCCATGCGAAGAATGGCAGCAAAGTCCGGAGGCTCAAGCACCGCTCCGCTTGGATTGTTAGGGCTGTTGATGATGATGGCACGGGTGCGCGGCGTGATCTGCCGCTCAATCATCTCCGGGGTCAGGCGGAAGTTGTCTGCCTCGTCGGTCTCAACGAAAACGCACTTGCCACCTGCGTATTCAATAATGTCTTTGAACGAAACCCAGTAAGGCACCGGGACAATGACTTCATCGCCGTGGTCGACAATGACCTGGATGGAGTTGAAAAGCGCCAGCTTTCCGCCTGTGGAGACCATACACTCACTGGGCTGGTACATGGAGCCGAAATCGGCGGCATGGCGACGCACAATCGCCATACGCAGTTCCTGGATTCCCGCCACTGCGGTGTAGCGAGTGAAGTTGTTTTGAATGGCATTAATAGGGGCGTCTTTGATGTGCTGCGGCGTAGGGAAATGCGGCTCTCCGGCGCCGAACTCCACCAGGTCGGCCCCAGTAGCTTTCAATTGTGCGGCTTCAGCCACTACGGCCATGGTGGCGCTGATCTCAATGCGGTTTACGCGATCACTGAATTGCTTTACTGCAGGTACAGTTGCCATTTCATCCTCACTTCAAAGTTTGGCTGCAGCGCCATGGAATTTATCCCGCAGCCGTTGCTCCACCAGTTCCGGCACCAGCCCGCGCACGGAACCGCCAAGGCGAAAAATCTCTTTAACCAGCCGCGAGCTTAGATAAGAATAAGCTTCCGCGGGCATCATGAATACGGTTTCCAATTGCGGCTGCAGCTTGCGGTTCATCAGGGCCATCTGCAGCTCATATTCATAGTCGCTGATGGCGCGAATGCCGCGCAGCACAGCCTTGGCTTTCTTCTGCATGGCGTAATCCACCAGCAGGCCATCAAACGTTTCCACGCGCACGTTTTCGTAGTGCTTTGTCATGTGCTCCAGCATCTCCAGCCGTTCAGCCAGGGTGAAGAGCGGGTCTTTCTCTGAGTTGCGCAGAATCGCGACAATCAACTCATCAAAAATCTTGCTGCCGCGCTCAATCAGGTCAAGATGCCCGTTGGTAAGCGGGTCAAACGAGCCGGGATAAATGGCGCGCACGAGGTTCAAGATTGGAGTCCTGGGTTGCAGTTGAAAAGCCGCTTCTGAAATTTGATTTTAAGCTGCTTTTTGAGGCGCGGCAATGTGGGAAACCCGGCATTATTTGCAAAGAAGCAGCTCTGGCGCAAGCTGCTGAAGACAGGTAGTTTAAGCAAGAATTACTTCAGTGTAGGCTGCACGACGGATTCTCTTTACATCTCAGAGAGCAGACTAGTATGGTTAAATTGCTGGGCCAGACCACCATTCAAAGAACGGATCAGCCGAATGCTACATAAATCTTCGCGCAGTGAAGAAACTTTGCTGTTTGCTAAAAATTTTCTTCAACATCCCATGATGCTGGGATCTCTCATACCCAGTTCACGTTTCCTGATTGACCGCCTGATGAGCAAGATTGATTGGAAGCGCGCTCGCACCATTGTGGAGTACGGTCCGGGCGTGGGCACAATTACTGCGCACATTCTGGAGCGCATGTCTCCTGACGCACGGCTGGTAGTTTTTGAGATGAATGAGGATTTCGTCCGTTACCTGACGCGGACCTTTCCTGATAAGCGGCTGCACGTGATACACGGCTCGGCGGAAAACGTTCAGAAAGAGCTTGACCGGCTGAAGCTGGACGGAGCCGATTTCATCATCTCCGGAATTCCCTTCACTACCATGCCCATAGAGTTGCGGGAAAAGATCATGCGGGAATCACGTGAGGCGCTCAATCCCGGCGGCGCTGCGCTGGTGTACCAGTTCACACGCGCTGTACTTCCATATCTCCGCAGCCATTTCCGCAAGATTGACCAGGACTTTGAACCGCGCAATATCCTGCCGGCAAGATTGTTCTATTGCACTTAGCTATTTCTGTCGCTACGCTCCAAACCGCTTTAAGGGCCTCGTTCCTGGCCACTTGATCCAGCCCTCGATCACACCGCTCGGCGGCACGGGCCTCGCGGCTTTTCCGTAGTGATCCCGCCCTGGTTGCCATGTATCTGGTCGACAAACTCCAGAAAGCGTCGGTGTTCCAGCCGGCAAGACAGTTGGCATCAACGGCGGCATGAACCATCCACGTATGGTGGGCAAAGGAAACTCCTTGTAGAGGAAGGTTACTCAATCGCCATATTCTTTCAGCCATGCTCCTCTATCGCACTAACAAAATCCGAAACGCTAAGGCACAGTTACTAAATCACTCGCATCATCACTGGAGGGAGCGGTGGTGTGCGATAGCTGCGTCAAAGCCCCGGTTGTGGGATCAATGCTGTAAGTAAATAGCGAGCCTGGGGAAGAGATATAGGCAAACTTACCCGAAAAATCAATCGTAACCGAGTCAACATTATTTACGATTGCGCCGGGAATAGGGGTAAACGTTCCAGCGCCAGGATTTACCGCATAGCCTTTTACGGTTTGATTTGCGCTGGTGGCTGTGTCAGTGAATGCTGCCACGTAAAGAAATTTTCCATCAGGCGTGAGTTCTAAAGATTCTGCTCCAGGATCAATGGCAAATGGCGATCCGCTAACCATGCTGAGAGCTCCGCCAGCGCCAACCGCGAATACTGCAACCGTGCCTTCGTTTGCATTAGCTACATACAGGAATTTTCCGTCAGAGCTTGCGGCTATGGGGCCGGCTGATCCACCAGTGGAGATCGGCGCGCCGTCTGCCAATAGCTGTCCAGTTGAAGAAACAATGGAAAACGCTTCAACCAGCCCGTTGCCTGCGTTGAACACAAACTGGCCATCGGCGCTGGCTGCGGCAAAGTTGCCAAGCGGAGGCGCATTTGAAGTAGAAGTCGTTTTGGTCAGGGTGCCCGTGTTCTGATCAATGGCATAAACATCAAAGCCCGTGCTGGCAGAGTCGCCCAGGCCGTTTGGCTCAAACAGAAAATGCCCTGTGCCATCCATGACCATGAAATTATTGTTTCGCTGAGGGAATGTGATGGGGCTACCCGGAACAGACGTAAGCGCTCCGGTCTGCCGATCAATCTTGAATCCGGCAATGCCCGGTTCGCCTATGGTCATTTCAACAGCAGTGGCGTCCACATTAAGCACATAAACGAATCTGCCCTTAACGTCGCCCACAATCTGGATAACGTCAGGCGTGCCTAATCCCTCATCGAATGGCGATCCTGCCACAGGCACAACGGAACCGTTGCTCTGGATGATTCCCGCTTGTATGGTGCCGGTCTCAAATCCCGGTGTTCCATAAATAAAGCGGCTGGCTAAAGCCGGAGTCGGAGTTGGAGAGGGCGTGGGACTTGCCGGGGGAGTCGGAGTAGGAGATGGATTATTCGTCTTCCCGCTTCCGCTTCCGCTAACCGAACCACAACCGGTGAAAGCCAGCAGAAGGATGATTGTTAAAGCCAGAGTGAACAGCGACGGAACCTGTGTTCGGCCCATTTTGTTATTCCTGCGATTCTGCTGGGCGCGCAGCACTGCCCCGCGTGAACTTGTGGCTCTCCAGTCGCGCTCTTGCCAAGCGGGGAGCGCTTAAGGGCCTCCACACAGGGCGGAATGCCCATCACTCATAAAAGATGCAGGAGTTGGAAGAAAAGTAGTATCGGCGCGAAGAATCGAGGGAATTATTGCTGCAGATTATCGAGACGCAAACATTCTTTTTCAAAACGGTCCGTTAGTATCAGGAAAAATAAATGTTCGCCTGCAACCTGAAGGGTCAGAATGCGATCACGACTTTTCCAAGCGTCGCATTCGATTCCAGCCGCTGGTGGCCTTTGCTGATCTCATCCAGCTTGAAAGTGCTATCGATATTTGGTCGCAACACTCCGCTGGCCAGAAGCGGCACGACTTCAGCGGCGAATTTTTTTGTGACCTCAATTTTTTCTTCCAGAGAGCGAGCACGCAGCACGGTACCCCACACTTTGAGGCGCTTACTGAGCATGTAACGCGCGTCAAGTTCGTAGCTTCCGCCGGCGATGGTGCCCACCAGCACCATGCGGCCTTTGTTGGCCAAAAGCTTCTGGCTGGCTTTGACGTAAGAACCTCCAACAAGATCAAGCACCACGTTAATGCCTTTGCCGCCAGTCCACTTTTGCGCGGCTGCCTCCAGTGCATCAAAGTTTTCGCGGACAACGGTCCCTGCTTCCAGCCCAAGCGGCTTTGATTGCTCAATTTTGTCAGCGGTCCGCGAGGTTCCATACGGCACAGTCTGGATAGCACGGCAGAGTTGTACCGCAGCCAGGCCCACGCCGCTGCCAACGGCGTGAATAAGGACGGTTTCTCCGGGGCGAAGAGTGGCTTGTGTCCAGAGAGCGTCATGCGCGGTGATAAAAACCTCAGGAATTGCGGCTGCTTGTTCAAAACTGAGATTGGAAGGAATCTCAGCCAGCAGATGTTCTGAGGTCGCCAAATACTCGGCATGTGCACCGCCGCCGATTAAGCCAAAAACACGTTGCCCAGGTTTCCATAGCCGCACTGACGAGCCGATCTCAGCCACTTCACCAGCAAATTCAATGCCGGGAATCTCTGCGGGAAAGCCGGACGGAGGAGGATATTTACCTTCCCGTTGCAGCAGATCGGCACGGTTAAGCGAGGAGGCGCGCACGCGCACCAGCACTTGCTCATTGTTGATTGCTGGCCTGTCAACCTGGCGAATCTCCAGCACTTCCGGACCGCCGAAACTTGAGATCCAGACTGCGCGCATGGTGTTCATCAAAGAAGTCCCGCTTGATTATAAGTCCCCCAAACTCGATGTGGTGGCCGCCGCAAACGTTAATTCTGCAGGTTCAAGACCAACGCCGGACTGGACTGCCAATGAGCTGACATACTATCCTTAAGTGTTAGGTTTAACATTGCTGGTTCGGGGCTTGCTCCGATATATTGCTTATCCGACATGTACGAGGACTTTCACGCCACAGACCGCTGGACCGGACAGAAGCTACACTGCGTTTATCAGGCATTGATTGTTGCCATCGCCACCCGGCACGCAGACGCCATTGACATTAAATTTCTGGCGAGCGGACGCCCCGTTTGGATCGCTTTGCCGCATCCAACATGGGTGGAGTACAACCAGCGCACTGGCCGGGTGATTACTGATCCGCTGGCCATTCAGATTGCCGGGCATTTCCTGAAGACAGCCATTGAATCCGGCACCTATGAACATGGACGGGAGATGTACACGCTTACAGTAGAAGAAGCGCTCAAACATTTGAATGCGGTGTTGCAAGAAGTGGGTGCGCCAGAAGACGCGCTCATCAAAACGGCCTAGCCGTAGCTCATCAGCCAAAACCCGCTGTATGCGCCAGCCCTTAGACGCCCTCAGGTTTTGAGAACAGGAGATCACGCAATCATGTCACAAACTCTGCCAGCCATTGATACAGCTTCAACGTTGGACACACTTCTTAAGAGCAGCAAAGTTCATATCAATCTTTATTCCGCTCCATTGGTGGAGCACGCTGTGCGCCGCGGTGAAGGTGCAATTGCTGACAATGGCGCCCTGGTGGGTTATACGGGCAAATTTACCGGTCGTACCCCAAAAGACAAGTTCACGGTAAAAGATTCAATCACAGCAGAGAAGGTGAACTGGGGCAGTGTGAACCAGCCTATCGATGCGGACAAGTTTGATGCTCTCTTTGAACGGGTAACAGCGTACTTGCGAAGCAAAGAATTGTTTGTGGAAGACCTGTTTGCCGGCGCCGATCCTAAATATCGAATGCCGATTCGCGTTATCAACGAATATGCGTGGCACAATCTTTTTGCGCGCGCACTGTTTGTGCGCCCGACGGCCGAAGAACTGAAGTCGCACCACCCGGAGTTCACCATTGTAAGCGCGCCGGAGTTCCAGGCAGATCCGCAACGCGATGGCACGCGTTCTGAAGCCTTCATCATTGTGAACTTTACGCGCAAGATCGTGCTCATTGGCGGCACCAAGTATGCCGGCGAGATGAAGAAGTCAATCTTCGGAGTAATGAATTTTCTGCTGCCGCAGAACAACGTTTTTCCCATGCACTGCTCGGCTAACGTAGGCAAAAATGGTGAGACTGCGATCTTCTTTGGACTTTCCGGTACAGGCAAGACCACGCTTTCCGCCGATCCTGACCGCCGGTTGATTGGCGACGATGAGCACGGCTGGAGCCCGAACGGCATTTTCAATTTTGAAGGCGGCTGTTATGCCAAGTGCATTAAGCTCTCCAAGGAAAATGAGCCGCAAATCTGGAATGCGATCCGATTTGGCTCCGTGCTGGAAAACGTTACCCTCGATCCAGAAACGCACGTTCCCGACTATAACGATGACAGCCGCACAGAGAATACGCGGTGCGCCTATCCAGTGGACTACATTGAAGGCGCGATGATTCCCGGAATCGGCGGGCATCCAAAGAACATCATTTTCCTTACGGCAGACGCTTTCGGTGTGCTACCTCCCATCTCAAAATTGAATACTGACCAGGCTATGTATCACTTCCTTTCTGGCTACACAGCCAAAGTGGCGGGAACTGAGGCAGGCGTGGAAGAACCTCAGCCTGATTTTTCCACTTTATTCGGAGCGCCATTCTTTCCGCTGCGGCCTAAAGTTTACTCAGAAATGCTGGGCCGACGAATGCAGGAGCACAGTGCGCAGTGCTGGCTGGTGAATACCGGATGGTTTGGCGGACCGTATGGCGTTGGCTCACGCATGAAGCTGGCATACACCCGCGCCATGGTCAATGCTGCCATTGAAGGCAAATTGAAAAATGTAGAATTTCACACTGATCCCGCATTTGGCTTGACGGTGCCGAAAGAAGTGCCGGGAGTTCCAACGGAATTTTTGCACGCGCGCGATGCCTGGAAAGACAAAGCTGCCTATGATAAGTCGGCCGCGAATCTCTCCGCCATGTTTGCCAAGAACTTTGAGAAATTTGATGTTCCTGGCAGCCTGCGCGCGGCTGGACCAGGCGCAAAAAAGTAAACGCGGGACTTCATCAAGGTCCCAAAATTAAAGAGACGCGTTCCAAGCGTATACGCTGAACAACTGAGTTTCATATTGGAATTCGTTCGCTCGGTTTTTCCGTCGATTCGTCTATTTTGCTTCTTTGCCCGACTTATAATGACTTTCTAATAAGTCAGGAAAGGAGCGTTGTATGTCGAATTTAAAGGAAACAAACCGTGTGCTTAGCCGGGCTGGCGCCCGTATTTTGAGTGATGAGGAAATTCAGCAGATCGCCGGCGGATTCAAGGTCGGCAAATCCTTTGGCAGCGGACTCGGTACCGGAGCTTGTGTCTATGATCCCGTAGCCTGCAGAGTCATCAGTGGAGATTGCAGTGACATCCCGCCGGCTTGCCTGGGCCAGTAGTCCTCACTCTCTCAAAAATCAGCTAATTAAAAAAGGCCCGCTGATCGGGCCTTTTTATTGACGTTGGAGTCTCAGATAAAGTTAGGAGTAATTCCAAAGGCTTCTTTTGAGAGACGACATAAGCCTATGGCATCTCTTTTGCTTTTACATCAAACTGTATTAAGGCGCCAGCACGGACACCTTTATGCGGCAATAAGTCAGGCAGCTTTGTTTTCGAGGCTTTTGTTTACCGCTGCGCTAATCCGTTCAATGAATGAAAGCGGCTGCTGGTCTGAAGCAGGAGAATGACCCAGCCGGTCGCGAAGAAGCTGTAGAAACTTAGTGACGCGTTGCAGACGCTGCGCTTCAATTCCGTCACGCACGCTCTCTGGATCGACTGCGGACGCCGATTCCAGATATTGCCAGAGCAAAAGCCGCATATCGTCCACAGCACTCTTGAGTCCGGCAAGCAAATCCACGTCGAGTTCAGCAGCCGGGATCGATTGTTTTTCCGCCGATTCCGGCGCCTGCATGGCCAACCAATAGAGATCGCCGTGCAGCGCGTTCAGCGCGTTGGTGAGATCTTTAAGATGCCTTACCAGTTCCGAATTACCAGCTTGAAGCTGGCCTTCCGTCGTCATGGGGGATTCCTTAATCATCTAACCTACTAACTATCTATATAGTGTCTAGGATGCTCCTTATGTTGCATTTATGCCGGTTACCCAAGGACATGTCCACAGCCTGAAAACTGACTTTTATGAAGTAACCCTTAACCATGGTTGGACGCAACGCAGGCGATCGCTGATGTGGGAATTTCTTAGGTTTTAGAATAACTTACAATGGATGCGATGTTTCCGGGCCTGGTCAGAGACTTGTATTACCTGAATATTGGGATCAGGCGTGGAAACAATGGTTCATAAGGCGTTTTTCCTGCTTTTATCAGGCAGGCAACGCTGAGCAGATAGGTGTTAAGTTACCCTGTATTTGCAAGACTTCAAACCATAGGTTCCAGCGCAAGCGAACGGTACTGTAGCTCAACAAAATCCACTAATCACCATGTATACCCGGCAAATCAAGGTACGGTACAACACAGGATCGGAAACCCTTGCCTGCCCGATCAAGTGGCTAGATAGTTTTTCCATGCGCAACTTCACCAACGATTCCATTTTTGATGACACGCTTCCTGTGGCCGATGGGTTAATGCGCGTGGGCCAGCGTGTTCCTCTCGATCGTCTGAAAGAGGCGATGGAAGATTGGTTCCGCAGGAAAAGCTATCTAAGCAAAGGGCAGCACTTGCTGGTGGAAGAAATTGGTTAGGCGCATTATTTTGCGGCGATTTGACTGTGCTGCAATGGGTAAGCTAGCCTCATAAGCTGGTCTGCAGGCCTTGTTTATGCTTTGCAGACGTCGCTTTTGCAAGGAATATGGGTACAGCAGTCCAGCAGATGCAAGCCGTGTCTGCCGGACATCGGCGGCGTGCCCTTCAAAGGTTCTGGAAGTCCCGCAATTCAATGAGAGCTCTGCGTAAATCTTTGATTCTTCAAGTGCTCGCTATCTGCGCGGCAGCGCAGATAGGGTACGGAGAGGGGCTGCGACCCACCCATGCCAGCAAGGGCATGGTGGTGAGCGTCCATCCGGAGGCCTCCAAGGTTGGCGCTGAGATCATGCAGCAGGGCGGCAATGCCGTTGATGCAGCGGTGGCTACCGGCTTTGCGTTGGCGGTGGTGCATCCTTCAGCCGGAAACATTGGCGGCGGCGGTTTTATGCTGCTGCGCAAAGCCAACGGTGAAGTCCATTTTCTCGACTTCCGGGAAAAGGCCCCCAAGGCCGCCAGCCGCAACATGTACCTCGACGCGCAAGGCAATGTGATTCCCAAAGCCAGCCTTGTTGGTTACAAAGCTATCGGCGTGCCGGGATCGGTGGCGGGACTGCTCTATGCACAGCAGCACTGGGGCAAGCTCACGCTGCGCGCCGTGATGGAGCCGGCTATCCGCTTGGCACGTGACGGCGTGCACCTGACGTATGAAGAAGCGCGCTCCATGCATGATCAAGAGCTGGCACAGTTCCCTGATTCCAAGCGCATCTTTCAGCGCGACGGAAAATTCTATGAGCCAGGAGATCTCTTTCGTCAGCCTGAGTTGGCGCAAACGCTGGAGCGGATTGCCGCCAATCCTAAAGGCAATGAGTTCTATAAAGGCGTCATGGCAAAAGAGTTGGCGAGGGAAATCCAGCGCGGCGGAGGGCTGATTACTGCCGAAGACCTGGCGGAGTATGAAGTGAAAGAGCGGCAGCCGGTCCGGGGTACTTATCGCGGCTACGAAATTATCAGCGCGCCACCGCCCAGCTCCGGCGGCATCACCATGATTGAGGCGCTGAACATCCTGGAAGGCTACGATCTGGGCAAAATGGGCAATCGTTCAGCGGATTCCATCCACCTGACTGTGGAAGCTTTTCGGCGCGCATTTTTTGATCGGGCTGAGTTGCTGGGCGATCCGGATTTCAGCCAGACTCCAGTAGCCCAGCTTATTGACAAAAAATACGCTGCTGCCTGGCGAGGATCGGTGGACATGATGCGCGCCAGTGACAGCAAAGAGCTGCGCCGGCCTGCGGGCTTTGGCGAACTTGATCGCCAGGCTGCGTTGCACCCACTTTACACGGGCAGCGAATCAAATAATACTACGCATTATTCGGTGGTTGATCCGCAAGGCGATGCCGTCTCTGTTACTACCACGCTCAATGACAGTTTTGGCTCTGCGGTTACGGCAGGCAAGCTTGGCTTTCTATTGAATGACGAGATGGATGACTTTACTTCCAAGCCGGGAGTGCCAAACGGCTACGGCTTGATCCAGGGTGAAGCAAATGCCATTGCTCCGGGGAAGCGTCCCTTGAGCGCCATGGCGCCAACCATTGTTGTGAAGGATGGAAAGCTGTTGATGGTGCTGGGATCGCCGGGTGGACCGCGCATTATTACCACCGTGGCCAACATCCTGATGGGCGTGGTGGACTACGGGCTTGATATCCAGCAGGCGGTGAATGCGCCACGCTTCCATCACCAGTGGGAGCCGGACCAAATTTATATTGAGAAGACAGGAATCTCTCCAGACACCATCAAGCTTTTGCAGGCCCGCGGACACAAGATTAAAGAAGAAGGCTACTGGAGTGACGGCGAGTGCATTGCCGTTGATCCCAAAACAGAGACACTTTTGGGCGCGCCTGACGGCCGCAACGGGGGAAAGGCGGTGGGCTTCTGATGCTACGCGCAATGTCAAGCTACGTGTACATCAAGCGGCGGCTGCATCCCGGCCTGCTGGACAACATGGTACGCGGTGGAGCGCAGGCAGTGGAGATATTTGCTGCGCGCGGCCACTTCAACTATCACGAAAAAGAACATGTGCGCGAGCTGGGCAACTGGTTCAAATCAGAAAAGATCGAATTTCATTCCATGCATTCGCCTATCTACATGAGCAATGATTTTCGTTCGGGCGGGCAGATGGTGAACATCATCGATCCGGACAAGCGCATGAGGATCGAGGCCATGGATGAGATCAAGCGCGCGATTGAAGTGGCGGAGTATGCGCCGTTTCGCTACCTGATACAACACATCGGCAAAAGCGACGAATATGACGATCCACGCAAATTTGAGAACGCGCTGAGCGGCATTGAGCACCTGCGGGCATTTGCCAGGCCATTGGGCGTAAGCCTGTTGCTGGAAAACATTCCCAATGATCTCTCAACGCCGGAGCGTTTGAAAGAGATTACCCGGCTGTTGCGCTATGAAGATCTGGGCTATTGCTTTGACGTTGGCCACGCACACCTGATGAGCTCTGTGCATCAGGCTTTTGGAGTGATGGAAGAGCGGATTCGCTCTACGCATATTCATGACAACAAGCGGGACAAAGACTCACATCTTTGTCCGGGCGATGGCACCATTGACTGGGACCAGACCATGCAGGCGTTACGCAGCGCAAAACATGCTCCGGCAATGCTGCTGGAGATTGAAGGCGCAGAAGAAATGGATGTTCCCGGCAAGATGGCGGCGGCGTATGGAAAGCTGGAAGCGGCGGGAGTGGCAACGGCAGAGTAAAGGAATTGCCGAAATTGCCAAAATTGAAAATTTCGTCATTATCGAGATAAATGACGGCGCGTTAAGAGATTGAGACTTGGACAAAATGGAAACCACAACACAGGCGCCAGTTACCACCATTGCAGAGGCCGGCAAGCATGATGGCCAGGCAGTAACCATTCACGGCTGGCTGTACAACAAACGCGAGAGCGGCAAACTGATCTTTCCCATCTTTCGCGACGGCACAGGTGTGATTCAGGGGGTGGTGCCTAAGAACCAGGTTACGCCGGAAGTTTTCGACACGCTGCACACGCTTACAGACGAGTCGAGCGTGATGGTCACAGGAAAAGTTCGCGCAGACAAGCGCGCTCCGGGCGGCTACGAGCTTGACGTGAGCGATGTGAAGGTAGTGCAGCGTGTGCCAGAAGACGATCCGTTCCCTATTGCGCGCAAAGAGCATGGTATTGATTTTCTGATGGAAAACCGCCATCTCTGGGTGCGCACACCACGACAGACAGCAATCCTGCGCGTGCGGGCGGAGATCATCCGCGCAGCGCGCAACTTCTTTGATGAGCGCGGCTTCACGCTGACTGATCCGCCGATCCTGACGCCCGCTGCCTGCGAAGGCACCACGACGCTGTTTGAAGTCGATTACTTTGACGACCAGGCTTTTCTTACGCAGAGTGGGCAGCTTTATATCGAAGCCATGGCTATGGCGCTGGGCAAGGTCTATTCGTTTGGGCCGACCTTCCGCGCAGAGAAATCCAAAACGCGGCGGCACTTGACCGAGTTCTGGATGGTAGAGCCTGAAGTTGCATATGCGCAGCTTGATGACATCATGCAACTGGCGGAAGAGTTTATCAGCCATCTGGTGCAGAGCGCGCTGGCTAATCGTAAGGCCGATCTCGAAATCATTGGGCGTGATGTAACCAAGCTGGCCAACATCCAGCCGCCGTTTCCGCGCATCAGCTATGACGATGCGGTCAAGATGCTGCAGGAAGGCCATGCCAAAGGCCAGGTGGAAACAAAGTTTGAGTGGGGCGGTGATTTTGGCTCACCCGACGAGACTTATATTTCGTCACAGTTTGATAGGCCGGTAATGATTCATCGCTATCCGGCGCAGGTGAAGGCGTTTTATATGGAGCCTGATCCGCAGCGTCCGGAGCTGGCGTTGTGCGTGGACGTGCTTGCGCCTGAGGGCTATGGCGAGATCATTGGTGGATCGCAGCGCATTGGCGACTACAAACTGCTGCTGAAACGCATTCACGATCACGGGCTGCCGGAAGAGGCGTTCAAGTGGTATCTGGACCTGCGCAAGTTTGGCGGCGT
>Ga0070741_10006106_pt1 | contig 26131 bp, 19 predicted proteins | sample Coa_R1_4_FD_66440 | JGI IMG/M metagenome (GOLD analysis project Ga0070741, IMG submission 66440) | Surface soil microbial communities from Centralia Pennsylvania, which are recovering from an underground coalmine fire - Coalmine... | ecosystem: Environmental > Terrestrial > Soil > Unclassified ... | reverse complement strand
AGTGCGTGTGGCGACATTCCGTGTGGGAGGGAGCTGCATCGAACTCCTGGAGCCAACCTCGGCGGAGTCCACCATCGCGAGATTCCTTGGAAAGCGCGGGCCGGGTATTCATCACTTGACGTTAACCGTGCCCGATTTGCCCCAGGCGCTGCGCAGGCTTGAGGAAGGTGGAATCAAAGTGATCGACCGTGAGCCGCGGCTGGGAGCCGGACAGGAGCGCATTGCGTTCCTGCATCCTTCGAGTACGGCCGGAGTGCTGATCGAACTCGTGGAAGAAAAATGAAGCTGGGGCGGTTTGAACTAATAGCGCTTTCAGACGGGACCTTTACCTTGGACGGCGGCCAGATATTTGGCGTCGTGCCCAAGCCCCTCTGGGAAAAGAAGCTTCCTGCCGATGAAAGAAACCGGGTTCGGCTGGCGCTCACTTGCCTGCTCGTGCTGACCGGAGATCATAAAGTCCTGATCGAAACCGGCATCGGCGATAAGTTCGATCCCAAATATGCGGACATATACGGGATCCAGCACGCTACGACTCTGCCGGACGATCTCTCGAGGCACGGAATCCGGCCGGAGGATGTGGACATCGTCATCAACACGCACCTGCATTTCGATCATTGCGGTTGGAACACGCGCCGCGAAGGAGAAAAGCTGGTTGCGAGTTTCCCCCGCGCCCGGTACTTTATTCAACGCGGGGAGTGGGAGCACGCTCTCGCCCCGACGGAGCGCGACCGGGCGAGTTACGTGGAGGAGTTCTTCGATCCCGCGAAGGCCCAGACGGAGCTCCTGGATGGAAATCAAGAGATTGTCAAAGGTATCTCCGTGGAGGTCGTGCCGGGGCACACGCGAAACTTGCAGTGCGTGAGGATCGAATCGGAGGGGCAGCAGGCGTATTTCATCTCTGATCTGATGCCCACGCGTGCTCACTTACCCTATCCTTGGATTATGAGTTTCGATCTTTACCCGATGGATACACTGGCAAATAAGAGACGTCTACTTCCTGAACTCGCGAAGAACAAGGTCTTGATCGTGTTCCCGCACGACCCTGAGCTTGTCTGGGCAAGATTGATAGAGACCAACGGCAAGCTGGCGATCGAGCCTGCTTCATGAATTGAAAGAAACCATTCCACATACGAGAGGGGAATTCGCGCGTGCAAAAAGTTGAGATTGGAATTCTGGGCGGGAGTGGCTTTTATAAGATGCCGGGCCTGGAAAAGGTGCATGAAACGAGCATCTCAACGCCCTTCGGCAAACCGTCCGATTCCTATGTGCTTGGAATCTTGGAGGGCCGCAAAGTGGCGTTCCTAGCCCGCCACGGGCGCTCACATCATCTGCTGCCTTCTGAGATCAATTTCCGTGCCAACATCTACGGCTTCAAAAAACTGGGTGTAGAGCGAATCATTTCCATCAGCGCGGTGGGTTCTCTGCGCGAAGACTACCGTCCGATGGATATGGCGATCCCGTCACAATTCTTTGACCGGACGCGACAACGAATTTCAACTTTCTTTGGCCGCGGAATTGTCGCTCATATCAGCTTTGACACTCCGGTGTGTCCGGTCGAAGCTGACATCCTCAAGAAGGCTTGCGACGCAGCGGGCGTACCTTGCCACAAAGGGGGAACGTACCTGTGCATGGAAGGCCCGGCGTTTTCAACCAAAGCCGAGTCCAACGTCTATCGCGCCTGGGGGATGGATGTCATCGGCATGACGAGCCTCCAGGAAGCGAAGCTCGCGCGCGAGGCCGAGATTTGTTATGCCACCCTTGCCATGGTCACGGACTACGATTGCTGGCACCCGGAACATGACGCGGTTACCGTTAACCAGATCGTTGAGTACCTGAACCGGAACGTTGAGAACTCGCAGAAGATTCTCCGCAGCGCTGTTCGGGACATGCCGGTGGAGCGTTCCTGCAAGTGCGGCTCTGCGCTTTCCCACGCCATCTTCACCGATGCAAGCGCGGTTCCGGCGGAGACGAGGAAGAAACTCAAATTAATCATCGGGAAATATATGAAGTAGTTCTTTCAGTACGACCATGATTCATCTGTGGAAAGGTATTTTATCGAATGGCACTGCTTGTCGTTGGCTCGGTAGCGTTTGACTCGATCGAGACCCCTTATGGCCGTGAGGAGAATATTCTGGGAGGGGCGGCGACCTACTTTGCCGTAACCGCGAGCTGGTTCACCCACGTGCGTGTTGTGGCGGTCGTGGGCGACGATTTTGGCGACGAGCATCTCAAGGTCTTCCGCAGCCGCGGCATTGACACGCAAGGACTCGATCGCGCCCCGGGCAAGACCTTTCGCTGGAGTGGAGAATATATCGGCGACATGAATGAAGCGCGAACCCTCGAAACGCAGCTCAACGTATTTGAAAGTTTCTCTCCCAAAATCCCGCCCTCCTATCTTGACGGGGAATACGTGTTCCTGGCGAATATTCATCCGGCCTTGCAGTTGCACGTCCGCGAGCAGCTTCCAAGGACCCGTCTTGTCGGGCTGGATACGATGAACTACTGGATCAAGGGAACCCCCGACGAACTCAGGAAAGCACTGGCGGCCGTTGATGTGCTCGTGATCAATGAAGGCGAAGCGCGCATGCTCGCGGAGGAGAGCAATCTGAGACGCGCGGCGGCGGTTGTTCGGCGTATGGGACCGCGCATGCTGGTCATCAAACGCGGCGAACATGGCGTGACACTTTTCAGCGAAAGCTCAATATTCTCGGCGCCGGCTTATCCGCTCGAGAAAGTCTCGGACCCTACCGGTGCCGGCGATACCTTTGCGGGAGGCTTTATGGGCCATCTTGCGAGAACTCGCGACCTCTCGGAGGCCAACCTGCGCCGCGCGGTTGTCTATGGCTCGACGATGGCCAGCTTCGCAGTCGAAGATTTCGGCCTTCGCCGTCTCTTGCGGCTGACGGAGGGCGAGATCGCGGCCCGCTATCGGGAATTCAAAGAACTCACCCATTTTGATGCCTGACCCTGACATTCACCTGGCAGAAAACGACCAGGATGCCGGCACGTTGTCCTTCCGCATGGCCTTCGCTGTCTGGGGCGTCATTTCGGTTGTCGCGCTAGGGAACCTGCACTTTTTTTATTCCCGAGGCCTTTCGAATCTTTATGGGGATGCCATCGCGCACATGGAGGGTGCGCGCCGTCTCATCGACTCCGTGACGCCCGGTTACGAGGAGATCGGAACCGTCTGGTTGCCCCTGTTCCACCTGGTAACCGCACCCCTCGCCCAGAATGACTTCTTGTGGCGTACCGGCCTCGCCGGCGGCATGGTCTCGACCCTGGCTTTTGCCGTAACAGCATGGACTTTGTTCTTGCTGGGCTTCGAAATGAACCGCACACTCGCCGGCGGTTTATTGAGCCTTGCCGGGTTCCTTTTCTGTCCGAATATGCTGTATCTCGCCACCACGCCCCTCACCGAGCCTTTGGCTCTCATGTGGTCCGTGTTGGTTGTTTACGGCATCTTCCGCTTTCAAGTCACCGGACGGCGAAGGGCGCTGGTCGGAGGCGCAGTCGCTGCTTTTCTGGGCACTCTCACTCGTTATGATGAATGGTATGTGCTGCCGTTTGCAGTGCTCGCGGTATTGCTCGCGCGACGCGACCCATGGCGCGAGCGCCTTCTCAACGCGGGCTTGTTCACTCTCATCGCGGGGAGTGGGCCGCTGCTCTGGTTTCTGCACAACGCCTGGCGATATGAAAATCCGCTGGAGTTCTACAACGGCCCTTACTCTGCTCAGGCGATTTATGCTCATCAGCGCGCCACCACAGCCTTTCCTTATCCCACGGATGGCCATATGGTCCTGTCCGCGCGCTACTACTTGGAGGACTTGAAGCTTGTCATCGGCCCGTGGCCGCTCTTGCTGACGACGCTTGGGATCATTGCCTGGTGTGTGGATCGGGCCGCGCGCGGCCGACGTTCTACCTCTCTGTTGCTGGCGGTTCCTTTGCCGTTTTACATTCACGCCATGGCCTATGCGGCCATCCCGCTCTATGTGCCTACGCTGTTTCCCCACACCTACTACAACGTGCGTTATGGCCTTGAGATGCTCCCTGCGGCAGCCCTGCTTCCCTCCTTTGTGATAGGGAATCGCATCTCGATCCGGCTGCGTCGAGCGCTATTGCTGCTGCTTCTAGGTGTGCTGGGCTGGCAGGCCGTAACGACGGCTCTTCCCGGCCCGGCAGACTTGATTGTGGCAAAAGAAGGTATTCTGAATAATCCGTGCAGATCAGAAAGACAGCAGGCTGTAATACAATTCTTCCGAGCAAACTATGACGGAAACAAAATACTCATGGCGGTCGGCAAATGGCTATGCCTGATGCCGTCGGTGGGGATTCCATATGCTAACACGCTGACCAACGCGAACCGGAAATATCGGCTTAGACTGCGGACGGAGCCGCAGAAGTGGGTGGAATGGATTATCCGAAGTGACGGGGATGACGTGGACGAAATGATGCGTGCCTATCCTCAAGCGTTTGTGGACTTTGACCTCGTCCGCAAGTACGCATTTCGAAACGGACCCAGTGTGGAGATTTACCGACGACGACCCCTATGAGGAGAAGGCTGCCGATGAAGGAACCAGTCGCCATTTCGTTTGCAAAATACCACGGGCTTGGTAATCCCTTTATCATATCGCCCTCAGAAGGACTGCCGCGTCTCCTTGCGGAAGTGGCGCGCGCCATCTGCGATCCCCACACGGGCGTGGGGGCTGATGGTTTTATAGTTTTGTCACGCCCCCGCAACCAGAAACATCAGGCCCGGGTCCGCATTTTCAATGCAGACGGGAGCGAGGCAGAGATGTCGGGCAACGGAATCCGCTGCGTGGGGGCGATGTTGGCCGAGTACTTGCCTCGGATGCGGGTGTTTGTCATTGAGACGATGGCCGGCGTTCGTGTGCTGGAGTTGATCCCAAACGGGGAAGGAAAAGGCAGGATCTTTCGAACCGGGATGGGGAAACCGCTCCTTGATGCGGATCAAATCCCGTTCAGGGTGGCTGCCGCTTCATCACCCGTCGTAAGGTATCCGCTGTCCACGCGCAACGGGATCGTTCACGTGACCGTCACCTCGATGGGAAATCCCCACTGCTCAATTTTCGTCAACGACTTCGAGGCTTTAGACTGGCCTGCAGTGGGGCAGGAGCTCGAACGACGGACGGATCTGTTTCCCAATCGAACTAATGTAGAGTTTGTCAGAGTGATCTCGCCGGAAGAAATCGAGGTGCGTTTTTGGGAGCGCGGCGTGGGAAGGACCATGTCGTCGGGGACGGGGTCCTGCGCGGCCGCTGTTGCCTCGGTGCTCAATGGCCGCACAGGCCGCCGTATTAAGGTCCGAACACTTGCGGGTGATCTCACCGTCGAGTGGCTCGAGGATGGAAAGGTGATGCTGACCGGGCCTGCGGAAGAAATTGCGAGAGGCACCTACCTCTACCGACCCCGGCGGGCCATCTGACCTCTTGCCCTGCACCGGGTGTGGAGGCAGCGTGCAGGGCCGTCGGAATCAGATGAGTTCAAAAAGCGAAGACAGCTCCTCCTCGCGAAAACCTACGAGCTCGGGCTCCAGGCTGATCTTCACTCCCGTCCGGCGGTGGATCGTCTGGCGAATCTCTTTGGCGAGACGGAGCACGTCGTGAGCGGACGCGCCTCCCAGATTCAGCAGCACCAACGGCTGCGTTTCATTCACCTGGGCGCGACCCATTCGGCAGCCTTTGAGGCCGCAGGCCTCGATCAGAAAGGCGGTCGGGATCCTGATTACCACGCCGTCCGAAAACCTATGGCGAAGTTCCCGCAGCCGGATCAGGTGTTGGTGTGAGAAGGACGCCCGGAATCTGCGTTCGAGGTTGTCATATTCAGATGGTGAGAGCGTCACATTTTTGAAGAACGACCCGGCGTTGCCCCCTTTTTCCTCCCTTGGGAAGGGGAATTTCGCGTCCCGGATGACGATGATGGCCTGACGAATTTGAGCTAAGGAAGGTTTAGTGATACCACGCTCCTCAAAATACTTCTTGACGTCGGAGTACCCGAGATTGGGTATGGGGGCCTTCGACAAGCGCAAGGTCAGATTGAGAATGACGTAGTGGTTCTTCCGCTCGGTATTGAAGACGCTGCGGCGATAACCAAGGCGGCACTCTTCCCATGTGAGTTGCCTCTCGATGCCCGTGGCGATTTCCAGGACTTCGACAGCCTGGAGAACATCGCTGAGCTGCTGCCCATAGGCCCCGATATTTTGTACGGCCGCGGCCCCTGCCTGACCCGGGATGTGCGAGAGATTCTCGATCCCCCACCATTCGCGGCTTACGGCGTAGGCGACGACGTTGTCCCAGGTCTCCCCCGCATTGATCCTGATCGTGACATAGTCCTTGTTTTCGGCAGCCAAGGCAATGCCCGAATTCACGATATGGAGAACCAGCCCGTCGAAGCCGCGGTCACTCACCAGAATATTGCTTCCTCCGCCCAGCACGAAGAACGGTAACCGTTGCGCACGTGCGAACGTGATTGCCTGGCGCACATCGTCGGCAGATTCGCAACAGGCGAAGTACCGGGCAGGGCCGCCAATCTTGAATGTTGTCAAATCCTTCAGCGGGCGGTTGGTCTCGATCTGCATGGGGCTGAACGAGCCGCGCGGGCGGCTAACAGCACTCCAGAGTCTCCAGCGGGTTGGCCGCCCAACGAAGCGCAACCATGCCTTGTTCTCTAAGGGTGCCTGCTTGTCGTTTTTTCGGCCTCTCCCGTCATGGGGACAAAGCGGACGGGCAGAAGGCTCTCGCGCGTTGTTCCCTTGGACGTGCGGCGAATGCGAATGAGATCCTGTTCGTAGCGGCCCACCGGAAGGACCAGCCTGCCGCCTTCGCGAAGCTGATCCACCAGCACCTGCGGGACGTGATCCGGGGCTGCGGTCACAACGATGGCATCGAAGGGGGCCGCTTCCGGCCAGCCCCGGTAGCCATCTCCAGCGCGAACATGAACGTTCTCATATCCGAGGCGCTTAAGACGTTCTTCGGCCTGTCGCGCGAGCGGCTCGACAATTTCAATCGAGTAGACTTCTCGCGCCAGGAGCGCCAGCACCGCAGCCTGATATCCGGACCCGGTACCGATCTCAAGCACTCGATCCTCCGGCTTAATCTCCAAAGCCTCCGACATGAAGGCGACGACATAAGGCTGGGAAATTGTTTGGCCAAACCCGATGGGAAGCGGTGTGTCGGCGTAGGCCATCGTTCGGACGTCGACAGGAACGAACTCCTGGCGCGGGACCTTCCGCATGGCCGTGAGCACGCGAGGATCGCGTACGCCTCGGGCCTCGATTTGCTCTCGCACCATCGTTTCGCGCGCTTCGATGAAATCCTTCGATTCTGGACCTTCCATGCCTGGCAAGCGATCTTCCGTTACCGTGTCCCTTGCCGGATGACCTGCGGCACAGTGAAGGATAAACATCGCGGCAATGAGCCCCTGGCCAAAGATTATTTCACTTGAGAATGAAAGCGCCACGCGAAGTCTCCCAAGCGTCTTAATCTCAATTTTAGCTTCAAAAGGTATCGAACCTCTTCGGGTGTCGAGAAGGGTCAACCGCGCGCTGACGCCGGCATCAGGGATTCGCAGGGACCTCCGGCTCGTGCTTCGGCGCGGGCAAGATGTACAAATAGAGCGTGTGAGAGATGCCGTTCTCAGAATTCACTGATTCGACTTTTTCCGCCTTCCAACCCGTCACTTGGAAGTCATGCGACACGACACGCGCTCCCGGGCGAAGCTCCCTTTCCATTTTGGGTCGGAGCCTTTCGTTGACGGAGGTGAGGAGGTAAAGAGTCAAGACGGTTGCGGGGCGCAGGTCGACATCAAAGAAATTCATCTTCAAGATTTTCGCGCGGTCCTGGAGGCCGAGCTCCGCAATCCTTTCGGTGGATTTCTTGAAAAGATCCTCATCCAATTCGACTCCCACCGCCTTGGCTCCAAACTTCTGGGCCGCCATGATGACAATGCGCCCGTCTCCAGACCCGAGGTCGTAAACGGTATCGAGCTTATCCACCTGGGCCATGGCCAGCATCTTTTCAACGATTTCGGGGGGCGTCGGAACAAAGGGGACGATCTTATCTGAACTGCCAATGAAGGGTGCATTGGGGGAACTCGCCTGCGGCCACGCCGAGAATGAAAGCACGATGAAAAACCCGGCGATCAGGGCAGGTGTTACCTTGTGGCGGAAAAATGGAGTGTTGCACATTCCAGGACCTCGTCTGATATTCAAGAGGATTGGCAGATGGATTTATTTTCAGTTTCGGGCAACAAGTGCGGCTCTCCAATGCGAGTATGCCGCAGGGGACGGTTGGCTGCAACTTCAAAGTTAAATCCCTGTGGGTGACGCTCTTCCGCACTGTCAAAACAGCTTGCAGTCGTGCTAACGAAAGTCTACCTTAAGCGCCTGCAGAAGGCGACGGTAGTAAGCCGCATAGGCGGATGATTTCTCGACGAAGAGGGCCGATGGCAGAGAGCCTGCGACGCGAGCTGACTTTGACCGGGGCGACCGCTTTGGTCATCTCCAACATGATCGGAACGGGCATCTTCACAACGACAGGCTTCCTGGCGGGCGATCTCGGGCGTCCGGCGCTTGTTCTGGGGATCTGGCTCGCGGGCGCGCTGGTCGCTCTCGCGGGCTGCCTGGCCTACGCCGAGTTGGGAATCAATTTCCCGCGTTCGGGAGGGGAGTACGTTTATTTGCGCGAGGCGTGGGGTCCCGCGTGGGGCTTCCTGAGCGGGTGGGTATCCTTTTTCGCCGGCTTTTCCGCGCCCATTGCAGCGGGGGCGCTGGCGTTCGCAGAGTATCTCCGCCAATTTTTCCCCTGGATTACGACGGCCAGCGTCGATGCTCCAGGAACTGGCTATTGGATTCGCCTCGGAACGGCGCAGCTCATCGGGGTGGGAGTGATCGCAGGTTTCACGCTTGTGAACGCCCTCGGATTGCGGCTTGCTTCCCGGCTCCAGAACACACTGACTCTCCTCAAACTGGGCGTTTTGGCTACATTTCTCGTGCTGGCATTCACAATCGGCCACGGCCATTGGAGTAATCTCGCTCAGTCAACGACTCGGACCTCCCCGCACTCTCTCGGCGCGCAATTTGCCGTCTCGCTGATTTTCGTCATGTTCGCTTACAGCGGCTGGAACGCAGCCGCATACGTGGCCGAAGAGATGAAAACGCCGGAGCGGACACTACCGGCGGCACTGCTTCTGGGCGCGGCGCTGGTCACCCTCTTCTACTTCGCGCTGAACGTTGCCTTCATTTTTGCGGTGCCGCTTGCATCACTGAAAGGTGTGGTGCCGGTCGGAGCCAGTGCTGCCCAGGTCCTGTTTGGGGCGAAGACTGCAAGGCTTTTCAGTCTCATCATGGCTGTATCGATTCTGTCCTGTGTCAGTGCGATGGTTGTGGTCGGACCGCGGGTGTATTACGCCATGGCGCAAGATGGATGTTTCTTTGCAGGGGCCGCACGCGTGCATGGCCGCTGGCGCACGCCTACTCAGGCGATCCTGCTCCAGGCGCTTGCGGCCGCAGCACTCGTGATAACCGGGACCTTCGAAAAGTTGATTTACTACATTGGCTTCACCCTCATCCTTTTTGCGGCGTTGGCGACCGCCGGATTGTTTCGCATGCGGCGAAGACCGGGCTGGAAGAAACTGCGTTTCGCCCGGTGGCATTATCCCTGGGCACCGGCCCTGTTTGTGGTGATAAGCCTCTGGATGCTTGTCTACACGCTGCTTTTGAGGCCCCAGGAATCACTGTTCGGACTTTTAACGGTGGGATTGGGCGGATTGCTCTACCGTTGGAAGTTCAGGAAGCGGACATGAAGTGCCGCGTGGAAGGGGGGAAGATGCGGCGCTCGCAGCCGTTGAATATTCGCGAAAAGAGATTGATGCGCGAGCGCTGAATTCGCGTATGTCGCACAGCCACGATGTAGGGTGTAAAAAGGAAAGGGGCGGCGAGCGCGGTCAGGAAGAACAACCGCAGCCTTTCCCAGGGCCGAAACTCCCCATTTCTCACCGAGAACACCGTGGGATAGTGGCGCAAGACCACGCTGTAGATATCCGCGGCAAGCGAGAGGTGGTTGGCGTGCCGGCCGAAAACCTGCGTCCGACCGTCGCGAATGTCCGTCAGAAATTCCTCGCGCGTGTGCGCGGGGCTTGCCGTAAAGGTGCGTCCGAGCCGCCGCAACGAGTGGGAATCGCTCCCACCCACGACGCCCAGCACTTTGCCAGCTTCCCTGCTCTTTTCGATCAGCGTGGCAATGAAAGTGTTGTGCTCGCGCAACTGCGTTCCGTTTCTGACTTCGAAGACGTCAAACAGTTCGACCATGCGCTCGATGAAAGCGAGCACCCTCGATCCATCCGCGAAGTCGTGAAAGAAATGGTTCAGCACAAAGAGAAGGTTGGCTTGTCGCAGATAGGGGATCAGTTCTTCAGCATTTCCCCGCAGGCGAGTGATGTCCTGGTGCTGTGCTTCATTTAATCCGTAAACATTGATATGAACGGTATGCCGGAACTCGGGAAAGTAGGCGCTGACTTCCTCGCCGGTTATGAAGTCCGGCAGGTTACCCAGGCGGTCCAATAGCTCCAGACAGCCGTCGAGGGAATCGTGATCGGTGATGGTGACCAGATTCATGCCACGCTTTTTTGCAGTCGCGTAGACATCGAGGGGTTTCGCATAGCAGTCCCGGCAACGGAGGAAGCGGAGATGTTTCGCCCTTCCCGAATGGCGAGTGTGGCAGTGCAAGTCCGCCTTGAAAAGATTGTCAAATAGCCCCTGAACCACAGAATGTTATATTAGGGAACCGTTCGCCGAAGGCGCAAGTTTTTTCTTTGTGCTGCAAGGCCGCTGAAGATTAGCCGCTCAAGGAACTTTCTTGGAGAAAGCTGGAGGAATCCTGTTGGGACACCCAAGAGCCGCATGGCGGGCGCACTTTAGATTCCCAACGTTCATATGGTGCTGGCTGGCTGCTTTTCCGTTGACAGGTCCGATGGCCTGGAGCGCGCAGCCATCTATTTCCTACTTGCTCGACTTGAGGAATCCGCCATCCCATCTGGTCCACGTCGAGATGGCAGTCCGCAGCGTCCAGCCTCACACTGAGATTCAGTTCCCAGCCTGGAATAACCTCTACCAGATTCGAGACTTCGCCCGAAACATCCGGGATCTCGAGGGCGAGTGTGATGGGCATCCGGAAATCCTCGAGCATGTGGATCTGTCCACCTGGCGCACCGATGCCGCTTCATGCCGACAACTGACCCTCCATTATTCAGTCCTCGCGAACGAAGAAAGCCCGTTTTCAAGCGTAGTGAACGCGGATCATGCCTTTTTGAATTTTGCCCTCCTGCTCTTCTACTTGCCGCGAAGGCGAGGTGAAGAAGTGAGCGTGCGGTTTAGATTGCCGCCCGCCTGGAAACTGGCCACGCTGCTCGAAACTGGGCCGGTGCCGGATGAATTCCGGGCAGGGAACTATGATCTGCTCGTTGACAGCCCGGCCGAAGCGGGGGAGTTCCAGGAGTACAGCTACGCACAGTCAGGGGCAACTTATCGCGTCATTGTCCATGCCAATCCAGATGACTATTCTCCGAAACGCCTGTTGGAATCGCTCCAGAGAATCACCGCAGAGGAAACAGCGTTGATGCGCGAAGTGCCGTTTTCTCGCTACACGTTCATTTTTCACTTCCCCCGCAGTCGCTCCGGAGGCGGAGGGATGGAGCATCGCTTCGGGACCGCCATCACGATGCAGGCCTCCGACTTGCGCCGGAATTGGAAGGGCCTCGAGGCGACTGCGGCGCATGAGTTCTTCCACCTCTGGAATGTGAAACGGATCCGGCCGCAGGCGCTGGAGCCGATCGATTACGTTCATGGCAACGACACGCGGGACTTGTGGTTTGCAGAGGGCCTGACGAGCACTTACGGCGAACTGACCATGCTGCGCGCGGGACTGATCACTCGGCGGGTCTTTTACGATGACCTGGCTGCGGAGATTCAGCAGCTCCAGTCACGGCCTGCGCGTCGCTGGCAAAGCGTCGAGGAGGCTGGACTCGAAGCCTGGTTTGAAAAATACCCTGACTACGTCCAGCCGGAGCGAAGCATCTCCTATTACAACAAGGGTGCGCTCGTGGGCTTTCTGCTGGATCTCGCGATTCGTGCGGCGACCGCGAACCGCGCCAGCCTGGACGATATCATGCGCGCACTCAATCAGCGATTTGCCCGCCGGGGCCGATGCTTTACCCGGAAAGATCTGCGAGAAACCATCCGTGAATTCGCGCCCACGTTCACGCGCCTGGATGCCTTCTTTGCTGACTACGTTTCCGGCACGCGGGAGCTTGATTACGCCTACTATCTTGGTCTCGCCGGGCTGAAACTGGAAACAAGCGAGGCCGCACGCCCCGCGCTGGGTTTTCGCGCCGCGCGGGCCTACGATAACATCATCCGCGTGGAGGAAGTGGAGGCGAACAGCAATGCCGAACAGGCGGGACTGAAGAAGGGTGACGCTCTAATGAAGCTGAATCACGAGGCTCTGGATCATGTCCCCGACGAACGGGGTTTGAGAATGGGTGAGAAGCTGGAATTCCAGGTCCGGCGCGGAAACCAGGTGATGACGATTCGGTTTGACGTCGGAGCGAGAAAGGAGACGGTGTACAGCGTCGAAGACATCCAGGAGGCAACGCCGGACCAGCGGCGAGTCCGGGAGGGATGGCTGAAAGGGGAAACCGCAACGGCCTTGGCCACCAAATAACCATGCTTCGCACCCTGTGCGTTCTGGCATTTGTGCTTGCATACCTGCTGCTCATCGGCGTGCCGGCCGTCGTCTATTCGGCGATCACCGGAAGCAGCGAGCGCCTCTATAGAGTGGGCTTGACGGGGATAAGAATTGCACTGCGGCTGGCGGGCGTCCGCATGATCATTTGTGGGCGCGAGAATCTTGCTGCAGACCGAGCTGTCGTTTATATGTCCAATCATCAGGGGAACGTTGACCCGCCCGCACTTCTTGTGACCCTTCCCCCAATACGTATCCTGGTCAAGAAAGAACTGTTTCGAATTCCCATCCTGGGTTATGGAATGCGGCTCTGTGGTTTCATACCGGTGAATCGCAAGAGCCGCGAGCAGGCATTCGCAGCGGTAGAAGAGGCGACCGAAAAGCTTATGGCCGGCCACTCCTTTCTGGTTTTCCCCGAAGGGACGCGCAGCCTCGACGGACGGTTATTGCCCTTTAAGAAGGGCGTTTTCATGATGGCCATCCGCGCCGGTGTCCCAATTGTGCCCATTTCCATTTCGGGCAGCAACAAGATCATGCAGAAAGGGAAGCTGGTCATTCGCCCTGGATTGGTTCGGATTACGGTTCATGATCCGATTCCGACGGCGGGCTATTCAGTTGACGACCGGGAGCGGTTGCTTGAACAAGTCCGCGCGGCGATCCTGGAAGGACTCGAGCCCAACGAATGGCCTATCCCACTGATGTCCCAGTCTCAACAAGGTGAGTCAGCCCGCCGTCGAAGGTTCCATGATAACCATGGGTGAGGGGAATCGCAGGGCCTGGCACTATAGGTGTGAATCGTGATCGTTGCGGGAAAACAGGAGGTGCAGCACGAAGGATGCGAGGAAGGTGAAGATCGTTCCTGAATAGAACCCGAGAATAAACAACAACCAGCGGCTCATGACGAAGATCTACTCCCTCCCGAATTTATCGTCGTCTTTGGGCTATGCCTTGAATGATTCGCGCGCAGGTGCCCCTCACAACCCTCCTGGCGAGCACACTTCTCCTGAAGACTCCGAGAGAGAGTCGAAGGCGGGTGAATCTGCCCCATCCCCCTTGGCAGGCACGAGGGCCAGGGGGCGAGTACAGACTCGCTGACATGCTTTACCTGCCTGTCAAGGGCGGAAACCCAAGTCCGTGTCAATATTGCCCCACACCCAATCAGGGAGGTCTCGGCGCGGGCCTCAAAAATCCCAGACGAGTCGGATCGTAGGCCGTTTTCGGACATTGTGACCAAGAAAGAATGCTTTATTTAGCCCGTGATTTCCTTTGGAATAAGCGGACAAGTAGACGACGGTCCCATCTCCGGAGCATCGCTGGGATCCGTCCCTTCTAACACTTTGCGGCTCAGGGTGTAAGTCATGTCAATTAACTGCAAGTGCTTTTCTGTTAGTTAGTTAAGCGCTTAGGCCATGCGGGAAGGCTCTCCGAACAAGGGAATTGATGGCCCCTTTATGAAGATGCGAGGAAGGTCTCTTCCGGCTTGATTCCGGTTTGGGGGTATATTCAAGAGAGTAGAGGTGTCAACCGATGTATAAGCTGAGGTGGCACAGGGGATGCGGAGCTGCTGGCGCCGTCCACAGGAAAGGGGCGCGAACAAGGCCTCGGGGTCCGGCGGCGTGCGTGGCCAGGAGCAGGAATGTGTTGCCGGTTGTCGGGCGCCGGGAAGATCCGCGCGGAACCGGGATATTCGACGAGTAGAAGAGTAGTTATCGTGTTGACATTACCTTGCAGGTTTTTCTACGATGGCGCTGACCCTCTGATGAGTGGTTACTGGGGACGCCCAGAAGCTGGGCCCGCATCCTCGCGCCTCCGAACTGACTGAAAGGGGTGACGGGATCCTGGAATGTCCGCAAAGCTGGGGGAGCTCCTCCTCAAAGAAAACCTAATCACTCCCGAACAGCTCAAACAAGCTCTTGAGTACCAGAAGGCAAATGGTGGGCGGCTGGGGAACTCTTTCGTCAAGCTGGGTTTCCTCAGCGATGACGAAGTCACGGCCGTCCTGTCGCGCCAGTATGGTGTCCCGTCCATCAACCTTGCCTATTTTGAAGTAGACCCCAACGTTATCAAGCTCATCCCGGTTGAGACGGCGATGAAGTACCAGGTGCTGCCGCTCAGCCGAGTGGGGTCGTCTCTGACCCTCGCCATGGTGGATCCCACCAATGTCTTCGCCATGGACGACATCAAGTTCATGACCGGCTTCAACATCGAGCCGGTCGTCGCCTCTGAAACTGCGATTCTCGACGCCATCAAGAAGCAATACGGAACGGTGGAGGATGCCGAGCGCCGGAAAGAGATGGAAGAGATCGTCAGCTTCATCGACGAGGGCCAGACGGAAAGCGTGGAGCTGGAGGATCAGGACGAGGAAGCGCTCAATCTGGCCCAGCTCGAGAAGGCTGCAGAGGAAGCACCTGTTATCAAGTTGGTGAACTACATTATGACGGACGCGGTCAAGCGCGGTGCCAGTGACATTCACCTGGAACCCTACGAAAAGGAATACCGCATCCGTTATCGGATCGATGGGGTTCTCCAGACCATCATGACCCCCCCCATGAAGCTGAAGGATGCCATCATCAGCCGCGTCAAGATCATGTCGAAGCTGGACATTTCGGAAAAGCGCCTGCCGCAAGACGGACGCATCATGATCAAGATAGCGCACAACAACAAGAAGAAACAGCTCGATTTCCGTGTCTCGGTCCTGCCGACTTTGCATGGCGAAAAGATTGTCATGCGGCTGCTCGATAAAGAGAACCTGCGGCTCGACATGACCAAGCTGGGCTTCGAGCCCGAGTCCCTGGAGAAGTTTCAGAAGGCCATCCTGAAGCCCTATGGAATGGTCCTGGTTACCGGGCCGACGGGAAGTGGGAAGACGAATACGCTGTACTCTTCAATCGCCCAGCTCAACAAACCGGAGACAAACATCATCACGGCCGAGGACCCGGTTGAATTTCAGTTACCGGGAATCAACCAGGTGCAGATGAAAGAACAGATTGGGTTGAACTTCGCGGCGGCCTTGCGCTCGTTCCTACGGCAGGATCCTAACATCATCCTGGTGGGGGAGATCCGTGACTTCGAGACGGCCGAGATCGCAATCAAGGCGGCCCTCACGGGACACCTGGTGCTCTCGACCTTGCATACCAACGACGCTCCCTCGACCATTTCGCGTCTGATGAATATGGGAATCGAGCCCTTTCTCGTCGCCACATCGGTCCACTTGATCTGCGCGCAGAGGCTCGTCCGGCGCATTTGCCAGGAGTGTAAAATCCCTGACGAAATCAACCCGCATGTTCTGGTGGACGCCGGGTTCACACCGGAGGAGGCCAAGAAGATCAAGGTCTTCAAGGGGAAAGGGTGTTCGACCTGCGGCAACAAGGGATACAAAGGCCGGGTTGGTTTGTATGAGGTCCTGGAAATCACGGATGACCTTAGAGAACTCATCCTGGTTGGCGCGTCCGCTTTGGAACTCAAGAAGAAAGCGATAGAGCAAGGGATGATTTCCTTGCGCCGGAGTGGTCTGATCAAGGTCGCAGCCGGCCTGACGACACTGGAAGAGGTTATGCGGGAAACGGTTCTTTAGCAGGCGAGGGGTCGAATTCCTGCTCCCCAAGGGAGAGAAGAAGAGTCTTATGCCTTTACCACCTCTGAGTGATTTGCTGAAGCGCATGGTCGATATGGGAGGGTCTGACCTCCATATCACCACGAACTCGCCGCCCCGGGTGCGAATACACGGTGAATTGAAGCCGCTCGACGACCTGCCCTTGCTCGGTCCGGCGGAGACGAAGCAACTGGCTTACAGCATTCTGACGGACCAGCAGAAGCACCGCTTCGAGGAAAATCTCGAACTGGATTTCTCTTTTGGCATCAAGAACCTCGCCCGGTTCCGCGCCAACCTTTTCAACCAGCGCGGTGCGGTGGGCGGAGTGTTCCGGGTGATTCCATTCGAGATCAAGACGTTTGAACAGCTCGGCCTGCCTCCAATCCTGCGCAGACTCTGCGAAAAGCCGCGCGGGCTGGTGCTGGTGACCGGTCCGACGGGAAGCGGCAAGTCAACCACCCTGGCTACCATGCTGGACTACATCAACCAGTCCGGCTACGCGCACATCCTGACTATCGAGGACCCCATCGAGTTCATTCACCCGCATAAGAAATGCCTCGTGAACCAGCGGGAGGTTCACTCCGACACTCAGTCCTTCGGGAATGCGCTGCGGGCGGCGCTGCGCGAAGATCCGGATGTAGTTCTGATTGGCGAAATGCGCGACTTGGAAACCATCGAGTCCGCACTACGCATCGCGGAGACCGGCCACTTGACGTTCGCCACCCTTCACACGAACTCGGCTTCTTCGACGATTAACCGCATCATTGATGTTTTCCCCTCCCACCAGCAATCCCAGATTCGTGCCCAGCTCTCGATGGTGCTGGAGGGCATTCTCTGCCAGTCGCTCCTGCCCCGCGCCGACATGAAGGGGCGCGCCATGGCCATGGAGATCCTGATTCCGAACCCCGCCATTCGCAACTTGATTCGCGAGGACAAAATCCATCAGATCTATTCCACCATGCAGGCGGGACAGGAAAAGTTCGGGATGCAGACCTTTAATCAATCACTCTACTCTCTCTACCAGCAGCGAATCATAACGCTGGAGACCGCCATGGCGCGCTCCAGCAACCCTGATGAGCTGCAAGATATGATCAACCGAGGCTCTCCCGGAGGCCCGGGACAACGGACATTACCCCCCCACGCTTCCCTGCGAAGATGAGTTGCGACCTCGGGGAAGTGTAGGCGGAGGGATAGAAGTGAGGTAAAAAACGATGCCGCAATTTGAATTTCGCGGGGTTTCCCGCACTGGCGAGCAAGTGAATGGGATCCGCATGGCTCCCACGCGGGAGGCGCTCGACACAGTCCTGCGCCGGGAGCAGATTACCCCTTCCCGGATTGTGGAGAAGGGGAGGGAAATCGCGATCCCCAAGCCCAAGGTACAGGGAAAGGTGAACGCCAAGGAACTCGCCATTTTTACGCGTCAGTTCTCAGTGATGATTGACGCCGGGTTGCCCCTGGTGCAATGCCTGGAGATTCTGGCTTCTCAGCAGGAGAACAAAGGGTTTGCAAGAGTTCTTTCCGGCGTGCGCGGTTCTGTGGAAGGCGGTTCCACCCTGGCCAATGCCTTAAGGCAGTACCCGAAAGTCTACGACGACCTTTACACCAATATGGTGGAAGCCGGAGAAACAGGCGGGATTCTCGATACGATTCTACAACGCCTTTCGGCATACATCGAAAAGGCAGTGAAGTTAAAGCGAGCTGTGAAATCAGCTCTTATCTATCCGATTTCTGTCATCCTGATCGCCGGTGGGGTCATCTTGCTGCTGCTGTGGAAGGTGGTCCCGATCTTCGCCACACTGTTTGCCGGACTGGGGGTTGAACTGCCGTTGCCCACGCGGATCGTAATCGGCCTCAGCCACGCCGTGGCATCGTTCGCTTGGATCTTCCTCCTGCTGGCCGGGGCGGGTTTCTGGGCCCTGCGACAATGGTACGGCACCCCACAGGGAAGGATGGCCATTGACTCCCTGGTGCTCAAGCTCCCTCTTTTGGGTGTCCTGATGAGAAAAATCGCCGTGGCGCGCTTCACACGCACGCTCGGAACCCTCATCACGAGTGGCGTTCCCATGCTGGAGGCCATGGATATCACGGCGCGCACCTCGGGAAATGCGGTGATCGAAAAGGCCATTTTGGATGTGCGCAAGGCTATCGAGACGGGCCGCACTATTGTTGACCCATTGCGCGAGACAGGCGTTTTCCCCAACATGGTCACCCAGATGATCGGGGTCGGCGAGCAGACGGGGGCGCTCGACGCCATGCTGCAAAAGATCGCCGACTTCTACGAAGACGAGGTTGACGCCGCAGTGGGCGACCTTCTGACGGCCATGGAACCCATGATCATTCTGATTCTGGGCGTGGTTGTTGGCGGAGTGGTCATTTCGATGTACCTGCCGCTCTTCAGCTTGATCGGCAAGCTGGCGGGATGAGGGTCGGGTCCGCCACGCACGAGCGCATTGCGCGGGCGGTCGTTTGGGACCAGGACGGCCACTTTTCCTCGCTTGGGAGGGTGGCCGTCAACCTGCTGACAGCATGCTTATCTGATTGTTCCCAAGGCCATTGGCTCCTATAATCAACTTTGTAATGTCATGAAACTTTCGGGCGATCTTCGCGAGTGGCTTCCCTGGGTTATCAAAATCCGCTTTGTCATTATTACCTTTGTCTTTGCCATCGATTATTCCATACGCATGCTGGCGCCGAATCCTGCCAGCCTGCTGTCCATCAAGTACCTCGGTATGGTCGTCATACTCTGGTACGTATTCGGCCTCTTCTTCCTGATCTATAATCAGCTCAGCCACGATTACCTGCTGCAAGCGTATTTGCAGATTCTCTGCGACATTGTGCTTATCACGGCGATCGTTCACGTGACCGGTGACCTGGACAGTAACTACTTCTCGCTTTACCTCATGGTCATTATCATCGCCAGTATCCTTCTGCCGCGCAGCAGGGTTTTTCTGGTGGCCGCAATTTGTTTTGTTTTCATGGGCTCGTTGTTCGAAATCGCTTATCTTCCCAGTCTTTACCCGAGCTTGGCCGAGCACAACCCGGTGCAGTTTCTGGCCACGACCTCGACACTTCCCGTTCCATTGGGTACTCTGCAAGTCAAGATTTTTGCAAGCTTATTCGGCTTTTTTGCCATCGCTTACCTTTCGAGCTACCTTGCGGAAAGTCTGCGCAAGGCGGGAGCGGAGCTTAGGGATAAGAGCGGTCAAGTCGCCAGCCTCCAGGCCATCAACGAGAACATCATTCAGAGCATGCGGGGGGGCCTGATCACCACCGATATGGGTGGCGTGATTACGGAGATTAACCCAGCGGGTGCTGCAATCCTGGGACATAAGCCTTCCGAGCTCAAGGGCCGGCTCTTCAGCGACATTTTCCTGGGCCTGGACTTCGCAGAGAACGGAGGAGGTGGGGCACCCCGGCTCCGGTCCCGGCAGGAAATCTTCTACATGCATCCCCGGGGAGAACGGCGAATTCTCGGAATCTCCGTTTCACCCTTGATCGTCCCGGATCTCGGACCGGCAGGTTATGTCTATAACTTTCAGGATCTTACGGAGGAGAAACGCCATGAAGCCCGCGACCGCGCGCGGGACAGGATGGCAGCGCTGGGCCGTGTGGCCGCAGGCATTGCCCATGAAATCCGCAATCCCCTGGCATCGATTGCGGGTTCGGTCAAGCTCCTTCAGGCGATCACGAGCCTCGATGATGACCAGGCCAAGCTCATTTCGATCGTGAACAAAGAGTCGGAGCGGTTGAACAAGCTCGTCTCTGACTTCCTGGTGTACTCTCGCGATCAGAAGCTCGAATTCCGTCCCGTGAACCTCTCCGGCCTGATCGAGGATACGCTGTTGCTCCTTCAGCACCACCCGCTGTACGGCCCAAATTCTCGCCTGGAACGGAGACTCCCGCGGGACCCTGTTATCATTCAGGCGGACGCAGACAAGCTTCGGCAGGTTTTCTGGAACATCTGCGACAACTCGCTGAAGGCTATGCCTGCCGGAGGCACGCTGACCGTGGAAATCAAGGATGACAACGAAGACGAGGTCGCGATTAGGCTTTCCGACACAGGAGTCGGTTTCGACGACGGCCAACTTGACAAGGTTTTTGAACCCTTCCAGTCGGGCTTCAGCAACGGGACCGGCCTGGGGCTGGCCATTGTCTATCAGATCATCCAAGGCCACCAAGGCCGCATCCATGTTGATTCCGAGCCCGGCAAAGGAGCCGTCTTCACCATCGAACTGCCTCGATTGCAGGCCTGCATCACGCCAGAGGAGACTTCAGCGCCGGTCGGTACCGGCCGGGCGTCGTAATACAGTAAGTTCTTGCTCGCGACAATGGCCAGATTGCTCATCGTGGATGACGAAAAATCGCTCTGCCAGTTGCTGGAGATCGCCTTCCGCAAGGAGAATCACGTCATCGAGACTGTGTCGAGCGGGCAGGCGGCCAAGAAGAAGATCGAATCACAGGTCTATGACGTGATTGTCTCGGATATTCGCATGCCCGACCTGACGGGAATCGAGCTGCTCGAGTTCGCTCGTGCGACACGGAACCCTGCCGCCTTTATCTTGATTACTGCCGTGCCGACGATGTCGAGCGCCATTCAGGCGCTGAATCTGGGCGCCTACCGTTACGTCGTCAAGACGGACAAGCTTGTTGAGGAACTCAAGCTGTCTGTCGATCGGGCCCTGGAAGAGCTGGCTCTGCGCGAGGAAAACATCCGGCTGCGGCGGGAACTACTGCGAGTGTTTGCCCACAATAACATCGTGGGCCATAGCCCCAGAATCCAGTCGATCCTCGAGATGGTCCGGACCGTCGCCCCCACCACAAGCACCGTGCTGATTACCGGCGAGAGCGGGACGGGCAAGGAACTCGTGGCCCGGGCCATTCACGAAGCCAGCACACGTCGCGAGAATCCGTTTGTGTCCATCAATTGCGGCGCGTTTCCGGAGACCCTCCTGGAGAGCGAGTTGTTCGGCTACCTGAAAGGCGCCTTCACGGGAGCTGAAACCAATCGCAAAGGAATCATCGAATCGGCGAATGGCGGAACCCTGTTCCTCGATGAGATCGGTGAGACCAGCTTGAGCATGCAAGTGAAGCTGCTGCGTGTCTTGCAGGAGCGGATGGTGCGCCCGCTGGGCTCGACTTCGGATGTCGCCGTCGACGTGCGCCTGATCGCCTCCACCAACCGGGATCTGAAAGCTATGGTCACCGCGGGACTGTTTCGCGAGGACTTCTATTACCGGATCAGCGTTATCCCTATCCACGTTCCGCCCTTGCGTGAGCGCAAGGAGGACATCCAGCCCCTGGCCCACCATTTTCTGCGCAAGTTCGCCCTTCAGATGGGAAAGCCCGTGAGGGACTTCGACCGCGAGGCGCTTACGGCCTTATGCCGATATTCGTGGCCGGGGAACGTTCGTGAGCTCGAGAACGCCATCGAACATGCTGTGGCGGTAGGCGGGGAACGAGACGGACTGGTGGGCCTGAGTGACCTGCCCGAAGCGGTCACGGGAATTGCCCCGAGCCTGGATAAGGCCGTTCAGATTCCGAAGGAAGGGGTCGACTTCGAGTCTCTCATTGCGCAGGTGGAAAAACAGTACCTCCAAGAGGCGTTGCGGACTGCGGACGGTGTCCGTACGAAAGCTGCCGAGCTACTGAAAATGTCCTACCGCTCCTTCCGCCACTATGCCAAGAAATACAACATCTAGTCCTTTCACTGAGTGAATGTCCAGCCTCTCCCAAACTCCTGAACCTTTCCACGACCCCGACAAACCCGCTTGCGCGTCAACTGACGAGGAGCTGCCGGACCGGCTCGCTATCCTCATTTTGTTCGGGTTCTCGGTCCTCTTGTATGTCGCCACGACGGGCTTCGATTTCGTCGTTGACGATAACCTGCTGCTCGATCGTAATCCTTACGTGTTGAGCTTCCATTACCTCAAGGAGATTTTTACACGGGACTTCTGGGCGTTTTTCGGCGCTCGCGGAGAGTCCGGATATTACCGGCCGATCATCATGCTCACTCTGCTCGCGGAAAGGCGGCTCTTCGGCTTCCAGCCTGCCGCCTATCATCTTGTGAATGTGTTCCTGAATGCCCTCGTCGTCATCCTGGTTTACAAGCTGGGGAGGAGGCTGTGGCCGCAAGGGAAAGGCCCATTTTGGGCGGGGATGCTCTACGCGGCGCTGCCTCTCCACGCTGATAGTGTTACACCCGTTTCAGGGATTTCAGATGTCGAGTGCGCCCTGTTCATGCTGCTCGCCGCGCTGGTCTATATCGGTCCTCCTCAGAGGCGAGGGCAACCATCTCGCCTGTCCCCCTGGACCTCGGCCTTCCTGTTTGCCCTGGCCGTTCTTTCGAAAGAAGTCGCCATGGCGTTGCCCGTCTTATTGATCTTCTACGAGCATTTCCTTCGTCCCAGCGCCCCCGTGCCCTGGCTTGTGCGTCTGAAGCGATATGCACCCCTTCTCCTTTTTGCTGGAAGTTACGTGGCGCTGCGCGTTGTGATACTCCACGGCATTGGAAGGCCTGAGGTCGTTTTTGACCTCGGTCTCTTCCAGACGGTCCTTTCCGGCCTCGCCATGCTGGGCCTTTACATCTTCAAGCTCGTCTGGCCTATGCACCTTACTGCGTTCATGACCTTCAATCCTGCGAAGCATTGGTATGACGTATATGTCCTGCTCGGGGCGGTTGGCCTGCTGCTTGCGGCAGCCGCTTTCCGCACTTGCTGGCGGCGTGAACGTGCGGTCTCCTTCGCAATCTTTTGGTTCTTTATCACTCTTGGCCCGGTGCTGAATGTGCGCTGGCTGGGTAAGTCACCCTATGCCGAACGCTACCTCTATGTCCCATCGGCAGCGGCCTGCTGGCTTGCCGGCCAAGGATTGGCGCGATTGATTTTACGAGCGCGCGACCGCAAGCGGGCCGCCTGGGTTGCCGCGTCGGCGCTTCCCATTGTGCTGGTGGCTCTCGGCGCGACGCGGATTGCTTTTCGCCTGCCGGAGTGGAGGAATAATTTCACTCTCGCTCTCGCCACCGTGCGAGAAGATCCCGCCTCGGGGACTTATCATGTCTACATCGGCAATGCGTACCGTGAGCGCGGCGACAGGGGACTGGCGCGGCAGGAATACGTTTCGGCCATCGCTCTCGATCCGTCACTGACTGAGGCGTACCTGAACCTTGCCGGCGTCATGATGGACGACAACGCCGTGGGGGCTGCTCGCCTGCTCTTGAACCGAGCGGTCCAAACCAATCCGCGTTTTCCCGAGGCTTATTACGCGTGGGGTGTCATTGAGATGGGGCAGCATCAGGTGGAGCAGGCGCGTAAGCTTTTCGAGCGGGCCGTGGCTCTGAACCCGGCCTATTGTGACGCTCTCAACAACCTGGGAGTATTATCGGTTGAAGAAGGCAACCTGGAGCAGGCGCAAGAATATTTCTCGCGCGCCGTCCAGGCTGATCCCACCTCGCTTGACGCACATATGAACCTAGGGGATCTCTGGGTGCGCCGCGGTCAATATGCTCAGGCCGAATCGGAATTCCGGCGCTCTTTGCAACTCGCGCCGTCAAACGAGTCCCCTTATCTTGCCCTTGCCTCTCTGGAAGAGAAGCAGGGGAATCAGCAGCAGGCACTCGAAACCTACCGGCGCCTAGTGCAGATTCAACCTCAGTCCGCCACCGCCCTGTTTCGCCTGGGAGTACTGGCATTGAAAGTCGGGGATCTGGACGAGGCACGCCAAGCATTTGAGGCCACAGCAAAGATCCGACCCAACTCGGCCTTGGTTCACGCTCAACTTGGCATGGCGTACTTGGCGGCTGGGGATCGGGCGAGAGCGATAAGCGAGATCCAGAACGCCCTGCGGTTGAATTCTTCCGACGAGACGGTGCGAGCTGCTGCGCGAAAGCTGGACTTAGGCATGCCTCGGTAAGACCGTCCTGCCGGCGCAAACAGCAGTTGAGAGCTTCCTGATATGCCCGACGTATTCAACTCAGGCAAGGACCCAGATCAAGCCGGATCAGCCACCCGGGCGATTGGCCGGACCGGATTCGATACTATGGGCTTGCATCGTTGGCTCCTCGGGCTGGCACTTGGACTCACCTTTGCTGTGTACAGTGGGACCCTACGATACCAATTCGTGCTCGATGACCGCGGACAGATCCTTGAGAACCCAGCCGTACACTCGTGGCACTACGTGCCGCAGTATTTCACCCAGCACGTTTGGGCGGGCGTATTTCCAGAAGTGCTCGGCAACTACTATCGTCCGCTATTCCTGCTTTGGCTGCGAATCAATGACATGCTGTTCGGATCTCGCGCCTGGGGCTGGCATCTTACCTCCGTGTTTGCGCACGTGGGCGTCACTGTGCTCGTCTACCTGCTGGCCTCGCAAGTGTTGAAAGACCGCGCGGGCGCTGCCCTGGCTGCGCTGGTGTTTGGCCTGCATCCCATTCATATCGAGGCCGTCGCGTGGGTCTCGGGTGTGACGGAACCATTGCTAGCCCTGTTGCTCATTCCTGCGTTCCTCTTTCATCTCAAGGGGCGAGAGCAGACCCCGTCGAAACGGAAGTGGTGGGCCCTATCGCTATTGTTTTATGCTCTTGCCTTGCTTGCCAAAGAGACTGCCTTAGTCCTTCCCTTGATCATTTTTGTTTATGAATGGGTCTATGGGGGCTCCACCGATGAACCTTATTCGTGGTCCGGAAGAGCAAGAAGAATTGGCCGCGCCTTTCGATTCGCGGCGCCTTACTTCGCCTTAATTCCTCCCTACCTTGCGGCGCGCGTCTTCGCGCTGAAGGGATTCAGCCACATCGCAACGCCCCTTCCGTTTTCGACGCTGCTCTATACCTGGCCGTCGCTGGTTTGGTTTTGGGCGAGACACCTGACTTGGCCTGTTGGGCTGAGCACTCTCTACGATTTCCCCTCCGTCAAAAGCCCCGATTTCTGGAACTTCACTCTGCCCGCGGTGGGAATTTCAGTCATAGGGCTGATTTTGTTCTTGGCCGCGAAGCAATCGCGCGTCGTGGCTTTCGCTTCCGCGTGGCTTGTCTTGCCGCTTGTCCCGCTGCTCGACCTTAGAGTCTTTGTTGCAGACGACTTCGCCCATGACCGTTACCTCTACTTGCCCTCGGTTGGATTTTCAATCATCGCCGCGCTGGTCCTACGAAGCCTCGCCCTTGGGCGCATTCGCCTCTTGGGCCAACCGGTGACTCAGATTGTAACGGTGCTCGTGGTCGCGACTCTGCTTGCTTATGGCACACTTCATCAGAGCTTCTACTTTGCGAACGATGTTGTCTTCTATCAGTACAACTACAGATCCTCTCCCAACAGTAAGCTGGCCATGACGAACCTGGCTTCGCTCCTGGGTGAACAGGGAATGTACGACGATGCCCGAGCTTTGTTCCAGCAAGTGCTAGGAAGAGATCCTGGGTTCTGGCCCGCCGCCTACAATCTTGGTTACACCTGTTACAAAATGGGCAGGCTCAGGGAAGCCGAGTACTTCCTGTTGAGAGCCATTCAGATCGATCCGGCCAAGCCCGATGAGTATCTCTACTTGGGAATGACCAGGTTCAGGGCGGGCCGCCTGGCTGAAGCAGAGGCAGCGCTGCGGCGGGCGATTCATATCCGGCCTACGGGTTTCGGCTACCACTTTGCTTTGGGGGTTGTCCTCCGGCAGCGCGGAGACTTCAAGGAAGCGGTGGAGCAATTCAAAGCCGAACTGGCCCTTAACCCTCAACAAGACGCCGCTCGCAAACAGATTGCGGAAATAGAACAAGCCTTGAAACCGGAAAGGGATGGCGAGACGCCTG
>Ga0070741_10006105_pt1 | contig 26134 bp, 21 predicted proteins | sample Coa_R1_4_FD_66440 | JGI IMG/M metagenome (GOLD analysis project Ga0070741, IMG submission 66440) | Surface soil microbial communities from Centralia Pennsylvania, which are recovering from an underground coalmine fire - Coalmine... | ecosystem: Environmental > Terrestrial > Soil > Unclassified ... | reverse complement strand
TGCCAGGCATTTGGGCTAGGAGTAACAAATTGCTCTTGCAGACTGTATAGCAGGTTATATGCCAATGGAAGCCAGGGCGCCCATCCGTTTACGCATGCGGCTCTGCCCGGCTGTGGCTATTGCTGGCTCAGGAGAGGGCCGCATTTTCGCGATCAGCAGGATAAAAATCGGGAAAGCAGAGCAGTAGAAGTAAGAGGGCAGGCTTCTCCATGCGAAGAACAGCGGCAGGACTGCCAGCAGCAGCGCGGCCTCTGGAGCTTTCCGACAGAGACGCCAGTACCAGGCCAATGAGAACAGCAGCGCCGCCCCTTCCAGCATACTATAGACCCATTGAGGGAAGAAGGGCAGCAGGTGCGTCACGCTGAGATTGATGATACCCACTCCCATTGGGAACATCGGGTCTACAACGGGAGCCAGGACGCCCGCGAGCCAGGCATGAGGGTTCCACAGAATAAAAGGCAGATTGATCGCAAGGCCAATGCTACCTGCGATAGTCAGGCGGTAGGCTGTTTCCTTGATACCATACTGGCGATAGACCATGATCAGGTAGAACGGGATGAAGAACCAGGCGATTTGCTTGCTCGCCAGGGCCAGGCCGAAGAAGATGGCGGAGCGCCAGCGATGATCACGCAGCAGCCAGACCAGCGCTATCAGCAGGGCATAAAAAATGTCCAGGTTGCCGCCAACGGTTGAGGACCACATGGGAATGTTCGCCATTGTGAGCAGAAGCACCCAGGGGCGTAATGCCGGGTGGGCTGCTCGCCAGGCGACGAAGACCAGCGCAGCATAACTCAGCATATAGAATGGCAGCACATTATAGTTTTTGAACAGGGCAAAGGGTAGCAAGGTCAGGAACGAGAGCGCCGGATAGCTCACTTTGGACTCGAACTCGGGCGCGGCCCCTGCCTTGAGATCGGTGTCGAGCACCGTCTGAAACTCGACCATTGTTGGGTAGTCGAGGCGATTGGCAAACTGGCCCACGCGTAGCGGCGTTGTCCAGTTTGGTTGGATGGGGAAGCGCCGTGCCAGGTCCAGCATGTTCGAGTCGGTGTAGGGATTGCGGCCCTCTATCAGCAAGATGGCGGCATTCGTGTCGAGCGAAGTGCCATCGTTAGAGAACTGCGGCGCTAAGAAACACATCATCAGGCCACGCCCCAACTCAATGCCTCCCGCGATAGTCAGGAGCAGCGTCAGGGTCAGGACGATGCGTTGCCAGCGGGCAGGATACCCTGCGGCTCGCTTTGCCTGTTGTGGACGAGCCGGGCGAATAGCCATCCACATCGCGTAGAAGCTACCCAGGATCAGCGCAAAGGGAATAAGCGAGCCAACGGGCATCAAATAGGGAATATACCAGCTATGATCTATTTCATTAAGAGCTTGAAGAATAAATGCGAGACCGATCCATACAGCTCGTCTTTGCAGTTCGACGATGGGGCGATTATCTGCTATATCTTCCGCAAAGAAGAGCTTCATCCATTGGTAGTTGAGTAGAGGTTTTACTTCTGATTGAGTGGACTGTGTGAAGACAGATCGCTGCTCCATAGCTACGCACGCATCACCGCTATTGTGGTATCAGTTCCTCTCATGTAGGGGCGTGGCTTGCCTTCGCCCAGAATTAGGATGAAAGAGTAGAGAGCAGGAACAATCGATCAAAATATGCTGCGGGTCTGCGTGCTTTTACCTCCCATCGTAGTACCGAGAGCCCTGACTCTCCTCAATAAGATCCACACAAGGGGATTTCTCGGTCTGCGTCTTACAACGAAAGGGGAAAGTAATATGTCACAAAAATGAGAGGCGAAACTTGAAGAATGTGCTTACATGAAGCTAACTTGTTCACCAAAGACAAGGCTTTTGTGTTATGATTGTGGAGGATGGGTTCGAAGAGGTTCAAGGAGGAAAAATGATGTCTGAACGGTTTTCACCTGAACATTACTCAATGGTGATTCGATGGGACCCCAGGGATAACATTTATGTTGTGAGCGTACCTGAGCTTCCTGGATGCAAATCACATGGTAAGACCTACGAAAAGGCGATTAAGAATGCTCTGGAAGCTATCGAGCTTTGGATTGAAGACGCCAGGAAATCAGGAGACCCGATACCGCCGCCAATGGTAACGGCGTGACTTTCAACCATGCGAGCTACTGATCTGGTCATGGAGCGGTAGTCGATAGTATAGCTCGCGATGCTGGAGCTGGAAACCCAGCGTCTCATAAAGACGGATCGCGGGTTTGTTTTGCTCCCAGACATGCAGATCAATCGCGGAGAGCCTGTATTCGGTGTGGGCGAAGTGGATAATGTGCTGGAGCAAATGCTTTGCTAGCCCCTTGCCACGCTGCTCCGGGTGAACGACGACGCGTTTCACATACCCTATACTATCGGGCAACTCGGGAGGGGGAAGCATCAATTCGGCTTTAGCGACCGCGACGCCCGCGATCTCTGCCAGAAAGATCAGCGTGTGCGTGTGGGTAGAGGGATCGACGGAGCCGAAGTATTGCTCCATTGCCCGGTCAATATTGCGTGTGGGCGAAGTGCTAAAACTATCGAGTTTTTCAATCTGCTCAATATCTTCTGCCGTCGCGATACGAATAACCAACGTCGTTGTTGGTGGCTGCTCAGTCATAATAGGTATCCTGCCAACTTAAAGGAACGAAAGAAAAAAGTGGTTTTATGGTTGTTTTTTGCGGGGGAGCATCAGGAGCGAAACAAGGGCGTAGCCTGCGCAACCCAGGATGAGCAGCGAATAGACGACCTGCTCACCGTCTTTGATCGGCCAGGTTAACGAGGAGGTTAACATGGCGAGCCCCCACCAGAGAAAGCCAACGAAGACGGCGAATAAAAGTATGGTACTCATAAATTTCTTCGGCATTGGATTAATCCTCTTGATCTGCGGAAAATATCTGCTTGCTGCGCTCTGATACCTATTATAGCATATCCTGGCTAGCGGGTCCGATGGGTGGTACATCAGGTCAACGCTTCCCAGACCAGCCGGTGGATCACTGCTCGGAACTGTCCCCAGTCTCCCCAGGTGCCGCTGATCTCTTCGCTATAGGTTGTGCTTAACCGTTCCAGGTGCTCGGCTATAAGAGGAAGCTCCTGCGGCTCAATCTCGCGAAATGCCTCCACTTTCTCATCTTCATCAATCGCACCCAGCGTCCCGCTGACCTCATCTAGCAGGAAGGCGAAGGTATAGAATGGAGCGTCCCTCTTGGGATTCGAGAGCTGATAGGCGGCGATTGCCAGGAAGCGATTGACTTTTACTTCAAGGCCGGTCTCCTCGTGAGTTTCGCGCAGGAGCGCATCGAAGACCTGTTCGCCGTGATTGATGCCGCCGGTCGGCAAGCGATAGGTGTCAGGTGGGTAAAACGCTTTCTTCATCGTTAACAAATGACCATTCGGGCGCCGTATAACCATGCATACCTCGCCATAACGATCATTTTTAGACAGGGGATCGAAGAAAGTGCTGGCGCTGAGTTCCGCCATTCTGATCAATGGCCGACCATAACGGCTGGCAAGTTGTTCCAGCTCGTCCTGGGTTGCCTGTGGTAGTGAGTGCATCATAGCTGGCGGGCTCTATTCTCTTTCCACAGATACGATCTTGCCAACATCTCCTCGGCGCTCTTCATCGAGAACTCGGTGACGTTGCCACCCATGATGTGGGCGATTTCGCGCACTCGTTGCTCGGGACGCAGCTCGTTGACGATGGTCATGGTGCGATTATCGAGGATCTGCTTATTCACGTTGTAATGCGTATCGGCAAAGGCGGCGATCTGGGGCAGGTGCGTAATACAGATCACCTGATGGTTGTGCGTGAGCTGCCACAGCTTTTCGCCCACCACCTGGCCACTGCGCCCACTGATGCCGGCATCGATCTCGTCGAAGATCAGCGTCGGTGTGGCGTCCGCGCCTGCGAGGATCGTTTTGAGCGCGAGCATGAGGCGCGATGTTTCACCGCCAGAGGCGATTTTCGTCAGCGGCTTAAAAGGCTCGCCCGGGTTGGGCGCGATCAGGAACTGGACGCGATCAATGCCGCTGGTATCGCAGAAGTAGCGTTGTTCGGGCTGTCCGTCGATGTGAGCCGGAATGCCGTTTTCATCGGGAAGCTGCTCAATCTCAACCTGAAAGCGAGCGCGTCGCATATTAAGATCGTTGAGCTGCTCCTCCATTGCAGTCGCGAGCTGCTGGGCGGCTACACACCTTTTGGCGGAAAGGTGTTCGGCGATGACGCCAATGTCGCGACGGAGCTGTCCATCCTGCTGCTGTAATCTGGCAATAATCTCGTCGCGATTGACGATGGTATCAAGCTCTGCTTGATCTTCGGCGGCGCGTTTGAGAATTTCCTCTACCGTCGCGCCATATTTACGCTTCAGCCTGGCGATCAGGTCGAGGCGCTCTTCGATGTCTGCCAGGCGGCGCGGGTTATCTTCGATATCGCTTTCGTAGCTGCTGATATTAGCTGCCACGTCTTCTAGCTGGTAGATCGCTTCAGCCAGGCTATCGGCGTATTCTTCCAGGCTCTTATCGAGGCGAACAAGCTCGCCGATGCTGCGCTGGGCCACGCGTAGCTGATCAAGGGCGGACTTAAAGCCGTCGCTACCCATCTCGGACCCCTTGATTGAGCCATAGATGAGGGTGCAGAGTTCGCGCAGGCGTTCCGCGTTATTGAGCACTTTGCGTTCTTCTTCGAGGTCCTCAAGTTCGCCTGGACGCAGGTTAGCTTTTTCGATCTCCTCTATCTCGAAGCGCAGGAACTCGGCGCGGCGCTCTTGCTCGCGGGCATTCTGTTGCAGGGATTGCAGCGTTTTTTGCGCGCTGCGCCACTCGGATACTTTCTTGCCAAGCTCTTCGCGCAGGGGGAGCAGTTCGGCGTAGCGATCAAGGAAGTTAATATGCTGTTCCGGTCGCAGCAGGCTCATATGCTCGCTCTGACCGTGAATGTCAACCAGCCAGCTTGCAACTTGTTGGAGCACCTGCTGAGGGTAGACGCGACCATTGATGCGCGCCACGGTGCGACCGGAGCGGAAAATGTCGCGCGAGAGGATCAACTGCCCATCTTCCGGCAGGATATCGTACTCGTGCAGGAGGGCCGCCAGCGCGACCAGGGCGTCGGCGCTCTCGGCATCGGCGTGCAGGGGTTGCGTATGCCTGCTCTCGGCATGCTCGAATTCCTCGAACATCGTAGTCGCGCCGTTGCCCACGGCGGTGAGAGCTGGAGCTTCCACCTGAGCCCACTCGTCGCTTACCGGTGGCAGGGCCTCAACCGAGAAGACCCCCTCGACGCTGGCGCGTTCGCATCCCGCGCGCACAAACTCGGCCCCGATTTTGCCACCGAGCAGGGCGTTCACAGCGTCAATAATGATAGACTTGCCCGCGCCTGTCTCGCCTGTAAAGACATTAAACAAGCGATGCAGGCGGATATGTAAATGATCAATAATGGCAAAGTCTTTGATGTTAATCTCAAGTAACATGATGACTTTCAGCAGCGTGCGTGCCGTCGCTTTTCAACTTGGCCGTAATAATCTGATAGAAATACGTCGGTGGCCTGCGCCTGAGAAATCTCGTCACAAACGGGCTTTTTTCAATCATCACCGTGGCTCCATCGCTAATCTCGCGATTCATCTGGCCGTCGGCGGAAAAAACGCCATTTTGCGAACCGGTGAATATGCGCAGCCGGACCTTTGCTTCAGGCTGCAAGATCAGCGAGCGGTCAGAGGCGAGATGCGGCGCGATAGGCGTCAGGACGCTACTCTGGACCTGGGGATGCAGTAACGGACCTCCCACGGCCATATTGTACGCAGTAGAGCCGGTGGCGGTCGAGAGGATCATCCCGTCGGCGTAAGACGTATTATAGTAGTAGTCGTCAACCCATACCTGCATTTGCACCACGCGCGGCCACATGCCACGAGCGATAACGATATCGTTGAGCGCAAGAAACTCTTCGCTGTGCCCATCCTGATCAAGCACTGCCCGCAGCATTGTCCGTTGATCAACCCACACCGAGGGATCGCCTTTGAGGTAGAGATCAAGCTGGTCCGGTAGCTCATCCGGCTCAAGCTCGGTAAGGAACCCGACCCGTCCAAAATTGATCCCCACAATCGGTAAATCAACGCAGGCGCAGAGGCGGGCCGCATGCACAATCGTGCCATCACCGCCTAATACGAGTGCCAGATCGCAATTTCGGAACGAAGGCGGTGCGCACTCCTGATCCTCATCCCTCAGATCGACGACACGGACGTTATATCCCTGCCGTTGCAACATGGGGACCAGCCGGGCCGCGAACTCGGATGTATCCTGCTTCCGTCCCTGATAAAAGATCGCAATCGTTTTCACTACTATCTCCAGAGCAAGCGAAGGCAAGACCTCGCTTTTACATGATTGGCCACTGTAATGGTACGCCAAATAGCAAAGGTTGTCAACTAAGCTGGTTAATTGTTCCTTTTGACTATTGATGTGTCTGCTGGAGTTTTTCCTCCGCAAACCATAAAGCTTCTTCCTTAGAATGAATCAAACCGTCCGCCTGTGCCTCTGCTATGTATTCGAGCAGCTCTCCGATGATCGGGCCGCGCTCCAGATTCAGGTGACGGATCAGCTCCTCCGGCTGGAGCAGCCGTGGAGGAAGAATGCTTTCCCGTTCGCGAATATAACGCGAGAGCAGCAGCCGTGTGGTCGCTAAATGGCGGCTCCAGGCGTCGGTGAGCGCCTCAGGGCCGCGCATTGCTAGATGGTCGGCAAGCGCGATCAAGATCACGTTGATGCCGCTCGGGCCGAGATCGACAAAGAAGCGGCGGCTGGCGCGAACGGTCAGAACATCGTGACTTAACTGTCCCGGTCGCATATGGTGCGCGACCACCTGTTGCACCAGGCGGCGGTCACGCGTGCTGGCGCTCAAACGCCTCAAGATCTGCTGAGCCAGCGGCACCCCTTCCTGTGGATGATGGTAGAAATGGATCGCGCCCTCGTCATCAACTGTGTACGTCACGGTCTTGCCAATATCGTGTAAAAGCGCGGCCATCTTCATCACGGGCGTGGCAATTGCCGCCAATGTGAAAATATCTTGCTGTTCAGCCTCCAGCAGCAATGCCTGTATCTCTGCCAGATCCCCTTTTCCGGCAGGGTCGAATGGTGAATACTGGAGCAGCTCCGGCGTTTGTTGCAATACCGTGGCTAAAAGCTCAAGCGCGCCAACTGTTTCTAAAGAGTGTTCCAGCACATCCCAGTAGTGCAGGCTTGGCTGAGGCATGCCGCGAGCGGGTATAAATTCGGGGAAGAGCGTAGTAAAGAGGCCATGCTGGTCCAGGAAGCGCAGATGTGCGGTGCTCCCATCCAGTTTCAGAATGGCGTACAACTCATCGTGAACGCGTTCAGAGGCTGCCCGCTTGAGCTGTGGAGCATCGCGAGCGAGCATCTCCGCCGTATGCGGCTCGATGGTGAACTGGTAGCGGGCCATCAAGCGAATGGCGCGCAACATCCGCACCGGATCGTGCTGGAAGACGGTATTATTGACGGTCCTCAGGAGATGCGCGGTAAGATCGTCGGCTCCATGTAGCGGGTCGATGAGGGCAAGAGGATCGCCTGCTGTGAAGTGCTGGATGGCGTTATCGAGCGGGAGCGCGATGGCATTCAGCGTAAAATCGCGCGCGTGCAGATCCTCCTCAATAGTGTTGCCATTAATAGGAGAGACATCAATCGTCAGCTCTTGCTGTTCGTGCTTTACGTTGATGCGGCTGGCTTTATCGTGCATATGGACGTAAGAGCCGCCTAAAGCGTTTGCAAGGCGGCGCGCCAGTTTGGGGGCATCACCTTCGGTTGCGATATCCCAATCGGCGCAGGGTTCATGTAGCAGCAGATTGCGCACAGCTCCGCCCACCAGGTAGACTTGCTGCCCGTTGTGGCGAAAGTGCTGCGCGCTTTGTTGTAGCAGATCAAGTGTCCAGCTATCCAGAGAATATGTTCCTATACTCATGCCCTCTATATATTAAGAACTCTATTGATCGCACGCCTACTTTTTCGCTTTGCCCTGGATAATATAGTACCATTCGTGTCCAGTGGGGGCTGCTTTATCGTCAACAAAAAAGCTCCCTCGTGTGAAAAACGAGGGAAATCAAGGAGTAGGTCTTTCGTGTCTTCACGCGAGCCGACACTACGCAAAAGATAAGCAAAAATGGCGGGAGCATACTGCTGATAAAGCCTGGCACCTTCCGCCTGTACCTGTACCATAGATGGCTGTTGCATATTTCTCCCCAACGCTACTTGAGATCTCATATATATATTCGCATGAGTCAGAGGAGAGGAACACTGAAAAGCCCTGCCGTGGAATGCCATACTTGTCATCATGGGGTTTTCCAGGTATAGTAAGGTTAAATCCCATGCGCAACCGGTGTAAGAGCGGGAGAGAATAATCCTATTCGAGCAAGAAAGATCAGAGCAAGCAATATCGAAGAACAAGCATGCAGATAACAACGGGGCTATAATGTTTCTTTTAGAAAGTGTGTAATAGAGTGCCTGGCGCTTTTATGTACTTCGACTCCGCGCTCCGTAGGGGCTATCCCTTGCGGTTGCCCTGTAGCTCCCCGCTTCATCGTGGGAGCGTTGGAGTGCGAAACACTTCAAAGTACGTTAGGGACGTAGCATGAGTCAAAATTATGGTGTGCTGCGTGTTGTACGCGTACGTCCATCGGCCAATGCGGCAACAGGCCTGCGAGAGCGATACCCGGCTGGCTGGCTGCCAGAAGAACACCTGGTCTACCTACTGACACGCTGCGAGACGACGATTGGGCGCGCGCTCAATAACGATCTGGTCTTGATGGACCCCTCAGTGTCCCGTGAGCATGCGCGGCTGGTGCTGGATGAGCGCGGCTGGCGTATCCACAATTTAACTGCGCAAAACATTGTACGCGTCAACGGCCATCCCGTCCCGGCAGGGGAAAGTCGTCCAATCCTGCCACAGGACTTTCTGGTACTTGGCAGCACCATGCTGCAATTGATTGCTCCCCAGCAAGGCATCGTCGAACCCGATCCCGGACCAACGCATTTGACAGAGCACTTCCCCTCTTCTCAGCAATTGATCGTGCCTGTCATTACCTTACCGTCTCATGGAGCCTCCAGTAATGGGCAGGGGAAAGTGTCTGATGTCCCCAGGGAAGAAGGAACAGTGGTGGTTCCTTCACAAGAAGCGGTATTGCCAGGCCACTCCCTCACTCCTCCCAGACTCGCATCCGATCCCGAGCAGGTGGCGCAGCCCTGGGAACAGGAGGAGGAGAGCTTGCTGGGCGCGGGCGTGACCATGCAATTTGCCCTGCCTCAACGCATGGGCAAACGGACGCGCTGGCTCATCGCAGGTATTGGCATCGCCATTGTCATCGTCAGCGCGATTATCACCGTGATCCTGAATTTCTTGATTGGCCTCGCCGCCCTGACTCAGGGAGGGCCATCAAGCCTGCTCGCCGCCCTGACCATTCCCTTAATCCCCGCGCTCTCTATCAATCTGCTGGTCAATTTCATTGATCGCTATGAGCGCGAGCCCTGGTTTTTGCGTCTGGCGGCCTTTCTATGGGGCGCGATCATTGCCATCCCACCAGCGCTGCTGATCGAGCAAAATATCGATGGTATGCTTCAGAATGCGCTGGGGCCGGATGCGAGCAATATCGTGCGCGCAGCCTTGCAGGGTCTGAACGCGGGCGTAACCGAAGAGACGATCAAAGGGCTGGGCCTGCTGCTGCTCTTTTTTGTGCTGCGGGACGAGTTCGATAACGTCACCGATGGCATCGTCTACGGGGCCTTGATCGGCGCGGGCTTTGCGATGGTCGAGAACTTTGTCTACTTCGCCAACAACGCCCGCGATGCCCTTCCATTTCTTATAGTCGTAAGAGTAGTGCTTGGCTGGCTCTGCCATTCGACCTTTACCGCGTGCTTCGGCGTTTCTCTGGGCTATATCCGGCATACGCGCGTGCGCTGGCAGCATATCGTCATTCCTCTCATTGGCTATCTGTGTGCCGTCGGGCTGCATAGCGTCTTTGATTTTATTACCTTCTTCGTCAAAGATCTCGTGCTTGCCGCGCCTGGCAACGCTATGGTCGCCAGGCTTTCATTGATTGCCGTGATCGGCGATTATATTCCCCCTTTTATCGCGCAACTAATCCTGCTCTATCTGCTCATCAAGGCGCTGGCCCACGAGGCTGCCGTGATTCGCGAATTTCTGGCATCCGAAGTGGGCAGCGGGGTGGTGCAGGTTGATGAGTACGCGCTGCTGCAAAACTCGTTTCGCCGCACAAAAGTGGAGCGGTACGTGCTCTGGAAAGGCGGCTTCAAGCAGTGGTTGCGGGTCAAGGCTCTGTACCAGACGGAGATCGGGCTGGCCTTCCGCAAGTGGCATGTGAGCATGGGGGACAAGCCAAAGCTCGGCTACCTGCAACCCGAAGACGCCTATCGCCAACGCATAGGCCGTTTGCGCCAGGAGATAGCTGGGGCGGAGAAAAAATAAAAAGCTCTGTCGGCGGGCTCCTTGCACAAGAGGCTCGCTGACAGAGCTCCCTTTTCATCCTCGCAGCTTAGAGATTACTACCATCCATAAGCGCCTGCTTTGCCTCTTCTATATCCTTTGCCAACCCTATTTTGATCAGCAACTCCTGGAGCTTAACGGGGTCGGTCGTCTCGTTTGCTCGTCTTTTGGCTCTCTCCGTTAATTCAGGGAAGCGCCCTTGCACAATGGAAACAAACGCCTGAAGTTGTCTTTGGCGTTCCTGCTCCATTGCCTGCTCCACTCCTTGTTGTAGCCCCTGCTGTAGTCCCTGCTGCATGCCCTGTTGTAGCCCCTGCTCCATTCCCTTCTGCATTCCCTTTGCCAGCCCCTCCTGTACGATTTCTTGATACACCCAGGATTCTTCAAAAATGTCTTTATGCATCGCAAACCTACCTTTCAACCACGCTTGATCTTGATCATCCTTGAATACCAGCCCTGCGACGATTTCACTCAACGTCAGCAAGTTGTCCTGTCGTGCTGCCACGATGGCTTCGATCATCTCTTCGATGACTTCATGCCGCTTGCCATCTCTGGTGAGCGGCAGCAGTGGCAGCAGGCCAACCAGTCCTGTTCGTGTGATCTCTTCTGCCGCGACTTCCCAGAGTTTGACGACAAGAAACGTGAACGTGAGTACCCGTTGCCCGTTGGGCAGTTTCCACTCCAGGGGCGATTCCGCAACCATCTGCCCTTTGCGCAAATACAGCACACAGGAGAGGACCGGTCGCCTGTACTCACTGACCGCGAGAACATTATACTCCAGAAGACGCAATGTCATGTTCGTATCATCGCGGCTCTGCAATTCGAGATGCAGGAGCATCTCGACCTCATTGAGCAGTACCTGGAAGATGACATCAGCTTCACGCGTCTTGTTTTTTAACTCTTGAGGTAACAATTGCACGAACTGCGCATCCTTGAGCAGCCATGACACAAAATGTTGAGGGTGAGCGCTAATGAGTCGTTTCATCGTATCGTCCCACAGTTTCGCCATGATGTTTATTCATCCCTTTCCACAAAACATCCCGTTGGATCTAACGAGATCCCGGCTTTCCTGAGTGTAACATAGGAAAGAGTATAGTTCTAGCGTATATTGATCAATTATTATCTTATCGATTGAAAAATACGAATAAATACGGAGAGGTATAAAAAAAGTCTATTGAAAGCAAAACAGTTTCCTTTCTAAGGACTTTTATGTTGCCCTTGAGGGAGATGGATAGGCTATACCTCTGTGTAATACTGTGATATCATAATTGCAAGAACTTACAACTGAGAAGGGTTTTGGCGTGACAGATTACCTCAAGATCTATTATTTAATGCGCCTCACCCGCGCGATGGAGGATCGGACCCGCACCCTGTTCTTGCAGGGTCGGGTGGTGGGGGGAGTGTATACCGCGCAGGGGCATGAGGCCACGACCGTCGGGGCGGCAATGATGCTGCGCGACGGGGACTGCATTGTTCCGCAGCACAGAGATCTGGGAATGCATCTGGTACGTGGTATATCGCCGCGAGCCGTGATGTGTCAATGGCTGGCGCGCGGCAATGCCCCGACGCTTGGTCGGGATGGACAGATTCACATCGGAGATATGCATCATGGTGTGGTTCCTATGATCAGCATGCTGGGCGAATCGCTGCCGGTAGCATGTGGTGTGGCTCTCACGATGAAGATGCGTCATCGCTCGACGATCACGTTAGCGAGCTGCGGCGATGGCGCGACCAATACCGGGCCGTTCCACGAAGCCATGAACTTTGCTGCGGTGCAGCGGCTGCCGCTGGCGCTGGTGATTGAGAATAATGGCTATGCGTACTCAACTCCCACCGTCAAACAATTTGCCATCGAACATCTCTCCGAGCGCGCTCGCGCTTTCGGCATTCCCGGAGAGAGCGTCGATGGCAATGATGTGCTGGCGGTAATGGAGGCCGTTGGCCGGGCCGTGGAACGAGCGCGAGCGGGCGAAGGTCCCTCGATTGTGGAGTGCAGGACTTTCCGCGTGCGCGGGCACTCAGAAGCCGATAAGGCCGATTACGTGCCCCAGGAGTTGCGCGAGGAGTGGCTAAAGAAAGACCCGATACCGCGTTTTGAGGCGTATTTGACCGAGAAAGGTATGTTAACGGCTAAGGAGAAGGCCGAGATCGAGGAGAAGGTCAGGACGGTGGTGGACGATGCGGTGAGTTTCGCGGAACAAAGCCCCGAGCCGGATGGCGCGACGGTAGCCGATTACGTCTTTGCCCCTGAAGGGCCTGTTGCTATTGTTGGTGAGCCTGGTGCAAGTGATCCGCGCTACGTCAACGCGCTCGATACCCGCATCGGCCAGCCGTTCAACTCCATGAGCGAGGCAGAGGAGGCCGTTGGACGACGATGAGCGAGAGTAGAGTAACATATTTAGAGGCAATAAGCCAGGCAATTCGAGAAGAGATGCGGCGGGACGAAGCCGTATTCCTGCTGGGCGAAGATGTAGGAACCTATGGTGGTGCGTTCAAGGTCAGCGCGGGCTTTTTAGAAGAGTTTGGGCCGGAACGAGTCATTGATACGCCGATGGCGGAAGCTGCCATTATTGGCTCGGCAGTGGGCGCGGCCTTGATGGGTATGCGGCCAATCGCGGAGATGCAGTTTATTGACTTTATCACCTGCGGCTTCGATCAGATCATCAATATGGCCTCAAAGATGTACTGGCGCGTCGGCATGCCTGTGCCGATGGTGATTCGCGGTCCATCCGGCGGCGGCACAAAGGGCGGCCCGTTCCACTCCGCCAGCCCCGAAGCCTGGTTCTTCCATACGCCCGGCATCAAAGTCGTTGTCCCTTCCACTGCTTATGACGCAAAAGGCATGCTCAAGTCGGCGATTCGCGACAACAATCCCGTGCTCTATCTGGAGCATAAGCTGCTCTATCGTATGCCTGAACTGCGCGAGGAGTTGCCGATGGAAGATTATACCGTGCCGCTGGGCAAGGCAATTGTGCGGCGCGAAGGCGAAGATATGACCATCCTGACCTATGGCGCGATGGTCTACCAGTGCTTAAAGGCTGCTCAGACCCTTGAAGAGGACGACGATCTGGAGGTCGAGGTCATCGACCTGCGCACCCTGAGTCCGCTTGATCGCGAAGCTATTCTAGACTCGGTCAAGCGCACCAACAAAGTGCTGATCGTTCACGAAGATACGCTCACCGGCGGCATAGGAGCCGAGCTATCGGCTATCCTGGCGGAAGAGCTTTTTGAGTACCTGGATGGGCCGGTGACGCGTGTAGCTGCTCCCGATGTGCCATTCCCTTATGCGCCGCCGCTGGAAGCTGCCTACCTGCCCAATGCTGAGAAAATTCTGACTGCGGCAAGAAAGCTTGCTGCGTATTAAATAGAGAATGGGCGCGATAGCGGGTTTCTGGAATGTGCCCACTATCGCGCTTACACTGATAAAATCACTATAGATACAAAAGGCGCGAGAGATCGTGCTTTTGCCCAATAACAAGATTGAGTACTGCGCTTCTGCGCTCCGTAGGGGCCATCCCTTGCGGTTGCCCTGGAGCTCCCCGATTGATCGTGGGAGTGCGTCAACAGCGTTGGAGCGCGGAACAATTTCTAAAGTACAAAGGAGTACATGTATGTCAACGCCCGTGAAGATGCCGCGACTGGGGGAGTCGGTTGCCGAGGGGACGATAGGCACCTGGCTCAAACAGGAGGGGGATTATGTCGAGAGAGACGAATCGCTGGCCGAAATTATTACCGATAAAATCAATGCCGAATTGCCATCTCCTATCGCCGGTCGCCTCGCTAAAATTCTTGTGCAGGTCGATGAGACTGTACCTGTAGGCACTGATATTGCGTTAATAGAAGAGAGTGCGGATGTGGCAGGTTCGGAAGAGGGCGAAGCCGCGCCGGGGCCGGATGCCGCTCCGGTGAAAGAGCCAGGGCAGGCGACGGTACCCGTGATGGATGAGAAGAGCGCCAGCACCAGCGTGCGCAATGGCTCTGGCAGGCAGTCGGCTGTCCGCGAGGCAGAAGATGAGCGCCAGCGTATCTCGCCCCTGGCCCGGCGGTTGGCGCGCGAGCACGGCATCGATTTGAATGATATTGTGGGCACGGGAACCAATGGCCGCGTGCGTAAAGAAGACATTATGGCGTACGTCGCGCAACGAGCCGCTGCTCCAGCCGCCGTTGCCACCGCAACGCCCGCCGCGCAGCCGGTGACAAGGCCGCAAGTAGAGCAGCCCGTCCCGGCCCCGCCGACCCAGGTAACATTTGCCGACGCGGATGAAGAGATCGTCACGCCGAGCCGTATGCGCCTGGCAATTGCCGAACATATGGTGAGGAGTAAGCGCACCTCGCCGCATGCCACCACCGTCGTTGAGGTTGACATGACCACTATCGCCCGCTGGCTGGAGAAGAACAAGGACGAGTTCAAGCGGCGTGAGGGCTATGGCATCAGTTTTGTGCCCTTTGTAATGAAAGCCGTCTGTGAGGGCATCCGCAAGTTCCCCATCATCAACTCCTCGTGGACGGAAGACAACAAAATCATCATCAAAAAGCGTATCAATCTGGGCATAGCCGTTGCCACCGACGCCGGGCTGGTCGTGCCAACCCTGTATGATGCCGACCAGTTTACCATTGCGGGCCTGGCTAAGCAGGTAAATGCATTGGCGCAACGGGCGCGTGCTAACAAATTGACCGTCCAGGATATGCAAAATAGTACGTTTGTCGTGAATAATCCGGGCGTCTTTGGTACAATTATATCGGTACCGATTATCAACCAGCCTCATGCAGGCATTTTGAGCATGGATGCCGTGGTGAAGCGGCCTGTGGTGGTAGAAGACGACGCAATCGCAGTGCGTTCGATGATGTATCTCTGTCTTTCCTTCGATCACCGCCTGCTGGACGGAGCTGGCGCGGCTGGCTTCCTGCAAGCCGTGCGTACCAAGTTGCAGAGCTATGGACGCGAAATCGACGTTTATTAGAAGCTCCTGCACTTCGTAGGGACCCGATTGATCGCCACTACGAAGACCAGGAGAGCATCAAAATACATGATGGACGTTTATTACAGAGGAGTGCTTAACGTATTCAGGTGTCCTGGTGACGTGTTTAAGCGTCTGCCAGGATGCATACGATACACTAGAACAAGGGAATTTCTATGACGACCACGATGCCAGAGCGCCGACCGGTATGGCTGAAAGTGCGAGCCCCGCGGGGAGAAAATTACGACCAGCTCAAGCAATTGATGCGCGGTCAATCGTTGCATACGGTCTGTGAGGAGGCGCGATGTCCCAATATTGGCGAGTGCTGGGGCCATAAGACGGCGACATTCATGATTCTTGGGCGAGTGTGTACGCGTAGTTGTGGCTTCTGTGCCGTCGAGACAGGTCGTCCATTGGGGCTAGATTGGGAGGAGCCTAAGCGGGTTGCGGAAGCTGTGCGCACGATGGGGTTGCGCCATGCCGTCGTAACTTCCGTCAACCGCGATGAGTTAAAAGATGGGGGCGCGGCAGTCTTTGCCTCGACTATTCGCTGGATTCGCCGGTTAAATCCAGAGTGCCGGGTGGAGGTATTGACGCCAGACTTCAAGGGCGTCTATGATGCTTTGAAGGTCGTGATTGACGCGAAGCCCGATGTATATAACCATAATGTTGAGACCGTACCCAGGTTATACCGACGCGTCCGCCCACAAGCGATCTACCAGCGTTCGCTCCAGGTCTTGCAGTGGGCAAAAGAAATGAATCCGGCGGCGTCTACAAAATCGGGCTTTATGCTGGGGCTGGGTGAGACATGGGATGAGATACTGGCGGTGATGCGTGATTTGCGGGAGCACCGGGTCGATATTTTAACCATCGGTCAGTATCTACGCCCCTCATTCCAGCATTTGCCGATCCAGCGGTACGTTCCGCTAGAAGAGTTTGCTGAGCTGAAAGTCGAAGGGAAAAAGATGGGGTTCAGGCATGTAGAATCCGGGCCGTTTGTGCGTAGCTCGTATCACGCGCATGAGCAGGCAGGAGCTGCCATAGAAGGGGAAGATGCTTGAAAGTACGTGTGAATGGCGTTGATATTGCCTATGATGATCGTGGCATGGGACAGCCAATTATTTTTCTCCATGCCTTCCCGCTCAATCGCGGCATGTGGCGGGATCAGATTGTTGCGCTCCTCAGCGACCAGCGCTACCGCCTGGTCGCGCTTGACTGGCGCGGTTTTGGGGAGAGCGAGATTTCAAATGAAGTCTCGACGATGGAAATGTTCGCCGATGATGTAGCGGGTTTAATGGATGCGCTTGGCATGGAACAGGCGATTATCTGTGGTCTCTCGATGGGAGGCTATGCCGCCTTTGCCTTCCTCAGGAAATATTCGCACAGGGTGCGGGGACTCATTCTGGCCGACACGCGTCCGGGAGCCGATAATGACGAAGGGAAAGCCAACCGCGAGAGGATAGCGCGGCTGGCGGAGTCACGCGGCTCGGGGGCGATAACCGACGCCTTAATGCCGGCGCTCATCGCCGATGCCACGCGGCAAAACCGTCCAGAGCTGGAGGCAGTGATCAGGCGTATGATCGATGCCGCCACATCCCGCGGCATCGCGGCTGCGGCGCGAGGTATGGCATTGCGCGCTGATGCAACCGATCTGCTGGCATCGATTACGTGTCCAACCCTGGTACTGGTGGGCGAACACGACGCCTTAACGCCGCCTGCCGTCGCGCAAAGTTACGCCGCTGGCATTCCCGGTGCCCGGTTGAGCGTCATTGCGAGGGCAGGTCATCTAGTAAATCTGGAGCAACCAGAGGCATTTTTGGCAGCAACGCGCGATTTTTTGCAGACATCATTTGAATTTTAACGCGCAGGTTCCGCTATTAGCTACCAGAGTAAGTTTTTTGCTCGCGATATACGTCTTTGTGTCCTGGACTGTATTAAACGGTGAGGGAACATAGGGGGGAGCATGAATCAGCCGCAACGTCAATGTGAAGTGCGTCAGCCAGTTGTGCTTGTCGTAGACGATAACCCTGCGATTCGGGATATGGTGTCCTGGGCTCTTGAACTCGATGGCTATGAACCTGCGGAAGCCGCTGAAGGTCAGGAAGCGCTGGATTGGTTAAATAATGCTATGCGTGAGGGGCGCTCTCCCTCTGTGATCCTGCTGGATCTCGCCATGCCTGGGATGGATGGCAACACGTTCTTGCAGCGGGTACAGAAGCAATGGGAGGCCTCTTTGCCACGCCCGGCGATAGTCGTGATTACAGCGGGCACCGGCGGACCGGATGCAGCAAGCCTGGGAGTGGAGCAGGTGATTGTCAAACCTTTCCACGTCCGCGATTTGCTGGATGTTGTACGGCAATTGGCCCGTCAGAGCGACTCGGCGTAACATTCCCATCAACAACTCCAGGGAACGGTAAAAGTCCCTCTGGACGTATGAAAACTAAGTGCGCTATTGCCTGGACAGTTGCGCGGAATATCAATGGTAATCTGGACAGATTGGCCTGGGGAGAGAAAGCCTCCACCGGGATTGAAGGTCGTATCTGTATTCCTGCTGGTAGCATACCAGACGATAGCATTTCTGGCCCCGTTGCCGAGCGAGAGCGTGGCTATACACTCAAAATGATCGTTTGCGGAGGCGCAGTTTGCCGGGCTGAAACTGCTGGGGTTCAGGCTCAAAGAGCCAAAAGCGATGGGTGGCGTGGGAGTGGGGGTGAAGGTGGGTGTGGGAGTTGGTGTCGGGTTGGATTTGACGCGTTGGCCCATAGGCGGCTGCACAGCCGTGCTTGTGACCACAACGGTGGGGGTAGGCAACGTGCTCTGAGTTGGCGTCAGGATATGGGCTGTGGAGGTGCCAGTCAGGTCGGGATTGGCCTGGGATGCACTGATAGACAGCCCGCCAAAGGCGAGCGTTCCCAGAATGCTCAGCATAATGATCGCCACCGCTATAACAATGAGAGGCCACTCTTTAATTGACCGCGGCTGGCTGATAGCACGAAATTTATTCCGCCCCGTACGGCTCTGTTCCTGCGATGTATGAGACGTCCCGCTAGTTTTTGTGCGTGCTGATAATTCCAGATCTGGCGTTTGTATTCCCACCTCATTTGCTTCCTGTGCTTTTTTGTGAAAGGATGGGGAGGAAGAGGCTATAATGGGGGTAATGGGAGAGCCTTCAAGCTGTGTAGAAGCAGCATGCTCGACGCTGTAGAGACCATCCTCAGGGTCGCTCGCTTTTGAATCAATAATGGTAAGCATGCCCAAAGCATTAAGAAAGTCCTCTAAACCGCTATAACGCTGCATTGGCTCGCGAGCAATTGCTTTAAGAATAATTAAAGAGAGATCCTGCGGTAATCGCGCTTTAAGCTGTGCCAGGGTGGAGCGCGGCCTTGATTCTGCTGCGGTGCCTGTTGCTTTTAGCGAGAAAGGAGCTTTGCCAGCGAACATCTCGTAGATGATGCAGCCCAGCGCATATTGATCGCTCTCTTTGCTACCAGCGCCAATGAGCTGTTCTGGTGCTGTATAGGACGAGTCTCTGGGGGTGATTGGCAAAGTGGAAAAGGCAAAATCGGCCAGGACCGCGTGCCCTTCGCTATTAAATAGAATATTTTGTGGCTTGAGATTGCCGTGAATAATGTTGTGACGGTGGGCATAGAGAAGCGCCTGGCCAACCTGCGCAATAATAGTCAGGATCTCAGCTCGCGCTAACGAGGTGGTAGATGAGCTATGCAGGCGTGTGTAGAGCGAGCCATGCGGCGCATATTCGGTAACGATATAGGGTATATTCTCGTCAATGCCCACATCCAAAATTGGCAGGATATGGGGATGGCGCAATTGTTGCAGAGCATGTGCCTCCTGGAGGAATTGCTCCTGCTCTTGTTGGGTAGAGATGGATGTTGAATGCAGGAACTTTACGACAGCATTCTGCTCCGGGGAAGATGAACTGCTGGCTAGAAAAAGTTTGCCGAATGCACCGCCAGCAAGCTCATCCATAAGATGATAGTTTCCCAGCGTTTTGCCGCTATAATGATGCCGTTTTTCCATGTCCAACCTCAACCTCAAGAATAAGAGCAGAAGCGGGAAGTGCCTTATAATGCCCCGCTTTTGGTCGTGCCAATTTTGGAAGCACCTCCGGCATTCTCTGCGCCGGGTCTGTTGTTGCTATTCCCCTGGAAAAAGGTTATGACAGATCGAACTCTCTGCTCTAGCTGTGGCATCAAGCGGGGAAGGATAGCCAGCAGAGGGATAAACCATACGACCGGTCCTTTTACCGACGTCCATTGGAAGCCGGGCAGGCCAGGAATAATCAGGCTCGGCCCCCAGGCATAGAAGCAGTAAAGGAAAAGCATGCTGAAAGAGAATAAGCGCACCGCTAACGGGAGGCGCAGAATGCCAAAAACAGGTTTTTGCTGCCAGAGGTCTATGTCAACCGCCTCAATCAAGGCGAACAGGCCAAAGAACGTAACCAGGTACCACGGCCACATCCACGGTGCTCCGAGCGCGCAGTACAGGAACCAGATCAGTGCCATCCAGCGCAGGAGATCGACGGGGGTGCGCAGGACGTTTCTGGTAAACAGCGCCCGGCCACAGAGCAGCAGATAGGCCAGCGCGAACATAGCCAGGCTCAGAGTATGGAGGAAGATCTCAGCAGGCGAGCCAATATCCGGCTGCTTAGGGTAACCCAGCAGTTGTAATATGCTGTTGTAGAGGTGGGTCAGAAACTCGGTCACAGTATTGATATTGCGATAGGTCCCGGGGTTGACCCTGAGCACTCCCAGCACCGCGCCATGATCCCAGAACGGAGCATAGAGCAGGACAATAGAGCCTGCGTAAACCGCGAGCACGGCTATGATGGAGCGAATGCGCTGTGGGTGCGTCCAGAGGAGCAGCAGCAGGCCGGGGAGCAGCAGCACAATATTAATTTTGAGAGAAGTCGCCAGCGCCAGCATCATCGTTGCCGCGAGCACAGGGCGTAGAGAGAATGTCGGCTGACGTACCAGGAACCAGACGGCCAGCAGCACAAAAACCAGCAGCACAGTATCGTTATGGGCGTTAACGCAGGCTTCGAAGAGCAGCAGGGGGTTCCAGGCAAAAGCCAGCGTAGCCTGCGTCCGTACCTGCGCTGAAACCTTGCCGGTCAGGCGTTGCAGGTGCCCGCAAATTGACCATACGAGCAGCGTAGAATAGAGATGGGCCCCCAGAGCGAGCAGGCGCAACCCCAGTACCATTGGTACAAGGTTGTTTCTCCCAAAGCCAACAAGATTGATGAGCCACTGTAGACCGGCGGTAATCACTGCCCAGACGGGGCCATAGGCTGATGGCTGATCAACCCAATAGATATGAAGATAGGCAGGATCATCAAAAACGGCTAATGGCGAATTGGTCAGGGGATTGAGATGATAAAAAATACTCATGCGCGCATAGATGATGTATGAATAGATATCCTGCGATGTGACAATAGCGACCATTGCAAAAGTAATACCGAGCAGTAGAGCAGAGAGGATAATATAGCGGCGCGAGATGAGCCGGGGAAGGTAGCGTAAGGCCAGCAGGTAGATGACCAGTATGAGCAGAAATATTACCGCTAAGGTGCCGGTCTCCAGCCAGCTCCCTCCGTTAGAAGGATGAGGCGCCCCCACGTATATACCCATCACCGTGGGGCTAAGCTGACGATGATAAAAGATGATGCGAGAGGGTAAGAGCACCCATTTGCCCATCTGTGAGAGAAGCGCCGTATGGAACCAGAGGCCAACTAAGGGTAGCGCCGCATTTGCCAGCAGAAAGGCGCACTCCATAGCGAAAAGAATGGTCAGTGGGAGGTAGCGGTGAAACTTCTTTGTGGTTTCGCTATTATCGGACCTCTGGTGATTGTGGCTGTCGTCGTGGTTGTTATCTGATGCTAGTGTTTCCAATGGGTCCAGTTCTAAGGTTTTCGTTTTCAAATCCTGCTCCCGATACTCTATGATGAAATAATTATAGGCCAGCAATATATTCAAGGTAAGGGTGAAAGAACCTGTAACTCTTCTTGAGAGTTTCTTGATCTTTATCTGTTAAAATGCTAAATAGCAAGGCTGAGTACCTTATACCAGCCGTAGGGGCCGGGCTTGCCCCTGTCCTCCCACGATGAATCGGGGAGCTACAACGCGTTAGCGGCGTTGGCTGGCTGAATAATAAGACTGTTCCTTGCGCTAAGACGTTTGCTCTGACCATCTATGACCCTCTTTGATTGAAGACGTTTATGGAGTCGGTTTGGTCTCTCTATATACCATATATTACTCATACTAGTTGCGGAATTGAACGGAACCGGCAAGCACGATGACCGGTCGCTTCAGACTATGCAAGAAGCAGGAGGCGTTTTGAGCATGGATATCAACGAACAGCCGACACAGCCCTGGTCGGCGGAAGAGACAGCGCCAGGGCAGCCGACATGGCCGCAGCCGGTGGTTATGCCGGCGAATGGTGAGGCCGGGGTGGCGGGGAAGCAGCCAGGAAAGCGTATATCGCGCCGCAATTTAGCCATCGGGCTGGCTGCTGGAGTGGCGGCGGCTGGCGGTGGCGTAGCTTTGCAGCAGATAATCCAGCGCGGCGGGCTTGGCTCGATCCTGCACGGCCCGATTAGCAGCAGTCAACTGGCGGGGCATTTGCTACGGCGCGCGGGCTTTGGCGCAACGCCAGACGAACTCGCCAGCTATACGGCGCTCGGCTTTGCGGGCGCAGTGGATCGGCTGCTGAACTATCAGCAAGTTGCCGATGACGAGATGGAGAATCGCCTCAAGGCGTTGAACCTGAATCTCAGCAATCCCGCAGATCAGCAGCGCTGGTGGCTTTTGCGCATGGCGTGGACACAGCGCCCTCTGCTGGAAAAAATGACGCTCTTCTGGCATGGTGTATTGACCAGCAGTTTTCGCAAGGTTGGCGGCGCAAACGGCTATATGCGCATGATCGTGCAAAACAATTTTTTGCGGGATCACGCCTTTGATACCTATGATAATATCCTGCTTGGCATCACAGCCGATCCCGCCATGCTCTTTTACCTTGACCTGACCAAGAGCCGAAAGAATGCGCCGAACGAGAACTACGCGCGCGAATTAATGGAACTATTCACCCTGGGTCTGGGTCACTATACCCAGCAGGATGTATTCGAAGGGGCTGCGGCCCTGACCGGTTGGCATATCGTGGGCAACAGCGCGACCTCGCGCTACCTGCCGCAGGATCATAACAATCTGACCAAAACCTATCTGGGACAAACCGGCAACTTTGATTATAAGGATGTCGTCCGTATCCTTGCCAATCATCCGGCCACGCCCTGGTTTATCAGTCGCAAGCTTTTCACCTTCTTCGTCTACGAGAATCCGAGCAACGATGATCTCAAGCCGCTGGTTGATACCTATGTCAAGAGCGGGCACAACATGGGCGAGGTCATGCGCACCCTCCTGCTGTCACCGCAATTCTCCTCGGCGAAGGCGTATCGCAGCCGTTTGAAGTCGCCGGTGGAGTTTGTGGCCGGAGCCTACCGTTCATTAGGGGTGCAGGGTAATGGCAACGGCTTGCAAGCTATGGCGACCGCGATGGGGCAGACGATCTTCGATCCGCCCAACGTCGCTGGCTGGCCGGGCGATAAAGTGAGCGCGCTCTGGCTCAACAGCGGTACGTGGATGGCCCGGCTCAATTACATCGATCTGCTGCTGGTGGGGAGTCGCAACACGCGCACCGGCCAGTTTAAGGCGGTGGACTTGCAGGGTATAGTGAACGCGAATCATATCGACACCCCCGAGCGTTTTGTCGATTACTTCGCGTCCTTCCTGCTCGACGGCACGCTGGATAGTGATAGAAGAGCCGTTTTTATCGATTACTTCAACACCAGAGATACCAGCACGCAGCAGATTACATTGACGAGCGGCAAGAGCTATCCGCTCAATCGTGTGCGTGGCACGCTTTACTTGATACTGGCGTCGCCGGAGTATCAATTGAATTAAGTTTCAATCCCTCAAGTGAGTTGAGCGGATCATAAACTCCTGCCGCTTTTCTTGAGGGGAGTATAGAGGTCACACTGCAAAACGTCAAGGAGAAATGCAGTAGCCAGGTAACAACCCTGGTTCTTACGAATAGAGGTGCAGCAATGAAACTTTCGCGTAGAGCAATGATCAAGGATGGGATGCTGGTGGTGTCGGCGGGTATGATGATGCCCACCATTTTTAGTCGCAGTGTCGCTTCGGCGAAGGCTATGGCGCTTGACGGAGCTCGTACTTCGCAGACTGCCAGCGAGAACACGTTGATCGTTGTGCAGATGGCTGGCGGCAACGATGGTCTCAATACGGTCATTCCCTATACCGATTCACTATATAAGAAGATGCGTCCCACGCTGGCAATACCAGAGAATACAGTATTGCAGCTCGACGGGCGCCTGGGCCTGCATCCAGGTCTGGCCTCGCTCAAAAAAATCTGGGATGAGGGCCATCTGGCTGTCATCGAAGGCGTTGGCTATCCCAATCCCAGCCTCTCGCACTTCCAGGCGATGGACATCTGGCAGACGCTGGACCTCAGCGGCAATGGGAGCGAGGGCTGGTTAGGGAAGCTGGTCGCGGGCTGGGTTGATAACGATGGGCATCCCTTTAAATCGCTGAATGTTGGCGTGCAGACGGCGCAGGCCCTTTCATCAATCAGTGCGCAAGTGCCAACGCTCAGCAGCACGCAGAGCTATCGTCTTGCACCCGATCCGCTGGATCGCGATGGCGGCAATGCCCGCTTGCAGGCGTTGATGAAACTCTATAACACCTACCCCCGTTCATCGCCCTATGCCGCTCTGCTGGATACCACCGCGCTCAACGCTCAGGAAGGCGGACGCCAGTTGCGCGAAGCCGATGCCGCCTATCATCCAGCCGTCACCTATCCCACCGGTCCCTTCGCGGCTGGCCTGAAAGTGCTGGCGGAAGCAATCGTACAGGGATTGGGGTTGCGCGTGGGCTACGTAACGCTGGGCGGATTTGACACTCATGCCAATCAGCAGGCCACGCATGCTACTCTGATGAAGACCCTGGCGGATGGCCTTTCAGCCTTCTATACCGACCTTGTGATGCATAAAAAGGCTGACAACGTTGTCGTGATGACCTGGTCCGAGTTCGGGCGACGTGTGGAGGAAAACGGCAGCCAGGGCACCGATCATGGCACCGCAGCCCCCATGTTTGTGCTGGGCAATCCCGTCAATAAGGGCATCTTTGGCGAGCCTCCGGGCCTGGGCAATCTCGATCAGACTGGCAATTTGAAGTACACCACCGATTTCCGCTCAGTCTATGCCACCGTCCTGGATCGTTGGATGGGGGCGTCCTCAAAAGATATCCTGGGCGGCAACTTCGGCTCGCAAAACTTCCTGCCACAACTGTAGGGACCCGATTTATCGCGTCCTGCGCGATTTATTGCCTACCCGAGACAATAATGCTCTTTGACTCATTAACATGGGTAATGACATACATAAATGTTTCCTCATTTCCCATAGTTAATAGTCAAAGAGCATGTGTTTATCTGCAACATCGCAGGCAATATCGGTAAGTTATGAGAAATGTATAGAAATTCTTACGAAAAATCGCTTTTTTTGACAAAAATGTGACTTTTATCTATAATGAAACATATATATTAGTAAGGATAGAATATACTTTCCTGGCTCAATGAGCAAGTTTCTCTATGACGAAAGACTAAAGAACCAGCGTATAGGTTGATCACTATGGGACCTATCCAGCAGAACATCTGACTTCAGGCTTGCTCGTAATCACTTTCTCGTCACATTAAAACATGGATCGACTGACCCCCTCAATGCAACGTACTCGTATGTAAATCCCCAAATTTCCGCAAGACAGGAAGCAAGGGCGTAGAAAAAACGGCCCTGTTTTTAAACTGTAGAAAGTTTCATCTCGGTAATCATTAGAGGGAAGAGGCGGTTGGTAACGCCACACTATCAAATATCCCGGAGAGCTACATTGGAAAACAACAAGCTTAAAGTTCGTTCACCATCTTTTCTAAGGATGGTGCCATCTTCACGTCCTCGCTCGTCATCAGCCTGTCCGAACGACATCATTTCCCGAGTAGATGCTGAAGATGAAGCACTGCTCCAGCGGGCAGGAGAAATTGACGAGGAAGCAGATTTAGTCCTGTATGCCCGGCAAGGCGATATAGAGGCAAGCAATAGACTAGTTCAAGCAACTTATCCGCGCATCCTAAATTATTTTAGGAGCAGGCTCAGAAACAGGCTAGCCTTGAGATTAAGTCCCCAGCGGGTTGAGGAGATCGCAGAAGTGAAGACCCAGGATACCTATGAACGAGCCTGGAAAAAATTGCCGGACTACCATCTGCAAGGTAAGCCTTTTCTGGTCATGCTTTACGGCATTGCTCAAAAGATCTGGCAAGAGACGCAGCGAGAATTAGCAAAAGAACGCAATGTTGATAACTTTGAGACACACCTGGAGCTTGAAGCTGAGTACTCGAGTTGCCCGGAAGAGGTGGTCATCAGGTCGGAAGCTCTGGAGGAACTCCAACGCGCTCTTAAAACGCTATCAGCCACGGAACAGCTCATAATACATCTACATTACAGGGAAGCACAGAGCTATCAAGCGATTGCCAGGTTGCTTAATGTAACAGAGAATAATGCGAAAAACAGGTCCTATCGGAGCCGAAAAAAGCTCAAACAACTGCTTGC
>Ga0070741_10006104_pt1 | contig 26135 bp, 23 predicted proteins | sample Coa_R1_4_FD_66440 | JGI IMG/M metagenome (GOLD analysis project Ga0070741, IMG submission 66440) | Surface soil microbial communities from Centralia Pennsylvania, which are recovering from an underground coalmine fire - Coalmine... | ecosystem: Environmental > Terrestrial > Soil > Unclassified ... | reverse complement strand
TTTCTGCTGAAGAAGAACAAGATCGACGCCTATCGTGGCAGCGGCCGCATCGCCGCGCCAGGCAAGGTCGAGGTGAAAGGCACCGACGGAAATGCGCAAACGCTCGACACCAGGTCGATCGTGATCGCCACCGGCTCCGATGTCGCGCGGCTCAAGGGCATCGATATCGACGAGAAGCGCATCGTCTCGTCGGACACCGCCATCGCCCTGGACAAGGTTCCCGAGCGGCTATTGGTGATCGGCGCGGGGGTGATCGGGCTTGAGCTTGGCTCGGTCTGGCGCCGCCTCGGTTCGGCGGTGACGGTGGTGGAATTCCTCGACGGCATCCTGCCTGGCATGGACGGCGAAGTGCGCAAGCAGGCGCAGCGCATTTTCGAAAAGCAGGGCCTCATCTTCAGGCTGACATCGAAGGTGACCGGGGTGGATGCCTCGGGCAAGACGTTGAAAGTAAAAGTGGAACCGGCCAAGGGCGGCGCGGGGGAAACGATCGAAGCCGATGTCGTTCTGGTTGCCGTCGGCCGCGTGCCCAATACGCAGGGGCTCGGCCTCGAAGACATCGGCGTGAAGAAGGACGAGCGCGGCCGTGTTGTCGTCGACAAGCGTTACGCGACGAATGTCCCAGGCATCTTCGCCATCGGCGACGTCATCGCCGGGCCGATGCTGGCGCACAAGGCGGAAGACGAGGGCGTCGCCGTGGCAGAAATTCTCGCCGGGCAGGCCGGCCACGTAAACTACGACGTGATCCCCAACGTGGTTTACACCTATCCGGAAATCGCCTCCGTCGGTAAAACCGAAGAAGAGCTGAAGCAGGCCGGCGTCGTCTACAACGCCGGCAAATTCCCCTTCACTGCCAACGGTCGCGCCAAGGTCAATCACACAACCGAAGGCTTTGTGAAAATTCTGGCAGACGCCAAAACCGACCGCGTGCTCGGCGTGCATATTCTTGGGCCGGACGCCGGCAACATGGTCGCCGAAGCGGCGGTCGCCATGGAATTCGGCGCCGCGGCGGAGGACATCGCGCGCACCTGTCACGCGCATCCGACGTTGCCGGAGGCCGTGAAGGAAGCCGCGCTCGCCGTCGGCAAGCGCGCGATCCATATGTAAAGCACGCGCTCTCGTCAGACGAAATGCACCGCCTCGGGCGCGAAGAGGCCGATCCCCAGAAAGACCACGCCGATCACGCCCAGGCCTGCCGCGCCGTAAGCGAGGGCGACAATGCCGGTGATCACGGCGGCCGACGCCAGCACGATGCCGATCTGATAGACGGCCGAGGCGATTTCGTAGTGATGATAGCGCGCCAGCGCTGTGTTGCGCTCGTGTTCATATTGCTCGGCCAGGGCGCGCAGCTCCTTGCGGCCATCCTTTTGTTCGGGATCGGATTCATAGCGGGCGACCGTCTTCTGCCAAGTCTCGATCTGTTTGGCGATGGCGGCGCGCGTTTGCGGGTTGGATTCGGCGGCGGCTTGCACGGCCAAGCCTTCCGCCGCCACGCGCAAGGTGGTCTGGCGAATCGTCTTCGCCTGAAAGAAGTTCCAGGTATCGGACGCGTGGATATTGAGGCTCAGGGCTTCGGTCTGCGCGCTCTTCCCGAGCGTTTCGGATAAGGCCAGGAACAGCGCCAGGACCGAGATCAGCAGCGCGATTTTCTTGTTGGAATGGGCGGCATGCTGTGCGTGTTCCGCATGTTCCATATGCTCGTGGACGCCGGCCATGGCTCTCTCCTTCGTCGCTCCGGGAATAGGTGCAGGAAAAGCGTCGCGCGGCGCAAGAGGCAAGAATCTATTCAGCCGCGCGGATGAGCGCTGCGATAAACCTCAAGCAGCCGCTCGGAATCCACCGCGGTGTAGATTTGCGTGGTCGATAGCGAGGCGTGGCCGAGCAATTCCTGAATCGCCCTCAGATCGCCGCCGCGCGCCAGCAGATGCGTGGCGAAGGAATGCCGCAGTGCGTGCGGGGTGGCGCTGTCCGGCAGGCCCAGCGCGCCGCGCAGGCGCGCCATGGCGAGCTGCAAGATGCGTGGGCTCAAGGGCCCGCCGCGCGCTCCCACGAAGAGCGGGCCTTGCGGCGGCAGGTCGTAAGGACAGAGCGCGCGGTATTCGTCGATGAGCGCCAAGACCTGGGGCAGTACCGGAACCATGCGGCTCTTGCCGCCTTTGCCGAGCACCACGAGCGCACCGCTCAGTTGTGCGGTGGTGACGTCACTCGGCTTTAGCGCCAATGCTTCGGAGATCCGCAGGCCGGAGCCATAGAGCAACGCCAGCGTTGCGGCATCGCGGGCCAAAACCCAGGGCTCACGTTCTTCGCCGGCGCGCAGGTCGGCTTCGGTCATGCGCCTGGCTGCGGCCGGGGTGATCGGTTTTGGCAGCGACTTGGCGATTTTCGGCGCGCGCACGGCGGCGAGCGCCGCCACCTTGCCTTTGCCGTTGCGCTCGAGGAAACGGGCGAAAGAGCGGGCGCCGGCGAGCGTACGCATCAAGGAACGTCCGCTCGCCCCGGCAGCGCGCCGCGCCGCCATGAAAGCGCGCACATCCTGCGGTGCGATCTTGCTCAACTGCTTCAGCGTCGGGGCGCGGCCGAGGTGCCTAGCGAGAAAGTCAAGAAATTGGCTGACGTCGCGCCGGTAGGCTTCCAATGTCTTCGGCGACATGCGCCGCTCGGCGCCGAGATGCTTCAACCAGCGCAGGATTTCGGCGGTCACGTCGGGCGCGCCGACGGGAGGTTTTGCTGATTGCTCGGCCATGGGCGCCAATCGCTTGATTAGCCGACTATGAAATGCCTTCCTTCACCCTTCCTTAAACTCGCGGAATCGGCCACCCATAAAGCCATGTCAGCGCGGATTGTCGACGTTCTCGTGCCATTGGCGCTCGATCAGGCCTATTCCTATCGGGTGCCGAAGGCGCTTAGCCTCGAACCCGGCGACCTTGTCACGGTTCCGCTCGGCGCCAACGAATATACCGGCGTGGTCTGGGGTGAAGGCACGGCGCGGCCGGGCCTGCACAATCGTCTCAAGGATGTCTCTGAAAAGCTCGATGTCCCGCCGCTGAAGCCCGAGCTGCGGCACTTTGTCGATTGGGTCTCCAATTACACGCTGGCATCGCGCGGCATGGTCCTGCGCATGGCGCTGCGCATGGGGGAACACCTTGGTCCCGCGCGCGAGCGGATCGGGGTGCGGCTCGCCGGGCCGCCGCCCGCGCGCATGACGCCGGCGCGAACGCGCGTGCTGCGGCTAATGGAGGATGGCGCGGTGCGCGGCAAGGGCGAGGCGGCGCAGGAAGCCGGCGTCAGCGCCGGCGTGATCGACGGCCTGATCGACGAAGGCACGCTGGAGACGCTGGTGCTGCCGCCGCAGCCGGTGGCGCAAAAGCCCGATCCCGATTTTCAGCAAACCGATTTCACCCCAGCCCAAGCCGAAGCCGCCAAGGCACTGCGCGAGACCGTGCGCGCCGGCGGATTTTCCGCCACGCTGATCGACGGCGTTACCGGCTCCGGCAAGACCGAAGTTTATTATGAAGCGGTGGCCGAAAACCTGCGCCGCGGTAGGCAAACCCTGATCCTGATGCCGGAGATCGCGCTGACCGCGCAATCGCTCGACCGCTTCGCCGCGCGCTTCGGCGCGCCGCCGGCGGAATGGCATTCGCAGCTCGCCCCCCGCCGCCGGGCACGGACCTGGGCGGCAGTTGCGGCAAACGAAATCAGCGTGGTCGTCGGCGCGCGCTCGGCATTGTTCCTCCCTTACGCGGACCTCGGCCTCATCATTGTCGATGAGGAACACGACCCGGCCTATAAGCAGGAAGACGGCGCGCATTATCACGCCCGCGACATGGCAGTGGTGCGTGCGAATGTCGCGCAAATCCCTGTAGTGCTAGCATCGGCGACGCCGTCTGTGGAAACCGAAGTGAATGCGCGCCGCGGGCGCTACAAGCGCGTGCATCTGCCCGAGCGTTTCGGCGGCCAGCATCTGCCGCATATCGAGGCGATCGATCTAAAGACCGAGGGCCCCGCGCGCGGCCGCTTCATCGCGCCGCGTCTTGCCGAAGCGGTGAAAGTCGCGGTGGAGCGCGGCGAACAGGCGCTGCTTTTTCTTAACCGGCGCGGTTATGCGCCGCTGACGCTCTGCCGCGCCTGCGGCTTCCGCCTGCAATGCCCGAATTGCGACGCTTGGCTGGTCGATCACCGCTTCCGCCGGCGCCTGGTCTGCCACCACTGCGGCTATTCGATTCCACTACCGCAGGAATGCCCGAAGTGCCACGCGACGGACAGCTTCGCCGCCGTCGGTCCCGGCGTGGAGCGGCTGGAGGAAGAGGCCGCCGCCTTGTTTCCCGGCGCCCGCGTCCTAGTGCTGTCCAGCGATCTCGTCGAGTCGGTGGAGCGGCTCCGCGAGGAGCTCGACGATGTCGCTCAAGGCAAGTTCGACATCATCATCGGCACGCAGCTCGTCGCCAAAGGACACCACTTTCCCAAACTCAATCTGGTCGGCATCGTCGACGCCGATCTCGGTCTCGGCAACGGCGATCCGCGCGCGGCCGAACGCAGCTTTCAGATGCTGCATCAGGTGGTCGGCCGCGCCGGGCGCGAGGCCGGGCAGGGTCAAGGGTACCTACAGACCCATCAGCCGGAACATCCGGTGATGCGCGCGCTCATCTCCGGCGACCGCGATGCTTTCTATGACGCGGAAATCGCCTTGCGCGAGCGCACCGGCTACCCGCCCTTCGGCCGCCTCGCGAGCCTCATCGTCTCCGGCGGCGACAGGCATGCGACGGAGGCTTATGCGCGAAGGCTCGCCGGCGCTGCACCGCGCGAGGACGACGTGCGCGTGCTTGGCCCCGCCGAGGCGCCGCTGGCCATTGTGCGCGGCCGTTATCGATACCGGCTGCTGGTGAAGTCGACCCGCGCCTTCGATCTTTCCGCCTATCTGCGCGACTGGCTTGGCGCCGCGCCCAAGCGCAAGGGCAATATCAAGCTGGAGATCGACGTCGATCCGCAGAGCTTCCTGTAGCGCAATGGTGCTGACTATAGCGACTCGAGCCAGGTCACGACATTCTGCGCGCCGTTCTTGGGCGTTTCAAAATGTCCTCCGGGCACGGTAATGATTTTTCCGCCGTGCGCCTCGGCGCGGGCACCGGCGTCACCGGTGCCGACGATCCAGAGCAAATGACCGACCTTCAGATTGGCGGCATTGCGGCTCATGTTTGCCAAGCCATTGGGGTCGAAGAAGCTCACATATGCGGCTGCGGTCGTGTTCACCTGATATTGCCGGCCTTGGTTCACATCGACAAAGCTTGCGGTTTGATTGCCATGTCCACTGGCCACCATTTGCTTGGCGCGTTGCAGGCTCTCGCCGGTAAACTTGGCCAAGCGAGCGGGATCGCCGCCCGGCGCCATGGCGACGATAGCGTCCACGCCGCCACGATGTGCGCCATAGCCGAGCGCGATTTCCGTTCCAAGGCTTTGCCCGACGATGGCGATGCGCTTTGTTCCTTTCGCTCGTGCCTCCGCGACATAGCCCGCGACTTCGCTGAGCGTCGCGTCAAAGGACTTGTAGCCTTTGGACCATGACGCGGTCGGAGCGATCACCTTGGCACCCGCAGCTTCCAGCGCCGCGGTGACTGGACGCATCCCCGCGCTGGTGCCGCCCTTGCCATGGAGGACGACCACGCCCCAATCCCTCAGATCTTTCGCTTGTACCGCTAGCGCAAAGCTCGTGAAGCAGACCAGAGCAACAAAACCAAGGACTGATTTTCGCATAACTTTCTCCCCGACTCTAAAATCCCAGCCCGATGCGAATCAGGTTCGCGCCGGTGATCCAGACCACGCTGAGAACCATGATGCGGAATCGCTCGGGATCGATCCAGTCGCGAATGGCGCGGCCAATACGCATCCCGAGATAGACCGGTAGCATCGCGGCAGCCGACCAGGCTAACATCTTTGGATTGGTCGTGCCCTGCGCCGTTCCGGCGATCGTCAGCGTCAAGGCGGCGATCAGATAGAACAGCGAGATGACCTTGACGAAAATGTCCCGCGGCAAGCGCAGCCCGACCGCATAGATCGCCAAAGGCGGCCCGAAGAGGGTGGACATCCCGCCGACCAAGCCGGCGCACAATCCGACAAGAGGGCCGATCCAGAACTCGTGCCGTGGCGGGACCGTCAGATGCGGCTGCAGCATCGCCACGGTCGACAGCGCCAATGCCAGGACACCGACCACCAGCATCAAAAGCTTTTGATCGAGCCGTACAAAGAGGGCCGTTCCGACGAGTATGCCGCCGATCAGGCAAAGGATTACCGCCCAGTGGCGCTTGAGCAGGGAAACCGTGCCCTTACCCTCGATGGCCTGGATCAGATTGCTCAGAACAAGCGGAATCATGAGCACGGCAACCGCCGTTGGCACATCGACCGCCAGGGTCAGAAGCGGCAGTCCCACCAACGGCAAACCCAAGGCCAGCACGCCCTTGACCGCGCCAGCCACGATTAGGGCGCCGGCGCAGGCCAGGATGAGCGGGAGCGCGGGATAGAGGTCGTGCACGGAGGGACTGGGGCGCTGGAGAGGGCCGCACAGCCTAAGCCATGGCGGCCACCGCCAGAAGATCGACCTTCGTTTTTGCCGTGAGACCGCAGCGGTGCGATGCATTCCACGGAGGGCTGCCTATCCGCCGGCTTGTTGCGCCGCATAACCCCTTGTGTTAGCAAAACCGCGATTTCACGAGGGTTCCGGCGCTTTTCTCCGCGAGGCCCGTGGGATCGGAATTCCCTCTTGGATTCCAAAGGCTTGCGACGCCCTTTCGAGGACGGCGCCGAGCTTGCGGATTGCCTCATTCGACGGGCCGATGGCAGCGCAGGAATCGACCATATCCGGCATGGCCGGCCGTTATGCGACGGCGCTGTTCGAGCTGGCGCTCGAACAGAAAAGCATCGACGCGGTAAAGGCCGATCTTGATCGGTTCGAGGCCTTGCTCGCTGAAAGCCCCGATCTGCGGCGCCTGGTGCGCAGTCCGGTCTTCACCGCCGACGAACAGGCGAAGGCGCTGGCGTCGGTAACGGCAAGAGCGGGCATCAAGGGTCTGGCGGGCCGCTTCCTTCACGTGGTGGCGAAGAACCGGCGGCTGTTCGGCGTCGGGCAGATCATCAAGGTGTTCCGCGCCCTGGTCGCCCGGCACAAAGGGGAAATCACGGCCGAAGTGACCGTTGCGGAACCGCTTGACGACAAACATCTCGCGGCGCTGAAGAATGCGCTCAAAGGCGTTACCGGCAAGGACGTCGAACTCGACGTCAACGTCGATCCGGCGATCATCGGCGGCTTGATTGTCAAACTCGGCAGCCGCATGGTCGACAATTCGCTTCGGACCAAGCTCAATCTAATCAAGCATGCGATGAAAGAGACACGCTGATGGACATCCGCGCCGCAGAAATTTCCGCGATCCTCAAGGAGCAGATCCAGAATTTCGATCAAGGAGCCGAAGTCGCCGAGGTCGGACGCGTGCTCTCGGTCGGCGACGGCATCGCTCGCGCTTACGGCCTCGACAATGTGCAGGCCGGCGAGATGGTCGAATTCGAGAATGGTACGAGGGGGATGGCGCTCAATCTCGAAAGCGACAACGTCGGCATCGTTATTTTCGGCAGCGATCGCGAAATCAAAGAGGGCCAGACTGTCAAGCGCACGCGCGCAATCGTGGACGCACCGGTCGGCAAGGGATTGCTCGGGCGCGTCGTCGATGCACTCGGCAATCCGATCGATGGGAAGGGACCGATCAAAGCCGCCGAACGCTGCCGCGTCGACGTCAAGGCGCCCGGCATCATTCCGAGAAAATCAGTGCATGAACCGATGGCGACGGGGCTTAAGGCCATCGATGCACTGATCCCGATCGGGCGCGGCCAGCGCGAGCTCGTGATCGGTGACCGGCAGACTGGCAAGACAGCGATCATCCTCGACACCATTCTCAACCAGAAACCGCTCAACGCCTCCAACGACGAGAAGATCAAGCTTTATTGCATTTACGTCGCCGTCGGGCAGAAGCGGTCGAGCGTCGCGCAATTCGTAAAGGTGCTGGAGGAGAATGGCGCGCTCGACTACTCGATCGTGGTCGCGGCGACCGCCTCGGATCCTGCGCCGATGCAGTTTTTGGCGCCGTTCACCGGCTGCACCATGGGTGAGTATTTCCGCGACAACGGCATGCATGCCGTCATCTTCTACGACGACCTGTCGAAACAGGCGGTTGCCTACCGCCAGATGTCGCTGCTTCTGCGCCGCCCGCCGGGGCGCGAAGCCTATCCCGGCGACGTCTTCTATCTGCACTCACGCCTGCTCGAGCGCGCCGCCAAGATGAACGAAGACAACGGCTCGGGCTCGCTCACCGCGTTGCCGGTCATCGAAACGCAGGCCAACGACGTCTCGGCCTATATCCCGACCAACGTGATTTCCATCACCGACGGTCAGATCTTCCTGGAGACCGACCTGTTCTATCAGGGCATCCGTCCGGCGGTGAACGTCGGCCTTTCGGTGTCGCGTGTGGGATCGGCGGCCCAGACCAAAGCCATGAAAAAAGTCGCCGGCAAGATCAAGGGCGAGCTCGCGCAATACCGCGAGATGGCGGCCTTCGCGCAATTCGGGTCTGATCTCGACGCCACGACGCAGCGACTGCTCAACCGCGGCTCGCGTCTGACCGAACTGCTGAAACAGCCGCAGTTCTCGCCGCAGAAGATGGAAGAGCAGGTGGTCGTGATCTATGCCGGCGTCAACGGCTATCTCGATCCGCTACCGGTCGGACGTGTGCGCGATTTCGAACACGGGCTGCTGACACTGCTGCGGACCAAGCACGCCGATATTCTCAATAACATCCGCGACTCCCGCGATCTGGACGATGCCACGGCGGCGAAGCTTAAGGCGGTGGTCGACGGTTACGCCAAGGCATTCGCGTGACGGAAAGCGCTAGACGGCGGGAAGCAGGAATTTAGGTCATGGCCTCGCTCAAGGACATGCGCAATCGCATCGCCGCCACCAAGGCGACGCAGAAGATCACCAAGGCCATGCAGATGGTCGCGGCATCAAAACTGCGCCGGGCGCAGGTCGCGGCGGAAGCGGCGCGGCCCTACGCCGAACGCATGGAGCGCGTGCTCGGCAGCATCGCCGCCTCGGTCGCGAACCTGGATGGCGCGCCCCGGCTGTTGCGCGGCACGGGCGCGGATCAGGTGCATCTGCTGCTCGTCTGCACCGCCGAGCGCGGCCTTTGCGGCCCTTTCAATTCGGCGATCGTGCGGCTCGCGCGCGAACGGGCGAATGCGCTGATCGGCCAGGGCAAGGAAGTGAAATTCTTTTGTGTCGGCCGCAAAGGCTATGAGCAATTGCGCCGGCAATTTCAGCGGCAGATCGTGGAAGTCGTCGAGCTGCGCGGCATCAAGACCGTCGGCTTCGAGCAGGCGCAGGACATCGCGCGCAAGGTCATCGCTCGTTTCGAAGGGGGCGAGTTCGACATTTGCACGCTTTTCTATTCGCGCTTCAAATCGGTGATCGCCCAGATTCCGACCGCGCAGCAGCTCATTCCTCCGGTCTTCGAAGCCAAGGCCGCGGGCACCGCCCAGTCGGCCTACGATTACGAGCCGGACGAGGTTGAAATTCTCGGCGCGTTGCTGCCGCAGAATCTTGCCGTGCAAATCTTTAAAGCCCTGCTGGAAAATGCCGCATCCGAGCAGGGGGCACGCATGAGCGCAATGGACAATGCCACGCGTAACGCCGGCGAAATGATCCGCAAGCAAACGCTGACTTACAATCGAACGCGCCAGGCGATGATCACCAAGGAGCTGATTGAGATCATCTCCGGCGCCGAGGCGCTCTAGCGCCGCGCAATCCGTAACGAGGACGATCCATGGCCACGCAAGCCAACGCAGTCGGAAAAATAACCCAGGTGATCGGCGCCGTCGTCGACGTGCAGTTCGACGGCCATCTGCCGGAAATTCTCAACGCGCTGGAAACGCAAAACCAGGGCAACCGTCTGGTGCTCGAGGTCGCGCAGCATCTCGGCGAATCGACGGTGCGCGCCATCGCCATGGATACCACCGAGGGCCTGGTGCGCGGCCAGGACGTCAGCGATACCGGTCAGCCGATCGCGGTGCCGGTCGGTGAGGCGACCCTAGGGCGTATCATGAACGTCATCGGTCAGCCTGTGGACGAGGCTGGTCCGATCAAGGGCGAGACGCTGCGAGCCATTCATCAGCCGACCCCTGCTTACACCGAGCAGTCCACCGAGGCCGAAATTCTCGTCACCGGCATCAAGGTCGTCGATCTGCTCGCGCCTTATGCCAAGGGCGGCAAGATCGGCTTGTTCGGCGGCGCCGGCGTCGGCAAGACGGTGCTCATTCAGGAACTCATCAACAACGTCGCCAAGGCGCACGGCGGCTATTCGGTGTTTGCCGGCGTCGGCGAGCGCACGCGCGAGGGCAACGACCTCTATCATGAGATGATCGAATCCGGCGTGAACAAAGACCCGCACAAGGCAGGCTCGGCCGCGGGCTCCAAATGCGCTCTGGTTTACGGCCAGATGAATGAGCCGCCGGGCGCCCGCGCCCGCGTCGGCCTCTCGGGACTGACAGTAGCGGAATATTTCCGCGATCAGGGCCAGGATGTGCTGTTCTTCGTCGATAATATCTTCCGCTTCACCCAAGCCGGGTCGGAAGTCTCAGCGTTGCTCGGCCGCATTCCCTCGGCGGTGGGTTATCAACCGACGCTGGCTACCGACATGGGCGCGCTGCAGGAGCGGATTACCACGACGCAAAAGGGCTCCGTCACTTCGGTGCAGGCGATTTACGTGCCGGCTGACGATCTCACCGATCCGGCACCGGCCACTTCCTTCGCCCATCTCGATGCGACCACCGTGTTGTCGCGCTCGATCGCCGAAAAAGGCATCTATCCGGCCGTCGATCCGCTCGATTCCACCTCGCGCATGTTGTCGCCCTTGGTGGTGGGCGAAGAGCATTATCAGGTGGCGCGCCAGGTCCAGCAGATTCTGCAACGCTACAAGGCGCTGCAGGACATCATCGCCATTCTCGGCATGGACGAGCTGTCCGAAGAGGACAAGATTACGGTGGCCCGCGCGCGCAAGATCGAGCGCTTTCTGTCGCAGCCGTTCCACGTCGCCGAAGTCTTTACCGGCTCGCCCGGCGTCTTCGTCGATCTGGCGGATACGATCCGCGGCTTCAAGGGCTTGGTGGAAGGCCAATACGACCACCTGCCGGAAGCCGCCTTCTACATGGTCGGCACCATCGAAGGAGCCGTGGAAAAGGGCAAGAAGCTGGCGGCGGAAGCGGCGTAGCGCACGGCGACGGGATGTAATATGGCGACGTTTCATTTTGATCTGGTTGCCCCCGACAAGCTGGTGTTTACCGGCGAGGTCGAGCAGGTCGACGTTCCCGCGATCGAAGGCGATTTCGGCGTACTCGCCGGCCATGCGCCGGTTGTGGCACTGCTGAAGCCGGGCATCCTTGTGGTGCACCAAGGCGGGCAGCAGCTTCGCTTCGTGGTTTTCGGCGGCTTTGCCGAGGTCAATGCCCAGGGCCTCACCATCCTCGCCGAATATGCGAGTACGGCCGAAAATACCGAGATCGCAGCCATGATGAATCTCGAAGTGGCGAAACTTGAAGAGCAGATTGCGAAGGCCGAGCCGGGCAGCGTGCTCGATGGCTTCATAATGCGGCTCGATCACTTCAAAACGCTCGATCAGCATCTCATCGGCACGGCGATGCATTGATGCATTGCGCGCGGGTCGAGGCCGGGCCGCGCTTTGTCAGGACTTGGCGAATTTCGAAAATTCCCGCACCACCCGCTCGTAGACCGGCCGCTTGAACGGCACGATGAGTTCGGGTGCTTTTTCCAGGCGCTCCCACCGCCAATCGACAAATTCCGGCTTATGGCCGCCGGCGGGATGAGCGATGTTGATCTCGCTATCCTCGCCGGTGAAGCGCAAAGCGTACCACTTCTGCTTTTGCCCGCGGTATTTGCCGTTCCACGCCTGGCCGACGATCTCGCGCGGAATGTCATAGGTCAGCCATTCGGCGATTTCGCCGAGCTTCTGCACGGAGCGGATGTTAGTCTCTTCATAGAGCTCGCGTAGCGCGGCCTTGTACGTATCCTCACCTTCGTCGATTCCGCCTTGTGGCATTTGCCAGGAATGCGTGTCGTCGACGTGCTCGGGCCCATTGGCCCGGTGTCCGATAAATATGCGGCCGTCGCGATTGAACACCGCCATCGCGGCGCAGGGACGGTAAGGCAATTCTTCAAACCGCGGCATGCTTGTTCCTCGTGACGCCGCCTTGTGTGGGCATCCTCAGCGTATCAATCGAAAACGGGATCGGCCCGGTCAAGCCCGGCCGCGGCGAATTCGAATCACGGAATTATGGTCAGCTTGATTTGGCTTTACTGGCGACCATGCTGATGGGCACCAGCACAAAACCCCGGCCTTCGACTGTCTTGCTCCAACGCGCGATGCGGTCAATTCCCACCGGCAGATCGCTTGCCACGCCGATGGCAAACCCGTTCTGCCGGGCCAATGCCTCGAGCCGTCCCAGTGCGCGATCGATCTCGGCAGGATTGGGCACCGCGTCGATCACCACGTCGGCTTTCGCGAAGGGCAGATTATTGGCGCCGGCGATCTGACTCGCCACGCTGCGCGGCGAACCGTCCTCATCGACATAGATCAGCCCGCGCTTGGCGGCTTCCTGCACCACGGGCGCCAGTGCCGGCTCGGACGCGGTGAAGCGCGCGCCCATATAGTTGGTTATGCCGACGTAGCCTTGGAAGCGGCTCATCAGCCAGTGCAACCGATCGGCGTTCTGCTCGGCATCGAGCGACGTCAGCAGGGTCTGCGGGCCCGGGTCGTTATCCGGGTAATCGAACGGCTCCATGGGCACTTGCAACAAAAGCTCGTGCCCGGCGCTTTTCGCCTGCGCCGCCAGGTGGCTCAGATCGGCGCTATAGGGCGCCAAAGCAAAGGTCACCGGCGCCGGCAGCTTGGCCAAAGCCTCCGCGGTCGCTTTGGCGCTGATGCCGAGCCGGCCGACAATAATGGCGATATGCGGCTCTTGCGCTTGCGCCGGCGCCAGCATGAGCGGCCGCGCATAGGCTTCCGCCGGCCGCGTGCCGTCGGCGCCGATCGTCGGGACCATTCCGTGCCGCGATTTTTCCAGCAGGCGCGGATTGATTTGCGCATCCGCGGAATTCTTCGCCTCGGCCGGCGCGCCGGCGGAGCCGGCTGGGATCACCACGTCCTGCCGCTTGCCGCTGGTGCCGTCGATGATGGTGACGGTCTGGGTGCCCGGCGCCGGCCCGGCCGGTTGCTTTTCGCCGTCATGGCGAAATGCCGTGCCGCCGGGTGCCGAGGCCGCTTGCGGGCCCTTGGTGGTCGGCGGCTTAGCCGGCGCCAGCACCGCCAGCGCCATCGGCTCGCCGCCGAGCGGGTCGTCGGCAATGGCGGTCCAGATCAGGAATCCGGCAAGCAAGAAGGCCAGCGCGGCCGCTACCGCCTTGGGAACAAAGGCCAGCCAGCCGCTTGGCCTTGGCGTCTTGCCCGGTTGACCGAGTGGAGCATTCAGGTCATCGGCCACGGCCCAAACCCTCCGAATCACGGCCGAACATAGCACACGGGCGGCAAAAGGCCCGCCGCCCCGGAGGGGTCGGCGGGCCTGGGCCGATTGGTATCGTGTTAGATGCTGGGGATGAACTTCAATTCCGGGAACAAATAACCCAGCAAGGTCGGCGGCCATGGGATCGTCAGCAGCTGGTCGAAGACGATGTAAATCAGCAACGTCATCCCGACCGCGATGGGGACGATGAGCCGCCACGGCTCGCGCCCTTCCACCGTCATGTAAGCGGTAATGAAGACCGGGACCGTCGGCAGCAAGCCAATGGTCGCCATCGAGCCGAGGAAGGCCAGCATCCAGCCGAAGAAGATGGCCCCCCGCAATAGGATCGTGTTCGCCGGCATGTGGCTGATGGTCGAGGTGATATCCATATGGATCTTCTTCTCGACACTGGCCTTTGCCGCTTCGGCAAGGCCGAGCCGCGATTTCACCGTGTGCACGCGGAAGATGTCATCGGCAAGGCTAAGCCCTGCGAAAAGGACGGCACCGACACCGACGATGGTCGGAATGATGCGAGCGTCGAATGCCCATTGAAGGGATTCGCCGAGCATCGCGCCGAACAGGCAAAGCAATCCGATTGGAAACAGATTCGCCGCCGTGAAATGCGGTCGGCCAAAATCCGAAAGCATGCCTTTCACGCCGCCATGGTTGCGCACGTCCTCCAGAAGCGGCCGCAACAGCGTGAGCAGCGCCAGGGCGAAGAGACCGAACACAACCGGTTTCACCATCCAGGACAAGCCGTAACGCTGGATCGAGATGAACATGTAGCGTTCGAGAATTTTTCCGAGAATGAAACCCAGCACGAGCGGCGGCCTCGGCCAGCGGAAATGCTTCATGCCCCAACCGAACATTCCGAACAGCAGCAGGGAGAAGAGGTCGCCCCAATCGCGGTTGGATTCAAAGGCGCCGATATAAACCAGGCTCAGCACCACCGGCATGATCAGCGTGTAGCGAAGCGTCGCCAGCTTCGCGAGTTGACCGCTGAACGCAAAGCAGAGGCCCGAGCCGAGAATATTCGCGATGGCGATGCTCCACACCATTGAATAGGTGGTGTCGAGATGCGTCTTGAGCATATCTGGGCCCGGCACCAGACCTTGGATCAGAAAAGCGCCCAGCAGAATCGCCATGCCGGCGCTGCCGGGGACGCCGAAGGCCACGGTCGGCACCAAAGCGCCGCCTTCCTTTGCGTTGGTCGCGCTTTCCGCGGCGATCACCCCGCGCACATCGCCGGTGCCGAATGTTTCCGCTGCACCTTTTTCCGTGCGCAACGCATGGCCATAGGAGACCCAATCGATAACCGCGGAACCGATGCCGGGCACCGCCCCCAATCCCGCCCCCAGCCAGGAGCAGCGCAGGATGAGAAACCAATTCTTCAGGCAATCCTTGACGCCCAGCAACATGCCGGTCTTGGTGTCGATGAGCTTACCGCCGGTCACCACCGAGGTCCGCGCCACCGCCAGATCGCAAAGTTCGGGCAGCGCGAATATCCCAAGCGTCAACGGCACGAGCGGCAGACCGTCCCAGAGATAGAGCGTGTCGAGGGTCCAGCGCAGAGTGCCAGTCTGCGGATCGGAGCCGATCATTGCCAGCATCATGCCGAAACAGGCGGAGGCAAGTCCGCGCAACGGCGTGTTGCCCGAAAGCACCGAAACCATCGAAATGCCAACCACGGCGATGCCGAGCAATTCCGGCGACCCGATATAGAGGATGATCGGCCGCATGATCGGCAACGCGAGGCCCATCAACAGCGCGCCGAACAACCCACCCATCAACGCGGACATGTAGGAGGCGCCCAATGCGCGGCCCGCTTCGCCGCGTTTGGTCATCGGATAGCCATCGAGCGTGGTTGCCGCCGAAGCGGCGTGGCCGGGAGCGCCGAAAAGAATGGCGGAGATAGGGTCGGCTGTTGTCGTGGTCGCGCCAAGGCCCAGCAGCAGCGCGAAAGCCGCGTGCGGATCGAGATTGTAGGTGAACGGCAGCAGCATGGCGGTGCCGGCGATGCCGCCGATCCCCGGCAAAATGCCGAGCGAGAGGCCCATGCAGACGCCGGCAAATAGTAACAGAAGGCGATGCCAACTCAGAATGGTCAGCAGGGCGCTGCCTGCCGCATGCAAAACCGAAACGTCTGATTCCACGATCGTCCTCGCCGCCGCGACGTTACCACCCACATAAGCGCTCGGGTTTATCCCCGATGTTCAGCCTTCGTTGCGCGCGGACCTTCTCGATCCCCTCGAAACGAGTCAAGCTTTTAATGAAGGCTCCCGAGAGCGAATTTTATTTGACTCCGGCCCGTATAGCCATACTCGGGCCTAGAGGTTTTCTGACGCACCCCCCGAAAACGCGAAGGCGGCTTTGCAGCCGCCTCCGTGTCGCAAGAAAAGATAGTCGAACTAGTTCGGCACCGCCGCTTTTTGATCCGGCGGAAAGGCCGCATTGACCACGGTGCCGTTCAGTAGATCCAGCGCCATATGCAGCGCCTTGTCGTTCTTCGGATCCGGCGGCACATAGGATTGCGAGCCCGTTTCTTCTTTGCCAGTGCCTTTGAGATGGCCGCGCAAAGAAGCCTCGCCCCTGGTGTCGGTGCGATCCTTTAGGTCGTCGGGCACATCCTGCAGGACTTGGATGTCTGGAGAAATGCCGGTGGCCTGGATCGAGCGGCCTGACGGCGTGTAGTAACGCGCCGTCGTCAAACGGAGGGCGCCGTTGCCGGAGCCGAGCGGGATGATCGTCTGCACCGAGCCTTTACCAAAGGATCGCGTACCGACGACCGTCGCGCGTTTGTGATCCTGCAGTGCGCCGGCCACGATCTCCGACGCCGAAGCGGAGCCGCCGTTAATCAGCACGATGACCGGCTTGCCTTTTGCGAGATCGCCCGGCTTGGCGTTTCGGCGCTGCGTCTCATCGGCATTGCGGCCGCGGGTAGAGACGATTTCACCCCGCTCGAGGAAGGCGTCGGAAACGGAAATGGCCTCTTCCAGTAGACCACCCGGATTGTTGCGCAAGTCGATGATATAGCCCTTGAGCTTGTCGGCCGGGATCTCGGTGGCGAAATCGCTCATCGCTTTTTTCAGCCCCTCGGTGGTCTGCTCGTTGAACTGCGTGATCCGGATATAACCGATGTCGCCATCTTCGACGCGCGCGCGCACCGAGCGGACGCGGATCACGTCGCGCACCAAGGTGATGTCGAGCGGCTTGTCCTGGCCCTTGCGCATCACTTTGAGGCGAATCTTGGTGTTCGGCGCCCCGCGCATCTTGTCGACAGCCTGATTGAGCGTCAGACCCTGCACCGGCTCGTCGTCGAGCTGCACAATGATGTCGTTGGCAAGGATGCCGGCTTTGGCGGCCGGCGTTTCGTCTATCGGCGCCACGACCTTGATAAGGCCGTCTTCCATCGTGACTTCGATGCCAAGCCCGCCAAATTCGCCGCGGGTCTGCACCTGCATGTCGCGATAGCTCTTGCCGTCCATGTAGCTGGAATGCGGATCGAGCCCGGCGAGCATGCCGTTGATCGCGGATTCCACCAGCTTGGCATCATCAGGCTTTTCCACGTAATCGGCGCGCACCCGTTCGAAGACGTCGCCGAAGAGGTTGAGCTGCCGGTAGGTATCTGTGGCTGCGGCATTGGCGCTCGTGCCGAGCAGAAGCATGCGGGGTTGGGTCGCCATGAGCGTGAGCCCGGCACCCGCCACCGCACTGAGAAGCATCAAAGAAGTCTTGCGCATCATCCGCGAACCTTTTCGCTATTGTCTGTCGCCCACCACGGGCTCGGATCGATCGGAGTCCCGTCCTTCCGGAACTCTATATATAGGACTGGCTGACTGGATTTTATCATCCCAGCGGTGGCGGTGGCGATCTTCGATCCGCTCCCCATGACCGCCACGGGCTCCCCGGTCAAAACAAACTGGCCGGAATCGACGGAAATTCTATCCATCCCCATCAGTAAAACATGATACCCGCCGCCGGCATTCAGGATCAAGACTTGCCCATAGGAGCGGAAGGGGCCGGCGTAAACCACAATACCGTCACAAGGTGACGTGACCTGGGCGGCCTCGCGGGTGGCAATGGCCAGCCCCTTTTCGGTTCCCCCGATGCCGTCGGCCTCGCCAAAATTGCGGATTTTCACGCCATTAACCGGCAGCGGCAGCAGCCCGCGTGCGGCGCTGAAACGAACGGCGGGGGTCAGCCTTCCCGGATCCTGGAAGGAACCGGGGGTGCGCGCTTCAAGTGCCGCCCTGGCGGCCTCGCGTGCCGCCCGGGTCTTGGCATCCAGCCCATCCTCGAGCTTGGCGATGAGGTCCTTGAGGTTGCCGATCCGCCGCGCCAGTTCGGCTTCACGCTGGCGCTCCGCCTGTAATTGCCCCTCGGCGGCCGATTGCCGTTTCTGCCGTTCCTCGACGAGCAGCGCCAACCGGTGCTGGTCCTGGGTCTGGCTGGCAAGGTCACGCGTAAGCAGGTCGCGCTCGGCGGCAATGTCCTTGCGCAGTTTGACAAGCTCGGCGAGATCGCCGGCGAGCTGCTGCGCCTGTTGACGCATCTCCGGCAGCACTGCGCCGAGCATGATGGCGCTGCGCACCGCCTGCAAAGCATCGTCCGGCCTCACCATCAGCGCCGGCGGCGGGCGACGCCCGATCCGTTGCAAGGCTGCTAATACTTCCGCGATCACCTCTCGGCGCCCCTCCAGCGATTGCTGGATGGTTTGAGCGCGTTCATTGAGGGGCTTCAGCCGCGCCTCGGCATCTGCAATGCGCCGCTCCATGTCGCGTATGCGCGTCGCGGTATCGATGAGCTGCTGATTGAGCTTGCGGCGATCGGCGGCAATCGCGTCGATTTCGTCGCGAAGCTTGGCTTCCGTTTCGGCGGCCTTTTTGCGCTCGGCTTGAGCGGCTTCGAATTCCTGATCGCTTTGCTTGAGCTTGTCGATGGCGACCGCGCCGCGGAGCGCCGGGCGATCTTGAGCGTGGGCGAGGCATGAGCCGGCAAGCGCGGCAGCGAGACCCAGGGGGACCGCCAAGCCAAGGCTCTTCCCGCGCAGGCCCCGCGGATTAACAGCCTGATTTATCGTGAAGATCATCGCAAACCAGCCAAAGGCCCGCTCGGCAAGCGTCATCTTAGGCCCTCCGATTCGTACGGATTTAAGACCAAGCGCAGGAAAAGTCGCCGAAAACGAGCGGAAAGGCGGCTTCGGATAATCGTTCTTAGCTAACCGCGGTGATAGGGGTGGCCGGAGAGCACGGTAGCGGCCCGATAGATTTGCTCCAGCAGCATGATCCGGACCAATTGGTGCGGCCACGTCGCGGAGCCGAAGGCAATCCGCGATGCGGCGCCGCCGCTGAGACTCGGGCTGAGGCCGTCGGCGCCGCCGATAATGAAAACAACCGCGGTCCGTCCGGCTTCTTGCCAGCGCCGGATCTCGCCGGCGAAAGCGACGCTGTCGAGGTTCTCGCCACGCTGATCGAGGATGACGCTGACCGCTTCTTCGGGAATAACGTTAGCCAGCGCGATCGATTCCTCGACGATGCGCTTTTCAGCCTCGCGTGCGCGGCTTTCCCTGATCTCGATGATTTCGACAGCACGCAAACCGATGTTGCGGCCGACGTCCGCCGCGCGCTTGCGGTAGCGCTCGGCAAGGTCCCGTTCCGGACCCGCCTTCAAACGTCCGACGGCGGCGACCACGATACGCATGGCGCCGCCGGCTAGGCGGTCAGCTCGCCCGGCGCCCGTCCGGCCGCATGCCAGCCCACATCTTTTCGATGTTGTAAAAGGCGCGCACTTCGGGACGGAAGACGTGGACGATCACATCGCCGGTGTCGATCAGGACCCAGTCGCAATGCGGCATGCCTTCGACACGGGCATGGGGCACGCCGGCTTGCGAAAGGTCCTTCAGGACATTGTCGGCAACCGCGCCAACGTGACGGTTCGACCGGCCGGAGGTCACGACCATGTAATCGCCGATCGAAGTCTTGCCACGCAGGTCTATGGTGAGGGTTTCCTCGGCCTTCATGTCATCAAGCGAGGCGAGGATGACGCGCAACGTCTGCTCGGCTGCGGGACGCGCTGCGGAGACGGATTCGGGCGCGCGGCGGGCGCGGACCCGAGGGGATGCAACGGTGGACAGTGGTCCTTTTCCTCTTGCTGCACTAGTCCCGAGTCACGACGGGACACACCCTAAGATAGGCGTCACCCCTTAACAGATTCAAGCTTTGGGGGCTGTAATTTTTGCCGCAAAGCGGTGGATGACAGCGGCGATTTGAGGCCATGGAGATAAATCCAGGCCGGCGGCTTGCGCGTGGCAAGACTTTTTGCCGCCGTATCGGGGAGGCGCCAGCGCGCCAATGCCTGGCCGGCGACGCCGGCAGCCGCGTGAAAACTTGAACCCAGCCGGTCGATCACCGCGATGGGAACCAGCCGGGCGATGAGCCTCCATTTCTTCCAGCGATGAAAGCTGCGCAGATTGTCGGCTCCCATGATCCAGACAAAATGCACGCCTGGGCAGCGCCGGCGCAGGAAGGTGATTGTGTCAAACGTGTAACGGGTTCCAACCGCCGCTTCGACGCCGCTTACGTCGAAGCGGGGGTGACGGGCAAATTGCTTGATGGCGTGGACGCGCCGCTCGAGCGGCGCGAGATCGCGGGCATCCTTGAGCGGGTTCGCCGGCGTTACCAGCCACCACACCCGGTCGAGCCCGAGACGATGCATGGCCAAGAGGCACGCTTCGATATGGGCCTGGTGCGGCGGATTGAAGGTGCCGCCGAATAACCCGATGCGCAGTCCTCGAGCATGCGGCGGCACCACCAGTCGACGTGTTGTCCGCTCGCTGGAATTCACGGCCGGATCTGGCCGCTGCCGCGGATCCGGTATTTGAAGCTGGTCAGCTGCTCGGCCCCGACCGGCCCCCGCGCATGTAGCTTGCCCGTCGCGATGCCGATCTCCGCGCCGAAGCCGAATTCTCCGCCGTCGGCGAATTGGGTGGAAGCGTTATGCAGCACGATGGCGGAATCGACTTCGTTGAGAAATTTTTCCGCGGCCCTGCCGTCTTCGGTGACGATGGCGTCGGTGTGATGCGATCCATAGCGGCCGATATGCGCAATCGCGCCGTCGACACCATCCACCACCTTCGCGGCGATAATGGCATCAAGATACTCCGTGGACCAATCCTCCTCGACGGCGGCCTTGACGCGAGGATCGGCGGCACGCGTCGCCTGGTCGCCGCGCACCTCGCAACCGGCGTCAAGCAGCATCGTCACCAAGGGCTTGAGAAGCGCCGCCGCGGCGGCGCTGTCGACCAGCAAGGTCTCGGCGGCGCCGCAGACGCCCGGCCGGCGCATCTTGGCGTTCAGCACGATGCTTTTCGCCATCTCGAGCGCGGCGGCCTTGTCGACGTAGACATGGCACACGCCTTCGAGGTGGGCGAAAACCGGAATACGCGCTTCGGCTTGCACCCGGCCGACCAAACCTTTGCCGCCCCGCGGCACGATGACGTCGATGGCGCCGTCGAGTCCTTGCAGCATCAGCCCGACCGCTGCGCGGTCGCGGGTAGGCACAAGCTGGATCGCCTCACGGGGCAGGCCGGCTTCGCTGAGGCCCTGCGCCAGGGCGGCGTGGATGGCGCGGGTGGAGCGGAAACTCTCAGACCCGCCGCGGAGGATCACGGCGTTGCCGGCTTTGAGACAAAGCGCGCCGGCGTCGGCGGTCACGTTGGGTCGGCTTTCATAGATGACGCCGACGACGCCAAGGGGGACGCGTACTCGTTCGATGGTCATGCCATTCGGCCGCGTCCAGCGTTCGATGACCTTGCCGATGGGATCCGGCAGGCCGCGCACGACGTCGATGCCGTCGGCCATCGCGTTCACCCGCTTGGCATCGAGCATCAGGCGATCGAGGAAAGCCGGGCTTGCACCGGCCGCCTTGGCTTCCGCCAGATCCTCCGCATTGGCCGCGAGGATCGCCCCAGCCTGCCCCCGCACCTGCTTGGCCATTGCCGCGAGCGCAGCATCCTTCTGTGTCGGTGTGGCAAGCGCCAGGGCACGCGCGGCCTCCTTGGCGGCGCGGCCGGCGGCCCGCATCGTCTCGCCAATCTCGCCGGAGCCCTCGATGGTCTTTAGCGGCGCGGTCATAACGGCTTTGTCCTGCTGCCTATTTTCCTATCACATCGAATTCCTGTGGACGAGAGCACCCGCGGCGGAACCGCAGCCTCCCGGCTGCATTGGAGTTATGCGTCTCGGATCGGTGGAGGGTTTCATGCGAAGCGATCGTCTTCCCAAGCGCGTCCCCGTCGGCACCAAATATGTGATCGAAGGCAAGACTTTGGGCGATTCAGACGAAATGCGCATTTTTTCGCGCTATCTCGTGTATCCCGACGGCCGCTGCGTCGACCTGCCCCCCGACCTCGAAGTATTTGCCCTGCGCGCGCCAACCTCGCGCAGCTTCGCTACCCACTGAGCGGGATTGCCGCGTTAACCGTGCCGCCTCATGGCGGCGCGGCGGCGGTTGCCTAACGGCGTCAATTGGCGTGCCGTGGGCAAATGCGAACGGTTCTGTGTTTCCTCTTCATCGTCTTCGCCGCTTCGCCGGCGGCCGCGCAACCGCGGCCTGCGTCATTCGTCGACGCCGCCGCTTTTGTGCCGGGCCTTATCGTCGACATGCGCTACGCCGGCAGCAATAACTTCGTTGGCCGGCCGATCGACGGTTACGAACGGCCGGTTTGTCTGTTGAGTCGCCAAGCGGCATCGGCGCTTGCGCAAGTCGCCCGCGACGTGGCGGCGCAAGGATTGCGGCTCAAAGTTTTCGACTGCTACCGGCCAACACGGGCGGTCGCGCATTTTTTGCGCTGGAGCGCCGACAGCCGGGACGTAAGACAGAAAGCGATCTTCTATCCGGAAGTCGGCAAATCCACGCTCTTCGACGGCTATATCGCCGTACGCTCGGGACATTCACGCGGCTCGACGGTTGATCTCACTCTGGCCGATGCCTACGGCCGCGAGCTGGAGATGGGCACCCCTTTCGATTTCTTCAGCCCGCGTTCCTGGACCGCCAACAAACAAATCGGCGCGGAGCCGCAGAAGAATCGGGCTCGCCTCGCTGCGGCGATGCGGCGGCGCGGCTTCGAGAGCTATCGCAAGGAATGGTGGCATTTCACCTTGCGCGACGAGCCCTTTCCGGACACCTACTTCAATTTTCCCGTGCGCTAGCGATTGAGCTCGTCATGGCCGGACTTGTTCCGGCCATTCCGATAAGGAGGGCACTGCCTACCTAAGCGAGATGCCCGCGACGAGCGCGGGCATGACGAAATGGATTTGGGCTACTGCCCGGCCAGCACCATGTCGTCGCGGTGAATCATTTCCGCGCGGCCATCGAAGCCGAGCAGGCGCGCGATATCGCCTGAAGACTTGCCGCGGATTTTCTGGGCTTCCTCGGCGTCGTAGGCGACAAGACCGCGTCCGACCTCGATGCCGTCAGGTCCCCGGATCACAACCGCGTCGCCGCGCTCGAAACGGCCTTCGACGCGGGTGATTCCGGCGGGAAGCAGACTCTTGCCGCGGCGCAGTGCGGTGACGGCGCCGGCGTCGAGGATGAGCGTGCCTTTGGGCTCGAGCGAGCCTGCGATCCATTTCTTTCGCGCGGTGATCGGATTTGCCGGCGTGAGAAACCACGTGCAGGGATTCCCCTTGGCGATCGCTTGCAGCGGATGCTCGATTCGGCCCGACGCGATCACGAGGTGCGTGCCGCCGGTGGTGGCGATCTTTGCGGCTTCGATCTTCGTCACCATGCCGCCGCGCGACAATTCAGACCCGGACGCGCCGGCCATCGACTCGATTTCGGCGGTGATGCGCGGCACCAACGGAATGAGCTTGGCATGGCGGCTTTCGCCGGGCGGCGCGTCATAGAGCCCGTCGACATCCGACAAGAGTACGAGCAAATCGGCGCTGGTCATCGTCGCCACGCGCGCCGCAAGCCTGTCGTTGTCGCCATAGCGGATCTCGTTGGTCGCGACCGTATCGTTCTCGTTGATCACCGGCACGGCGCGCCACTCAAGTAATTTGGCGATGGTCGAGCGGGCATTGAGATAGCGCCGGCGCTCCTCGGTGTCGGCCAGCGTCAGCAGCACCTGTCCGGCGGTGATGCCGTGGCGGCCGAGCACTTCGGACCAGGTGCGTGCCAAGGCGATCTGGCCGACAGCGGCCGCGGCCTGGCTGTCCTCCAGCTTCAGCGGCCCGCTGGGGAGCTTCAAGACGCTACGTCCCAGCGCGATAGCGCCGGAAGAAACGACCAGAATGTCGCGGCCCTTCTTATGCAGCCCGGCGAGGTCGTCGGCCAAGGCTTCCAGCCACGCATGCTGCAGCCGGCCGGCAGCGGCATCGACCAGGAGCGACGACCCCACCTTCACGACGATACGGCGGAAATCGGCAAGCGCGGGGCTTTTGGCGGACATCATGGGCTCGAACAAAGCGGGATGATGCGGGTTCTTAGCACGTGGTTCTTGCGCCCGTCATCGGCCGGGTGAAAGGCGGTAAACCGGGTATGGCGAAGACCTATATCGGCACTTCCGGCTGGAGCTATCCGTCCTGGCGCGGGCCCTTCTTTCCCAAGGACATCAAGATCAAAGACCACTTGCAATTCTACGCCAGCCAATTTCCCAGCACCGAACTAAACGGTGTCTTTTATCGGACGCCCACGATCGAGGCGGTGCGCGGCTGGCGCGAGCAGACGCCCGCAGATTTCATCTTTGCCTGGAAAGCATCGAAATTCATCACCCACTGGAAGCGGCTTTCCGGCAAATCGAGGAACAGCATTGCGCTTATGGAATCGCGGCTGAAGCTGCTCGGCCCAAAAGCGGGGCCGGTGCTGTTTCAGTTGCCGGCGCGGTTCAAGCGCAACGACGAGCGTCTTGCGTCTTTCCTGCGCCTGCTACCGAAACATCGGCAATACGCATTCGAGTTCCGTGACAAAAGTTGGTACGTCGACGAGATTTTTGCGCTGTTGCGCAAGCACGACATTTCCTTGTGTTTGTCCGATCATCGCGACGCACCGTCGCCCTGGGAGGTGACCGCTGGGCACGTCTATGTGCGGGGACACGGGCCGACCGGCTCGTACAGGGATCATTATGCGGACAAGACGTTGCACGCCTGGGCGCGCGACATCCGCAAATGGAAGCAGCAGCGGCGCACAGTGTATGTTTATTTCGACAACGATCAAAAGAGCGCGGCGCCGGCCGATGCCAGGCGCCTGATGAAGATTCTCGAAAGCCTGCGATAGAGGATGCGCTATTTGCGCACGCAGATAATACGCACGACCGAACTCTTGGCGTCATTCGCGTCGGACGCGCCGGCGGCGATCTGCACTCCGTGAGCCGCGAGAAAGCTGCGGATTTTTTCGGCGGGAACGAGCGTCGCCGGAGCCGGCAGGGTGGCCGGCGCGGCGCCGGCGAGGAGCTGGGGCTTGATCTGCGCCATTCCCGCAAATCCATTTCCGGCGAGGACCGCGGCGCCGCCAAATCCCCGGCTCGGTGTCGGGTCGATGGAGCGCGCGCCGGCGCTTTCGGCGCCGAGCTGCGCGCGCGTGCTGCTGGGCTTGGCTCCCCCTCCCTGCGTTTGCGGATCGGCGATGCCGACAAGCGTCACCTCGCGCGCATGATCGGCTTCGGCCGCGATCGGCAGCGGCTTGAGACCGTGGCCGCCGTAGACGCGCAGCAGCGCCGTGTCGCTCCTCTCATCTTCGGCGATCCGATCGGCATGGCCAAAGCCGGCGACCACGACGAATTCGCAGTCATTAACCTGCTGCCGCGCCGTGACGATGTCGCCCTGGGCGCTAACAACGATGCCGGTGCCGTATTCAACTTTTCCGGATACGGGCCCCGCTTTCGCCACCGCCGCGGCGCTGATCGGCGCGAAGGGCACGTAGGAACTCCAGATCGGCCGCAGCAGCGGCTCCATCGTGCCGTCCAAAGCCTGGTCGTAGAGCACGGTCAGGCCGCGCACTTCCTTGTCCCGCAGCCATCCGCGCACGAAGAATCGCTTGAGCCCCTGCAAACCGGAGATCGAGAATGAATCCGGCCGCAGCTGCGACGACTCGACCCGCCGTTCCAGCGGTTCATTTTTTTGCTTCTCAAATACGGCGGCGAGCGTTGTCCCCGGCTCGTTGGCGCGGAAGGTTTCCATGATCACTTCGCCATGGACCGATGTCCAGCGCGTGCCGGATTTGCCGCGATCGGACTGTGACAGGATTTTACCGGGAAGACCGACGCGGGCGCCGCTTCGCGTATCGTCGATGACACGCCACGATGTCGCGTCGCGCGCTTTCCGCGCCGCTGCCGCCAGCAGCTCGCGCTCTTGCGGGTTGAGGACGCCGGTCGGCTTCGAACGGATCTGTTTCTGGAAGGAACGGATTGCCGCGATCGTGGCGTCGGTGATCTCGCCGTCGGCGACACAATCGCAATCGGTGGTCCAGATCAGGTCCGATTGGATGGACACGCGCTCCGCCGGCGCCATGGCCGAATAGGCCGCGCGGGGAGAATCTGC